>Ga0208940_1001561_pt1 | contig 23731 bp, 21 predicted proteins | sample AD_JPNNA6_MetaG_FD_184445 | JGI IMG/M metagenome (GOLD analysis project Ga0208940, IMG submission 184445) | Active sludge microbial communities of municipal wastewater-treating anaerobic digesters from Japan - AD_JPNNA6_MetaG (SPAdes) (version 2) | ecosystem: Engineered > Bioreactor > Anaerobic... | reverse complement strand
AACCAGAAGCGATCTGAGCGATCGAATGTCGTCGTTTGAAGAGGCGTTGATGCGCACCTCGTCCGCTGCGGCTTTGGCCAGAATGTCCTCCTTGTTCTTGGGCGTCCAAACGGCGCAGTCCGGCAAATTCCCAGAGACCAGCGAGGAGGTTTTAGCCTTCACATCGTCCCGTACCTTCAGCGCTTCCTCAATCTTCTTAATAATGATCTCGTCATCCCACGCTACGTTGGTGACGGTAACAAAAAGCGACTCACAGACAAAACGCCCGACGGTCTTGTCCACGGCATCGAGTTTTTCGGCATAAACCGAAATGCCCTTGCAGACGTAAATCAGCAAATCCTGGAGATTGGCTGTCACTTCGGGTTTACCGCAAAAACCTTTGATCGTGCATCCCTGGTTTTTAACCGTTTCCTGACATTGATAACAAAACATATGAGCCTCCTGTAAAAGTTTATTTGTTGTTTTGTTGGTGAGTATAGTTAAAATGATTTTAAGTATCCTTGACTTATGTTAAGAAAACGATATATTTTTTATCCCAAGGACGTAAACAATGAAAAAAACACGTGATATTCTGAGCAGAAGTCAGCTTTTCGGTGGATTGCCCGGGGAGCATATCACAGAAATCGAAAAAATTGCAGTCGATAAAAATTACAATAAAGGCGACGTGATTTTTTATGATGGCGATGAGGGGAATGGTTTTTATCTGGTCGCCGCGGGCAGTGTCAGTGTTTACAAACTTTCTCCCGACGGCAAAGAACAGATTCTGCACATTATAAAAGAGGGTGATACCCTTGGCGCGGTACCGGTTTTTTCAGGAAAGTCTTTTCCCGCCAATGCCCGGGCGCTTTCCAAAACGCATCTTTTATTTTTCGACCGGAAAGAATTTATTGAGCTCATTACCGGCAAACCCAATCTCATTATGAATCTTCTGGCGCTGCTTTCCATGCGCTTGCGGGAATTTACCATCCAGGTGGAAAATCTGTCCCTCAAGGAAATACCGGGACGCCTGGCTTCCTATCTGCTTTATCTTTCGCGGGATCAGGGTAACAAGGATTTAGTTAAACTGAATATCTCCAAAGTGCAGCTCGCCAACCTTCTGGGAACGGGACCGGAATCTCTTTCACGCGCCCTGAGTAACATGAAAACAAAAAAACTTATCGAGGAAGCGGGCACCCACATCCGCTTAATCAATCGCGAAGCGCTGGAAGCACTGGCGGAAAGAGGAAAAGTGTCCAATTAACTTAAGAATACGTTTGCTGATCAGTACTGTTTTCCCGCTGCTCGATTCGCCGTGGCGATGGCCTGATGCGCCAGATCAATCGACTGCCCCAGCGTGTTCAGCGTCTGGTCGGGATTGTGAAAACCCATGGAGTTTTCCGCGGCAATAAAATCCCAAAACCACTGCGCGTTGCGGACCAACTCCCGTGCCTGACTTAATTGGGTCTGATTAACGTCCGGTGTCGCACCCGCCTTTCCGATAACGTCATGCGCCCGTGCGATGGTCTGTCCCGCTATCCGCTGCAACTGGAATACGTTGTTTTGGGTTGCCCGGACACGTTCCGAGAGCCACTTTTCCTTCTGGGTGTGGCAGGTGCGGCAGGATGCCTGAATATGTTTCATCGGACTGGTTACCCAATGAGAAGAGTATTTACGTCCACCTTCGCGCATGTAGGGCATATGACAATCCGCGCAGGACACGCCGGACTTGCCGTGAACCCCTTCGCTGAACAGTTCAAAGTCGGGGTGTTGCGCTTTGAGCATCTTGGCTTGCGAATCGAGATGCAGCCAGTCCATGTCGAATCCGAAAGGAATTTCTTGGTAGTAAGCGTACATATCCTGTGGCTTCAAACCTTTGTTCCACGGGAACGTCACGCGCTTGTCATCCGGTTTAAAGTAGTATTCCGCGTGGCACTGGCCGCAGACATAACTGCGCATATCTTCGCGCGATGCTTTGGTGACATCAACGCCCTGCTTTTGCATGGCTTCCATAAACGCGGGATTACTGACGCGCAGTTTCATCGTTTTGGGATCATGGCAATTGGCGCAGACAATGGGGTGTTTGATGAGCGGCATCAATTCGGCAAGCGGCTTTTTGGCATAACCCCAGCCCATGTCTTTGTATATATCCCGCAAATTGGCCGTCTTGCAGGTCATGCACGAGCCGACCGTCGCCGGTGTGACGCGTTTTGTTTCTTTTAAATCATCCATGGAATAAGGATGGCCGCGATCTTCGGTGTAATCCTTGCTGAACGCCATGCCTTTGAAGTTGACCAGTATCTCCGGTTCCTTGACGGATTTCTGTTCTTTGATAGATCCGCCAAAACCGGTGGGTGAAGGCGCCATTTCTTTATTCTTCAAATAGCTCTGATATTCCAGGGGATAATATTTTCCCCATACAGCCGGATCATATTCCGTGTCTGAAATTGACGCCAGTTTTACTGTGTCCGATGGCTGCAGCAAAAAGACGCGCACCAGAATGACGCACGCAATAATCAAAGCGATCCCCAAGAGGGCGGATAAGAAAAAATTCTTACTTTTCAATTTTCATTCCTCCTTGATCTTTTCCTCTGCCGTGAACCAGATAACGGTGACATTTGATACAGTCGGCCCCGCCCTGTGCCATCGGCGTCGGGGCGACTGTTGAAGCGTGACATCGCAAGCAGTTGCCGTTGACGATTTGACGCGCGTGATCGGACAGGCCGAAAGCCACGGGATAATCACGCGCTGTTTCATGGATCAAATCATTGAGGCCGGCCTGTGTTTTGTAGGCAACCTGGCCGATAATATGTGTATCCGGCAGATGACATTCCGTGCAGGTATATTGGTGATGATTGGACGTTTTCCACTGCTGATGGACGGCTTTCATGCTGTGGCAGGATCCGCAAAACCGGGCATCGCCGGATTGATGATAGGCGCCGACGGCAATCGCCGCAACAATGATTCCGATGGCAATGCCGGACATTAAGATTTTAAATACGGTTGATTTCTTGATATTGTCGGGATGCATGAATCATTCACCGTACTATTTATGGTTTGAGACGTTGAATCAATGCATTTACTGGTAAGGACTTTAAACACAAACGACCTGCAAGTCAATGAAAATAAAATGATTCGGAACAGAACAATATTTTCAAATGAATATTATGGTTGACAAAATAGATAAATATATATATTTATATAAGTGTATGAACATCTAAATTAAATGATAGGTCAATTTCTATGGCGGAAAGATCAAACAAAAAGAACTGCTGCAAAGATATGGCGCGTCTGGCCGCCGCTTTTAAGGCATTATCCAATGAATCCCGTCTGGCGGTTTTTGAAAATATCCGGCTTTGTCAGGCAAAGGCGAGGCAAAGTCATGATAACCAGCCTTCCGTATGTAACGTTGCCAGCAATATTAATATTTCTCTTTCCACGATTTCGCATCATATCAAAGAGCTGCGTCATGCCGGTCTCGTCAAATGCGAGAGGCGGGGGCAGACAATACTTTGAAAGCCTGAAGATGAAACCATCAGGTCGATGGTTGAATATCTAAAGGATGTCATCAAAATCTGAAAAACCGGTTCTCCGCAATAGTTCTGTTGAATAGACCATTTCCTGATTTAAATTCGATAAATCGTCAGTGTTTATAATTTAAGGAGTTATAAATATTTTATAATTTATTTGTAAAATATCCTTGACAAAAGAATAATTCATGCTATATTTCGAAATATATCGAAATATAGATATATCAAAATATAATATGAGGAGAATATTTTATGTCAGTCAAAGAAGAAACAGGTAATAAGGGTTTTGGATGTTGTGATGCTTTCATGTCCAAATGTTTTAATCAGGGATCGGAAGAAAATGCAGAAAAGTTTGATTTCAAAAGCTGTGAACAAATGATGAAACAGTTCTGCGCCGCAAAAGATGTAAAATTTGATTTCGAGGCATGCCGGACGAAAATGGAACAATGTTGTAAAAAAACGGATTAAAACCAAATAATAACCAAAACATTCAGGAAATAGTTTCCCCGTGGCTCTTACACGGGGAAACTCTAACAAAAAACAAGGAGTAGAGAAATGACGGAAAATCATAATTCCAGCGGTGCAATGGGTAAAAGATTTCACTGCTATGAGATGTGTGGAGGAAAAAACAGCCGCATTTTCTGCGGATTAATTTTTATCTTACTGGGACTGTTCCTGCTTGGCAAAAGAGCAAATTGGTTTCCTGCTGACTTCATGATAATGTTTTGGCCGGCTGTGTTCGTCCTGACAGGCGTCTGGTTTATTATATTGGCGTTCATCAGGAAAAGGGCAAAGGATCAGCGAGGGATTCTTCATGACAGGAAGTAAATGTGCCAGCTGCAGCATGAAATCACGTTATGATAAAAAACCGGATTCCCTGATCAGCAAAATATGGAAATGGCATCTTACCTGGTGTCCGGGATGGAGGATCTATCTAAAATCTTTGCCGGAAAATGAAAAAATGAAATAATCAAAAAATATGGTTCAAAGAAACAAGGAACATTACATGAGTGTGCTGACTAAAACTTTACATTCTGATTACATCAAAAACCATACCAAAACCATTATGCTCATCTGGCTTCTTTACATACTGGGTCTTTTATCGGGCTTTATGCTTTTGGTTTTTCTTTTTATGGGTTCATATGCGATCGTTGATCTTGATCTTAATACCTCGAAGGCATTATGGTTCGATGCTTTTTTATCAATCATCTTTTTTCTGCAACACAGCATTATGGTTCGTAAAGGATTCAAAAAGTGGCTTGAAAAATTCATGCCGGAAATTTTTCATGGCGCCTTCTACGGAATTACGTCGGCCATTGCCTTGTTGCTGGTGCTGATATTTTGGCAGCAATCAACGGTTTTCATCGCGCATGCCGACGGAATGATTTACTGGGTTTTGCGCGCTTTGTTTCTCCTGTGTCTGTTTGGATTTTTCTGGGGTGCACAGGCTCTTGGTTCATTTGATGCCTTGGGCGTTAAGCCTCTGATGGATCACATCAGCAACAGACCAGGGAAACCACAGCAGATTGTTGCAAAGGGTCCTTATCGCTGGTCGCGTCATCCGCTGTATCTGTTTTTGATAATTTTAATCTGGGTGTGTCCGGTGCTAACTCTGGACAGGCTGCTTTTCAATATTCTGTGGAGCATGTGGATTGTTATCGGGACATTTCTGGAGGACAGGGATCTGCATCGCGAGTTTGGCAGCCAATATAGGGAATACAGTTCGCGGGTACCGATGCTCATTCCCTGGAGGATTCCGAAAAATTAGTTTCTTTAATAAAAAATAAATGCGCTCAATGATTGAGAAATAATCCCAGAGCAACCAGCACCGGCGTGGTGATATTGATGATGACATTCTTGACCATGAAAGGAATAAGGTTCGGTATATCATCAGCATGACGCACAACGCCGCGCATGACAGGGACAGCCAGAACCAGCGTCAAAAGTCCGAGCAGGGCGCCCTGAGGGAGCACCTCAAAAAAGCAACCGAAAATGATCACCGCATAATTCAAAATCAAAAAGAGAACATACACTCTGGCACCAGCCGGCCGCCCGATTCTTATCAGCAGATGATCACGGCCGAATTGCCTGTCCGGCTCAACATCCGGAAATTGATTGAGAAGCAACAAATCGTTGACCAGAAAAAAAGGGACCAGCGAAGCAACGGCTGCCGTCCAGGAATAATGTCCGGTCAAAATAAAATCGGTACCCATGACCATCAAAGGTCCGAATCCCAGGCCGGGGGCAATCAGGCAAAGAAACGGACTGCGCGTAATGAAAGGTGTGTAGGTATAAATGATCACGAGCCCGAGGATGCCGACCGGTAATATCCAGAGGCCGCGCTCCATCAAAAAGTAAATACCAATACAGGCCACCAGAACAATCGTGACAATTCCGCTCATCAAAGCCAGATGAGCTTTTGTGGGATTATTGGGCAGTGTCTTGGTGCCGCCCGAAAAAGGTGTTGCTTCTGTGACCAGATCCAGCCCGCTTTTGAAATCGTGATATTCGTTAAGCGCGTTAACGCTGATGTGTGCCATCAAAGCACCCGTTAATATCAATACGATGTATAATGGATTGAGAGTAGCGCCCGACCAGAAAGCTGTCGCGATTCCCAAAAGAACACAGGCCGGGGTTAAAATGAGAAAATTAGGCCGCATCGGGCCAATCAATGCGTTACTCATAGGATATCTCTTCTGTTGTTACAGACCATGAACAAAGATTACCTTGCGGCTTCCTCAATGGCGTCCTCGATCGCCTGAACATCTTTGCCTATGGATGGATTAAATAAATCGGTATCGATGCCGCCTTCAATCGTGAAGCTGTCCGCACCGAAATCCACTTTGATTTTATAGGTGCTGTGTCCGGCTTTCCGGCTCATTTTCACGATGCCGTATTCCTTGTTCTGTTCGTCAATGGTATAGGACATCCGGGTTCCCTGGGCGATGGCTGCAGCATACATCTTTTCATAATTCCGATAATCATATTTTATAGGGGCCCGCACAATTTGCGCACACGAAACCAGAAATAAAAGGATGATGAATATGCATATTTTTCTGACCATGGTCTTTTATCCTTAACTCAGATTATTGAATCAAATCAGGTTCATTTTTTTTAATACTGACAATTTTCCCTTTACTATCTAAAAAGTTATCATTTCTATGTCAAGTTATTGTTTTGTCTGATGTGAATTCAGCATTCATCAAATTAAGGAAAGTTGTCAGCAAAAATAAATTTCAGTGTGCCGTAACATCAATGGCAGTATCCTTTATTGTAAGTGAATTCCAAAAGTTTACACATTCCCAGCTCACACGCTTTTTTTGCCTCACGACAGCCAAGCTCTTTTTGCCCCTGCAACAGGTAAGCCAAACCCCGGTTGTTGAAAGCGCCCGCATAGTTCGGTTTCAGTCTAATCGCTTCATTGAAGTCAGCGATGGCCTGCTGATACTGGCCGAGTTTTCCATAGGCAAGGCCCCGGTTGTTGTAGGCATCGGCATAATCCGGCTTCAATCGGATGACCTGATTGTAGTCATCAATGGCCTGCTGATAGGATCCGAGTTTATAGTAAGCGGTGCCTCTGTTAATTAAAGCAAGCATATAATCGGGCTTCAGGCGGATAGCGTCGTTGAAATGTTGCAAAGCCTCCTTCGTTTTACCGTCCTTTTCTAAAGCAACACCCATTAAATTATGCATCACATAATTATTGTTTGTTACATTCAAAGTGCGCTTGAAAAGTTCAATATCGTTTGTCCAGTAAGTGCATTGATGCCATGTGAATAGGGTCATCATGACAATCGCGACAATTCCCGCCGGCAGTAAAATATTCTTCCGGGTGGTGGGGTGGAAAAATAAAACCGGAAGGCCCCATGCCATCATCATGCCGATGCCGATGGAGGGCAGGTAATGGAAGCGGTCGGCCATGGCCTGGTCGTTGTCCTGGATAATTCCCAGAACAGGAAAAACAATGATTAGAAACCAGAACCATCCGACAAAAAGATGCGGCAGACGTTTCATCATGACCATCACAAAGGAGCTGATGAAAATTATCAAAAAAGCGGCTCCGATGACCTGCCATTCCGGAAAATGCGATGGAAAAGGATAGAAAAAAGCCAAATCATGTGGCCATAATGTTTTTTCCAGATACGTGACAAAAGAAACAAGAGCATTGGACAGACGATCCTCCAGCGGAAAGGAAGTATGGGGTCTGTTGAGACGTAAAACAATTGTGATGACCGTAAAGATTGCGGACAAAACGAAGAAAGGAATTTTTTCTTTCATCTGCCAGAAAATAAAGCTTTCTTTCTTCAAGTCAAAACGACCCAGCGGCCAGTAATCCAGGAGCATCATTACCACCGGCAGTGTCATAAATACTGGCTTGCTCATCAACGCACAGGCAAAACAAAAAAGAACGGGCAGATATCGCCGGGCAGCAGGTTTTTCTGTGTAATAAACATAAAGACACAAGGTCAGGATACAGAAAAAAGCGCTCAAAAGAGTATTGCGGCAAGTAATCCACGCAACCGGTTCCACGTGCAGCGGATGAAGCGCGAAAAGAAACGCGACAAAAGCGCTACGCCAGACAGCACCGGTCATGCGATTGAAAAGCCAGAACAGCAGCAACGCGCTCATGAGATGCAGAATCAGGTTTGTCAAATGGTACCCGCCGGCATGAAGGCCGTAGATCTGATAATCAACCATAAAGGACAACCATGTCAGGGGAATGTAATATTCCGCATGGATGGTGCTGAATGCCCAGCGAATGCCCTTCAGGGTTATTCCTGACTGGATATGGTTGTTCTGTGTAACATAAAGGCTGTCATCAACGAGAAAGAAATCAAATTGATTCACCTGCCAATAAATAGCAAGTGTGATCAAAACTAAGACAATAGAGAAAAAAAATTTCATTCCCAGAGTGCTGATATTTATCTTGCTTGGCATATAACTTTGTTTAGTTAAAAAATAAATTTATTTCCTGCAGTTGATCCAAATTATTTTCCGACATTTACATTTTATTGCAGTGCCCTTGTTCTTTGGCAAATTTGAATAATTTACACATTCCCAGAGAACAGGCTTTCTGAGCATCAAAACACCCCATGTTTTTGTTGCCCTGCAAGAAATGAGCATAGCCTCTGTTGTTATAGGCATCAGCAAAATTGGGTTTCAGACGGATGGCTTTGTTAAAATCATCGATGGCCTGCTGATACCGGCCGGTCCTGCCATAAGCCAATCCTCGATTGTTGTAACCATCGGCATGTTCCGGCTGTAGACGGATGGCGTGGCTATAATCGTTGATGGCCTGCTGATACCGGCCGAGTTTATAGAATACTGTTCCCCGATTGTTGAAGGCATCGGCATCACCGGGATTGATGCGATTGTAGTCATGAATAGACTTTTGGTACTGACCGAGTTTTTCATAAACCATTGCTCTGTTGAGGTAAGCGTCGGATTCAGAGGGATTCAGGCTGATGGCCTGATTGAAGTCGTGGAGAGCCTGCTGATGCCGGCCAAGCTTTACATAAACCAGTCCCCTGCTGTTGAAGGCATCGCTGGAATAAGGGGCCAGGCTGATTGCATGATTGAAATCGTTCAGAGCGCGCTGATACTGGCCGAGCTTTTCATAAACGCGTCCTCTGCCTACATAGGTATGAGCATAACCAGGTTTCAGACGAATCGATTCGTTATACTGGCTAATCGCTTCCTCTGGCTTTCCTTCCGTGAGCAGGGCGGAACCGAGAACGTTATGCGCCATATAATTGTTCTTCTCTATCTCCAAAGAATGACGGGATATGGTGGCATTGTCTTTCCAGTAACCGCATTGTTTCCACGCCATCAGTGCCAAGACGGCAATCAAAAGCATTCCTGCCGTTGCTAGAATTTTTTGACGCCAGCCTTGGCGGGGAAATAAAAGCGGAACGCTCCATGCTGTCAAGATGAAAATCCCTATGGATGGCAGGTACGTGTAGTTGTCGGACATGGTTCGGTCGCTGTTGAATATGATGCCGATCACCGGGGCGATGGTTATGGCGTACCACGCCCATCCGACAAAGAGAAAGGGCAGTCGTTTCATTGCCATCAGGATCGCAAAACTAATAACAACGATCATCCCTGCGGAACCCAAAACCTGCCAGAGGGGAATCTGATCGGAAAAGGGGTAGAAAAAAGACAGATCACGAGGCCAGAATGTCTTATGGAGGTAAGCCATAAAAGAAAAAAAGGCATTAGCCAGACGGGAAGCAAAAGGGGGACCAACTTCCAGCGGATTACCGCGAACTCGGTGAATGTAAAAAACCGAGAAAACCGATACCATGGATAATATGAAAAAAGGTGTTTTTTCCTTCAACTGCCAAAGTATGAGACTCCCCTTTTTATTTTTAATACCGATGCGCAACCGCGACAATGGCCAGTAATCGAGCAGAATCATAATCACCGGCAGCGTGACCACCATCGGTTTGCTCATGACGGCACAGGCATAGCATAAGAGAACGAGCAGGTATCTTTGGATTGCAGGTTTTTCCGTGTAATAGACGTACAGAAATAAAGTCAGCATCCAGAAAAATCCGCTCAGAACATCCTTGCGTTTGGTGACCCAGGAAACTGTTTCCACATGTAACGGATGGATGGCAAACAGCGCCGCGACAAAAGCGCTTCTCCAGACGGCTCCTGTCATGCGTTTCAGAAGCTCAAAGAGCAATAATGTGCTCAGAATATGAAGAATCAGGTTGGTGACATGATAACCGCCGGTGTTCAATCCATAAAGCTGATGATCGAGCATCAGGGAAATCCATGTCAGGGGGTGCCATAGTTTGGCATGGTCTGTATAGAAAGCCCATAGGACGCCTTTTGGTGTTATTCCGGACTGGATGTCATTATTGCTTGTAACATAAACGGGATCATCTAAACAGATGAAATCATGTTGACTGACCTGTAGAAAGACAGCGAGGGTAATAGCTACTAAAGCCAGGTATATGAGTAAAATCCTGTTTTGGAGATTGATATTCTTTGTCATCATCAGTTGTCAACTTCTCTATCATAGATGAGACTGCAGTTCAGCCTTTTTTATGAGGGGCGATAAAATGCCGCACGTCACATATGCCTTTCCCACAACCCAAACATTGAATTTGTAATTGACAGGCTAACACCTTTTCCCTATATTTTTTAATACGATGAATCCATATATAACACAACTCAGAAACACGTGCATTCTTTTAACAAAATTTCTAAAAGAAAGAATAGACATTGTTGCAATCATTCTGATTGCTGTTTTTATATCCCTGCCGTCGATCTCACCTCTTTTGTCGGGTAATAAAGTTAACCTCAATGCAGATTTTCTTTATTACGCCAGTATGCACGAATCGGTAAGAAAAGCCGTTTTCGAATATCATACCTTTCCCCTGCGATCTTTCTGGGTCGGCGGCGGCTACCCGACTCTTGGTAATCCGGAAGACCCGACGTTAAATCCGCTGACATTAATCACCCTTGTTTTTGGATCCATTATGGGTCTTAAAATAATCGTTTTGATGTCATTGTTAATCGGAGGGATCAGTACCTATTTATTGACAAGGTATATTCTAGGATACACCAGATGGGGGGCGCTTTTTTGCGGACTCGTTATCGGTCTGAGCTTGTTTATTCCTTTAAGAGTGTATGACGGAAACACAAATGAAGTCTATGGTGCCTTTATTCCTTTATGTTTGTTATTGATCGGATTAGTTTGTCGTGGACGAAAGGCTGCGCTTTTAGCTTTGCCTTTCATTTTCTACATAATGCTTTCAGACGGCAAACTCAACGCACTAATGGCTTTTCTTTATATAGGCATTTTATGTTTTTTGGAGGTCATTCCTTTCCTGAATATCTTCGGAACAAAAGATTTAAACAAAATCAACGTCAGGCCTCTTAAGATTTTTGTTTGCGCTCTCACGGTAACCTTCTTGATCGGCATGCTGCGGATTCTTCCCGCTCTGGAACTTATCGAAACGCAGGGCGGTTTGAGAACACCCTTTCTTTGGTATATGTCCAATTCGTATGTGCCTCAGCACGTAGTGACGCCAGTGCAGTTATGGCAGAAATTAATAGGCTATGAAAGTCTTCATCTTTTGACAATCGGCGTGATCCCTGTTCTGATTGCTCTGGTCTCTTTTATTATGTTTCCTGTGAAGGCATTGCCGTGGGGCATTGTATTGTTCTTGTTTGCATGGCTGACTCTCGCCCATAATGTACCGTTGGATTTGTTAAAGATGCTTTCGAACCTGCCCGTCTTTAACGTCATTACCAATCCGCTTAAATATTTTGCTTTTCAGATCGTCTTTTCCCTGGTCATTGTTGCTGGACAATTTTTCTGGTTGTTGGCCAAAATGCGTCGAAAATGGCAGGAACCTCTATCGGCCATTGCGTTAATCTTTTTAAGCGTATGGTTTTTATATCCCAAAGTATATGAAATACAGGAAAATACATACACTTATGATATTCCGGTGGAACTTCTCATAAAGCAAAATGAATTTTACAATATACAGAGCACGGACACCAGACCTGTTGCGCGCCTTCGGACAGAGCCACTCCATTCCATCGCCTATACAAATACCGTCCGCGGTATCGGTACCATTGACTGGATGGCCGCCATGAAGCTAGACGAAAAAGCAGTACCTCAATACTTCGTGGATGAGGACGGTACCTTCATCCCCAATCCCGAATATCAAGGGGAGGCCTATTTTACTGATATGCAGAATAAAGCGGCACCGGTTTTTCGCCCCAATTCTATTATTGTTCAAGTCAACTTGAAAACGCCGGACATGCTCATCATTAATCAGAACTATCACAGGGATTGGTATACAGACAGAGGGAGAATTTTTGACAAGGACGGTTTAATCGCCCTGCATTTAGATGAAACAGGGACCTACAAAGTGACATTACGATATATCTCCCGAAGTTTTTTTATCGGTCTAATGGTAAGCATTTTAAGCCTGATAACACTGATTTTTGTTTGTTGGAGTTACAAGTCGGGGCGGCTCATGAGATGGTCAATTGAGGCTCCGGTTTGCGTTCGGTGGATGCCCAAATTTATCCTGTGGCTTATACATTAGACATTCATCAAGGAGAAGTACAAGATGAGCAACCGTTCCTGAAAAAATCTTTTTTTCTAAAACGAAGATGAACGGGGCTCATTAATCTGTGAACCTCCCTCATTCATTGGCAATATACAGCACCACTGTTATGATTTTATTAATCAGTCATGCCCATATGTTATGCATTTTTTGCTGGACGATTATCTATTCCTTTGACATACAGGAGCATTCTGTATATGGTTCGTCACAAAAAAAAGTATTCAAAATTTATTTTTTTAATGTCTTGGCCGATATCATCACATATCGGCCATAAAACTAATTACTATGAGTCAGTTATTCAGTTTAGCAAGCACATATGAATTGCTTTGCAACGTATGGCCTCGTTTCCCTTACTATATACCGGGAACCCAAAGATTGTTTAAACCATTCCGCTACTTATTTAATATTACGAACAAATGCAATTTGGCCTGTGTGTATTGTTGTCAAAAGACAAGCATGTCCCAGAACAGACCCGAACTTTCTTGTAATGAAATACTCGGTATTGTCAAAAAGCTACCACGCTATGGGGTGATTGCGTTATGCGGAGGCGAACCTCTTTGCCGGGAAGATTTTCTGGAAATCGTAAAAGGCATCCATCAACTCAAAAAGAAAACAACGCTTCTGACAAACGGATTATTGTTAAATGATGCTGTCATTTGTGGAATAATTCAGAACAAATTGCTTAACATAGGCATCGCCGTTGATGGCGATCAACCATACTATGAAAAAATAAAAGGAAAGGGTAATTATCCGCTTCTGATGGATAAACTGGACCGATTGACGTTTTATAAAAAAAAATTAAGAACTAGTCTTCCGGCAGTAGATTGGAAAGTTACCGTCTTTCCAGAAAACGTTCGGCAACTTCCCCTTCTTTATAAACAGGCCATCCAGTGTTGTGCAGACACCTTCACTGTTTCGTTGCCTAAAAAAAACGATTTTCAATTCAGTGATTGTCTCCACGGGCTGGAAGTTCTTGATTGCCCTCCTGAACCGGAAGACCATTTTCAATTCCCCGACGATACGCGAATGATCTACGAAGAGTTGTTGTTGATGGGAAAGCATGCCAAAACGAAAATTCGAGTATATCCCCGGTTAAAACATGCTGATGACCTCATCAATTATTTCAATCAATTTGAAATTCAGCAAAGATATGCGAGATGTCGTGAACCATGGTGTGGTTTAGTCATCAGTGTGATTGGTGAGGTTTATCCCTGCTTATCCGTAAAGATTGGTGACATCAGAAAACAATCATTATCCCGGATTCTTTGTTCTCCTGAAAATACCCAATTCCGGAAACGATTAAAGAAGCAGGGAATCTTTCCATTATGCGATGGCTGTTGTTATGCTAAATTAAAACCTGTGAACAAAAAAGGTGGATCTGCTTGTGCGTAAAATACTTTTTATCCATCCGAGAGTCGGTTATATGGATGCCCAGCGCAACAGGCCTGCACCGCCGCTGGGCATTCTTGCCGCGGTCTCGTTTTTAAAAAATACCTATGAAATAAATGTACTGGATCAGCGGCTTTTTTCTTCTGACAGACATTTTTACGACCGCCTTCGTTTTTTATTACAGGAAAAACCTCTTTACGTCGGACTCTCGGTTTATACCGGAAAGATGATTACGTTTGCGCTGGAAATAAGCAAGTATATTAAAGAAAATTCATCTATTCCTGTCGTCTGGGGAGGCATTCATCCTTCTTTATTGCCGAAACAAACACTGGAAAATCCCTACATAGATTATGTTATCCAAGGCGAAGGCGAACTGACCCTGCCGGAATTTTCAGATATGCTGGCGGTACACGGACAAAATCTGCCGCCGATCAAAGGTGTTTGGCTAAAAAAAGAGGAGGGTATCAGTTTCGGCGGTGAGAGAGATTTCGTCAATCTGCAAATGATGCCGGCGATTTCCTACGAACTGATAGATTTAAATCATTATGTCCAATATTATAATGGAAAAAAGTACATCTATTATCAGGCCACGAGGGGCTGTCCCCGTCAATGTGCCTATTGTTACAATCTTGTTTTCAACAAAGGGAAATTTCGTGCCAATCCCGTTGAGAAAATCATCGGTGAAATAAAAAATTTACGTGAAAATTTTTTTTTCGAAGGCATATATTTTATCGACGACAATATTTTCGCCCTTGGCAAGGAATACATCATGAATCTTGGAGAAGGTCTGAGCCGTATCGGACTTTCATGGGCTGTCCAAGGCAGTGACATTGTTGCGCTCAAAGAATATACCGAAGATGATTTTAAAGTGCTTGAAAATTTCGGACTTACAAGATTGACCGTCGGCGTGGAATCGGCATCCGGGAAAATAAGAACGCTCATCAATAAAAAAGGAAATGCGACAGATATTGAACAAGTTATGAGGAGGTTGAGCAAGACAAATATTCTGATCTGGTGCAGTTATATTATCAACTTTCCCGGAGAGACCCTCCAAGATCTCCGCGAGTCGATAAGATTTATTTTGAGATTGCAGAAAATCAACAGGAATGTCCGCAACAGCCCATTTTACAAATACACACCATATCCGGGGACCCCTCTGTATGAGCGGTATAAAGATATTTTCCCTGGTCCTGAAAAGCTGGAAGAATGGGGAAGGGTCGGATATGAAAGAAAACACTCGGATATCTTTGTTGATCATCTCAAGGATCCGGCATTCTTTCAGTCATTATTTTTAACCAGCCTGCTCGATGACAATAAAGTATCCGATTTTTCTGAAAGTAAGCTTTTAATCTGTCTGGCCAATAGTTACCGTCCCATTGCCCGTTGGCGTTTGAAGAAACTATTCTTTAATTTCAATATAGAATTATTTCTTTTTAAAAAGTTTTTTCCTGATATATTTTAACATGCATGATCGTTTCTTTTTTAAGGTATTTGAAAAACGATGAAGTTGACGTTCGTTAAAAAACGCACAAGGATTGTTTAGATGTCCAAAGTGCTATTGATTAAACCGAGGTTGCTGAACATCGAATATACCGGCATCACGCAGCCACTGGGACTCATATACATTGGCGCCACGTTGAGGAAAGCCGGTCATGAACCGAGGATCCACGATTGTGCTATCGACCATCAAGACCTTCATATACTGAAGCGTACACTGGAAAACTGGAAACCCGATTTTATCGGCGTAAGTATCATTATTACTGAACTTAAACAAACCGAAAAAATCATGAAGGTAGTACGCACCATACTTCCCGATGTTCCTTTGACTTTCGGCGGACCATGGCCGACGGCAAATCCTGAAAAAGCACTCAGATCATATGGAGCCGATTTTGTGGTTCTCGGGGAAGGAGAAAAGGTTTTCCCTGAATTGATCAATGCCCTTGATAAAGGCTTGCCGACAGAAACCATACCCGGAACAGCGTCCCTGCTCAACGGTGAAGCAAAGATAAATCCGACCCTTTATCTTTCCGAAGATGAACTGAACACGATGCCCCTGCCCGCCTGGGACCTTCTGGATCATAATCTTTATGCAAGCATGCATTCCATGGACTGTGTTGGTTTCAGGCCTTATATGACAGTGATTACATCCCGCGGCTGTCCTTATCGATGTGCATACTGCCACCACACCATGGGAAAAAAATTCAGGAAGCGCTCTGTGAAATCTGTTCTGGGTGAACTGGAAGAGCTGCGTTTCAAACATGGCTTCAAAGATTTCGAGATCGTTGACGACTGTTTCAATCTGGACCGTGAAAGAATGCTGAAAATCCTTCATGGGATCAAAAATCGACTCGGTGACGTGAAACTTTATTTTCCCAACGGCGTTCGAGCGGATATGCTTGAGCCGGAAGACATCACTCTTTTAAAACAGGCAGGCGCGGTTTCCATGTGTTTTGCGATAGAAACATCCAGTTCACGAGTGCAAAAATTAATTCACAAGAATCTGAATGTTGAGAAAGCATCACGGACAATCACCGAGGCTGTCAACAACGGAATCTACACAACAGGCTTCTTCATGATTGGATTTCCCACCGAAACCCTTGAAGAGGCCTCGGCAACGATTGATTTTGCCATTCGTTCGCCTCTCCATCGGGCCTATTTCTTTAATCCAAAGCCATTCGCGGGTACAGAACTGGCAGACATGGCACAGAATATCCTGAAGGACAGGAATAGCGACATCGAATTGTTCGATAACAGTTATTTTGTCAGTTCTATCAATATTTCGGCCATGTCGGACAACGAATTGGAAAGACTCTTTCAAAGTGCCTACAGGCGTTTTTACATCAGTCCTCAAAGAATCATGAGAAATGTTCTGCGGCATCCGAGATTTTTTTCACTTCCACGGTATGCTTTCATCGCTTTGTTGAAGATGCTGTCTATGAAATTCAATACAAGATAATAACGGGGCTGTTCTGCCTGTGGCGGGCGCATCCAATATCTGGCGACGGGATTAGAAGGTGTTGAATAAAAAGTTACATTTACCGTTACACGTCTAATCCTATTTTAATTTATCAGAAGCACTCGTGGATCGATTTACAGGCAAAGGAACATTATCGGGTAAATCACCAGGAATCAAAATGAAAGAAAAGTTGATCCATCCAGAATTCCATCCAGAATTCCCTTGACATAAGAAATCGGGTTTCCTATGTTACGGCAAACAACAATTCATTTTTATAACAATTTACAATATAATCCATAACGTGCGAAATAATATCGATATCCTTTTAATGCAACCTCCTCATCAGCAGGACGCAAATGTTCCCTATCTGGGACGCGAGATGCCCCTGGGGATTGCCTATCTGGCCGCCTATATGGAAAAGGCCGGTATTTCGGTCGAAATACTGGACCTGAACATTAGCGAACATCCGTTACTGGAACTGGAAGAAGCCCTCAAAACGCTGTGTCCCCGGTTTGTCGGCATATCATCGTTCACGGTGGATATCCCGGGTGCTGATACGCTGGCCGGTTGCTGCAAGTCAATCCTTCCCGGTGTCACGACCATTGTCGGCGGCATTCACGCCACAGCCCTGCCGCAAAGGACGCTTGCTGAGTGCGAACACTTTGATTATCTGATCCACGGACAGGGAGAGGTGCCGCTGACGCGGCTGATTCAATCCATCAAGGGGCATCAGGATGTTCGCGGCATCAACGGACTGGCGTACAGAAACAACGGCACGATCACGGTCAATCCTCGCGATCAGTATCTGTCTCTGGATGATCTGCCTTTTCCGGCGCGTCACAAATTAAAAATCGATGCCTACGCCCCGCATCCTCAGAAGTACATAACCCTGCCCAACACCGGTATTTTCAGCAGTATTGGCTGTCCGTTTCGGTGTTCCTACTGTTCCGTCCATCTTGTGCATCCCCGCTTTACGGCAAGATCTCCGGAGAACGTCGTCCGGGAAATGGAGGAATGTGTTCAGCGGTACGGTATCCGGGATTTCCGGTTTTTCGACGATTGTCTGACCGTCGACCGGAAACACATCACGGATATCTGCAACCTGATCATCTGTAAAAAATTGAAGCTGCACTGGAACTGCCAGAGCCGGGTCGATAAGGTGGACAGGGAGCTTCTCGCGCTGATGAAGAAAGCCGGCTGCCATCAGATTACGTACGGAATCGAAACAGGCACGCGGAAAGGATTGCAGCTGATCAACAAGAAAACGACACTGGAACAGGCGGAGGCGGCCATTCAACACACAAAGGAGGTCGGATTAGAAAGCGGGGGAAGTTTCCTGCTTGGGATACCGGGCGAAACGGTCGAGGATATACGGGATACCATTGCTTTCGCGCGCAAGCTCTCGCCGGACATCGCAACTTTTTATATCGTCAAAGCGTATCCCGGAACCGCGCTTTTTGAAAAAGCAATCGAAAAGGACAGGGAGGCGCAGATCAACTGGGAAGACTATATCATCCAGGGGTCCCCGCTGTTTGATATCGGTATCCCGAAGGAAACCATGCTCGCTCTGGTCGAGGAAGCGTATCATCGTTTTTATTTCCGGCCGCGCTATGTTTGGCAGCGGCTGAAAAAGATTTTCAGGTCGCCCCGGCGTGAAGCGAAAATCGCTTTCAAGGGGTTTCTGATGGTTGCCTCCTATTTCAGGAGGCGATGACCGAACAATATGTGTTCCATTCTTTCATCACGTCCCGCAGATGATGCGGACAGGACTTTCATCACATGAACCTTCAAAATCCACAAAAGTTCAATTTGCAAGCGATATCCATTATCAGGACCCTATTCAGGGTTATCTTAACCTGGGCGGCGACCCTTGTCATTCTGGCCTTTATTTTTTCCAGGATCCATCCCGCAGACGTCCTTGCCCTGCTGAAGAAGGCGGACATCGGATACCTGAGCTTGGGCATTCTTTTTTCACTTCTCGCTCACGTGTTCTTCTCCCTGGCGAGATATCAGAATATGATCAGGCTTGTGGGCGGACGCCTCTCCTGGGGCGAAGCCGTGATGCTCAGGATGGGATGCAATGCCGTCAAGGGTGTCCTGCCCTTTAAAACCGGGGAACTGGCTATGGTGGCTTATATGAAAAAGATGCACCATCTTTCCTATCCCAGAGGCTTCTTTTCCGTTTTATTCGGCAATGTTTTCAGTTTGATCGTGCTCCTGCTTTTTTTCTCGGCCGGCGGTATCTTCTATTTCAGCAACCGGCATCAAAGCATTATCTTTGCCCTGACGTTCATGCTGTTTTTTTTAGTACTGATTCTTTTAAGTTTCCGGCGTATGCCGCCGTCCGTGGCCGGATTTTTAAAAAAACATTTCCGGCTGCCTGAAGATCTGGCGTCTTTCATGGAAATATATGATCCCGCGACGATGAAGAATATTTTTTTTCATTCGCTGGGCATCGAAGGCTCTAAATTGCTCATCATTTTCACCGTATTAAAATCGCTCCAGATAGACATTTCGTTTGACGCGCTATTGCTCTGGGGGTCCGCGACCATCCTGGCTGCTTATTTGCCTGTGACTTACTGGGGACTGGGCGTCAGGGAAGCAACGGTTCTGTTTCTCTTTGCGGATTACGCGACCCCGGATAAATTACTGGCCGGCGGGCTTTTAATCACTTTTGTGGACAGCGTTCTTCCCGTTTTGTTGGGATTATTCTTTATCAAGCCATTTCTGGACAATCTGTTCAGTGGCAAAAAAGCGGGAACAAACACCATAGACAGGTGAAAACTTGACGATTTTTCACGTCTTATAAAATTATTTCCTGTGTGGTACAGGGATGCACAGTCTGCACACGTGAAAGATATCTTTTTTCATTGACAAAAATGTTATGAATAGATTGTTGATTTGTGTGTAACGTGTTATCTGTCGGATACGTGAAGAAATAAAATGAGAATTGCATGCGTTTTTAATCCATTCAAATATAAGCTGCATGAGGAAAACCTGAAAATTGTTCAGCGGTACTTCGGGCTTTTCCCTCCACTTTCGCTGGCGTGGGTGTGCGCCATCGCTGAGAAAGCCGGGCACGACGCCCTGCTGATCGATGCCCGCACGCTGCGTTTGACCAAAGAGGATGTGCTGGACCGTCTGAAAGCGTGGAAACCGGACATCCTCGGCTTCATGATGACGACCTACATGTTTCGGGAAACGCTGGAATGGGTGAACTATCTGAAGAAAAATCTCAAGGTGCCGGTGATTATCGGCGGATACAACCTGAGGGTTTATCCGCAGGAATCCGTTTCCGTTGACGGGCCTGATTTCGGCTGCTTCAACAGCGCGTATGACACCCTGCCGCGTCTTTTGGAGGAACTGGCGGGGCAGCGCCGTTTCCACGACGTGCCCGGTCTGATTTACAAGGAAAACGGCCAGGTCCGGATGACCCCTTATGAGAGGGAACCGAATTTCAATGACTATCCGAATCCGGCCCGGCATCTTCTGCCCAATGATCTGTACGCGGAATTTACAACGGAAAGAAAGAATTTTACCGTCATGGTAACCAGCAAAGGCTGTCCGAACGGCTGCCTTTTCTGTGAAGCCGGTCATACGGCCTACAACCCGCGGAGTCCCGAGACGGTGATCCGTGAAGTGCAGGAGTGCTACACCCGGCACAATATTCGCGAAATCGACTTCTTTGATTATGATTTTTGCGTTGACCGCCGGCGGATTGAAGCCATCTGCGACGGGATGATCAAAAGCCATCTGGATGTGACGTGGGCGTGCCGCGCCCGTATCGATTATGTTGATGAAGCGCTGCTCGGCAAGATGAAGTCGGCCGGTTGTTCGCGCATCTATTTCGGCATTGAGTCAGGTGTGCAGGAAATTCTTGACCGGCTGAATAAGGGTATCAGCCTGCAACGGATTCGCGACACGATAGAAATGACCAGAGGCTTTGGGATCAGGGCGCTTGGTTTTTTTCTTGTCGGTTCACCGGGGGAAACGCGGGAAACCTTCCGGCAAACCATCAAGTTTGCCAAATCGCTGAAGCTGGATTATGTGCAGTTTTCCAAACTGACCGCCAAGCCGCTCACGCCTTACTGGCGGCAGATGGTCGGGGAAACCGGTTTTGATTACTGGCGGGAATACATCCTCGGCCATGTGGAAGACAAACCCCTTCCACGCCCCTGGACTTCCCTGACCAATGAAGAGATTGATCACATCACGAAGAAGGCCTACCTGATGTATCATTGCCGGCCGATGTTTCTCCTGCATCACACTCTGCAGGTGAAAAGCTGGAGCGAGTTCCGGCGGAAATTCTTCGCCTTTCTCGAGATGATCTTCCGCCAGGAGCGGGTCAGCACCCTTGATGAAAACTTCGTGGCTTATCCGGAAAACAGAAACAGGATTTCAATGTGTCGGGCAGATTTCAAGCATAAAAAGCCTGCCTGAAATTTCCTCGCCGTGAGTGCGTTTTTTTTGAAAATTTATTTTGAGAAAAATTTTTTCGCCATTGCGCAAAAACAATATTGAATCCGACGGTATATAATTTGTCCGTCTTGAAGGAACTATTGATTGCGGGGTTAAAACATTCGGCAAACAGTCATGAATTTTAGGCTTGACATTTGTTTTTGGGCTGTATATAGAGTACTACACGTTAAAAACTATTCACCAAAATTTAGATGGTTCATTATTATATTTAAGGAGTCCTTTTGGGGATGCAAATTCACTGTAATCAGACAGGGGGGAGGTTTTTCTTTTACGGGAAAATATTAACCTCGTTGTTTACAGCTGTTTTATTTATTGCCCTGTCGTCTTCCGTGAGTTTTGCGCCGACGAAAATCAGCCCCAAACCTTCTAAAATGAGTGACTCCGAGCTGGCCGATATTGACGCTCAGGCTTTTTTTAAAATAGAGCATTTTGCCAGTACGGATGAATTCTGGTCGTCACCCACTTTTATTTCTTCGTCCCAGGATTGGGTGAGTGGTACAGAATACACCAGTTACCAATGGCCGGTGTACCATCGCTACAGTACCGGCAGCCAGAATGTGATTCGGATCAGTCTGGATATGGAAGTTCAGGCGCACGGTTTTGTCGAGAGCCAGAAGATGGGTTATCGCTACGGTATGCAGGGGGGCGCAACGGGAGTTAATCAATGGGGTTGGGATATCGATTTTCCGAATTTCTGGATGGGCGACCGCAGTTCCAGCGGCACAGGCGCGCCACTCATCCTGGATGGTCTTATTCTGGATTTCGGTTTTGACAATTTTGGAAATAATGCTACCCGGACGCTCAACTACATCGAAGTGGGCAGTATGCATACTACTGGCAATGTTACACAAACCCTGACAAAAGTTAACGGGCTGTTCGTCACAGGCGGCACCGGAACGAACAATGGCATTTGTTTAAGGCAAACGGCATCAGGAACGAGAGTGGTGAATTTCAACAACGATGTCTTTACATTTGTTTTTGCCAACAAGTATAATTATGAAACGCATACAGGAGGCACCCCTCCTCTCGGTAACGTGGAGGGGACTTTTGTCAAAATTCCTAACTACCATACGGATGATAACCTGCACAGACCGGGTGATGGAGGCGTTTGGTGATAAATTATCCGTCGGCGGCAGCGCCGCGGTTTTATGAAAAAAAGCAGTAAGTGATTTCGTTGGATTGGGAGTAGAAACAGAAGTAATGAACCATGCTGAAGAACAAACCGGTGTACGGGCTTAAACGGAAGAAGTCAGCTTTAAAGCCCGTTTAAGCAGGGTAAACGGTTTTTTCATCAGCGCAACAAAAAATCTTTGGGAGGAGAGAAGATGAAGAAAGTTTTATTGTTTGCAGTATTAGCTATGTTTTTGATGGTTCCCATGTCATTTGCCAAGACCGCCATTACCGAAAGCGATCTGGCAGCCGTAACAGCCCAGGAAGGCGTCACGATCAATTTTGATTGTTTCACCGTTGGTGCTATTTCTATTGATGTACAGTCCTGGGGCGACTCTGATGGTTGCGCCACCTGCGGCGGTTACACCAGCTCTGGTTGGGTCGGCGCTGAAATTGACATGTCTTCGGATTTTGTCACCATTTCCGGCGATATGACCATTGATGTCGGTACCAACTCTGGTGGTGTTACCGCTCTGGCAATCGGTCTGCCCACCCTGAATCTGGTCGGCAGCATGACCCAGGTTGTCAAACTGGCCAACAATGCTCAGCTGACCGGTGGTAGCGTACTCGGTACGGCCTATATGTCAGGTCTCAGCGTCAGCCCCAGTGGTGTTTTGATTATTCATGCCCACTAATGTGAAGTAAAAAAGGCGTTTTTTTAGCCGCCAGGAACCTGTGTAAGCGGCATGAGCAATCCCGCCCGTGCCGCTTGCACATCCTTTCAAAAATGGAATTCCCGTTTGCACAGGGAAAAAGAAAAAAACTGAAATCACTTGCTGCACTAGAACGTAGAACAAATAAAAAAAATGAAGTAACTGTGCCAGGAAAGCTCAGGGATAATGAAGCTCAAGCATAAGGAAGATCGATGAAAAGATTTTTAACATTCGGGATAGTTGCTTTATTTGTTTTGATGCCGCTGGTTTCATCGGCCAGAACGGTCGTTGCCGATGACGAGCTGGACGCTGTCACCGCCGAAGCGGGAGTCACGATCGTTTTCACCGACCTCAATGTCAATAATACAACTCTGGCCTCAGTGGCCTGGGGGGACACGGATGGTTTTACCGGCTATACCAGTTCGGGATGGCTGGGTATTACGGGCGTGAACGGCGCCAATATTGTCATGACCGGCAATC
>Ga0208940_1001557_pt1 | contig 23756 bp, 17 predicted proteins | sample AD_JPNNA6_MetaG_FD_184445 | JGI IMG/M metagenome (GOLD analysis project Ga0208940, IMG submission 184445) | Active sludge microbial communities of municipal wastewater-treating anaerobic digesters from Japan - AD_JPNNA6_MetaG (SPAdes) (version 2) | ecosystem: Engineered > Bioreactor > Anaerobic... | reverse complement strand
AATGGCAGTTGTTATTACACCGCTGACGTTCGCACCGAGAGCTTCAGGCATAACGATGAGACCGGGTTTTGCCTTAGAAACAATCTTCTGGGCAACTTTAGCGGTTGTCGGAACACAGCTGACTCCGGCAATACCGATGACAGGATTATATTTTTTACCTGAAATGAAATAAGCAACATAACCGCCGATAATTCCGCCCACACCGGAAATAAGAAGAGAAAGCATACCAAGAAGAAGAAGAGGAAGAACTTTCTTATCCATAATGGTATTTGCTTCGCAAAGAATTCCGAGAATCATTCCAAGGAACATTGTCGCAATATAAAGAACCGGACCGCTTAAAAGATCATGGAAAACTTTGATTCCGGATTCTCTTATTACTACACCGAAGAAAAGCGAGAATATAAGAGGCGCCGCAACCGGAAGAAGGAACGAAAGAAGAATACATATAACAACAGCAAAAAGAAGTTTTTCGCCGGATGATATTTCTCTTTCCTTTTTGAGCTGACCGACAGGAACCTGCATAAGCTTTTTAGGAATAAGAAGCTTCACTAGATACGGATATCCTCCATAGGCAAGTCCCAGATAGAGATAAGCTACAACAGCAATCGGAACAAAAAGATGAGGAGCGAGCTGTAGCGATGTGAAAAGAACCATCGGTCCGTCTGCACCGCCTACAATTGATATCGCAGCAGCTTCTTTCGCAGTAAATCCGAATGCCTGGGCAATCGGAAGAGTCATAATCGTACCTAGCTCAGCGAAAAGAGCTATAAGCATGCTCAAGAAAGGTCTTCTGAGGATAAATCCTACATCAAGTAAAGAGCCTATACCCATGAAAACCAGACACGCGATAAGACCATTACCGAATGTAAAAGTGTAAATCGGCTGAAGCCAGTCGATACCCATAATATACATTATATCTGAACTGGCAGCGGCATTCGCCGCAAGAGCTGCGGTGTCTCCGGCAGCCTGAAAAGTACTTGATAGAGCGCTTCCGGCCTGAGGCTCAAGAAACAAAGTTCCCATTCCGCCGTGAAGTCCAAGCGGATCAAACATCATAACCGCCGCATTAACAGTGGCCATACCAAGACCCATTGGAATCATCAAAAGAGGCTCAAGTATACCTTTTTTACCGAGGTATATCAGAAGCATACCGAGAAGTATCAATCCGATTCTGGCAATTGCCATCTGCGGATCGTGAGAAAAAGACATTCCCATTGTTTTTATACCCTGGAAAATGTTGAGAATCATACTAGAATCCATAAGATTGCTCCGAAATTTGATTTTACTAATTTATGAACAGTTTTCAGAGATTTTAAGTCAAACAGTTTTACGGCATTTTTTTAATTTCTTGTAAATTAACGGTGTTATTTCAGAAGTATTATATGGATATTTCACATCTTTATCAGACACTTATTGCGCAGATTGAAGTTCTCTGCACTCATGTCAAAAGTATTCACGGAGATTCAATAGTCTGCCGTGCGGGCTGCGATGAATGCTGTGTCAATTTCACAATCGGCGCGGGGGAATTTGCCGCTCTTAAAGGAAAAATATTAAATCTTCCGGAATGCAGCGCAAACAAAGACCGCGGAAGCTGCTTTTTCTTAAAAAGCGGTCTGTGTTCAATTTATGAATTCCGCCCCGTAATATGCCGTACACACGGTTTACCGGTTAGATTCGCAGTAGATGACGGAAGCGTAGAATATTCTTCGTGCGGTAAAAATTCCCCTATTACTATGAACGAATCCAATACCATTGACATTGATTCCATTAACGAAAAACTCGCAATTCTGAACATGCTTGCACTTAAAGAAAATCCTGCACTTAAAGAAAGATATTATCTTTATGAAATTTTCGAACAAGCAAATTAAGGAAGAAAACGGGGGGAGATTCATTCAGAAACCTCCCCGTCCATAATCATTTCTCAACAACTATAACTTTATAATGCTGAAGTTCAGGCACTGTAAGAGAAATAGATCCGCCCGATTTCGTAAACGGAATTGAAACATCCGCGTTTCCGTCCGGGCTCAGCGAACTAATTTTAGACGGGACAAAACCCGGATCAAATGACACGGCAATGTTTTTCTGTTCAGAAATCGTCGAGGAATAGTTATGATTAACAAGATGAACGTAGTATTTATTCTTATCGGAACTTTCAGTAACATTATACATTACTCCCTTTCTATCAATATCCGCACTCAAAGAAGTATTTACACTTTTCTCATATACCGCATGATTCGTTCTGTAAAATGATGAATAATCTTTAAGAAAATCAAGAATTCCGGAATCCGTTGATGTCGGATCTCCCGGCATAACCGTCCGCAGGTGAAAGGCGAAATATAATCCGCATGAATATGCTTCCGCGGCGTATATCCGCCAATAGTCCTTTTTCTGTTCCATGGAAAGCTTGTAGTAATTACTCATCATCTCACACGGCCAGTCGATAAAAAGAACAAGAGGAACATTTCCCGAAGTCTTTCTGCTTCTTTCATACATGCCGAGATAAACGCTCTTCAGCGATTTTGAACCATTCAGCTTACCTGACGCAAACGGAACATAATCAGCCTCTTTTCCATTATCGTCATTATTATAATTATAAAGACCCAGACTGTTGAAATCCGTGAAAGGGAAAATGCCGTTTGAAGTAATAATTATTTCTTTTGAATATCTGCTCCGCGCATACTCCCTGAGAGCAATTACTATCTCTTTCCAGTAAAGCACCATATAGGATGAAGAAAATGAATCATCAGCAACATCAATTCGGTTTGCCAAAGGGAAGCCCCATTCCTTCGCAAGAGGATTAGCAGAATCACGCGGATAATCTGAGAATCCTTTTTGAGACAAATACTTCCTGTAATTGAAATTATATTCCAGATCATCATAGGCAATATCTCTTCGGATTATATTATCATCAGTCATTCCGAACTTTTTTTTCCAGTCTGCTTCACTGTATGAAGGATATTTATTTATGAGATAACGGTTAAAATCGGCAATGGAATAGTCGTCATACCCTTCATTTCCATTGAAATTATGCGAAGGCCCCCCGTTATATCCGCCGGAATTGGCCTCATCTAGAAACAGTCCGTCAACTCCTGCATCAATCTGAACTTTCATTACTTTAACAAGATATTCACGGTATGACGGATTGGCCATCGACACCCGGTAGGCATTAGGTACTATTTCACTGTGAAGAACCGGTTTTCCGTATGAATCACGAGTTATCCAGTCTAAAAAAGTATTTCTATCCGCAGCTTCAGTCTCAAAAACAACAGAAGCTGTTCCTCCGGCGACAAATAATATTTTCTTCGAACGGCATTTGGCAATATATACTTTGTTAAATTGAGACTCTTTTATACCGGCTGTTTCCCATTTCTGCCATGCCCTCATATTTATATCCGGAGATAGACTGTAAACCTGCGAGTCCTCACTGCCGTTTGCAGTTTGAGAAAAACCGTAAATACTTTTCGATGACAGATCCATTTTTGGCGAAGGGTCGCCGCTTACATCATACGGCCCGTTTCGGGATATATCAGTATCCGGATCTCTCTTATCGTCAGATGCATTGCAGCAGATAAAAAGCATTGATACAATAAAAACAATTTTTGTCTTATTCATTGTTTTCTCCTTTGCTTAATTCTCAGATTCCGGAGATTTATTTCTCCGCATTTTTCAAAAAAAACTTTGCATTTATAATTTTTCAAAAAATGCTTTCAAATCCCGACAAATAGAACATCAATGACATCAATGAAATCCGGATTAATTAAAATTTCAGCGATTGCATCTTTGCCGATAATTTCAGCCGGCATTTTATTATTTTATTCTCTCAAGATTTCTCCGCTTACAATTTTCCCGAATGACAAGTTCCGGCATGCTGCGTTTTCTGATTATGCGGAAAAAGGTAATTCTTCCATTGATTCCTTTTCTTCTGTCACCGGTTCAATTTCCATGAAATATACTCTGCGCGAAGGATTCAGAACTCCTTACGCGGGACTGCAGATTTCATCAGGCGAATATTTAAATCTTTCTGATTATAACTTAGTGAAAATAAAAATCAGTTCTGCAAAGTCCGAAAAAATCCGTTTTATTCTTATCTGCTTCATCGACAATTTCAGCTACAGTACAAACCCTCTATCTAGCATTTATCTGATTAAAGAAATTCCGGTTACACCGGGTCTAAAATCATTTAATATACCTTTGTCAGAATTCCGTATTGAAAAATGGTGGTATGAAGTTAACGGCTTGGAGCCTTTTGACAAAAAAATTATACCGGATTTCGGAAAAGTTTCGGCAGTGAATATCGAAAATGCTGAGAGTTTCGGATTCAACCGGTGGGATGAAATAAAAATTAGCGGAATTACATTCTATAAATCCGCTAAAAAAATGTGGTTTATATTTTCATTATCTGTAATAATTTATTTCATCATTGTCGCTGTTATCCGCAAAACAGTATTTTCTAAAAAAATAAAACCCGTTTTTATCGACTATAAGAAAATTGAATTTAAGAAAAACATTTCAACCGATCACGGAAATATTTTCCGCATCATCGCAGATAATTACACCAATCCGGAACTCTCTGTCGAAAAAACAGCTGAATTATCAAACACGGACGTAACTAAGATATCAAAAAATATAAAGAATATTTCCGGATTATCATTTCCGCAATATCTTAATGCCTTAAGAATGACGGAAGCTAAGCGTCTGCTCGCAGAAACAGACGCCAAGATAATTGAAATATCCTTCGCCGTCGGATTCGGAAATCTTTCACACTTCAACAGATGCTTTAAATCTTCCGAAAAGATCTCGCCGAAAGATTATAGAAAAAAACACCGTAAAAATTAAAATTCATAAGTCATATTTAAAATAATCCTGTAAAATTCCCATTTGCGAGATTTGTCCGGATCAATTACACGTGACCGATAGTAATCATATTCTTCTGTTTCTTCGGTATAGTTACGTACACTCCTGAATTGAGTTATAAGATTAAATTTCGTGTTTTCGCCGGAGCGAAAACCCATAATACATGACGCGGTATAGTTCCAAATATTTTCACCTGATGGATCACCATTTGCGGTATCGTAATAACTTCGTTCAGCCTCAATCATCAATCCGAAAAACTCCATCATCAACGGCATCTTGTATCCAAGAACATTCTGTATATAATAGTGAGTCCCGTTTCTGTTCTCACCATCATCGGCTTCCCACAGCCATGATTCATTTTTTGACGCAGCGGTAAACGCCTTATAATAATATTGATGATATGATCTAAAAACAACATGTGTCCATTCTCCCGGAATAACAGCACCGACATCGAATTGAAATGCCGCACCGGCCTTTTCCTTATGAACAATTCCCTTTAGTGTTTTATTATTGAAATAATTATCATAAGAGCCGGAGGGCTCATTAATTGCGAGCCCTCTGACAAACCTCGAATTCCAGCCGCTTCCAATTTCTATGCCGGTAGAAAATTCCAATAAAGCAATCGGTCTGAATAAAGTTTCAACTTCCAAACCAGCGGATATCGGCGATAGAAATGCGCTGAAATCGAAACTGATCTCATTATTTTCAAAAAGAACATTCGGCGAATTCAGAAACGGAACTGTAATCTCATGCGAATAAGATGCTTTTAATTCAACATCAGTACTTGTAGTCAGATTCATTTCCTGCGAATGCAAGACCTGTGCGTTAAGAGAATCCGTCAATTGCAGAAAGACAATAAAGAGAACTATAAATATTTTTTCTGCATGAAAAAATTTAAGACGCGTATTTTCTAAAATCATCAAATGTAATCCTTTATAATTCTGATTTTTCTTAAAAGCCAAATATCGAAATAACATGTTACTGCCGTAACCGTTGAAGCAAATAAAAATTTAAATAATGGATCAAAACCGGTTTTCATAAGCGCCATCTGGATTCCGACCAAAGGTATCACATGAAGAATATAAACTCCGTAAGAGTTCAAGCTTAAATATTTCCATATTTTAGAATCAGAATTTATCTTACGCTTAAAAATATATATTAATCCGATCCCGAAAAAAACTGCTAGTAAGTTTTCCCATATAGGATGCCAGAAAGCTCCAAAAATATTAAGTATCGTATAACGGAACACTCCGAAACCGGCAATATTAAAACTAAAATTAAACACATAACTTAGAGAAAATAGCGCAAAACCTATAACAGAACATGCAAAGAACGTTTTATCGCTTATTCTTTCAAATATTTGCTTTTTCGAGAATACAACTCCTGCAACAAAAAATGACAGATATTGAACAATATGAGCAGGTTCAACTCTAACGGCATGAAGAAACACTATCCACATATTAATCTGAAAATATATTCTTACGAAAAACGTCACCGCCGAAATCAATCCGATAAAAAGCATCGCACCAACAAAAAACTTTCTTGCCGGTATTCTCTTCTTGGGGATTACCCATTGTATTTTCGAATTATTTTTACGAGAAACAATCATTTCATAAAACAGATATGCAATACTGTAAATAAAAAGATGCAAGACAAACCACAAATGTCCGGTAAATGACTGAATTCCGTCGCTTGTTATAAGATATGAGGCATAAGAACTGATATTATCAAAACTGCCGAATGCGTAATTTATAGGAATGAAGACAAATAGCGCAAACACGCAAAACGGAATAAGCAGACGCCTTATTTTTGAAAATAAAAATGGTTTTGGTCCGTATTTTTTATATGCTCCGGGAATTACAAATCCGGAAATAAAAAAAAGCAGCCCCATGAAAAATGCTGCATTCACTGTTGAAAATATTTCTATTCCGTTTATCAGTGAAGAAGCATCCCGCACAGGCCAGGCTTCACTTCCAGATGTATATGCCTCAGCCGAATGATGAAATATTACGAGAAGAACCAGCATTGCCCGTAAATTATCAAGGTAGTATTCTCTTTTAAAAAGTTTCATTTATCCTCCTATTTATCAGGAAAAATATCATACAAACTTTCTAAAATCGACCGCGTTTATAAACACGGACTTTTTAAATGAGTTTATTTATACTAAGTTTTATTTGTTTTTTACGGTACTCAGTCGGAGTTACGCCTGTCTCTTCTATAAATGCCTTATAAAATGCCGTCTTGGAATTAAAACCTGATGAAAATGCGATATTCAGAATGTTTCTATTTCTGCCGGATTCTATAAGAAAAAGAGCTTCGCGGATTCTATACCCGTTAACATAAGATTTAAAGCTTTTGCCTATCTTAACATTTAAGAATTCAGAAAGCTGATGTGAAGTGACATTGAGATTATCCGCAAGACGTTTAAGAGTAAGATCTTCGTCGCAAAATATTTTTTCATCCTGCATAATTGATTCGAGTTTATTCCCAAGATCTTCGAGATTTACCGAAGAAAGATGCGATTTGGAATACTGAGCCTTGGCAATTTCCTTTCCGGCAGCAACAAAAACATAAACATCAAAAGCGGGAACATAAATCATAATAAGCAAAACCGATACAATCAGAAAGAGTACAGCATCCTCAACAAACTTTGCTCCGTAATACCAAAAAACAGGAAGAAAACATATTACAGCAAATATCATAATCAATATTTTAGAAAAATTAACAAGAATCCTATTGAGACTGCTGGTATAATATTTACGGCATCTGAAAACTTCAATACTGATATAGGCAAAATATACCGCCATATGAATAAATGAAATAATTTCAGATAACTTAACAAGTGTGTTAAAATCAATGAAGTATTTTAAAAAAAAAGGATTATAATACATCGCAAATAATATCAAAATGAATATTATGATAAAAGGGATAAAATGAAAAAAACTTGAAAGCAGATTTGATTTTTTTGAAGTGATATTTTTATAAAAAAGAAAATTTAAAGGTCCGATTACATACTTTAAATTCTTTGAAAACAGACTAAATACGGTTATAAAATTCAACTCAGAAAAATTCGCAGGAATATTCATATAACTTGAAAGGTAGTGTTCAAAAAAAAGAAATGCGGAAACTATAAAAATACTTCCGCAAAAATATATCCCGCTGTTTCGCGGATTCGAAAATATCAGTTTCAATCCGTAAAAAAAACAAGCAAGCGAACCGGAAAAGAAAAACAGCCCGAGAAAATGATTAAAATACACCAATCCTTTCATATTCTATTCCAATATCAGCACATGCTTACTTGAGAGCGTTAACAAAATGTTCAATCTTATCTTTTAGATTTTTTACAGAAGCTTTTTTCATTATTTTATAATAAGAACCTTTTTTATCATCCTGAAATTCTTTTATAAAACCGTATTCCGAAAGCTTTTTCAGGGAATTATTATAATTCGGCTGTGACAGAGATTCCGGTGCACGCGTTTTTTCCGTATGATAAAGAGAAATTCCGTATTTTCTGACAGCCGTCATGATATCCTTTGAACTAATTGCGTCGGATGGAATATCGGCAACCGCACCGCAAGAAGCAAAATATGATTCAAGAACATCCTGAATTCCGCGTGCAAAAAACACGATATCCTGAATACTTTCCTCTGATATCACAAAACCGCCGTCTTTCGCTTTAATGAAATTTTTGGGAATGAGAAAACCTTCGATGATGCCGTTTATCTTTTCCGAAATCTCATCAAAGCCGTATCTGATAAGGTATTCCTTTGATATAAGATTCTTTAAAAAATCAATCTTAACTTCAATATCCTCTACTGTAATAATCTGAAGTTTGTTCTTCAGCACAAGAAGCGAGGCGCATATCATTGAAATATCCAGCGAAAAATGAGCAATGCTGTTTTTATAAAAAGACAAGGCGGTTCGGGCTTCGGTTTTAATTACAAAAAAATCTTCGGAAGATTCTCGCTCATCATAGCGAAGTTTATCTATGAATTTTTCTTTTACAAACAAATTAACAGCATACTCAAATATTTCATTTATATTTTTTTTGTCGCGGGTCGTATCCGAAAAAAATGCCCCGGTAAAAGCAAGATATTCATGGAACAAAAATACATTGCGTAGAAGATCCTTTCGGGTAAATCCGCGTATAGCCATCATAAGCATAGGCGCGGTAACTAATGCAACCGGAGTCACCGACGTCACGGAATATATTCCGCTGATAATTCTATAGCCGATTTCTTCGACACGCTGATCATCTTTAAAACCTGCTGACTCCACCTCTTTAAGCGTAAAAGCCTCTGCAACACTTACATATACTTTTCCATGATCTTTCGAAAGAATTGAACCGCCCTTGATTACACTTCCGACTGATTCTCTCTTTTTCGTCTTGCCGCGCAGTTCCTTTATATATGAAGATTCTTCGGGAACCCTGTCGTAGTTGATTGATATCGGAAGAAATATCAGATCCTTATTATAGTTTTCATCAATCGCTTCAACGAGATAATTGATGATTCCCATTTTAGGGAAAACAAGTCTGCCGGTTCTTGTTCTTCCGCCTTCAACAAAAAATTCAAGAAGATAAGAATCTGCAACAAGAGTCTTGAGATACTGCTTAAATACCGAAGTATAGAGTTTTTTGCCTTTGAACGTTCGTCTGATAAAAAATGCGCCGGAGTGCCTGAAAATCGTCCCCATAGGGAAAAATGAAAGATTAACTCCTGCTGCTATATGAGGAAGCGTAATCTTGTTCTTGTAGCAGATGTATGAAAGAATCATATAATCCATGTGACTCTTATGACACGGCGTCAGAACAAGCGGGCCTCTCTCTGCGGCTTCTTTAAGACGGGCAATGGATTCGGCATCGCACACAATGCCCGAAAATATTTTTTTGAAAATCAGATCGATTGTGCGCTCAAAAATCTTAATATAAACTATTGAAAAATCAGCAGCTATCTCGCTGAAATATTTAAAAGCCCTGCCCTTGAGACGGCGAAGTGGAATATTATCCTCTCTGGAAACTTCTTCGGCCGTTTTGATTACGTTTTCATGATACAGAACTTTTTCAGCAATTTCATTTCTGCTTCGCAGAACGGGGCCTAGAACTATTCTTTTATGTTTCTGCATGTATTCAAGAATATTCTGCCTGATCATTTTAGCGCATTTCTCGTCTGAAAATTCTTTGAACTTTTCAAGTTCTTCGGCAAGAGAAACCGGCTTCAAAAATTTAATATAGGAAGGAGTTGCCTGCGAAACAAGATTGAGAAAAAAGAAACGGTTGCCTGTTGCCGGAGGTGTCGGAACAAACTGATTTGTACGCTCGGGATTTCTGTTCCAGAAAATGATTTCAGGCATAATAAATATAGGAAAAGGAAGTGAGCGCTGAAGACGTATCAGATAAAGGATGGTATCATATTTGGATTCGACATAACGTTTAAGGAAAAATTTCCTCGAAAGCATTGAAAACAATACTCCCCTTTTTTCAAGGAGAAGATTTTTGATATAGTCAGTTTCATAAACATTCGGATATTTTCTGCGGAAAAGAGTACGTTTTACCCACATCATTATTCTTCCGAAAATATAGGAAAACGACTGCAGTACTATGGGATTATATTCGAGAGCAAAATCAAGATTTTTAACTCCGGCTTTAGAGAGCACGGATTGAATCATAAGCAGAGCAAAATTTGAACTTTCATGAGACGCGATGACTACAGCGCCTTTTTCACTATATTCATTCAGCAGAGAAACAGCATCTTCGTCAAGTTCCGCACGTGAAAAGAGAATTTTTGCCAGTTTCCAGCGCAATCCGCTTAATTCAGGCTGAAGCCTTCCCTGAAAACGGAAATCTGAATCTCTTTTCTTTCCAATTTCTTTCATCAAAACACTCCGTCAAAGATTCAGTCATATTGAATGGATATGTCGATTTTAAATTGAATATCGGCAAGTACTTTTTTTTGAACTTTTTTCATAAAGAAAGGCGGTCACTGACCGCCTTTCTTTAATATCATGACTCATCTTCAGCGAGAGTTATTAGCCAGTCATTTTTTGTTATTGTGAACTTCTGGCTTTTCTCAGGATTCACATATATTCCGTAGTTCTTGGATGCATCATCTTCTTCTTTTGCGAGTCTTACACCGAAACATGTTTCATTGCGCATGATCGCAGCTTCGCAAATTTCCGCAAAAGAAATTTCAACCGGAAAGCTTGAAAAGAAATAATCAGCCGGTTTAATATAGACTTCACTTCCTTCGGCTTTAAATAGATCATCATAGATATCATAAACTGCCGGTTCTTCAGAAATCTGAGCGTAAATCTTCGAAATGAACTGATTCGAAATGAGGAAGTCCTTAACTCCGACTTCTTTTATGAGATCGATATTGTCGGAATCCGCAACTTCAGTTATCAATTGAGTTTTGATATCTTTTTTCGCAAGATTCTTAAAATAATGTCTGAAACCGAGAAGCTGGGCAATAGTCTCCGAATCTCTTACTTCCGCATCGCCGCCGTCACCTGACAGCAAGATCACGTTATCATAATTCTCGGGACGGAGATTTTCGATAACCTTAGAATCATGAATATCTGCCTCGATAAGATTCATTTTTATAGAAGAATGTTTCTCCTTAACTGCATCAAATTCCGATTTGATTTCATCAGAAATTTCCTCTACAACAACATCTATCATAGAACCTTCAACAAGATAATTGCTGTATTCGTCTATGATAATCGGAGTCTTGATACTCCATCCGACAATCAGCTGATTCTCAATATTCTTTTTCTGGGAAGCGGCAGGTTTCGCATCAACTGCAGGAACCTCGACCTTTTTCTTGAGATACTTGATAGTTGAATCGTCTTCGGCCACAAGTATTGCTTCATCGCCTTCTTCGAGGACAGTAGAAGGAAGCGGATTCAGGCATACCGTACCGTCTTTTTTGCGGATACCGAGAACAGAACATACACTGAAATGAAAAATCAGATCACGATATGTTATACCGGAAAAGCCGCCTTCAGGCTGATAAAAATAGAATTCGCATCCGTCAAATCCTACAAGATTATCATAAACCTGCGCAAGACCGGAGATTCTTGATGTCTGAACCATCAGTTTTGCCAACAAAGAATGCTCATCTATAATCGTTACATTCGGAGATATATTTTTTGCAAGAGCGCGTTTTGACTCTAAGTGAATTTCTGCGGCAATAGGAGGAATATTGTCTTCACCTGTACATGCAACAACTGCCATGATCGTTTTAAGAACACGTGAATCTGCAAGTTCTTTTGAATGACTGTCGTCATCGACCTGAGCGTCGTTAAGAATAATGACCGACTTGGCATACTTAACAGCCATTCTGTCAAGAGTGCTGATGCTTGAAGTCGATCCCGAACGTGTTACAAGCTTTGTAGTTTTTCTATCGGTTAAACGCTCACGGAAAAAATCATCCATTTCGTCCTTTTCTCTTGCAGAGAGAACCGCAACAGTAGCCGAACGCTCGGATTCATTGGCAATAACAAGCTCCCTGATTATTTCAAGAACTCTGTCGCCGAAACCTAAAATCAGAGTATGATTTTTTTCGATTATGGAGCTTTTCCCTTTTTTGAGCTCGTCAAGCTTAGCTTCAAACTGACTTGTAATAAAAGCTACCAAACTCGAGAACAAGATCAATCCGACGAATATTGTAAGAACACCGACTCCCTTGTTGAAAACACCGTAATCAGTATCTTCACCGAGACATCCGGCATCTGCAATCTGAAGAAATGAACGCCATGCCTGCGCCCAGAATGAATCAAAACCGTTGTCAGGCGAAAGCGAGTTTACAAGAAATCTGACTGCTGCCATGAGAAGAAACGACAAAAAGAAAACCAGCATAAGTGCGGAAAAAACCGAAAGACCGCCTTTTGACATAAAATTGTCAAATCTGTATTTCAGCTTCGCGAATAATCCTCTTCGGGACGCGCTCATAATTCACCTCTAAAATTTATTATAACGTTCTATTATTTTAGAGGCTAAAATTTTCAAGAACTTTTCAATTTATGTTAAATTAATCATAAAGGGCAAAAACCTGATTTTTGCCCTTTATTTAAACGATTTTCACTTTTTTCAGATAATTTCTAAAGAATTTCTCCGTCCAGAGAAATCACATATTCCCTGATTGCCATGCTCCGTCCTGCTTTTTCAAGAGCCTTTTCAATATAATAGTTTATTCCTCCGCAGCACGGAACCTGCATGCGCACAGCTGTAATAGACTTAATATCATTGTTCTTTATGATAGAAGAAAGCTTATCAAGATATTCTTCCTGATACGGGTCAAGCTTCGAGCATAAAATAACCAGAATTTTATCCTTAAGGAATCTGGAATGAAAATTGCTGTAAGCAAAAGGTACACAGTCGGCAGCGATGACAAGATCGGCATTTTTGAAAAAAGGCGCGTTCGGATTCAAAAGCTTAAGCTGAACCGGCCATTGTCTGAGCTCGGAAGAAGCCGAAACATTAACCTGAGAAGGAGCTTTTTCGCCGCGTCTGTCGCGCATCATTGATCCCGGACAGCATGGTTTTTCTTCATTTGAAAGATCAGGAACCGGAATATTGTGTTCATTCAGATATTCTACAGCCTCAGCAAGAAAATCATCCTGAGCATGGTCTTTAAGATGTTTCATGTGCGCTTTTATTACACCTGCACCCTGCTTTACAACGTTTTCCATTACAAGTTTTTCATTATAAGCTTCAGCTTCTCTTTCTTCTATTTCTATGGCACCCTGCGGACACTGCTTGATGCATGCTCCCAAACCGTCGCAGAAAAGATCGCTCACAAGAGCCGCTTTTCCGTCAATCAGCTGAATCGCTCCTTCCGGGCAGTCTGGAACACATACGCCGCATCCATTGCATTTTTCCCTGTCGATTTTGATAATATTTCTTTTCATTTTTCCTCCGTATTCTGCTTGATAAAGTATAACCTGTTATAATTAAATATACCACTCTTTCAAAAAACGTAATTGATTCAGGTCAACATGAGCATAGAAAACGAACTGAAAAAAACAGAATTATTTTCAAGCCTTTCCGGGATTTCCGCATCGCGTATCGCGGGCGCGTGCACCGTCAAAAAAATTAAATCCGGTGAATATGTTTTTCATGAAGGCGACGAAGGCGATTTTTTTTATCTTATGAAAAGCGGAAAAGCCCGCGTATTCAAAAACAGCCGCGACGGAAAGGAAATTACCGTAAAAATTATATCTCAGGACGAGATATTCGGCGAAGTGATAATCTTTGAAAGCCGCGCTTATCCGGCGAGCTGTGTCGCTATTGAAGAGTGCGAAGTAATATCAATCAGAAAAGATAATTTTCTACTGCTTCTGCGCGAAAGCGATTTCTCAGCGGATTTTTTCGGAATTCTGATAAAAAAACTCAGATACCTGAATGAAAGAATTCTTTTTCTTTCGGCAATGGACGTCGAAGAAAGATTTTTCAGTTTCATTAAAGAAAACTACGGAATAAAAGAACAATACGAAATTTCGATGAGCAAAAAAGACGCGGCTTCGGCAATAGGCACCATCCCTGAAACATTTTCAAGGATGCTCTCACGCTTAAAAAAAGCAGGGCTTGCGAATTGGGATGATAATCTTGTTATAGATAAAAAAGCCTGGGAAATCTATGAAGTCTGATTACTTATTTTCTTTTTAAGTCTTGTTATGCGTTTTTCAAAATTTTCTTTCCACCTCAGTGGATTTTTGATTTCTTCGCCCTTTTCGGAATATATATTTTTATTAACAAGACTCATTGCTGTCTCGGAATATTCAAGCGCCTTCGTTAAATCCGCCGTTCTATGCTCTTCGTATTTCGCCAGCTCATTCAGAGAAAAAAGCGTCAAACGGCTCTTCCAGTATTCGGCGGCTTTCTCATAATCATTTTCGCGCTTGAGCGCGATCGAAAACTTGTTAAAAAGATTTTCATCATCAAGAATAGAGTCTCCGAGAAAATCGGCCATATCGAGAAACAAATCAATATCTTTAGCAAACAATGATGACGCAAGATTTTTCATATGGGCTTCATCAATAATCGAAAATTCGCGTTTTGATGCGGATTCGTAAATCGATGAGACAATGCCGAAAACGCGAATCATCGAAATGATATCGACCGCGTTATGCTCGGCGACAGAAGCGATGCGGTCTGTTTCGCCTGTTCTTTGAAACGAAAAATACACATCAGGAATCAGAAATCCCGGAATATCATCTATACGTTCAAAACCTAAAATGTTCTTTTCGAGTGAACCGAGAGACAGCGATTCATACAGCTTTTTAAAAATCCGCCGCACAGGAATCAGAATATCGATAACCGGAATCTTCATAGGAAAACCGTAGACGCGGTTGAGCATGTAACGGTTTTTTATTAAAGGCACATCGTATGACGCGCCGTTAAAAGTCGCAACCGCTTTCGCGTTCGCGAAAAAAGGAAGAAGATATTCGAGATAATTTTTCTCTCTAGAAATATCTTCAATAAAAATCTGTTCGACTATCAATGTGTCCGAATCGAAGTAAGCGAATCCTGTCAGAAACGGAATAGAGCCGGCTGCAATTGAAAGAGAAGTTGTTTCGAGATCCAAAAAAAGAATTTCATGCAATTCAATCGATTCGTCAAATCCGTTCATCGAAAGATAAGCTTTCAATGAATTCTTAAATGATTTTTCTTCAATCTTTATATCATCAAAAGAAAAGAAAGATTCTTTTCGGATAATATTTCCCGAATCGCCGCTGACGGCATGAAAACCTATCAAAGACGCATCAAAGTTTTTGCTCTCGCGCGCCGGCTTAGCTGTTTTAGTGTAAAGTTTCAGTTTTTGTGTTATGTCCATCTGATTGCAAAATTCCGCGCCTTTAAAAGTACATTCCTATTCCCAAACCTACACCCGGCCATACGAGCCCCAGCAGACCTAACTGCTCTGGAAGTTCTTTAGTATATGTTCTACCGTATATTTCATCCGAAACATTGATCCGTGTTTTGACCGGAACATAATAGGACAAGCCTGTTGAAACTTCAATGATACCTCCGGAGATATTCCATTTATAACCGATCCAGGCAGTTGTTCCTAAAGTTTTAAAGGAACGGTGTCCTTTCATAGAATTAAAATAATGATCGTCAAGTTCTACATCAACATAGAGATAATTCAGATAAGCGCCTACAAAAAACCCTTCAAGAACTTTATCATAATAACCTCTTATTCCTATGCTTGTCTCAAGTCTTTTCCATTTCCATTCATTTCTGCCGTCGGTATCGTGATAGTCCCAGTACTTGCCCTCAAGCGCAATTGAAAACTTCTCACTGAAAGCATATTCTCCTTCGGCAGATAACCACCACATAGGAAGAAGACACGGATAAACCGTAAACGAAAAAGTATATGTTTCTTCAGGCGACGCAGTCTCTTCAGCATAAATATTCCGTGTGCAGAGAAACAGAATCACAAAAACAAACACGCACTTAATAATATTCCGAAAAATCTGCGGCATAATTATTGCTCCATTATAATTTCATCATAAAGAGTCATTATTAAAAAGACTGCCATCATCAAAAAGCTATACCGAATCCCAAACCGATACCCGGCCAGTTGAACCCAAGCCCTATAGGTGAAGTTTCTTTATAAGTCTCGTTATAATAATCATCCTTCACGGTTATCTTTGCATTACCAAGCGTATAATACGAAACACCTGTCGAAACTTCTAAAACGGCGTTTGATATAATCCACTTATATCCGATCCAGCCTGTTGCTCCGAATGTTTTAAACTTTCCGCGGCCGCTTATTTCTTCAAAATATCGGTCATCAAGTTCAACGTCAATATAAAGATAATTCAGGTAAAGCCCTACAAATATTCCTTCCATTGCTTTTTGCGCATAACCTCTTATTCCCAAACTCGTTTCGAGTCTTTTCCATTTCCAGTCATATCTTTCATCTGTTTCGCCGTAATCCCAATACTTGCCCTCTACAGCAAGTGTGAAGTTATTACTGAAAGCATATTCTGCCTCAGCAGAAAACCACCGGATCGGAAGAAGGCACGGATAAAGTGTGAATGAAAAAGTTTTGTTTTCTTCAGGCGCCGCAATCTCTTCCGCGCGGATATCACGCACGGTGAGAACCAATAACATAAAAACAAACATACATTTAAATATATTCTTTAAGAACTGAGACATAATTAATACTCCATTATTTATTATTCAAACTCATCAATCGTATAACCTGTAGAAACCGTACAATTCGCGCCCGAACCTGTTTCTTCCGCGCGAAGTTCGCCGTCGACATAAATCTTAACAGTTATCGGCGATATGTCTGTTGTGTTATTCTTTACGCTGATATAACATCCATTATCATTATCCTCATCCGCATCTGCAGATATATCATCAGAATACCATGGCAACGAAGTAGAAGAAATATTTTCCACCACTTCATTTGTAAAATATTTAATATCCACATCAGAAATAGTACCCTCAACAACGAAGCTTACTTCACCGCTCCATTTCATTGTGCACGATGTAGAGAAAAACATCAGAAACAATTGGAAAACTATAAAAACACATTTTATTTTCATTATTCAAATTCATCGATTGTATAACTAGTTACAACTTTACAATATGCACCAGAACCGGTTTCTTCCGAGCGAAGCTCGCCGTCCACATAAATCTTAACAGTTATCGGCGATGTATCCGAAGTATTATTACGAACTTCGATATAACATGTATTGGATGTTTCATCGTCCGCTTCAGCTGAAATAGTATCTGAAAACCATGGCAAAGAAACTGAAATCAAATTCTCATCTCGCTCCCTTGTTTCATAAATTATATCCACATCCGAAATTGAACCTTCGACCGCGAAGCTTACTTCTCCGCTCCATTTCGCTGTGCACGATGTGGCAAATATCAATATTAGTAATTGCAGAATTATAAAAGATAATTTCTTTTTCATTTTTTGACAGACCTCCCATTCTCATATTTAAAATTAGCTTTTGCGAATATATCTTCCATGAAATCATTTTTAAGATAATATTCCGAGAAATGTTTTCTGCCTTCAACAGGTTTGAGATACACCCAGCATAGATGTGCAGGATTATGAGACAACATGCCGTCATCACCCCGCTTGAATATTTTTTATTTTCGGCAGAATAATCATATTTGCATAAATACGTCAATAAATAATTAGTGCAGAAGATGCGCCTGTTCCGCAGATGCCGAAGCAAGGTCTCCGAGCAATGCGCATATAATTTTTTTGACCCCGTCGATGCCGCCGGCGGAAGGCCCGATGCATCCCGGACATCCCTCCCTGCATGAACAGCGCGAGATATGCTCAGACGCGCAAAGCGCGACATGATCAAATATGTCATATAGTTTTGCGGAGAGTCCGCTTCCGCCCGGAGATGAATCGGCAATGAACAGTGCCGGCTTCAGGCTGAATGAAGATTTGCTCATGTTTATTGAACGTATATCCGAAGGATCGCAGAACAAATGCACGGGCGCAATGTTTTTGAGGATGTATCCGACTGAATATAAAAGCGCACCTGAGTTCGCCTTTCCGCCGAATGAATCAAGATATTCTTCATCGAAATCAATCCAGAAACTCGACGTGTGCATTTCAATTTCAGGAAGCGTGATTTTTCCGGAACCGATATTTTCATGAGTCCGGAATTTAATCTTTTTATAAAGCATCGCCTGTTCACGGATGTTTATTTCTCCGTAACATAAATCAAAAGAGGCTTTTTTTATACTGCGGTCGTCAGCAAGAACATGAATATCCGTCTTGCATTCGGCGTCGGTATAATAATCAGAATCGGTTTCGTGACAGAAAGCGGTCCTTCTTTCCCAGTCGAGCTTATCGATATAAAACTGCCTGCCCTGATGAATATAAATCGCCTCGTCATGTATCAGTGTCGGCGCGCTCGAAAGATCAACCTCGCCTATCACTTTGTTTGCCGAAGTCGCATCAACGATAACCACATTATCATGCGACGCGCTTCTGAGAGATACCTCGTTTGCCGGATAAATCGCGTTCATCCAGTGATATTTTCCTGATGCGTTTTTTAGTATTCCTTCAGATTCGAGATAATCAAGAATCTCCTTCGTAGTTGAAATGTGAGGCGCGAAACGTTCAGTCTCGGAAAAAGGAAGTTCAAACGCAGCGCATTTGATATGATCCAATAGAATTAGAAGATTATCGGGATTTATTACCGCGTTTTCAGGAGGAAAGCCGGTCAGAAATTCAGGGTTCTCGGCGATATACTGATCGAGCGCGGAAGAATTAGCAACCAGAAGCGAAAGCGATGAAGAGTTCCTCCGTCCCGCGCGGCCGAACTGCTGAAGAAGCGATGAAACAGAACCGGGATATCCGACTGATATTACAGCGTCAAGTGAACCGATATCTATGCCGAGTTCAAGCGCGTTCGTCGAAACAATTCCGTCGAGTTCACCCGAGCGCATTTTATGTTCGATGTCTCTGCGCTCTACAGGAAGATAACCGCCGCGGTAGGCGGCAAGACGCGCGTGAGTTTTTTCCTTGATATAGTTTGTAATTATTTCGGCGCGGATTCTGCTTTTTGCAAAAACGATTGTCGTGATTTTATTGCGTATAAATGTTGAAGCGATTTCAGCTGAAAGTTTTACTGACGACTGGCGTATTCCGAGGTTTTCATTTACCACAGGCGGATTATAAATGATGAAATTTTTTTCACCCGAAGGCGCACCGCTCTCGTTGACGAGAAACATACTGCGCCCGGTAAGAGCTTCGGCATGATCTTTCGGATTAGCAATTGTCGCACTGCACAATATAAACTTCGGATTCGATCCGTAAAAGTTACATATACGTTCAAGCCTGCGGAGAAGATTGCAGAAATGCGAACCGAAGATTCCTCTGTAAGTATGAACCTCATCTATGACAACAAATTTAAGATTTTCAAAGAGCTTTACCCAGATGGTATGATGAGGAAGAATACCGGAATGAAGCATATCCGGATTTGTAATAACCACATGACCCGATTCGCGTATTGATTTTCTCGCATTAGCAGGAGTATCTCCGTCAAAAGTATAAGTTTTTATTTTTAATTCAAGCGATTCGACAATGCGGTTAAGCTCGTGCATCTGATCCTGAGCAAGCGCCTTAGTCGGAAAAATATACAGCGCGCGGGATTCGGGATTTTTGATTATCTCATCTATAACAGGTACATTATAACATAGAGTTTTTCCGGACGCGGTCGGAGTCACAACCACAAAATCATTTTTTTTCCGCGCATGATCAAAAGCCGCGCGCTGATGCGAATAAGGCTTCAATATTCCTTTTGATACATAATAATCGACGAGCCGTCTATCAATATAATCCGGAAATTCAGAATAAACCGCGTCCTTTGCCGGAACGGTATTCCACGATACGACATTTTCATTGAAGCCTCTGTCGGACTTCAGATAATCAATTAGCTGTTCAATATTCATAAAACTAGTGCTATATATATGTTAAGTGAAGTCAATAAAATTAATACCCTTTATTGCTTAATGATTCTTCAGATAGATAACAATAATCCTGATATAATTTTTATTGATACTGCAGTTAAATCATGATAGAATTAAAAAAGTCAGTATTTATTTAAATAATAGATTGTAACTATGTTATTGCGGAGCATTATGAAGCTCAAATTAACGGTTTTGATAACAGCAGCAATGCTTTCTATCACAGCACCGGAATTTTCGGCCGGTGATGCCACTGCGCTTCCAAAGCGTATTATAATAATAAATTCCTATCATCAGACTTTTCACTGGACTGATGAAATTGTAACTTCCGCTGCAGCAGCAATCAAAAATAAAATTCCGGATGCTGAAATATACATCGAATACATGGATTCAAAACGATTTCCGGATTATAACAATATAAATGCTTTTCTGAAACGTCTTGAAACAAAATACACGAATAACGCGCCCGGCGTAATCATCGTATCGGACGACGCGGCATTTGATCTTTTAAAAAAATTCGGCGGCAGAATTTTTCCGGGCGTCCCTATTGTTTTCTGCGGTGTTAACGACATCAAATCAACTGAAAATCTTCCGCAAAATTATTTCGGTATAATTGAAAATCTCGACATCCCCGGAAACATTGATCTAATAAAAAAACTTTTCCCTGAAACCAAATATATCGCCGCAATAACGGATGGAACTCCGACAGGTCTCGGCACACGCGCGGAAATAGCCCTGACAGAAAAATCAAATCCTGATATATCATACATTTATTTAAACGGAGAGAATCTTTCAACAGATGAACTTATTTATGAATTGAAAAATCTTCCAAAAAATTCAATCGCAATTGCTCCGGCATGGTACATGGACAAGACCGGAAAAATATATTTAAACACCGAAAGTTATCCGCTTATTGCTGAAAACTGTCCTGTACCCGTAATTTCAACATCCGCCTCAAACATCGGTCTCGGTGTACTCGGAGGAAAAGCAAACAGCGGCATTATTCAGGGAACATACGCGGCAGAGAAAGCTGTTGAATTAATTAAATTCGGAATCGACGCTTCTCAAACAAAAGTTCAGACTGAAAGCAGAAATAGATTCATATTTGATGCAGATGCCGCAAAAAGATTTTCCATACCCATTTCGGCTTTGCCCGAAGACAGTATAATTATAAACAGAAAGTATTCTTTTTACGAAAGGTATACACCGCTTGTTATGATTTCTGCGGCGGTATTTCTTCTTCTTTTAATTCTGATTATAACGCTGACAAAGCTTCTGCTTTCCCGAAAACGCGTAGAAATAGAACTCAAAAAAAAATCAGAGGAGCTTGAACAGTATTTCTCCTTCGCACTCGATCTTTTCTGTATCGCCGATACCAAAGGAAATTTTCTGCGAGTAAACAATCAATGGTCGCAGGTTCTCGGCTATAAGATAGAAGAGCTGGAAAACAGACAGTTTCTTGATTTTGTTCATCCTGATGATATAGAATCAACCCTGGCGGTTCTTTCCGATCTTGCCGAACAGAAAGAAGTGGTAAATTTCGTCAACCGTTACAAGGCAAAAGACGGTTCATACCGTCACATCGAATGGAAATCCGCCCCGCGCGGTTCTGTGATATTCGCCGCGGCGCGCGATATCACAGAAAGAATAAGGTCTGAAAATGAAATACGCGAATCACACAGGATGCTTCGCGAAAACGAGGAGAACTTAAGAATCACCTTAAATTCAATCGGTGATGCCGTAATCACTACCGACACGGAAGGATTAATCACCAGAATTAATCCTGTTGCAGAAAAACTTACGGGATGGAAAAGCCAGGAAGCAGAAGGGAAACAGCTTTCTGATGTTTTAAAAATCATAAACAGCCGATCCGGAAATGAAATAGCAAACCCTGCAAAGGAAATAATATCTTCAGGCAAAATAATAGAATTCACTGACAGCACACTTTTAATAAGCCGTGACGGCAAGGAATACCGCATTGCAGATTCGGGAGCACCGATAAAAAATGAAGACGGAATCATCACTGGCGCTGTTCTTGTTTTCCGCGATATGACCAGAGAATATTCAATTCAGGAACAATTGAATCATTCAAGAAAGATGGATGCAATCGGCCGTCTTGCCGGCGGCATTGCGCACGACTTCAACAATATGCTCGCCGGCATAATCGGCGGCGCTGAACTTCTTCAAATGCGTTTATCGGAATTCACTGATGATCCGAAACTTAACGGCGATATCGATATCATAATAAAATCCGCAGCACACGCGTCTGAACTTTCCAACAGACTGCTTGCATTTTCAAGACGTCAGGCAGCAGCATCTGTTCCCACAGATGTTCATCAGGCTATAATCGGTGCGATATCGCTGCTTCAAAATACCGTAGATAAACGTATTGTCATCCAGACGGAATTTAATGCTGAATCAGGCGTCATAATGGGCGATCCGCCGCAGATTCAGAACGTCTTTCTCAATCTGGGAATAAACGCATCTCATGCAATGCCGAACGGCGGTATTCTTTATTTTTCAACACGTTTCAAAAATATGTCCGGCGATGAATGCGAATCAAGCCCGTTTGAACTCAATCCAGGAACTTATATAGAAATCACAGTATCCGATACAGGATGCGGAATAAAACCGGAAGACATCAATAAAATATTCGATCCTTTTTTCACCACAAAAAAGCAAGGTTCAGGTACCGGACTCGGACTTGCCGCAGCTTACGCTACAATCCAGCAGCATAACGGAGCAATAACTGTTTCAAGTAAACTTAACGAAGGGACAACTTTTAAAATAATTCTTCCTTTAAGCGAAGAGCCCTCTGAAAGCAGCAGCATTAATGAAACAATATATACGGGGCACGGAACTGTTCTGCTTGCTGATGATGAAGAAGTTATGCGGCTGGTAGGCAGAGGACTTCTTGAAAAATTCGGGTATAATGTAATTCTCGCCGAGAACGGATCAAAGGCGGCAGAAATTTATAAAAATGAAAAGGACAAAATAGATCTTGTTATTCTTGATATGATAATGCCTGTCATGAGCGGACGTGATTGTTTCTTCGAAATAAAGAAAATAAATCCGGAAGCAAAAATCATAATTGCATCAGGATTTATTCAGTCACGTGATTTAACGGAACTTCAGAAAAACGGACTGAACGCATTTATACACAAACCGTTCAGAAGCCATGAGCTGAGCCGAGTTGCCGCCGAAATGACCGGAAATCTAAAATAAAAAAGGGACGGATAAACCGCCCCTTCTGTTCATTCTGTTTTCAAATTAACAAAACAACAATCAGAGTCTGGCAACGATATCATCACCGACTTCACTTGTCTTGTTATTTCCGCCTCTATCCGGAGTCTTTATCTTGTCATCCTTGAGGTGTTCTATTACGGCAGCTTCGATTTTCTTTGCAATTTCTTTTTCACCGAGAAATTCAATCATCATGGCA
>Ga0208940_1001542_pt1 | contig 23875 bp, 20 predicted proteins | sample AD_JPNNA6_MetaG_FD_184445 | JGI IMG/M metagenome (GOLD analysis project Ga0208940, IMG submission 184445) | Active sludge microbial communities of municipal wastewater-treating anaerobic digesters from Japan - AD_JPNNA6_MetaG (SPAdes) (version 2) | ecosystem: Engineered > Bioreactor > Anaerobic... | reverse complement strand
GAGAAGCAGGGAACAAAGGAGGAAAAGGAAGGGTATAAACAAATGAATTTGCTGGATTTCGATTAGCCAGCGGCGGCGCCTCGCATGCCCCGCAGCTCTGCTGCGGGGTGCGCCGCCGCCGTTTGACTTCCTTACACGTTGCCAAGGAGATATAATTATGAGCCAGAGGCTTCCGAATAACCAATGAGTTCGGATTTAGCTCATAAAGCGGATTTAAACTGGGCGGCTATTGTTCGGATTTTTTTGGGAATCCTCAGTCAAGAACCTAATGACTATAATAGATACAATCGACCAAAAGTAGGCAATACATTGTGGTGATGAGTTCAAACTCTTGGGTTATTGACTATAGTGCATACCACCACCCCTTCATGCATCGTGAATCAGCAGTGGATCGAATTTTGGCCGCATGCGTATCCCAAAAAATTTATAGTAATGAACAACAATTACATTAATAGTGTGCCATCATCATCATCATGTGACCTGGTCCCAGAAATTACTGAGATAAATAATTCCGCAAAATATAATGAATGAACATAGAATTAAGTTTGTTCATCTGCAATCCAGTGAAGGTCATCAAGGTAACACAAGCATCCGAAAGAAGGCGAAGATCTATGGAGATGGGTTGAAATGAGACCATGCTATAATTGGCTTTGCTCGATTCTGATACCGCTGTTAATATTACTAGCTGCAGGCTATCTCGCATCTGGATCGGCTTCTCAAATATCCGACATGCCGGGCAAACTGGCTCCCGTGCAGGTGACTCCAACGGTCCCAAATATCGGAGGATTATGGAGGATGGTCAGCAATCTTGATAATGACTTCGATCTGGTGATTATCCAAGATAGGGAAAATATCACGGGCACCATGAAATCCACAGACAGAATCGAACCTGAAGACCCAATAACCGGCAAAATATATCCAGACGGAAAAGTGGAGTTTACTCGTCTGCATCCACATACATTCACCCAAATATACACTGGCACGATTTATATTTTAAGCGACAATAACACGCTGATTATGGAGGGCACATATACCCACAACGCCAAAGGTCAGTACCCATGGAATGCCACCAAGAATCGGATTGGTGGGACAACATTGTCTAATCTCCAGATCGTTTACAAGAGAGATTCGTTCGGCATTCATGTGCCTTCTTCGATTGACCGTAACCTGATTAAGCCATACACATGCCCCAAATACTGCATGCTCGCGTTGCTTTGAAATAAATTGAAGAGACATTGAGATTTTTTTATTTAATAAAATATATGCCAAAGTCTGATACTAGATCGAGGTAGTTATATGAAACAATTCAGAAATTGGACTCATCTTATAATGGTATTGGTGATCCTGTCTTTCGCTTCAAGTTATCCGTCCCTTGCAGTGAATACCATATATCCCAACTATGATGTCACCGGTCATTGGAAAATGGTTGCAAATGAGGTCTACGAATTCGAACTGATCTTCCAGCAAAATGGTGGCTCTCTATCTGGAACTATGGATCATACAAATGGAGGTGATCCTACAGACCAGATCAGTGGCTCCATTTCTCCAAACGGAAATATAAAGTTCACCCGGTCAAGGGCTGGTCAGTGGATTCAGGTTTATTCAGGGGCTGTCTCGTCGTCTGATGGTTCACTAAAGCTGCAAGGTACTTACACACACGACGGATCAGGAAGTTACCCTTGGTCAGCCACCCCGCTTGCAAGGAATTCAACCTCCCTCATAAGGATATCCCCTGTGGATGCTCGTGAACTTCTCCAGAGAACTTCCGAATCGATCGTGGATACAGGGGATTATGCTCACGGCGGGGTTGAGGACACAAACGTGCCAGAATTGTCCGGATTTTGGAAGATGGTAGGCAATGGTTTTCATTTTGACCTTTTTGTCCGGCAGACAGGAAGCGCTTTGGCCGGCACACTTACTTGCACTGATAGGGATGAACCGGTGGATGCAATTAACGGCAAGGTCTACCCGAACTGGACTGTAGAATTCACCCGAGAGCGTCCGGGTGAATTTACCCAGTTCTATACCGGATCCGTCTCTGACATTAACATCACCCTGGTCATGGATGGCACATTCTCACATGATGGATCTGGTCAATATTCCTGGAATGCTACCAGAGAAAGGATAGACCTTGAGAACATCCGGAAAGTGGCATCTCTGTTTGGGGGCGAACAGGGGGACCAGAGCAGCTCCACGGAGGGTGTTCTTGTGGATTCCTACACTCCCGAATCTGATCCCTATGATCTCAGTGGAAAATGGGAGATGGTGGCAAACGAGATCTACGAGTTCGATCTGGACCTCCAGAAGATAGGATACCGGATCACGGGAACCATGACTCACACAAATGGAAATGATCCAGTGGATTTCATCAGCGGCACAGTATCCTCTACAGGAGAGGTTCGGTTCACCAGGGTCAGAGCTGGAGCTTTCACCCAGGTCTACACTGGCCAGATCACGGGCTCTGGCGATTCAATGGCCATTGATGGGACCTATGACCATAACCGTCAAGGAAGCTATCCCTGGCATGCTACCAAGCCCATCATAACCTCCCAGGGTAAGACCTCAATAGACGTTGATGGATCGGCTTCCCAAGAGGGGGCAGCTCCGGGAAATCACGAAGCAGCAAATGTATTGGTAAATGTGAGCAAGTCATTCATCTCCTCTGGACCGCAGGCAGTTGGAGCGGTGTCTATAGTCACTGGTCTGCAGGCATCCAGCTTCAACGTGGAGACGATGAAGGTTCCACCATATGGAGCGAACGTCAAGATGACAGATGTCTCGGAGAAGCGGCCCGGACAATATTCATTGACTATCGTGCCTGAGAGCTACCAGGGGACTCAGCATGAGTGGCTGGAAGGCACATATCAATTAAGGGTCACAGTCTCTTCTGAGGGCATTGGTGGCCAGGTTGATATCCCTCTGCTCATAACCGGTCGATCGGTGGAACTCACTGTCTCCTATAACCTCACGGGCATCTGGGCGATGTCTGGCAATATGGATAATAAGTATAACTTGGATATGCAGCAGGCCAGCGACCGCATAACTGGGAACATAACACGCATTAACGGCCACGAGCCAAAGGATGAGGTTATTGGCAGTGTCTCTGCGGATGGTAAAGTCGAGTTCACTCGAGAAAGTTCTGGCGGTTTCACTCAGCTCTACACCGACCAGGTATCAGGCATAGAGGATGTCCTCTTTATGGGGGGGACGTTTTCTCAAGATGGTCAGGGTCAGTATCCCTGGAATGCGACGCTAATCACTAGACAGAAACCTTATGCCCCAAAGAGCTGGTCAGCTTCCTGGAGAGACTTCCTTGCCGGCTTCGGTCTGAGGACCCAGACATATATCGATCCGGCCTATAAAATGGATACCTTTGTGGACTGGGGACGAACTGATCTTAAGAGCACGTTCAAGTGGACCGCAGAGACCGGCAATGTAGCATATGGAGTCTGGCAGGTTTCAGTGTTTCCCTTCCCGATCGGCGAGAAGAACTGGAGCAGTCCGCCAGGACTTGTGGCCAGCGGCCTTTTGAGGCCTGACCAGCAGGAGTTTGATATTGATTTTGGTTTGTTCACACCAAGTAAAAAGATGGTTGGTGATTACTGGAAAAACACCCGACCCTATCTCGAGTTCGAGAAAGTGGCTCTTGAGTCAATCAGAGGCCAGATCACTACCGAGATAGCCAAACCAGGGATTTCTGATGGGGCAGAAGGCCAGCTGATCCAAGTTTTGGGCCTAATAAATCAGGCTTCTGAAGATGTTGATGACAAGATTGAGGCCCTTTTAGGTGGCAGAAGCGGTGGAAGTACTGAGGATTCAGATAGCACTGAGGAGGATGAGGTAACAGAAGTCGCAGATGAGGCTGGCAGTGTTACGGAAGGTAGCCCATCTAAAGTAAGGGGATCTGGTATAGCCTCTGAATGGATAGAGGTATCTGGCGGAGGAGTTACCGATATCGCTCTCGCTGCTACTTACTTTGGAGACAGGGTGTACCTCTTTTCCAAGGGGATCGAAGATAGACGGATCTACAAGAACGTCATGGACAGCAGCGCTGTCTGGTCTGGGTGGGTAGAGGTGCCCGGCGGCGGTACAACGGATGAAGCTCTTTCCGCCGCCGTCCACGAAAATAGGCTATACCTGTTCTCCAAGGGCGTTGGTGACAGGCAGGTCTATGCAAACATAATGGACAGCAGCGGGATATGGTCGGGATGGACTCATGTCCCCAACAGTGGCACCACGGATGCAGCAGTCTCTGCGACCTCTTTTGGTGGTCGTCTCTACATCTTCTCCAAGGGAATCGATGACAGACGCATCTATATGAATGTGAACGAAGATGGCGTGTGGTCTGGCTACACTGAGGTTCCGGGTGGGGGTACCACAGATTCATCATTATCTTCTGCTGCCCATGGAGGCAAACTATACTTGTTTGCCAAGGGTATTGAGGACAGACGAATATACATGAACGTCATGGACAGCAGCGCTGCCTGGTCTGGATGGGTAGAGGTGCCCGGATCAGGTACAACAGATACCGCGGTGTCTGCCGCAATCATCGGGGATAATCTCTGGCTGTTCTCAAAGGGTGTCGGTGACAGGCAGATTTACATGAATGTACTGGACGAGAGCGACAACTGGTCTGGTTGGGTGGTTGTTCCAGGCGGAGGCATAACGGACTGCTCGCCCGCATCGTCTGCAGCCGGAAACCGGATATATGTATTCGCTAAAGGCGTCGAGGATAGGCGAATCTACATGATAGAAGCTCCATCTTCAGATGGGGCCTCTGCCGGTTCGAGTAGACAGGTTCTAAAAACGCAGTCTGATGGATCCGGTCTCGACGAGGCAATTGTATCCGCAGCCAGCCTCCAGCAAACAAGAGACATGACAGCTCGGATGCTGCCTCAAGAGCAGAGAACATACTACGTGCGGATTGTGGCTCTTGATTCAAATGAGGAATGCATTGGCCTGCCCTCAGAAGGAACGAAGGTAGTGGTAGGCGACCCAGGCCTGGATCAGATGCTATCTGATCCTGAGCTCTTGACATCATCTGATTCATCGCCCAGCTTGATCGCGCCATGGTTCAAGCCAAAACAGTTGAACACTGCCAGCGGTCTCCTCCTCTCCTCAACTGGCAAAACCTGCGAGCATTATGAATTTAGGTGCCATAATTGGCAGGGTGCAGCTAATATCATCGGAGTGCCAGTTGATAAAAATAGATTTGGCTGGAGCTTCCATGATGGCCATGAGACTAATTTCTCCTTTGCAGTGTGGCAACTAGTAGGCAAAGAACAGACAGAAAATCCTTCCGGAAGCGATATAGAAGCTGTTTGGAGAAATCCCGAAGGACTTATGGATGCGGGTCTCCTCAGAACGGATGATCTAGATCCAGATATTTGGTGCGATACCTGTCCAAAACATTCCTTCGTACTTGATATGACAAAGTATCTACCAACATATGAGCAAGGCAATTTCACCAAGGCTGACTACTACCTGCGGGTAATAGCCATGGAACCTACTGATAATCCAGAGATATTCAACGCATACCCCACTCAGTGGTTGAACATCCACTACGAATCCGAACCATGTGGAGGGCAGGAATGTCCAGAGGTCTATCTCTGTGATTTCATGAGCTTAACTGTCGATGTCCCATGTCCAGATGTGAAGATAGTCGCATATGAACCGATCCATTCTCAGAGCAATGATTGGTTCTACCACTACATTGTGACCAAGAAGCCAGAATTCCCTTGGAGCGAATTATATACCCAAGGACAACCGGTCGATATGACTCCAAAGCCAGCAAACAAGAACTGGTGGGATTATATTGAGGATGCTTTCGGCGCAATCGTAGATGGGATGGAGAGCATTGTAAACTGGGTATCTCAGGCCTGGAAGGATATAAAGAGTTTCGCAGTAGATGTGGCTTCGAGTGCCGCCTGTTTTGGCGACGAGACGTGTAAGGAAGTCATTCGACCGTTTGTCGAAACAGGTCTCAATACGGGCCTCGCTGCATTGGGAATACCGCCCGAGATCCCGAACTTCGACCAGCTTACCAGCATGGGCAAAGGCTATCTGGTAAAGACCCTAGCTGCGCAAGCTGGAGTGGATCCTACGCTTGCCGAGTTTGTGATGACAGATGAAAATATACAAGCGGGCGTCGAGGCATTTATTGACCAATCAGCAGAACCTGCATCAGGAGATCCACTCGGGTTGAAGCTCGATCCAGCCTATCAGTACCGCCCAGCATATCTGATGATCGAGCTGACAAACCGGCACGGTGTGCCAACGATGCCTGGAACATTGAGCATCTCAGATTCTCAGCGGCTATTCAGAACACAGGAGCCGAATATCCCCTACCCTGGACTGGATGCTGGTGAGACTTTGACTGTTCCGGTTTTCCTGACGGAGCATAGATACGATGAGACGCTCTATGGATGTCGCTGCCCAGATACCAACTACGATCTTTGCAGATGTAACGGCCCGATGGGTGAGCTGAACGGTGCCGACTGGTGGAAGATCTATAATACACAGACCGACACGTTTACCGTTTCGGCTGAGTCTTTGGGCACTCTGGATATAGCTGGGATGGATCAGGAACTGCTGCCAGAGTGGATCGGACATTGCAGTTCACCGAGGATGGTCTATAACCAGATAGGAGACAATAGAGATGAGCTGAGCGTAATTCCTCAGCAGAGGTGGGGTGCCTGATGGAGAATCATCGATAAACTTTCCAGCGGCTGAGCCTAGCCGCACCCCTCTAATTTTTTCGCCGAAAAAAAGCTATGAATGGCGGTTGGAGGATGTCATAGGAAGGCTTTGAGGAAATGAATTGTCACGCATCTCTATCAATTATAAGAAAAACCTGAAGGGGAATACCTGAACGCATTGACATCTCGCTGCTGGTGAGGATGCCCGATCGTATGTAGCAGCCAGGAGAGGCGATTCCAACAGTCTCTCCGGGCTGATCTTTCTGATGTGAATGTATCATGCAAAAACCTTCATTTTTGCAGTTCTATTATCCCTCTTGTGATGTTATATCGGGATGACAGAGGTATATACTTATTCCAAAGGGTTAGCCGTGCACGTTTGATTTCGGGTCGTTAAAGCCGATTTCCTGAGCCAGTCCTGACGAAAAAAAACATGGCTTTGATGGCTCCTCGATGGCTCCGGTTTGGGGGATAGCTTTATGCTCGGCAGGAAGATGGGTGGCTTAATGATAGAGAAGAGCACATGGGAAGAGTTCTTTGATGCGCATGCACCGGTATATGAGGACAACGTGTTCACAAAGAACACGATCCTGGAGGTGGATTTCCTGGTCGAAGAATTTGCACTCCAACCGGGAAGTTCGATTCTTGACATCGGATGCGGGACGGGACGCCATTCCATCGAGTTGGCCAAGCGCGGATATGCTGTAACAGGGCTGGACTTATCTTCGGAAATGCTTTCCAGGGCTGCGGCCGCTGCCAAGTCTGCTGGTGTGAATGTGAACTGGATTCGTGCGAATGCTGCTAAATTTTCACCGCCAGGGAAGTACGATGGCGCGGTTTGCCTTTGCGAGGGTGCTTTTGGGCTTCTCGGCCGGAATGATGATTCGATTTATCAGCCACTGTCTATCCTATGCAATATCTCCCGAAGCCTCAAGCCGCAGGCAAAGGCAGTGTTTACCGTTCTAAATGGAGTCGCCATGATTCGCAGACATTCGAATGAGGATGTGGCGAAAGGACGCTTTGACCCTTTGACCATGGTTGAGTCATCAGAGTGCCCACCTGGGGAGGGGTTGCTCCCAGTTGCAGTTAGAGAGAGGGCTTTCGTACCAACAGAGCTCGTCATGCTCTTTTGCCTGGCTGGCATGGACGTGCTCAACATGTGGGGCGGAACCGCAGGGAATTGGGGGAGAAGACCGCTTGACCTGGACGAGATGGAGATCATGATCGTGGCACGAAAGACTGCCGAGCCATCGGTGGTAGGCGACTCTTGATATCTTTCCTCAGATTGACGCCACATCTTCGCAGCGAGACCACAAAGAAGATTCGGATTTGGCAGCCTTCGCACCCAGGAATCGCAATTAGGAAAATTCCATTAGATTTATCGCCGGTGAAGCATAAGAAGGTCCAAGCACACGCACCAAAATGGGGAAATTTCAGTGTGGGCTCTTGCCTCGGACTGCGGTTATCGATATCAATGACGCGATGATATATTGCACATCAGGCTGTCTGGCAGCGGCCAGGTCGTGCGACTAGAGCCTCCGCTCTTTCGAGCTGGATTATTTCCCCCTAAATCCTCCATAGGGATGCTGCTCTTCGCGGACCCGTGCGTCTTTGGCGCCTAGACGACCCACTCACCGCTCCTGCGTTTTCGGGCATTGTTGATCAGATATGCGTCATTGCCCTCTGCTGCGAGAGGATTGAAGCAATTGGTCGCTCCTTGGACATCGCCATCATCGCCTAGCACTAGACGGTCTCTCCTCGCAACTCCCTCTAAGATCCTGCTCGCCGACTGTTCGGCAGTCTGAGCGCCTTTCGGCGGCTTTTGATCCCCCCATATGCGCGTGATCGTGGTTCCTGGAGTCGCCGATGTGAAGAAGATATTCTCATCCCAATACTCATAACGTAGAGCCAGGGTCAAGGCGTTGAGTGCGGCTTTTGTCGCCGCATACATAGTCTGCTGAGCCATGGGCATGAACGCGATACCTGATATCACATCTATGATATGACCGCCGCCTTGCGCTCGCATAATTGGAATCGCAGCACGTATGCCATAGACAGCGCTGTAAAAGTTAATCGCAAAAGCCTTCTCCCAAATCTCGTTCGTCTCTTCCTCAAAGAGCCCCTTCAAACCGACTCCTGCATTGTTGAATAAGATGTCGATACGCCCTTCTCCGAACGACGCAGATCTGGCAATCGTCTCCTTTACGTTTTCCTCATTGGTGACATCGCACATCAATCCGAGCACCTTGCCGGGATATTCTCCATTTAGTCGTGCGGTCTCGCGTGTTAGATTGCCCTTGTTGATGTCAGCCAAGATTACTCTCTTGGCGCCAAAGGCAAGCATGGCCTCGCAGAGAGCCAGCCCGATTCCTGAAGCGCCGCCGGTAACGATAGCTACCTTGTTCTCGTAGTACTTTGCGGTCTCACTCATTCTTTCTCCTCCTTCAAGAGTCGCAATTAGTATTGTCCGTAACGCTGATGACCCGTGCAGATAGTCGAACGATCGAAACGACCGGCGAATAGGTAGCTAAAGAGGCCATCAGATTCCTTTCCCTCGAATGTAGCTAATGCGTCCGTGCCTCTTATCCAGTTGGAATTGATGGAGTATGCAGCACCAAGTGGCTTGACGACTATCAGCTCCGACCACGGATCATCCAGCGACGGCTCCATCGAAATCGATTTAATGCTGGCAGCCTCCCAACTCTTGTAGTCGGTAACGCTGTCGTATCCAATGAGAGTGGCTTTCGGCAGAGTCAAACGGTTGTCTGAGCCCCTATCGATGTCGTATTTGAACAGAAAACAGTAACCGCCTGCGCTCGCACCAGGGACGATGCCGGAGTACACTGCCTCCATCATCGGCTCGTTATAGCTTCCGATCTCGATCTCAGCCTCGAAGATACGCCTGCCCTTCGCCTCCACCACGGTGTGAGCGATATCGTCGTTTCGCTCAACAACGATCTTCTCGCACAATTTCTTGGGAAGCCCCGACATCTCACGGCCGCTAAGCAGCCCCATCTGCGCGCCAGGTCCGCTCAGCTGCAGGTTGCAGAAATAAAGGCCGCTAATCTCTTTGTACCTGGCGCCGATTATTCCGATACCGGCTTCCATATACCATGGGGCGAAGGTTGGCTCCCTGATATTGACGAAGTAGGAGTAGACCACGGGATGTTCTGGATCGGCCAATTTAAATTGTGGCGGCAGTATGCGTCGCGCAACCGTCGGATCGGTCTCCCAGAAGATGTAGAGCCCCTCCTCGTCGTTCATTGCAGCCCCCTTCATAAACGCGTTTAGCATCTCGCGTTCTACAAAATAACTTCCGTTCTTCATGATAAACCTCCTTTCTTTAGTATGTCCTGCCCGTTTTATTCGAGTCATGATTCGAAGACGAATGCCTGACCGTATGCATCCTGTGTCGCCTCCAGGATCCTTGCACCGCGGTTCGCATCCCCGATGACATGCGCATCTGGAAACGCAGTCTTGAATGCCTTCACTACGTCCTGGCGAGGTCGAACGCCGAGCGCCAGGATAATCGTCTCGGAACTGACAAACACCTTCTCGTTATCATTCACCCTCACCAAGGCAACCCCGCTCTCAGTTATCTCCGACACTTTGTGTCCGAGAATATAGATTGGGCCGTATTCTGCCAGTCGCCTTTTGATATCGAAGATAACTATGAATGATATTCCCTGGCCTATTTCGGGCAGCATATCGACTATCGTTGTCCTGTGCCCAGCCTTCAGCACCACTTCGGCGGTCTCAAGTCCCGTCATGCCCGAGCCCAGGATTATGCAATCGCCCTTTAGCTGGGCTCTTCTCATAAGCACATCTTCGGCGGTGACGACGTTCTTGCCTTTTATGCCAGGTATGGGAGGTATCAATGCCGTCGCACCGCAGGCTATGAAAATCCCGCAGGGGGAAAGGGCCTTGACCTTCTCGACGACTGCCTCCTCACCCATCCTGAGTTCAATATCGGTTGCAGAAACCTGAGCGATCATCCCGTCGACTAGCCTGGTTATCTTCTCCTTTCCCACACCCTTGTCAGCGACGTTTAGAGTCCCTCCCAAACGTTTTGCCGTATCAAAGAGCACGACATGAAATCCGCGTCTGTCGAGAAGCAACGATGCCTCGATGCCGGCAGGTCCTCCACCGATAACAGCTACCGTCCGACCTTCGCCGTTGTGTTTGGGATTTTCGAACTCCCGCTCGCGTCCAAGTTTCGGATTTACAGCGCACTTGACATGCCGGTAGTTAATTATTTCCTGGAAGCAGCATAAGCAGCCAATGCATTTGCGGATAGTCTCAGCCTTTCCCTCCTGGGCCTTATTGCACCATTCTGGATCGGCCAGATGCCCACGGGCCACTCCGACAAAGTCGCAGCATCCGTCCTCAAGTATCAGCTCGGCCACATCTGGCTCCTTGATGTTGCAGACCGCTATCACAGGAATGTTCACATGCTTCTTCACCTCTGCAGCCATGTACCTCTTCCAACACTGCTCATACGTACCCGGCTCTATAGTGGCGCAGACCTCATAGCCTCCAGGAATACCTCCACAGCTAACGTCAATGAAGTCGATCCCTGCCTTCTCCAGCCTCTCGCATATCCTGCAGCTCTCCTCAAGGTCATTTCCCTCTTTCCCGAGGAACTCCTCAACTGAAAGCCGCACGCCAAGCGCAAAGCCGCCTTCACAGTGTTCTCGGATGCCTCTGATAATCTCTAGCAGAAAACGCATTCGATTCTCCAAGTTGCCTCCGTATTCATCGGTCCGTTTGTTCAGATATGGAGAAAGGAAGCTGTTGATCAGATATCCGTGGGCGCCATGCAGAACGACGCCGTCAGCCCCTGCCATCTTCGTGAGAATCGCACCGTTTATGAATGCAGATTCGATTTTCGTTATTTCATCGACCTCTAGCGCGCGTGGAGCCTCTGAAGACGTTTTTACTGCCGACGCGGCTACTATCGGTTCGCCACCGATCGCAGAAGATCCTTGTCCTCCGGGATGGTGGAGTTGGAAGAATATCTTCGTGCCGTACTTGTGGACAGTATCAGTCAGGCGTGCCAATCCAGCAACATCATTGAGGTTTCGGGCTGCCAGCTGGCAGGGCTCAGCCGCCCCCGCTCCATCGAGCACACGACAAAGCTCGCTTTCGATGAGCCCGACACCGCCTTTGGCGCGCGCCTCATAGTAGGCGATGATGTCGTCGTTCACTCCACCCCCAGGCGCTGCAATTCCCGTACCCATCGGGGCCATCACGACCCTGTTCTTGATCTCGACTCGCCCAATCCGTCCCGGGCTGAACAGTCTCTCGTACATGAGCCACACCTTCTTTCAATAGTCTTTCATCCATTCAACTGAGTATATCGAACTGCAGCTATCCATATGTATCGATAGAACCTGCTTGGGAATTCTTTTTTTTTTCGCAAAATGGATCGCTCCAATCGAAAGCAACCATGCAACGACGCATTTGATCTCCTTTTCGCTTCTCTTTCATGCGCACTACCCAACATCCAGTTCTTTTTCCTTCGAAAGAGCACAGTTGAGGGCTTTATCCCAGGCTGCAATTCTGTAACTCACTTTCTGATGTGCATAGCTCTCCATATTGACAGTTATTCTGTCACCTGAGAGGTTCTCGAACAAGCGCTTTTTCACTTCGCCATTCAAAAGGAAGTCGATCCTGGCCAGTCCGAGATCGTCCGGGCGTGAATCCGATGCGGTATATTCAAACATATAATTGTAGCCAGATCCCTTGCCAAGCGACTTGACCGAGACATTCGACGGGGGCATGAAATCATTATGTGTCCTCGCATTGCCCCATCCATCTTCAAACGGATAGCATCCCGCTCCTGATCCTGGATAGCTCTCATGCAGCCGTTTTTTATGCAAGTAAAAGGCATCAAATCCGTATAGATCGATATATGCAGGCTTGTTCATTCCGATCCCGTCACGAAATGCCGATTCGAGCAGGGGTATTGAATCCAGTTGATATCCAGCAAAAAGCGCCTCAACGGTATCAATTGCAACCGAGTCTTTCGAACAGAGGACTGCGTTCGTGAGGATATAATCGGTCTTTGCATCTTCATCAGCGACTTTGTTCGCTGGTCCGTTCCTGTTTCCAGTAAGCGCATCCATTATCACCAGATTAAATCCACGCGCACGATTCATGGCGCAGAGGTAGTCAAGAAACAGGCGGACATCGCCTGTACCGAATCCATAACCTGCATGCTCTTGCTTCTCAAGAGTGCCGAGCATGGATCCCCAATGAAGCTTTAGCGCCCCGGTCGCGCCCAGCAATCCATGGCTTTTTAAAACTGGTATTCCAATATAGACATTGCAATACTCTGCTTCACCATTCGCCTGATCTTTTGTTCGCAGGAATTTCGGGAGCCATACCTCAGTCCTCCCACGTATAGGCTCGTCCACAACTGTTAGGAACCTTTCGGACCTCTCAACAGAGTCCAGATTGACGATTTGGGCAAAAGAACTACCATCAAGAATGCCGTTGCCGTCATGATCATAACAGACATCGCCCCTGTCAGCGGTGGCATTCCCAGTGCGCTTGAGGCGAGCATAATAAAAGCTATGCGAGTTATCTTTGGCCGAAGGATTCTTATCGGCTGTGAAGGTTGCATCAACGACCTTCAAATCTGCATTTCCGCCAAAACCAATTATCTTCCTTACCATCTCGGCAACATACTTAACGATCCTCGGATCCGATATTATCCCTCGTCCTTTCTCTCCTGGCAGACCCTGGCTGGGCCCGACTATGTTCACTTTAATTACCACTTTGTCCCCTGGTTTAATAATTTCAGATAGACCACGGGGACCGAGTACTTGTAGAATAGCATCATCTACAAGGCGGTGAACCTCCTCATCGGACGGCTCCCTGTTAATGGATGAAAAACCTACAAGAGACAGTGGGTTATCAAGTGGAATGCTTCGCTTGGCAGCCGTATTGGCATACACGGCTGAAATGTTTGTGCCTTTAACCCCTGAGACTTGGATTTCCTTCATATCCTCAAGGACCTTTTCCCATCGACGGCTTATATCGCTGGAATAGTTGATGACGCTTGATGAAGGAGTATCATGCCCAGAGCAATTGGGCATTGCCAGATTTCCAGGCTGATCCATAATTTTTCCTCCCACAATACAATTGAATTATTATGATAAATACTTATTGAGCGAGGATTCCTGCAAATCCTCTCTCTTTTTAGTATCGAGACCATTGCATATCATAAATAGTATTAACAAACATGGATTCTTTACCTACGTGAGTGCTTCGAAAACTAAGGTTCGAAGCATGCGAATTCCCGTCTTTTGCAGATGTAGGAATTGATAGACAGGGAGCCGATTCGCAGGAGTCTGGATGGGATGTACGATACAACAGGAAGATATACGACAACGGGTGTGGGAAGGCAGGACGGCCAAAATGAGATGTTACCCTCATGTTCAGGATTCTTATGTTTCAACAGTGGGACGACCTGAGCGATGATCTGGAGGTCGAAAGACAAATGTCTGACAGCATATCTTTATGGCGTTTCTTGGATTTTCCGGAATGGTTCCCTGATTTTAGAACGGTCTGGTCATTCAACAGGAAGATCCCGGCCTCCGCGGTCCCCATATGATGGTAACGGCAACCGCTGCCGCAAACCATAATACTATCGAATATGCATACGCCAGCCCTGACAGTGTTAACAGCTCAAGCGTGCCATTGATCACGCAATGAAACAATATCGCCGATAACGTGCTGCGGCAATTGTTGTTATAGATCCACGTGAACAGTATCGTTACAGGGACGAATCCGATCATAAACGTCCAGAATTCAGGCGATCCGAATCCCAGGCTGTACTGATAGGTCCCTTTGATAAAGGATAGCGGGAGGTGCCATAGTGCCCATACGATGCTCAAGATAAGGCTTGAGGACAACGCACTCCATCTCGATTGCAGCTTGTCCAAAGCGTAGCCGCGCCAGCCCAGCTCTTCGAAGAGAGGAGTGAGAAATATGGTAAGCAAAGACGGGATAATCGTCAGCTGCCCTATCGTCTTTCCCCATGTCGCCCCGCTTCCGCCCAAAAGGACGTCTGAAAGTGCAGCAAGGCCATAGAGAGCTGGAGGAAATAGGAAGATAACCAGGTACCATCCGGCGCGAATCCTTCTTATATCGATAATGCGCAGCAGGAAATCTCGTCTGCCGGCTTTGTCCTGTGTCAGAAAGGTAAGCCCGATCGCGGCTGTCGCTGGGCCGGATGTGGCAAGACATAGCAGTGCTTGGCCGGAAGAGCTCCCCAGACGGATTCCTGATAGCGACCAGGCTATCTCGACGAGCCAGGTCAGTCCAAAGGCAACGGCAAAGTAGATCCATAGGCTGGATATATTTAATCCAAATAAGTTTATATTTATTTTCATATTACATTTTCACTCCAATACGGATGATCCAGTTAGCATGCCAATCCTTAATAGCATATTACCATATCAAGGTTAAAGTAATATCTCAATTAGGGGGCAGAATGGCGGAAATCCGATGCTTAAATATGATTTTTTTCAGAAAATCGTCCGTGAAACGGTCTTTGATAGAGGAATTCACCGGCCCAGGATATCCTCCAAAGCCTGCAGGGCGTCTTTTCTCCTGAGGATTGCCGGTCCAGAGTATATCCCCATCCCTCGAAGAGACTCGAATAAGTCGGTGATGATCGGCAGCTCGAGGTCGAGCTCTTCGAGCAGCTCTCTTCCGTTCATTATATCTGCCGCAGCTCCATGCCCCATCACCCTTCGGTTGAGAAGGAGCACCTCATCGGCCAGCATTGGAACCAGGTTTACATCATGCGTGGACGTGATGATGGTAGTTCCCTCTGATTGCAGAGATCTGAGCAAGGATACGACATCTCGCCTGGAGCGGGGGTCCAGATTTGATGTCGGCTCATCAAGAACCAGAATCTCCGGCTTCATCGACAGCGCAGTTGCCAGAGCTGCTCTCTTCTTCTGGCCAAAGCTCAAAGACTGGGAAGCCCGATGCATTAATCCTTCCAGTCCTACAGCCTGCAATGCCCACCGTACATTCGCTTCCACCTCATCTTCGCAGAGCCCGAGGTTATGTGGTCCGAAGGCGACATCCTCCTGGAGGCTCGGCATGATAAGCTGGTCCTCGGGGTCCTGAAAGACCATTCCCACCCTCCTTCTGACCCACATCAGGTTCTCCTTGTTAACCTTACGCCCCAATACCTCCACACAGCCGCTTCCTTTGAGAAGTCCGTTCAGGTGAAGGAGCAATGTCGATTTCCCTGCCCCATTGGGACCAAGAAGCGCCAAAGACCGCCCCCTTTCCAGGTTGAAAGAGACGTCTTCAAGTGCAAGAGATCCATTGGGATACCGATAGCCAAGACCGCTTACTCTAAGCGCGTAATCCAGGTCATCGCCTCCCAGAGATGCAGGCTGAGAGCCGCGCTCATCACAAGAGCGGTCTTGATCCAATCGATGCCTCTCATATTATCCCGGCCGGCACCGACCATCCTTCCGGAGTAACCGCGGGAGGACATGGCCATAAATATCCTTTCCGAGCGGTCCAGGCTCTTTATCATGAGAACGCCAAGCACGGCTCCAATGACCCTGGCCGTTTGACAGCTCGTCTTGCTCTCAAAGCCACGTGATACCAGAGAACGAAACGTATTCTCCATCTCGCGGCTGATCACAAATATATATCTGTGGGAGAATAGTATTATCTGCACCAGCGTATCCGGAACTTTCAGCGTTCTCAAGGCCAGGGCATGGACAGAGAAGGGAGCTGCTTCCAGCATGGCCAGGGCAGAAATCACCACAGACACTCCTTTGATCAGCATGAGTAAACCCATATGAGCACCCTGGAGGCTCAGGTCTTGGCTCATGAGGTTGACTTTGGCTCCCGCATCCGTTGTGAAGGGGAGAATCAAGCAGATGGGCAGTAGAAAAATTAGCGGCCACCGCAATCTATTGGCAACCACCTTCAAAGGGAGCCCTGAGATTGCCAGCAGCAAGAAGGAGATCGTCAATCCTGCGATGGCCGGTAAAATGGTCCCGAGCGTGGCCAGGGCGAAGATGAGGACTATCAGAGATGCCACCCTGGCCTTAGGACTCCAATCCCGCAAATGGGACGAACAGTTGAGGCAGCCTTCCGGGATCATCCGACGATCTCGATATCAGGCAATTCGATCTGCCGTATAGTCACTGGTCCGCCTCCGAGATACGTAAAACATGGACAGCCCTGCAAGGCCCAGCAGGTAGCCCAGCCCTGCCCCGACCCGAACAACGAGGGGCACCTCTGACTGGCTTCCTTCATCATCCTGGACCAGATTCAGTTCTGCCCGGTGCCCAACCGAAGAACTGACAAAGCTATAATCCCTGAGGTTCTCATCCGGACGGAAGAATAGAATGCCCTTTGCGTCGGTCGTTCCCTCAAATACCACATCTCCGTCCTTCATGGCAGAGATCTTTATCCCCTGGGCAGGCGTGCCATCGTCGTAAAGGGCATTGAGCTGGACCTCGCTTACTTTATAGCCCAGGACCATGCGGTGAGCGTCCACGTTTCCACTCGCCAGGAGCCACAATGCCAAAATAGACACGATAAGTGTCCGTCGTCTCTTCAAAGTCATGTCCGTCTTCCCCCGCGCCTGCAGATCCATACTGCCGGAATCATAAGGACGGCCAGAAAAGCAGCCAGCCCAGTCTCGTTGCTGCTTTGAATGCTCATCTTATACGCCTCGCTGTGCCCGCCTCCCGAGACCACAAAACGCCATTCACCGGTACCCCTTCCTGGCAGGATCAGGCTGAACTTGCCGCTGCCATCGGTTGTATTCTTGGCGTATAGCTCGCCGTCTCTGTAAATTTCTACAATGGCGTCGGTGGCAGGGGTGCCATCATCGAACATCGCAACCAGATCCAGGGTCATCTTCTGCCCGACAAACATCCTGTGCCCGCTGGCCGACCCTGCCATCAAGAGCAAGGTTAAGACCAGGACAACCACAATTTCTCTCGTATTCATGAGAACTCAACTCGTTACATCCCCTCGACTTCTGTCAAGCATCTCAGGCCTTGTGCTTACCAGAAATCCAGCTGAAGCTCCGACCACAAGGGCCTCGATGATCACAACTGGAAGATGGGCAGCGAGCACCAAGATGGAGATCTCATAGAAGGCCTCCCCTATTACCAGCAGTTCGGCTGAAAGGAGCAGAGCTGCCAAGAGGACTGCCAGGCCACCTGCCAGGCTGCCGAAGATTACCTCCCTTTGTGGCGATCGAAAACCACGACGCATCGAAAATATCTTACCAGCCAAAACGGCCGGTATGCCCATATTCAGAGCATTGACCCCAAGCGCGGTCAGTCCACCATGCTGGAAGAACACGGCCTGCAAAGCCAGGGCAACAAAGACGCTGGCAAAGGCCCGCCTGCCCAGGAGGATGCCCCCCCATCCGTTCATTATCAGATGGACCGAGGTTGGTCCCACCGGGAAATGAACCAGGCTGGCGACAAATAGGGCGGCAGTGACCAGGGAGATCCTGGGGATCTCCTCTGCCCTGGTCCTTCTGAGTGAGAAGAAGAGCATGACAACAGTCAGGGCAAGGCCGACCGCCAGTACAGATGGAGGGAGAACTCCATCAGAGATATGAACCAAACTGATCCACCAGCTTCATCTAGTTCCCGACCCAAAAGCTGAGATAAGCTGTTGGAGCCCTCTTTTTGTAATCCAGATCGTCGCCCGAATGGTAGTGGCCCTGTGCATCATCACTTGTTGCCTTCCACATTCCGTCTTCATCCAACGTGGCCTCAAAGCTCAGTATCCATAGACCGGGAGCATCAAGCTTAAAGCCGATATCGCCCAGATCGGATATCCCCTCAACCACAGTCTCCTGGGCATGCTGAACCATCAGAACATCGTCCGGTAACCTGGCAACAGTCGCACTATAGCTTCCGCCGATCGGTTTCCCGTTCCATAGCGCCCTTGCCTGAAACTCGTCTCCCTTTTTTAGTAAGTATGGATCTGTCTCAGATACAATCTCCAGTCCTTTCCCGCTGGACCAGCCAAATCCATGTCCGGATTGGACAGGCAATAAAGCCCGTGAGTACTTCTCGATGAGTGTCCTATCCCCAGACGCTCCGAACCATGAAGGATCGAATAAGGATGTCTCCGACTGCAGGTCGAGGGTATAAGTCCCCGTCTCTTCCAGCCCGACCCTTCCCCGAAGCCCACCGCTGTAGGGCTCCAGATCCAGGTTCGTGACTCTCCCGCCTGGAGATATCAGGTGGGCCACGGGCAGGGAGATCAGCTCTGTTTCTGCTGTTCCACCATGACCATAGGCGATCCAGACACCCGCCGACGATCCGGCAGAGAGTTCTCTGGGAAACTCGGCATAAAGCGTATGTGCCGATGCGCCAGATATCAGTATTCCAAATAGCAAGAAATAGGCTGCATTCATAACAGATTCACATCTATAGACCTGTTAGTAATAATATTTAAATATTTCGTCGTATTGAGCAGTTAGGGGAGGGGTGACATGATGAAAATGCCGTATAAACCGGATCTGCTGGCGGACGTCTGAGCACACTCTAGCCCAAACTCCGTTGCGAGCGAAATACTTGAGTATAAACCGGATCTGCAGCGGAACGTCTGAGCACACAGTGGCGAAGACAAGGGTGCTCTCAGATCCTGCGACCTATGGCTGCCCTGCACGCCTACTCTCCCAAGAGCGCCAGAACGATGAGGCAGATCCACTATTGATGAAGCCCACGGCGAAGATCTCCAGAAGGCCGGCTGAAATGAACGTGCATGCGCAAACTGGTCCAGGCAATCTTGCGGCGATTAGCCTGACATCTTAGCTAAGTATTTAGCCGAGTTGATTATCATAATGCGTGATGATCGCTTCGCTCCTGGCTATCTCGTTCTTAGGATTGCTGCTGGCTGCAGCCATCTACTCAGTCGTGACTTACAACCGCTTGCAGAGCCTGCGAAACGGGGCAGAGTCCACATTATCTCAGATGCGTGTGGCCATGAAGAAGAGGCTGGACATGCTGGAGCAGCTGGTAGCATCAGCGCAGAGCTATGCTCGATTCGAAAGAGAGACACTGGAGAGAATCACCGGCCTGCGAACTGGTCTGGAGAGCGCCGGACCTGAGGATCTGCAAAGGATTCAGGCTGCCAGCAAAGGCCTGACAGGCAGCATAATGGCGGTGGCGGAGAGCTATCCGCAGCTGAGGACATCGGAGGTTATGGCAGCCATAACGAACGCCATACAAAAATCCGAGGACGAGATCGCCCGTCATCGCTACACCTACAACAACATAGTCCAGGAGTTCAACACCATGCTGGATACGCTTCCATCAAGCTTCGTGGCCTCATCAGCCGGCATGAAGGACCTGGAGTACCTGAGTTTTGAAGAGGAGGAGCTGCTACGGCTGGGTTATCTGAAATCAGAGGGACTTGAGCCCGCAAGGCCAAACGTGAATTGGAGGGCGGATGAAAGCGATGACCGCCAACGATAGAGATCGAAAGCAAAGCATGATGTATGGAGACAGTCTGGCATATGGCCGGGTTAATTGAGTGCTGGGGACCGACTTGACGGATATCCCAGCTGATTTGCAGATGGTTCAGGTGAGGTGCTGATGAGCGAGACCAGACAGGCAACGGCTACCATCGGGTTGACATTTCTCATGGGGCTGGCTGGTCTCATCTTGACCGGGGGATTTCCTGGCATCCAGTCCGGCCCAACGAGCGTACCGTTGGGAGACGTCTATGTGGATAGCTATCAGGCAGACATTTATCTCAACGGCACACTTCAAGAGACGTACAGCTACCATGTTGGATCTGCCGGAAGATACAGGATGCTTTATCGCAGCTGGAAGCTTCCGCTATCAACGATTGGCTTTGATGAGCCCTACGTCAGTCCTCTGCATATCGCTGCACCCGAGGGCACCGTCTCATACGTGAAGGATCATCTGGGAGACGTCACTATCCCAAACGCGTCCCAGAGACGTTATCTGGACGAGATCGGCTCTCTTGCAGCCGCTGATGAGGCCGGATGCTATGATCCACAGAGGTTTGATTCAGGACACGTCACAGTCGCCTACTTATTCCAGATCCACCCTTTCCTCGAGTGCGATGAAGAGTATTGTCACTGGAACCTGAAACTGGCAGATGAGCACCTGCCCTACCGGAAGGCCGAGATCCGCATCCACGACCCCCATGATCAGCTGGTCATGCTATTTCCACATCCGGATATGGAGGTCAATCATGAAGGGGAGACTTGGATAGTATCCGGCAGCAGCCCGAGAGACGGCCTGCTGGAGCTGGAGATGCTCCTCAGCCCCGGAGTGGCGAGAACCATAGATGGTTTTCCAAGATCGGTTCCCGACGTCAAGGCAAGGACGCTCTCAGCTCAGCCACAGGTCCTGGACCTGTATCCCATCCTCCAGTCACTGGTCCTCCTCTTTCCGCTTATATTGACCTTGATTTACATCAGACATGGACGGGAGAAGCGCCACATCGTCCCCAGCGTGCTCAGCTACATGCCGTCTGATAGAAAGCCCTGGCTGGTCAACATGGTCTTTAAGGGCGACGCATTCGACTTCAACGAGGATGGGTTCTATGCGACCATCCTCGACCTGCACCGACGGGGGATAATTGAGATAGACAGCGGACCTGGCACCAGAATACGCCTTGCCGGCGATATCAGCTCGGCACAGGACGAATATGAGGGCCTTGTCCTGCAGTTCCTCAAAGCAAACTCCATGGACGGTCTATTCGACGCCCAGGCATTCTTGGACATTATATCTCACATGGAGAGCTCGAAAGATCGCCATGGCCTTAAGGAGCTGCACCAGGTCATGGACAACCTCCTTCACTACCGCAATCCTGCCGCAGTATCCGAATTCCTCAAAGGTGCCGGACTTAGGCCGATCTTCGGACAGTATTTCCGTTCAAGACATCTCATCACATTCGGCATCTGGCTGCTTATCTTTATCGTAGCGGTCGGGGGACTTGATATTATATTCAATCGCCTGGCAGGCATAACGCTGACCCTGGCTGCACAGCTCACGGTTGCCGCTCTTGCCCCCTCAGCGCTCTTCGGCCGTTGGAAGCTGGATTATTATGAAGAGAAGCTGCAGTGGGATGCCTTCGGGAGATTCTTATCCGACTTTGCTATGATCAAGAGGTATCCCCCCCAGGATATCGGCATCTGGAAGGAGTGGATGGTTTACGGGACTGCCCTTGGGGTGGGCAAAGAAGTAGAGAAGGCCATGGCAGACCTCAACGTCTCCATTCCTGAGATCGTGGCGGTGGATTGCATGCACAGCCATCTGTCTCAAGCCTACTCAGCCAGCGCACCCAGTTCGAGCAGCTCCGGTGGTGGTGGGGGATTTGGCGGGGGCGGGGGAGGAGGTGGCGGAGGAGGAGGAGCCAGATGACAGCACCCTCAAGGACGCATTAGAGAGGGGGGCGAAAGATGTGGGATCGAGGCGGCCGGGATTTGCCGGCCAGCCCTTTGGCCGGTTCCCACAGCCATTTTCTGCATCCTTAAAATGGCATACGATGTCTGACCTGACCGGAAAATTCACCGATTTTCTAAAAAAGATTAGTTCATCTCCGGTCTGTCAGGCTTCTCCTCCCAAGCTCGGTCAGCCTGATTCTGGAGATGAAATTCGGAAGCGTGGCACTTGATACGTACTCGCTGGTCATAAGCTCTATATGACCCGATTTGTTGAGAAGGATCAACCGGTCCCCCAGCGCCATCTTATCCATGCCGAGGCTCTCATTGACCTTTATAGGACCTACAAAGGAAGTCGGGGAGAGGTTATTGATCGCTTCCAAGATCTTTAAATCCTTGTCATCCATTTAGGCATCCTCCCTAACCCTAGAATTATATCTATCGTTAATGTAAATAAAGTTACTCATGTCAGGTATGAAGAGCCATCTGTCCATGATTTGAGTGGTAATTCTAAGCGTCCATGAGAGACTTCTGATCGCGTTGCCAGACAATGCCTCTGAAGGATCGTCTCCCCGAAACGCTGACAGGTAATCGCAGGACTGAATCAATCGAGACGAATGCTTAAGCTTATCAATTATTATAACATTTAATATTGATGTAATTCCCCAACCAGGATCAGATGGGGGGAGACTGAGATGAGAAAACAATGCTCCAGCATTATTCTTTGCATCCTGTTCTTTGTCGCGGTCCTGCCGGTACATGGTGGCGAGGTAAGGATCAGTACGCTTCAGTACCCGGCTTCGCCTGAGACCCTCTCGATTGGCGAGCGCGTGCCCATTGTTGTCGGCATCAGATATGAAGACATGGCGCAGTCCACATTGAGCCTGCATCTCGCCTATGCCGATTATCCTCCCCGATTTCAAAGCGGCAGCGAGGTCTCGATCTCGGGCAGTGGCACCTATCTTTTCCCGCCTGCGGAGATCATGGTACCTGCAAGCTATTCCATTCCATCCGGATGGCCGCAGTATATAAACGAGTGGCACCTGAAGGCAGAGATCTGGAAAGAAGACAGGCTTCTAGCCGAGAGAGCCTTCACGCTGCTGGTAGAAAACCCAGAGTACAGCCCGGAGATGAATATCGACCGGATCGAATATGTTGTGCCGCCGGACACGATTGCCGTGGGCGAGGAGAGCCTGGTCAGAGTACACACCGCCTACTCCAACCTGGCCAAAGGAACCAAGATAGAGGCGACCCTGCGCGACCAGTCCGGCCTGTTGGCCTCCAGAGTGAGCAGGGCCCTTTCTGGCAGCGGCCAGCGCACATTCAGCATGATCATAAAGCCCAATAGGGCTGGAGAGTGGCATATTGATGCTGCACTGGCAACCGTCTCGGGCTCAATGCCTCTTGGCGACAAGAAAAGCTTCCTGATTAATGTGGTCTCTGGATAGATATAATCTCAGGATGCATAGCAGGGGATTGACGGCGAATCAGGACAAAATCCAAACAGAACGATGGATCAGAACCTGGAATTTCTGATGGTTCAAACCACAACGATGAATCAGAAAATGGAACAACTGAAGGCAGAAATCCAAATGATGGATCAGAGTCAAACGGCGGCGGCGCACCCCGCAGCAGAGCTGCGGGGCATGCGAGGCGCCGCCGCTGGCTAATCGAAATCCAGCAAATTCATTTGTTTATACCCTTCCTTTTCCTCCTTTGTTCCCTGCTTCTC
>Ga0208940_1001530_pt1 | contig 24021 bp, 26 predicted proteins | sample AD_JPNNA6_MetaG_FD_184445 | JGI IMG/M metagenome (GOLD analysis project Ga0208940, IMG submission 184445) | Active sludge microbial communities of municipal wastewater-treating anaerobic digesters from Japan - AD_JPNNA6_MetaG (SPAdes) (version 2) | ecosystem: Engineered > Bioreactor > Anaerobic... | reverse complement strand
AAGTCTTCTTTTTCATTAGGGTTGGGAAATTTGTTAACTGGTCAAAAAGATTATGACGTTATTTTTAATGTATTGTCTTTTAAAATTGACAAATTTGATTATAAAACGAATGAGGCATTTTCTCTATGGCATAGAGAATGGGGTAGTATTGTTTTCCCTTCTCGATCAATAATACTAAAATGAAGTATAATTATTTGCATTTGTAAAATATGATTTCATGTATAATATGTTCACGTTCTTCAGATATATCAGAAGAATTAAAAAAGAATATAGCTAATACAATTGGTGAAGAATATGAATTGATCATAATAGATAATTCTCAAAATAAGTATTCTATTTTTTCTGCCTATAATGAAGGAGTTCGTAGATCCAAAGGGGATATCCTTTGTTTTATGCATGAGGATATATTATATCATACAAATAATTGGGGAATTTCAGTTTATAAGTATTTTGGAGAAGATAAGAAATTAGGTTTGTTGGGCGTTTCTGGTGGTTGTTATTTGCCTAAAATACCATGTTATTGGCACATCTCTCCATTTCTTGTTTATAAGGATCACACAGAATCTATTAATTCGTATCAAAAGAAATCAATATTTGAAGTTGCTGCTTGTGATGGGTTGTGGTTTTGTATCTCCAAAAATTTATTCGACCATATAGATTTTGATGAGGATTTATATTTTGGTTTTCATTATTATGATATGGATATTTGTATGCAAGTTTTATTTGCTCAATATAAGGTTTGTGTATGCGATTTTGATATAGAGCATCATGCAGACTGTAGAATAGATGATTCTTTTTACAAGAATCAACAACTGTTTTTTGATAAGTGGAATACATATCTTCCAATATATAGAGGCATCAATGAGTCTGACCTTGTATTATCTCATATCGAAAATTTACTTGTTCATAATTATAGTAATGATTTGTTGATTGATAAACTTATGACAGAAAAACAGACTATACAAAATTCATTGGCTTATCGAATTGGGAAAAAAATATTGTTTCCTTTTTCTTTTGTTCGTAATTATATAGTTCGTAGATGATTTCATGTATAATATGCTCCTGTTTTTCTGATATATCAGAAGAATTAAAGCAGAACATAGAGAGAACAATTGGCACCGATTATGAATTAATCGTAATAGATAATTCGACCAACAAGTATTCTATTTTTTCTGCCTATAATGAAGGAGTTCGTAGATCCAAAGGGGATATCCTTTGTTTTATGCATGAGGATATATTGTATAAAACTGAAAACTGGGGACCTTTGCTTCTGAATTTTTTCAAAAATTATTCGGATGTTGGTTGCATAGGTATTTTAGGTGGTAATTATATGCCTAAAAAACCTGGATATATTTTGGATACAAGAATAATGTCTGGACATTATCTGAATCATGGCAAAATGACTTTGTTTAACAGCTACATGAACCAAGGTTGTACGGAAGTCGTTGCTTTAGATGGTGTATGGTTCTGTATTCCTAAATATTTGTTTGAATTAATTAGTTTTGATGAAATTAACTATTCCGGATTCCATTTTTATGATATGGATATTTCGATGCAAGTGAGAGATGTCGGTTATAAGGTTATGGTGATGGATTCGATATATATTGAGCATAATAATGTGCAAAGAATAAATGGCATGCAATTGTTGATTGACAATTCCATTACTTTTGTTAATAAATGGGAATCTAAGTTGCCAATGGTCTTAGGTGCATCTGTTAGTGATGAAGAAAAAATAATTATTGATGCTTATTTTGATGATTTATTATATCAAAGGAAATTGATTGTCGAAAATGAATATTTGCATCGGATTTATGATTTATTAGTTCATTCTAAAGCGTATCGGTTAGGTAAAATCATTATACATCCAATTTCTTTTTTATTAAAAAAACATGAAGATTGTAAATATAGGAGGGGGACTAGGAAATCAAATGTTTAAATATGCCTTTGCTTTGGTATTAAAAAAAACTTATCCGAATGAATCTGTATTCATAGATTCTAGATTATGTCGATACATGGGAACTCATAATGGTTATGAGTTGAATCGTTTATTCGATTTAAAGATAAGAGAGTCCTCTTTTGGAAATGTATTTCGATTGTCGAAGCGTGCGAGTTGCTCTTTATTCTATAAAATGAGCCGTAATATTTATATACGTTGCTTATCGTTTTTTTACGATCATCCGGAATCTAGTTATATAGAAGATTATCAATCTTTAGGTCAATATAATCCATCATATTTGAATGATAGTCGTTCTTTGTATTACGATGTTTCTGTGCAGGCATGGCAATATTATAAATCAAATGAACAATTTATCAGAAATTCTTTTCGGTTTAAAGTTTCGTTAAATGATTCTGATAAAATTATATTGAAACAAATAACGGATAGTGTTTCTGTTGGGATTCATTTTAGAGGTGGTGATTATTTAATGTCTGAGAATTCTTCCTATAATGTTTGTTCTGTAGAGTATTACAAGAGAGCAATTGATTTGGTAAAGAAAAAGTATCAAAAGAGAAGGTTCTTTGTGTTTACAAATGACATTGATTATTATAACTCGGTAAAGGATTTTCTATTTAGAGATGAGAATGTTGTTTTGGTTCGGAATCAAGGGAAGGATAGTTTTAAAGATATGATTTTTATGTCAAAATGTCAATGTCAAATCATTGCAAATAGTAGTTTTAGTTGGTGGGGAGCTTGGTTGAATGAAAGGAAAGATAGGGTGATAATAGCACCAAGTCGTTGGCATTTAATGTTTGAATGTAAGGATGTTTGTCCATTAGATTGGATTAGAGTATGAATTTGAAAATAGCGATTATTTCTGCCTATATAGGCAACGGAGGCACTTCAGGTGATTTGAAGTTTACACCACAGGCAAAAGCGGAATTGGCTGACTATGGAGTCGATGTTTACTATTTTAATGATAAAAATATAGATGTATTAAATCCATTTTTTGAACCAACTATATCTAGGGATGAGGTGGTGAATGAAAGTTGGAGATCTAAGATATTGTCTAAAATATATTCCTTTAGGTATAAACAATCAGTTTATCCTTCAGAGAAAGATAATTACACGAGATTGATAGCTAAGATTCCTAAAATATTATTCTATAAGGTGGTTCCTCAAAAATATGATTATTATATATGGTTGGATTCTAAGTTTACGATAGAAGAACATTGGTTGAAGTATATTTTGTGGCTATTGAATAAGTATAAGGGTTATGATATTGTAACTTCAAGACATTCTGAACGATGTTCTATTAAAGAGGAATTTGATTTTATGAAAACCATAATGGAATCGACTGATGATAGTTTGTATAATAGTAAAATAGATTTGCAAAAGAAGTATGATTTAAAAACTATATGGGAACAAATATATGTGTATTTGAATGATATTGAGTTTGTTGACGATATGTTATATGAACTGACAATGATCATTTATTCAAAGTCCATGTTAGACAAACAATATTTTAGTGAAGAGTGGTATGCACATAATTATTATTATTCTATTCAGGATCAGGTTAGTTTCCCATTTCTAGTAAAGAAACATAAAATTAATGTATGCCCGGTTTATCAACGTGTCTTTGATATGCCGTTCGCTATTCATGAGTATAGTTGGATATAATAAACATAGTCATTATAGTGTGTTGTCCGTAAGAGTTTGTCGCAATGATAAAAATATTTTCCGTCATCGTAACTTATAACGGTCTCAAATGGTATGACCGGTGTTTTGGAAGTTTGCAAAATTCTTCCATACCAGTTTCTGTGGTCGTGGTTGATAACGGATCGACAGATGGAACTGTTGATTACATCCGATGCCGTTATCCGGAGATTGTAGTCTTGCAACAGGATGAAAACCTAGGTTTTGCCAAGGCCAATAATGTGGGGATGCGTTATGCCATGGATCATGGTGCAGATTATGTCTTTTTGCTGAATCAGGATGCATGGATTAATGAGAGAAACACCATATCGGAATTGATTCGAATATCGCAAGAAAATCCTCAATTTTATATATTATCTCCATTGCAGTTATATGCCGGAAGTGGTAGAATACAAACAGAGGTATTATACCATTTCTCTTGCGAAGCAAATTCGGATAATGATTATTTGTCGGATTTGTATCGAGATCGAATTTTAGATCTATATGAGATATCTTTTTCTTGTGCAGCATGTTGGTTACTGCCAATAAAGACTTTACAAAAGATAGGTGGTTTTGATCCTATATTTTATCATTATGGAGAGGATGATAATTATGTACAGCGAGTTCATTATCATGGCGCAAAGGTGGCAATATGTCCTAAAATTTCTTATTCTCATGACATAGAAAATCGATTGAATGATTATAGAAAGGAAAATCTAGATTGGAAAAAATATTTGCTTATAAAAATATGTGATATTAATTTGGATATAAATATAAAGTCATTATTAGAAGGGAAAAAGTATGTCCTTTTATTGATGTTTTTAAGGGTACAGAGAAAGAAATTTCGTAAACTATTTCCTGAATATAAATATATTAAGTTTATGAAAGAAAAATTAGAAGAAAGTAGATTGGTAAATAAAGAAGGCGGTTCTTGTTGGTTGTGATTTTATAAATTACAGTTATGTTTGTGTTTTTTATAAATATATTTTTATAAGTATAAAATTATTTTAAGTGAAGCGATTGGTTTTTTATATAGGGCATTCTGCCGGTTTTTATTCTGAATATAATAATATGGTATTGGCTATTTTGCACTGTATGCATTATAAGATAGATTTTGTATTATATTCAAAAACAGCAAATTTTGGAGTAGAAAACGGATGGTCAGATTATTTTCTTCCTTTCTGTAAAGAAGTTTCTGATAGTTTTCATCGTGACATGAATAAACGTTTTCCAGAAAAACCGCATACAATATATTTTAGTCGTTATTTGAAGTGTCTATATCGAGCAGCGAAAAAACATGATTGCAATCAGATAATGCCATATTGCAATTTAAAAATTCAGGATTCGTTAGCTGTAAGAAAATTAAAGAAAGAATATCAGTTTGATTATTTTACTCATGATATATTTTATGATGTAAGAAGGTGGACTGGAATTTATACAAATCGAGAACTACAAAGGCAATGTCAGTTAATAGTAGAGAATACATATCGTTTTAATGATTCTACTAAAAAGCTTATAAAAGAAAAAATGGATCTCTTACCTTTTAAAAAAGGTGAGTATGTGGGACTTCATATTAGAGGTGGAGATAAAATAATAGAAACAGACTTATTCTCTCCTGAAATTTACATGAATCGTTTGATGGAAATTTCTAATGTAAAAAATGTTTTTGTCTTTACTGATGATTATCGTTTATTTGAGATATTAAGAGATAAGTATAAAGATTTTAATTTCTATACATTAACATCTTCAGATGAATTGGGTTATGATCAACAAATTATAGATCAGATGTATACTGATTTGTTGTTTAGAAAAGAAAGGATGATATTTCTTTTCTCTTGTATGGAAATTCTAAGTAATGCTAAATGTATAGTTGGTACAATATCTTCTAACCCAGGAATGTTTTTGGGTATGAGATGTCCCGAGAAAATTTATTATATAGATACAGAAGAATGGCGAATAATGTAGATGATCGTTTGCTTCCTTTAGTCTCTTTTTGTATTGTAACTTTCAATACGTCTAAATTTATTTTAGAAACGTTAGAATGTGCAAAAAGTCAGACATATCAGAATTTGGAGTTAATAATTTCTGATGATTGTTCAACCGATAATACGCTTGATATAGTCCGAGATTGGATATCTAAAAATGGATCTCGTTTTGTTAGAACAGAAATAATAACTGTACCACATAATACGGGAGTTGCTTCTAATAAGTTAAGAGCAGAGAAGGCATGTAAAGGTGAATACATAAAATCTATAGATGGTGATGATTTGATAACTTCAGATTTTATAGAGAAGGCGGTAAATGTGTTAGAAAATAATCCGGAATGTTCATTTCTTTATACAAATACATATTATTTGTTAGATAAAGAAGGTAAATGTACACCAGAAGATACATCAAGATTTAAAGGAGGAAATATATTTTCTGAGTTGTTTCTGGTTGATTTTTGGATTAAAACCACATCTTGGTTTTATAAAAGAGAAGTTTCAAAAGAGACCGAATACGATCCTTCACAATATTTGTGTGAAGATTATTTGAGAACATTGGATATTGCATACAAATTCAAAATATATTATTTGAATGAATATATGGCATATTATCGGAGGCATGATGATAATATGGCAAAAGATAAAGAATGGACAAAAGATGGGATGTTTCGTTATTTTGAATCTCAGTTGCAAGCTATTTCTCATTATTCTCAATTTCCTTTGTTTGAGGAACGAAAAAAATGGATTTTAGGCCAATTAGAAGAAGAAGCAAAATGTAGAAATCCATTTTACTTGGTTCAAATGTCTTTTAGATATAATGAATTCAAATATATAAAGGTCTATATACGTTTTAAATGGAATGTTATGAAATATTCTATTAAGAAAACATCTTTTTTTAAGTTTTGTAGAAGTTCTTGGCTTTGGCGTAAAATGAAAGGAGAAATAAGATGAGAGTGATTCTTTATCCTTATGGTGGTCTAGCAAATAGGATGCGTGTCATTGATTCTACGGTTAATATGTGTCGTTCTTGTGATTGTTTGTCTATTATTTGGTATCAGGATTGGGGGATGAAATGTGGTTGGACTGATCTGTTCCTTCCTGTCAATTTTATTTATGATAGACAGATGTCTAAAACAATGCGACGCATTTTTACGTATTATCAAAAGAATCTAGTTATAAAGACTTTGCTTCTTATTTTATATAAATTGCATATTCTCTATTTCTGTGATATGGAGAATGCTTCTAAAATAGATGAAATAAGAAAAAATTGGGGGAAATATTTATATTGTATTATTCGTTCATGGGAAGCTTATTATCCGCAACCGCAATTTCATAATGAATTATTTCGTTTAAAAGATGAACTGCGGTTGAATACGGAATTATCAAAGATAAGCAAGAATACTATGGGGGTTCATATTAGACGTACAGATAATATTTGGGCAATAGAACATAGTCCAATTTGTTTATTTGAAGAACGTATGAAAATTGAATTGGAAAAGAATCCATTGACTGATTTCTATTTATGTTCAGACGATCAATCAGTAAAAGAGCATTTCCAACTTGGTATATGGAAAGATAAGGTAACAATTCCTAATGGATTGCTTGATAGGGGATCAAAAGACGGCATAATTCAAGCTGCATGCGAAATGTATGCACTCTCTACTACAACGAAGATATTGGGATCCTATTGGAGCTCTTTTGGTGAGATAGCAGCGAGATTAGGTAATATAGAAATAGAGATATGTACAACTTCTCCGAAAAGTTAAATTAAGATTTGAAGAGTGTAATTGTTGTTTTTATTAATCAAAACTTGGCGTTATGTTGAAAATAGTGGAAAATATTTATTCTCTAAAAGAGAATAGAATTTTTATCTTTGTATTGTTTGCATTTTCTTTGTTTTTTAAATGCGCTTTTTTTAATTACAGTATAACAGGTCATTATTTATTGGGGTCTATAATAAAAAATCCAATCTATTTTTTATTTTTTTATTCATCCTGTATTGGAGTTTCCTTTTTTATTGCTTCTTTTTTGGTTATAATAAAAAAGAAGTATTGGATCATTATTGTTTCATTATTATTGGATTTGTTGTTTATGTCTAATATAATATATTATAGAGCCAATGATTTATTGATAAATGGACATGCTATATTGATGACAAATAATATGTCTGGATTTTGGAATTCTGTAATAGTCTATTTTAGATATATAGACTTAATATTCCTTTCTCTGACCGTTTGTTTGAGTTGTTTCCTTTTTTGTTTTAATGATAAGTCTAAGTTTTCTATGTCATGGAAAACTTGGATGTTGTTATTGTTGCTTTCTTTTTCATTTTTTATGGTCAAAGCTGTTCATACAATGAAATGGAATAATTGGAATGTTAGAAGTGTGTCTAATATATATAAATATGATTCTTTAAAAGATTTTAATAATTATATTACATATTATGATCCTATACACTATTTTTTTATGGCTTCGTGTCAATCATTTTCTTTATTATCTCATCAAACTCAAAATAGGATCGTAGTTATGAATATGGATGATGAACGCAGAATAAAGCAGAGGTTGTGTATTAATAAAGCTACGCCAAAAGTTCAAAATGATTCTTTGTCTCATTTGTATGTCATTTTGGTTGAAAGTTTAGAAAGTTGGGTAATTAATAATCAATATACTCCTAATATTGTCCGGTTTATGGATGATAATAAGAACCATCTTTTATATGCCAATAAGGTTAGACATCAAACAAAGAGAGGTACTTCTATGGATGCTCAGTTATTGGTCAATACGGGAATATTACCAACAAAAGAAGATATAGTATGTAACTTCTATTATAATAATTATTTTTTCAGTCTGGCGGATATTTATAAACAGTCTGGTAATCGAACACAAATGCTAGTACCTCATGATAAAAAAATATGGAATCAAAATTATATGAGTAAGGCGTTTCATTTTGATTCATTGGCATCTTTTGATCATTATGGAAATGATAGAGAGTTGTTTTCTGAACTTATTCATTATGTTTCAGATAAAAGCAATAAATATGTCCAAACAATTACAATTTCGTCTCATGTGCCATTTGAACATGAAAAGAAAGAGTATATTTTAGAATTACCTGATAATATAGAAAAAAATAGTAATATACCGACTTCTATGAAATTATATTTGAAATCGGTCCATTATATGGATAGTCAATTGGGGAATTTTCTTAACTCGATAGATTATTCCAATTCTATTTTATTAATTGCGGGTGATCATACATGGGAAAGTTATTTAACTGAAAATTGTACAGAACAAACGAGAAGTTTGTTGCATAAAGAGGATTGTATTTATATTCCTGTAATAATATATGCACCTCAAATTAAAAAGAATATTCAGATTCAAGAAACAGTATATCAGATGGACATTTATCCAACCATATTAAGTTTATTAAATCGAACGAATTATGTATGGCAAGGTTTTGGTGTTGATTTATCTGATTCAATAGCGATTAGAAATAGGACATATACAGAAGAAGACGCTTATGATTTGTCAGATAAGATAATTAGAAGTGATTATTTTCGTTATGTTAAGGATTCTTTGTTAATAGAGTCAAAATGAAGTATTTATATAACTTCTCTATCATAATACCTCATTATAACAATGAGCAAGATTTGAGGCGTTGTATGGCGTCTATACCAGATCGAGATGATGTTCAAATTATCATTGTGGATGACAATAGCGATCCAAAAAAGGTTGATTTTGATCATTTCCCAGGACTAGATAGAAAAAATACTGATATTATCTTTTCAAAAGGAGAAAATGGAAAAGGTCCCGGATATGCTAGGAATTTAGGCATGGATAAGGCTTTGGGTAAATGGATCATATTCTCCGATTCGGATGATTATTTCTGTTCCTCATTCGAGGAGATCCTTTCAAAATATGTTGATTCTGATGTTGAGGTTTATTTTTTTTGTTGTAAAAAACAATCGGAATCCGGGGTTGTATCTGATTATTTAATGATCAATGATGCAATAGATTTATCTTGCAAGAGTGGCAATAGCGATGCTATAGCTTATGGAGTTCCTTGTCCGTGGGGAAAGTTGATAAAGAGGAATTTCTTGGTACAAAATAATATACGATACCAGCAAGTTACAGGAGGAGATGATGTTTTATTTTCGGTTCAAATAGCGACTCATTTACAAAAATATGAATTATCAGACTCTACCTTATATTGTGTAGTGGATCGGCCGGGATCGTTGACTCGTAATAATAATTGGCAAAATTTCTATTCTTATGTAGGTGCTTGTTGTGAAGCCTATAAATATATGAAACCTTATTCAAAGGAGTCATTGGCTTATTCTTGGATTGTTGCTTGGTGGGGATTCCTTTGGGCAGAAAAGAGGATGCGGGCTTTATCTCTATTTCCTCGGGTTATACATACGATGGGGTTATTGTCTGCTATGCGTTGTTTTAAGAAGTCCATGCGAGTAGGTGCTTGGAACTGGAAGAATCGTGAAAAATGAAATTTATGAAAAAAGATACGTTAGAACAAAGTTATAAGAATCAATCAAAGATATTTAGTGAAAAAACAGAGTTGGCTAACAGGCTTTCTGCTTCATGGTTTGATGAGACTACTGCCGATTTTTGGTTACATAATCGCATGTATGAAGCAGTAGATTGTTTGAAACACGATACCTCTGCAAGTTGGGTTACTGTAGGTGATGGTCGTTGGGGATTGGACTCTATACGAATAAAGAAACGAGGATTTCAAAATGTATTGCCAACAGATATTTGTGAGACTTTGTTGTTAGAGTCAAAACAAAAAGGTTTGATAGATGATTATAGTGTGGAGAATGCCGAAAAACTGAGCTTTGCGGATGAATCTTTTGATTATGTTTTTTGTAAAGAGTCGTACCATCATTTTCCTCGACCTTATATGGCGTTGTATGAAATGCTGCGGGTTTCATCTAAGGCTGTTTTTTTAGTAGAACCAAATGATGATCCTCTTGTGGCTACAGTCAATGTGAAAAATTTTTTAAAATATAAGTTAAAGGCTTTTTTGTCAAGAAATGGATTTGGACACTTTCCGTTATTTTATTTAAAGAATAAATTTCAAAATTATGATTATGAGAGTAGTGGGAATTATGTGTATTCTTTGTCATTAAGAGAGATGCAGAAAATGGCGCAAGGACTAAATTTTTCTACTATTGTCTATAAAGGATACAATACTCATTATATAAAAGGTTGTGAATTTGAACTTGCAGATGAGAATAAATCTAAGATATTTAAGGAAATAAAAGATACTATTTCCTTTCAAGATAAGAGGTGTCATTTGGGATTATCTGTTTATTCTGGTATTATGATTGGAATTTATAAAGAAGAAATAGATTTAAGGTCTAAATTTGAATTTGAAAAGCGAGGTTGGAGTGTGTTGAATTTGCCTAAAAATCCCTATTTATGAAAAGTCCAGTTTTGTTGATTGTATTTAACCGTTTAGATAAAGTAATTAAGGTTTTTGAGTCTATTAAACAATACGAACCACAACAATTATTTATTGCTTCAGATGGGTGGAGAGATACTGTTCCTGATGAAAAGGAGAAATGTTTAGAAATTAGAAATTGGATAGTTTCTCATGTTGATTGGAAGTGTGAAGTTAAGACTTTATATCAATCAAAAAATTTAGGATGCGGATTAGGTCCTGCAACTGCTATATCATGGTTTTTTAATAATGTAGATGCTGGTATTATTTTAGAGGATGATTGTATTCCTCATCAAGATTTCTTTGAATATGCTTCTGTTTTATTGAATCGATATGCAAAAAATGAAGATGTGTTGGCCATTAACAGTTCCAATTTTCAAAATAAAAAGATAGGAGATGGTTCTTATTATTTTTCCATGCAAAATGGTCCGTTTTGTGCTTGGGCAACATGGAAAAGGGCTTGGACTCTTTTTGATTATACTTTGAATAGGTATTCAAAAAAATGTATAAAAAAATCCATGAAATATTATGGCACCACAAAAAGGGAACGTTTGTGGTGGTTGGACATTTATGATGGGGTTAAAAACAATCGATATAATGGATCTTCTTGGGATTATCAGTTCATATTTGCAATATGGGCTGCGAGGGGGAAGACTATTGTGCCCAATGAAAATTTATCTTCAAATATTGGATTTGGACCAGACGCCACTCATACCAAAGATCCTAATTCTGTAACAGCAAATGTACCTATGAAAGGTATAATACCATTAATTTATCCTAAAAAAGAGACCATAAGTAGAGAAGCTGACTTATATTATCATGATTATTATTATGACAAATGGGTGGACCATGTATCTTTATATAAACATATAAAAAGAAGTATTAAAAAGTTGATAAAAAAGATATATGCGTAATCTTCTTCAAAAGATTTTGGTTTGGATATTTCCTCAATTGGCAATGTTGAGAAGTAAAGAGTATGACTTCACAAAACTTCGTTCATGGCACAATCGTGTCAAGTTGGGAAAGAATGTCAAAATCACTACAGTCTCTATTATGTCTGATGTGGAGTTAGGCGATTATTCTTATATTAATGATAATTCTGTAATAACCAACACAAAAATCGGAAAGTTTTGTTCTATTGGACCTAATTTCTTTTGTGGTTGGGGTGTGCATCCTACCAATGGAATCAGTACTTCTCCTATGTTTTACTCTTCTAATGCTTTGAATAGTATTAGCTTTAATATGAAGATTGATGAACATCCTATGATCACAATTGGTAATGATGTCTTTATCGGTGCAAATGTTACTGTATTGGAGGGTGTGAAAATAGGCGATGGCGCTGTGATAGGAGCAGGTGCCGTTGTATCTAAGGATATTCCACCATACGCTATTGCTGTTGGTTCACCTATACAGATTATTCGATATCGTTTTTCTGAAAGACAGATTGAAAAATTTCAGCACATTGAGTGGTGGAAGTTTGATAAGGAAAAATTGAAGGATATTGAACAGATGTTTTTTGATGTAGATGCCTTTCTAGAGAAATATGATGTCAAAGATTAAAGATATATGAAGCTCTCCATTATTACAATCAATCGAAATAATCTGGATGGTCTGCGCAAAACAGTTGAGAGTGTCTTGTCTCAGACTTGGAAAGAGTTTGAATATATTGTGATTGATGGAGCCAGTATCGATGGAAGTGCGGAATATTTGACATCAAAGTCAGAACACTTTACCTATTGGGTAAGTGAACTGGATAAAGGAATTTATAACGCCATGAATAAGGGCATTCTAAAAGCCCATGGCGATTATCTATTCTTTTTGAATAGTGGTGATTATTTGGTGAATAAGTCTGTACTGGAAACGGTTAGTCCGATGTTGTGTGATGCTGATATTATTCAAGGAAGTGAATACAGAGGTTTTGTCTCTCCTGAAACGTTAACTCGTGGATATGCCCATTCTGATATTAGTTTCTTAGAGGTTTATAAAGGTCTTTTTCTACATCAGGCAAGCTTTTTCCGTAGGTCCTTGTTTGAGGAGTATGGCTTATATGACGAAAGTTATGCAGTTAATGGTGATACAGCTTTTTATTTGAAAACATTGGGATATGGTAATGCTTCTTTTAAATATATTGATGTGCCTGTATCTATATTTGTATTAGGTGGTATCAGTGATGTGGAACTAAATGAGAAGGCAAAAAAGATACGCGCAGAAGAGGATGCTCACTATTTAAATGAATTTTCTTTTCGTTTGAGGTCTTTTTGTGAAGAGAGCGAAAAAAAGATAAACTTATATGATCTACTTCATAAGTATAAGTTTATATGGTATTGTACCATGGGGTTGGCTCGATTGGCTGATTTGTTTAAAAAGTAAAATGACATTAAAGGTTTTGATTCATAAAATATCTCGTAAGTTGCTTAAACTTGTACTAAAGCCAATACGAGTATTGGCTTTTCATAATGTTAGTGATTTTTATGATTGTCATCTGTCTATAAAGGAAGATTGGATGTCAACGGATCAATTTAAAAAAGAAATATTGTTATTAAAGAAACAATATGATTTTATTTCAATAGTAGAAGCTTATAAACATCTGAAACATGATTTGTTCCGCAAAAAAAAATTCTGTGTCTTGACGTTTGACGACGGATTTCAATCTTTGAAAAATGTTTTGCCATGGTTAGAAGAACTGAAAATACCTGTTACTTTATTCATTAATGCTAAATATGCATTAGGAGAAGGATGGGGACCTCAATATGAAGCTTATGAAAAAGAGATAGATCCAAATGTGAATATGGAAGAATTGTCAAAACAATTATATCTTAGTATGAATGAAATTAATAAAATGCAATCTCCTTACATAACGATAGGGTTACATGGATATGAACATTTGGATTTTTCATCTTTGACAATAGATATATTTAAGAAGAATATAGATAGTTGTTCTACTGTGCTAAAGAACCATCCGAGGTATATTCCATATATGGCATATCCTTGGGGTCGGTACAATAAATCAACACAACAAGTATTGAAGGATATGAGTATAATTCCTGTCTTTATGAATGGGGATGTTAATTATAAATATAAAGATGGAATTAGTAGAGAATGTTTGTCAAGTATATAACATAATGTATTACTTCATAAGTGTATTTTGTACAATGATTAATGTGATGCAATGTCAGAAATAACCCCAATACTATTAATTACATTTAATAGACCTAAGCATACTCAAAAAGTATTAGAGAGTATAAAAAATGTAAAACCACAACAGTTATTTGTTTTTCAGGATGGAGCTCGATTGAATAATAATTCTGATATAGAAAAATGTCAAGAAGTACGTACTATTATTCAAAATATGGTGGATTGGCCATGTGAAATACATACAAATTATAGTTCTTGTAATTTAGGTTGTGGTCCAGGTCCGGCTTCTGCTATTTCTTGGTTCTTTGAACATGTAGAAAAGGGAATCATTATAGAAGATGATGCTGTAATAGCTCCTGATTTTTATGAATTTGCAACAGATCTATTAGAACGATATAATGATGATAAGAGTGTTTGTGCAATAGCAAGCATTTGTATTTTGTCTCAAAAATATGGAGATGGATCCTATTATTTTTCAATGATGAATAGAAATCTATGTGCTTGGGCAACATGGCGTCGTGCATGGAAGGGTTTTGATATTTCTCTTTCTGGTATTACAGAGAAAAAATTGAAAAAATGTTTGTGTAAACAGGGTATGAAACTGCGAGAAAGAGAGTATTGGTTTGAAATATTGCAAATGTTACAAAAAGATGGAATGAAAGGTAGCAGTTGGGATATTCAGTTTTTAATTAAAATATGGTTGAATAATCAGAAGGGTATATGTCCTAATTATAATTTATCAACTAATATAGGTTTTGATGAATATGCTACTCATATAAATAATAAGGAATCTATTTTGGCCAATTGTCCTTTGGAATCAATTGTCCCAATTGTCCATCCTTCAAATCAAGATATTATAGAAAGAGCAGATCGAGATTATCATAAAATGTTTTTTCAACCATATGAGTATGGTATGAAAGGCTTTTTTAGATTACCTTATCGTATAAATAAACGATTAAAGAAATTTTTAGGTCATAAAGGATCATGGATAAAATTCTAATTTTTGGGATATATGTTAAAACGTAAGATTCAGTTATTTTTTGCCTATTTTCTTAAAGCTCCTATTCTTATTAAAGGAAAAACCAGTGGTTATTCTCTTTTTAAAAGTGAGAGATTTGATAGTGAAATATCTAAACAAGCTACTATCTATCCGCCCTTTATATTGAGACATATTTCAATTGAAAAATATTCATATGTGGCAAAGAATAGTAACATTAATAACACATCGATAGGCAAATTTTGTTCAATAGGTCCAAATGTTTGTATAGGACTAGGAATTCATCCTACAATTGGGGTAAGTACATCTCCGATGTTTTATTCTACATCTAAAGTAAATGGTTATTCTCTTGTAGATAAAATGAAAATTAAAGAGAATCAAAAAACAATTATTGGTAATGATGTTTTTGTTGGAGCTAATGTAACTATTTTGGATGGCGTTACGATTGGAGATGGTGCTATAGTTGGAGCAGGCGCAGTTGTTAGCAAAGATGTACCTCCTTATGCAATTGTTGTTGGTTCTCCAATGAAAGTTATAAAATATCGTTTTGCCAATGATCAGATAGCTGCATTGTTACGAATTGGATGGTGGAATTGGAGTGAAGAAAGATTGGTGAATGTTGCTGATTCTGAATTTGACATTGATGCTTTTATTGAAAGATATGATAAAATTTAGATATTATATTTGTTAAATAAGATTTAAATGAAACTCTCCATAATCACCATAAATCGTAATAATGCCAAAGGTTTAAAAAAAACTTTGGAATCCGTGAAATCTCAGACATCAAAGGATTTTGAGCATATTATCATTGATGGAGCAAGTACTGATGATTCTGTAAATATTATCAAGGCTTATGCAGATGAGTGTTCTGATAATGTACGTTGGATTTCGGAACCTGATAATGGCATATACAATGCGATGAATAAAGGTATTCGAATGGCCAAGGGTGAATATATCCAGATTTTGAATTCGGGTGATTTTTTAGCAAAGGAAGATATTATTCAACGGATGTTGTCGGAGTTGCAACATCAAAATGAGATGGCAGAAAAGCCAATAGCCATTCTTTATGGTAACATGTTAAAGCAAATGCCCGACAGAATAAAGCGAGACAGATGTTTTAATGGACAAAATCCTACTTTTTTAGGCTTTTATACGGGCACATTAAATCATTCTCCAGCTTATATTCGCCGTGATTTATTCGATCAATACGGTTTTTATGATCAAAATTTGAAGATTGTTTCTGATTGGAAGTGGTATTTGCAGGCAATCATTTTAGGAGGAGAGATTCCTGTCTATACAGACATTGATGTGACACTTTTTGATATGACAGGTATTTCGGAAACGAATCATGATTTATGTAAGCAAGAAAGGAAAAAGGTCTTGAAATCAATGTTTCCATCGACTATTCTTGCAGACTATGAGCGTTGGGCTTTTCCGATAGACCAGATGAAGAGGTTGCAACGTCATAAATGGGCTTATAAATTGGTTTGGTTTTTAGAGAGATGTCTGTTTAAGTGGGAAAAGTGGATTAATAAGGAACAAATCTATCATAAATGAAACAATTTAGCTATTTTCATTTGTATGTATTATACAGTGTATGAAAATTATCAAAATGCAAAATGAGTAACATTCCGCATATTTCAATTGTTTCTCCCGAATATCGAGGGGAGAATATGGTGCACGAACTTGTTGAAAGAATTGTGAAGGCTGTCAGCTCCTTCACTGAAGATTATGAAATTATTTTAGTCAATGATGCTTCTCCTGATAATACTTGGGCTGCTATTGTTGCCGAGTGTGCTCAGAATCAGAAAGTGAAGGGACTGAATCTTTCCCGTAACTTTGGACAACATTATGCTATTACTGCAGGATTGAGTAACGCCAAAGGTGATTGGATAATCGTTATGGACTGTGACTTGCAAGACAGACCGGAAGAGATTCTTAATCTTTACAAGAAAGCTCAAGAGGGTTTTGATACAGTTCTTGCTCAACGTGTTCACAGAGAACATTCTTGGTTTAAGCAGATGGGTTCAAAAGCCTTCTATACTTTGTTGGCATATTTGACGGAGACAAAACAGGATGCTTCTGTTGCTAATTTTGGTATATATAGCAGAGATGTTGTGCATGCTATTCTAGCAATGGGTGATAAAATGCGTTATTTCCCTGCACAAGTTCAGTGGGTAGGATTTAGGAAAGCTTACATGCCCATACAGCACGATGTACGTGCAGAAGGCAAATCGAGCTATAACCTCAGCAGGCTTTTTCGCTTAGCGTTGGACACCATCATCTCATTTTCTGACAAGCCAATGCGCTTAATGGTGCGGGCTGGATTATGGATTACTGTCATTGCCTTTATATTGGCGCTTGTTTACTTAATTAAGTATTTGACAGGAGGTATCGAAGTGCTTGGATTTGCTTCCATTATCATTTCTATTTGGTTTTTAGCGGGTATTGTTATTTTGCTGTTGGGTATATTGGGGTTGTATATGGGTAAGATGTTTGAGACGGTAAAAAATCGTCCGATGTTTATAGTAGGACAGAAATGCAATTTCGACTGATATGAAGGTTTCTTATAAACAATGGGATAGTGATTTCTTTCAATTGCGAATAGGAATAACTTATGTAGTGAATTCGGAAGATTTGTCCTGGTTGGAAGCTCATGAAAAAGAACTTCGAGAGCAGTATGATTTGATATATGTTTTTTGTCCAAACACTTTAGAGTGGAAATATATAGGAGCAACACTAGTGGATGAGAAAACAATATACACTAAGGCAGTGATGCCTCAAGTGTCTTATCCACAGGTGAGGCTTTACGAAAGTAAATTTCTTGATGAAGATCTATATCGATTAGCTTTGGTTAGTGGGGAATACTCACGCTATAAAACAGATTCCCAATGGCCTTCAGGTAGTTATGATCGACTTTACCGCAGATGGATAGAGCAGTCTGTCAACGGTAATCTGGCAAATGCGGTTTTTGTTTATCTGCAAGAGCATTCTTACAAAGGAATGGTTACGCTTGAGTGGAAAAATAGTGTGGCCGATATAGGTCTTGTTGCCGTAGACAAAGATGCACAGAGACAAGGTATCGGCACAAAGATGATACAAACGCTGGAGAACTATTTGGCAGAAAATACGGATGTCAAAATACTGAAGGTAGCAACTCAGTGGACTAACACCAAAGCTCGTGCTTTGTATGAAAAACAAGGTTTTGCGGTAGAATCAATAACAAAAATCTATCATTGGTGGCTAGGTTGTGAGTAATCTCCTCAAATACGGTTCTCTAATAGGCATAAACTTAGTCTATGCGTGCGTGACATTATTTACTAAGTCTGCATCGTTATATCCTTTTGGTTCGTGGCAATATGTCCTAAATGTTTGCGGAGCAGTCGCCGTTCTCGGTCTCTATGCTATCCTTTGGCAGCAGATTTTGAAACGAATTCAGCTGACAGATGCGTATATGTTTAAGGGAACGAGCTTAATCTTCGTATTTCTTCTTTCTCCACTTATATTCGGTGAGAGAATTACGACTTTTAATGTTATTGGAGCTGTCATAATTGTTTCAGGCATCGTTCTTTATGCCAAATGGAAATGAAATACTACATAATCGTCATCTTTGCTGTTATGGTTTCTGCATGTAGTCAGATATTGCTGAAACAAGGTACTAAGAAGAATTATCAGACCATTTGGCAACAATATCTCAATTTGTGGGTAATAAGTGGGTATATGATAATGGGGGTTGCGATGTTGGCAAATATCTTTGCCATGTCGAAAGGTGTACAGGTGAAAGAGGTGTCGACCATAGAGTCATTTAGTTATCTATTTGTTCCTTTTCTTAGTTGGATGCTTTTCAATGAAAGGATTACAAAGAAAAAAGCTATCTCAATTACACTAATAATAATAGGAATAATTATCTTTTTTCAATAAGATTATGAATGAAAAAATAATAAATATTACTTTTTCCTTTCTTTTGGCTGCTTTTGTAGCTTTTTTAACTTTCTTTATTGTCTACAAGGCACAGTGGTTAATTGGCGATGATGCAATAGTAGTTGCTCATACTGGGTGGGGGCATTTTTTTAATCCTGCTGATACTGTCAATCCAAATGCAGGGCGATTCTATCCTTTAGCCTATTTTGTTTACAATATTCTTTGGGTTTTAGGGTTAAATTCTGTTAATGCCCATTTTGCTCTTATGGCTATAGTCTTTGTTTGTTTTGCTATTGTTACTAGTGTTTTGGGTAAAATTTCGGTTGAAAAAAATACGGATGCAGTTTGGTTTTGGCTATTTGTGTTCTTTTTTGTGGCAATATGTATACAAAGGTCTTACAATAATTTCTTGTATGCCTATTCAACGATTTGGTTTGATTATTTCTTAATTGTTCTTTGGGCTCTATGCACCGTGTTTGTACATACAAAACAATCTAATATGGCTGCCATAATAGGTTTTTTTTCTGTTTCATATTTGTGCTATTGTTTGGAATCTAATTTTTTATTACCATTCATATATGGTATATGTGGATTACTTTTTTCTTTGAAAAAATCATCACAACTTGAGAAGGCTTATTTAATTAGTATGGTGGGGACATCGATTTTATTTCTTGTATTATATTTTTTTATTTGCTATGTTCATATTGATCAAGCTTATGATGGATCACATGGTTCTACAGATTCATTAATTACTAATGCGGTGAAAATGTTTTTTGCTCAAAAGGTATTATGGATTGGATTTATCGTGCTGATTATTAGATTATATCAAGTATTAGTCAAGAAAGAACAATATGAATTTTGGGATTCTATGTTATTCACATCATTCGCCTTTTGTCTAGGATGTGCAATTTTAAAATTAAATTGGGTTTTGTACTATTCACTTGCTTCTCTCTTTATGCTTCCCGCTATATTTCAATATATGACAAGGTATCTTAACAAAAAGGTAGTATTTGTATTAATAGTATTCCTTGCATTATATATGTGCCGCACGTTGCCCAAATATATTAATACAAATCAAAATTGCAGACACGATGCTAATCTTATGTGGAATACTCTTGCTATTGCAAAACAAGATGGAATACCCGTATATTGGTTTGAACCTGTTGATGAAAAAGACATGAGCTACGACAAAGAGTTACGCGTTTGGCTTAAATCATCTGGGCAAACTATTTTGGGATATTTTGTGAGTGATGAGAATTATAAATGGAACGTATTATCTAAGTATGAAAGAAAACAAGGATATTATATGCTTCCAGGATTAAATGAAAAAATTGTCCCTAATAGTAAAAAACAAATATTAGAAGAAGGAACAATAATACTGGGAAAAGGAAATGATGGACTTGTACTTGTAAATATTAATGTAAGCGAAGAAAAGAAATGAATGAACACCTTAAAAAAAATTTAGATGTTATAGGAATTTTATTACTAATGATTCCTATCTTCTCTCTTTTATATTTGTCAGATACAGACATCCCAATTCATGCGCGTATAGCCAAAGAAATGTTAGAAGGCGGAAACGTTTTGTCTGGAAATTTTTTGTTGTATCTATTATTAAATATAGGTTCTTTATTTACGGGAAATGGAATATCTATAGCAGTTTCATTAATTATCATATTATCATTATCTGAGACCGCAAAATATGTCATTACAAGAGAAGTATTTAAAAAAATTACTAATGCCAATATTTCCAAGCTTTGTGCTGCGTCATTACTTTTGGTATATGTTATACCTTTACTTTGCTTCTTAAAGCCTTTTGGAATCTTCCAATCTCATGTTAATATGTATTTAGGTTATTTGGTTCCTAATGTTTGGCATAATTCGACAATTATTTTTATGATGCCATTTTCTATGGGATTGTATTTTTTGTCAGTAAAACAATTACGTGAATTTTCAGTCAAAAGAAATATATACATGATATTATTATCTGTAGTCTGTGTATTAGTTAAACCGAGTTTCTTTTTTATTTTTGTGGTGGTTTGGCTTGTGATGGCATTTTGGCGTTATAAGTTCATGAAAGAATTCTGGCTTTCAATATTGCCTATTTTGGCAGGTGGAATATGTACCTTATATGTTTATTTGACAATATTTGAACAGTCAACTGATGGCAGTGGGGTAGTAATATCATTAATGCCTATGTTAACCATTGAATTTTGGAATAATAAAATACTGTATTTGCTTATTTCTTTGTCTCTTCCAATAATATTTATAGGTCTTTATGGAAAAACAATAAAAGACGATTTTGAATTTTGGTATGTTTCATTATTATTAGCAGTTGCTCTTGGTATTAGCTGGGTATGTCAAGAAACCGGTTCGCGTGCGAATCATGGTAATTTTGGATGGCAGATAATTGCTGCAATGTGGTTTGTTTATTATTACATGCAAAAACATGCCATAATTGCGATTACTTCAAATTCCCTTTCCTTCAAGTATTGTATTCGTAATAAGGTATTTCTAACATTATATAGTATTCATACAATGATGGGTTTCGCTTACTTATGTAAGATTATTATATTTAATGACTTAGGATAATTTTAATTTAAAAACTATGATACCATTTAATAAACCTCATCTCACAGGCAAAGAAGCCCATTATATGTATCAGGCTGTTTTTGCCGGAAAACTGTCTGGTAATGGCGATTTTACTAAAAAATGTCAAGCCTTCTTTGAACAGCGTTATGGCATCAAAAAAGCACTTCTCACTACTTCAGGAACAGATGCTTTGGAAATGTGCGCTATGCTTTGCAACCTAAAACCTGGAGACGAAGTAATAGTTCCGTCTTATACTTTTGTTTCCACAGCTTTGGCATTTCTTCGCGAAGGTGCAAATGTTGTTTTTGCCGACTCGATGGACATGAATCCCAATATGGATGTAGATAAGTTAGAGGCACTTATCACTTCCCATACAAAGGTCATTGTTCCTGTTCATTATGCGGGTGTGGCTTGTGATATGGATAAAATCATGGCTTTGGCAGATAAATACCATCTGTTGGTTGTAGAAGATGCAGCACAGGCTTTGGATGCCTATTATAAGGGTTGTCCTCTTGGTACTATAGGACATCTTGGTGCTATATCATTTCACGAGACAAAGAACGTCACTGCTGGAGGTGAAGGAGGTTTGCTGCTGGTCAATGACGAACGCTTTATTCGTCGGGCAGAGATCATTTGGGAGAAAGGTACCAATCGCGCCGAGTTTTTTCGAGGAGAAGTGAATAAATATGGTTGGGTTGATATGGGGTCGTCATTCCTCCCTGCTGAAATAAATGCCGCTTTCCTTTGGGCTCAGTTGGAAAATCTAGAAGATATACAAGCCAAGCGTACTAAATTGTGGAATACATACTATGAGCGCCTCAAACCGTTGGCAGACAAGGGTTGTTTCCAACTTCCTGATATGCCCGATTATGCAACCAATAATGCCCACATGTTTTATTTGGTTTTTTCTGATTTTGAGAAGCGGACAGCGTTCATACAATACATGAAGGAACATGATATTTTAACTGTGTTTCATTATTTGCCATTGCATAGTAGTGCATACTATGCCGACAAACATGATGGCAGAAAACTACCACAATGTGATAAGATTGTTTGGTTCGATTGCCTATGTACTACGACTTATCAATAACCGAAGTTGATATAATTTGTAAAACGATAGAAAAGTATTTAGTCAAAGAGAAGTAGAAACGAAGTTAATCATAAAACAATCATGAATAAAATCTTATCACTCTGCATTGCGTCCTACTACATGCACGACTACTTGAGACATTGCTTGGACAGTTTAATTAACGCAACAGAAGTGTTAGAAAAACTATAAATAATTGTTGTTAATGATGGCAGTAAAGATGATAAATTACAGATTGCGCAAAGTTATCAAAATAGATATCCGGAATCTATCGTGGCGATAGATAAACCCAATGGTCATTATGGTTCTTGTGTTAATGCTGCACTGAAAGTGGCAACAGGTAGATATTTTCGTCTATTGGATGCCGATGATTGGTTTGATACAAATGCTTTAATGCGTTTTTTAGAAATTTCCAGAAAAATTGATGTGGATGTGATTTTTACACCTTTCACTGTCCATTCAGATAAAGGTAATATTCTTCGATGAAGAATAGAATATTGCTTTTTATTGTACGTTGTTATTCAAACGTTAAATTAAGACTTTTATAAAAAATGCTTCTCTCTTTCATCATTCCAACTTATAATGCTTCTGAAACTATTGTAAGATGTTTGAATAGTGTCTATGTATTACCATTAGATCCAAATGAATTAGAGGTGATTGTCATTGATGATTATTCTAACGATAATACTATTGCTCTCGTCGAAAAATATGCGATAGAAAAGAATAATTTGACGTTACTTCGACAATCTGCAAATCATCGTCAAGGGGCAGCTAGAAATAGAGGTGTACAATTATCAAAAGGTAAATACATAGCTTATTTGGATAGTGATGATGAGATAGATTATGGTATTGTTGATGCTATTCGTTTTGCAGAACAGAATAATCTTGATATGGTGACTATGCATGCCGTTCATGTTGATGAACTGGGGCATCAATCCGATCATACAATTTTGGATTATAAGGAAAACGAGATTTTTACAGGAGTGGAATTGCAAACTAAGTAGACCTATGGGTCAATTTGCGTGGTGCAACATGCTCTAATCTGCGATAAATGCTGGTGGTTTGAGAGATTCAAAACATTCAGAGCCAAAATCGAGCAATGTAACTTTTCTATAGGTCAAATTGCGTGGTGTAACATAGCTACATCCTATATAAATACTAACTTGTTGAGAGATTCAAAACCTCAAAAACAAGCAAAATGCACAAGAGCAGATGTCAGGT
>Ga0208940_1001528_pt1 | contig 24027 bp, 21 predicted proteins | sample AD_JPNNA6_MetaG_FD_184445 | JGI IMG/M metagenome (GOLD analysis project Ga0208940, IMG submission 184445) | Active sludge microbial communities of municipal wastewater-treating anaerobic digesters from Japan - AD_JPNNA6_MetaG (SPAdes) (version 2) | ecosystem: Engineered > Bioreactor > Anaerobic... | reverse complement strand
CCTCTTTCTAATATATTCTTGAGGATTCCTTTTAATCAAATTTTCTAATAATTTAAGGTTTGGTTCTAATTCGTCAAACTTTCTTCTGTAATAATATGCTTTTGCCATTACCCCCCCCTTGTTGTTAATTTCCCGCCAATAATACAATATTTTTATCATTATGGCAACCTTTTTTTTCGCTTGGAAGGGAGTATGATGTAAAGAATAAAATGACACATATGGAACAGATATTTTCGGATAAGGTAACTTCATTATCTTCAGTTCTTTAGGAAGCAGAGAAAAATCGACGCATATGTGTCATTTTTTTTAAGTAGTAAAATATTTGTTATTTTCTAAAAATTTATCCAAATTTTTGTAAAGAGTTTTCTACTTTTAGGTGTTATATATACAAAGAAAAAGGAGAAAATTTTATGAAAAACAAAAAACATCTATTTCACTTTATAGTGTCAGAATCTATGAATACCAATGTCATAGATTTTCTGCTAAAGGAGTTCAAAATTAATACGTTCAGCGAGTTATTTGAAACTATGTTTCGGCTTATTGGCAAAAAGACGTCAAAAATAAAGAGAATAGTCGGAAATCATCGCTCCGAATACGCCGTTATAGATAGCTCCGACGATAAAAGGCTAGATAAATACCTTAGAATCAGCGAAGCAGACTACCTTCGAATAAAAAAATGGCATTCCTTGTATAACGAATTCGGTATGGCCTCGATAGTCCGCGAGATTATACTGTTTTTCTATAGCGGCGTTATGAAATACGGGTTGGAAGGATTCCTTGAGCTTGTTGGTAAGAAATTGAAGATTGATAAGTTGAAAAACGACTTTTTGGGTAAAATGACACAACTGTTAAATATAACCGCTCGAAAACGGCTATTATACGAGCTCGTAATCGAAAATTATCCCAAATACGTCTACCGTACGTAGAATTATTTATCATTTCCCAAAAAACTGGCGAGATAATACGTTAACTATATTTTATATTTCTCTATCAAATATTTACAAATCTCGGTAGTTTTATCGGAAGGTTCGCATATTGGAAGCCGAAACGAAGATTTGATTTTCCCCTTCAACGCCAATATTTTTTTAACCGGAATCGGATTAGTTTCAACAAAGAGTTTTGTAAATAACTCGTTTAACTCCAGTTGCATTTTTCTCATTGAGATGAAATCGTTATTCAATCCGTAATTAACAAATTCAACCATTCTTTTAGGAATAACGTTAGAAGCGACAGATATAACCCCGGAGCCGCCGCACGCCATTAGAGGCAAAGTTAATTTATCGTCGCCGGATAAAACAGAAAAACCTTTCGGCTTTAGTTCAAGAACGTCTATCATTTGAGAAATAGAGCCGGAAGCCTCCTTGACGGCTATAATATTTTTTATTTTTGAAAGTTCTATAAGCGTGGAAGTCTCCATATTAACGCCGGTTCTTCCTTGTATGTTATATATGATAATCGGTAAATCCGACGATTCGGCTATCGCTTTAAAATGTTCGTATTGACCTTTTTGAGTCGGTTTATTATAGTACGGCACTACCTGTAACGAAGAAGTCGCGCCAAGCGCCTTTGCATGTTTAGTCATTTCTATCGCTTCTCTTGTCGAATTTGAACCGGTCCCGGCCATAACTTCGCATCTTTTCTTGACCTGATCGACGGCGATACGAATTACCTCGTCGTGCTCTTTATAATCTAGCGAAGGGGACTCGCCGGTCGTTCCGCAAGGAACGATACCGGTAACTCCGGCGCTTACCTGTTCTTCAATAAGTTCCCTAAAAGAATGTTCGTCAATAGTTCCGTCTTCGTTAAACGGAGTTACTATCGCGGTATATAATCCTTGCAACATATTTTCTCCTATAAAAAGTCAAGCCCTTTGTTTAAATAGAGCCCGCTATATTTCCCTTATAATAAAATTGCGGTCATTTTAATAAATATTTAGAAAAAAAACAATATTATTTTTTAAATTTTGCCGTAATATAGTTTAGAACCATCTTAGATTCGGCCGAATTTGTCAGATAAGTTGAGATAAAGTATATAACGGAGATTATAAATCCAATTAATAAAATTTTTAAGATCGAATCAATTTTTCCGACGTTTGAAATGTTAATCGACTGTTGAAGAAATAATCCAAATATCAATATTATAGAGGATATGATAATTAATGCCAATATTTCAAGGGCGGGCTTAGTTTTATTCTTACTCAACTCTATTTTATTTCGAAAAACAGGTATTAAAAAAATTATTAGTAAAACGAACTGCGTCAAGTACCCCGCAGATCTCCCTATCGCCAAACTTGCCACTTCCAATTTATTTACTAAAAAGTATGAAACTGCTATAGACAAAACCGACGAAAACAAGGCGATGAACATAGGAATTAATGAAAATCTCAAGGCGTAGTAAAATTTTACTATTAATAACGATGCGGAAAAAAAGGGGATACTCAGAGCCAAATAAAAAAGGGCGTTTTTGGTAATTTCTACGTCTTTTGGCAAATATTTATTATAACCGATCAAAATATCGACGATCTCTCTCCTTAAAACTATTAAAACTACCGTTACGGGCAATATGAAATAGAAAAGCATCCTTAATTTCTCAAACAGCGAATCGTAAAGAGAAGAGTAGTCCGATTCGTTAAAATATTTTATAAATATGGGGAAAGCCGTCGTTGAAAAACTGATTGCGACCAATCCGTAGGGAACCATAGCAATATTTTCCGCATTATCAAAAATAAAAATTGCTCCGGTAAATATAAAACTTCCTATCGTTACGTAAAAAAATCTTACAATCTGCGAACTTGCCAAAGTTATAACTCTTGGAATACCGTTTAGCGTAAGAAATATTAATTCCTTGTCGATTTTTGGTAAAACTAAAGAATATCTAAAACCGTTTTTTATCGAGCCGGCCAGCTGTATAGCTAAATGCATAAAACTTCCCGCGACGACTCCCCATACTACCCCTTCGATTCCAATAAATGGAGCCAAAAATAAAATGCCCATTATAATGCCGATATTATATGATAATAAGGCCAGAGAATATGCTAGGAATTTCTCTAAAGCGTTAAGATAAGAGCCAAAAATGCTGGATAAACTCATAAAAAGGACTTGTAAGAATAATATTCGAGTCATTTTGACAGTAATAGCAATTTTAACATCGTCCGTCCATCCCGATAATAGTAAATTCTTTACTATATAAGGCGCAAAAACTATTCCGATAATTATAAAAAAACTTAAAATAAGAAAAAATATATTTATAAAGCCCGAACAAATTTTGTTAATTGCGTCGATTTTTCCATCTTTCATCTTAGTAAGAAAATATGGAATGAGGACGATAGAAACCATCCCGGACGCGACTAAAGTAAAAATTATATCGGGAAGTTTAAACGCGGCGGAGTAACAATCGGCAAGCCCTTCGCTTTCGGTCGCTCCGTAAAAGGAAGACAGCAAAGTTGTTCTTAATAATCCCAATATTTGCGATAAAAAAGAACATAAGCTGATTATCAACGTTGATTTTAAATATCTTTTATTATCGCTCACTATTTTATCCAAACTCGGCTAATTAAAATATTTTTTAGAATATAGATTGTTTTATATCGCAACTACCTGTTTTTTTAAGAAATAATTAAAATTAATTCGCTTTGATAAAGGCTTCGTCTCTAATTCTTTTAAATATCCCGCTAATCTCTTCTAAATTCGGAATAAATTCGTACTCTAATAAATCTCCCATCATTATAGAATCATTATTTTCGATAGAGCTCATCAATTCTCTCAAGTGATTTGTTAGAGCTTCAAAAAAAACTTCAAAAGTTACCTCTTTTATCGTATATCTATCGAGATGAAGGTTAGGATCTTCCTTGAAAACGACAAATAAATTAATACTTCGTTCCAAAATATTGGCTAAATTCTGAATTGTTCCCATAGCAAGATTATCGTCTCCCGTTTGAAATAAAATCGGAGCGTTCGACAACTCAGGTATCAATTTTTCAATATCCCCAATTACAGAATTTAAATTTTCCAGTATTTTATCTTTATCCTCCATATCTTCGGAAGTTTTAAGAAACGCTCTTATATTATTCAAACACCCTTTCATCGTTTTTACAGATTTATTAAAACTCTCTATTATATTATCCGGTAAAACGCTGTCTTGAGCGTCTATGTCTTTGATTATTAAATTTATTTTGTCAAATTCGGTTGAAAAAATTTTCTCGTCATTAATTAATCTGTTTTTCTTAGAAGAAAACAGACCTACGACCTGCTTTACGCCGTCTTTCATCCATAGCATAGAATCTTTTATTCTGGTAAGGGATTCGTCGTACTGATTCTGATTAACCATTGTTATCAATAGATTTAAGAATTTGTCTACTTGATCGATCGATAAAATTGATATACCCAACAAGCCGCTGGTTTCAATATCTATTTTTTCAATATCCTCGATCGTTATGTTTTTTAATCCTTTTTCATCGGCGTAAGAGTACTCTTTCCCGTTAATGGATATAGACGTTATAAATTGTTGGGGATCGTTTTTTGACGCGTACGTCCCTACTGCGCTTACTATCTCAAAAGCGTTTTTTTCCCCTTCCAGTTCGAATGGGACAGCTTCGTTATTAATTAATAAATCCACTTAAATCTCCGGCGTTTATTTCTTATCTAGATTATCGAACCTTTTTCTATTTTCCTCAAGCTCTTGGGCGGCTTTTTCCATTTTAAAAAATTTTTCTTTCAAGTCCTTTTCTTCTTTATCAAGAACCTCTTTGTAACTGTCGATCGATTTGTTTTGATTTTCGATACGATTATCAATAGAATTTGTCTTCGAATCAAAATAACCGACGTCTCTAGTCGTATAAGCCTTAAGCAATCGCTCCGTTTCATACGCAATACCGCTATCTATCAAAATGTCGCCGTCCGTATCGTTGCCAAAAAGTTGTTTTATACCCGCGGGATACTTCTCCATTTGCTCGATAAATTTATCGGGATTAACCTCAAGAATGCCTTTCATTTTTGTAGCGTCAAATCCTTTATTAGATTCGTTTGTAGAAATGCCTATCTGGCTTAAATTCGACAACTCTACCCCAAAATCGGTCGGATAGGGATTCATCATTATTACTCTTAATTTTGTAACTAAAGAGCGCAGAGTATAATCTTTGGATAGTTTTCCGGTTTTTTCTCTGTCCTCTTCACGATACTCCATAGCGTCGACGTTTGTTTCATTATTTATAAAATCCAGTATCTGGTTGTACTCTCCTATAAAGTCGCTAACCGATTCGGCTATTTTATTATAGTCTCTATCGATCTTTAAAGTTTCTTCTCTATTTGTTTTATCAAAAATATTTAGAGTAACCCCTTTAATTAAATCGTTTATTACGTTTGATTCCCGATCAATTTTCAGACCGTCTAAGGTTAGGGAGGCGTTAGACGGCGACGAAAGTTCGTTTCGAAATTTCATCCCCGTAAGAGCGTCTTTATCGTAAAATCGAAGATTCTTTGCAAATAATACTTTTTCCGTGTTATTATTATTTATTATTACCGAAGAGACGGTTTCGTCCGGCGCAATTATCTCTTTCATATCAAAAGTAAGAGTTTTATCTTCCGAATTTACGTCTAGTTCCCCAAGACTTATAGTCCTCCGGTTGGTAATTAAAGAGATATATTTGTCGTCGACAATTTTCTCTATCGCCGGTTTCTCTATTTTCTCATAAGGCGGTATATCGACGAGCGAAGACTCCCCCTCTATTTCAATATCATAAATATTTACCGAGCCCTCCCGGGTAAAATCCGGTCCGGTCGGATCGACTTTGCCGGACGATTCGGCTTCGTCTATACCTAACGTTTTCAAGTCGATTGTCATTATCAACCCTTCTTTATAAGGTATGTTTTCCGGCAGGTTAATACGATATCTGTCGTTGGTTTTTAGAACAAGGCTATTATCCTCGCTTATAACCGAACCTCTTTTATTTTCAGATAAATTAACTACGTTTTTATCTTCTAGCGCGATACGTTTGTCAAAAGTATTCGTCTCTTCATAAAACCCCATATCTTTAAAAACTTTTTTTGTAAGATCGTTTTCAAAAGCTATAAATTTACCATCGCCGAAGATAGAAGATTCAAGAATAAAAACTTGAGTTTTTGAAGTGTCGTTGGCTACGATCGTTTTGATCTTTTCGCCCGAATCTTTTTTTATTTTTTGGGCAAAATCATCCAAAGAACCGCCGCCAAAATTTACTTTAAAATTTTCGTCGCCAATTTTAAAAAGATACTCGCCGGATTGAATTTTATAATTCTTTTCTAATTGAGCTCCGGCAATTTTATGAGACGCCGCCTTCTTCTTTATGTCAATCCTATACTCTCCAATCTCGGCGCTTTTAGAAACGTTCGCCGAAAAGGAGGCTTCGTCCGACGATAAGGATAATTTATCGTCAAACGGCGCTTCAAACCCGTACATTTTTTTTGCGCTATTTTGAAAAGATTGAGCTTTAGATTTCAACTCGCTCCATATTTTCTTCTCGTCTTTCAGAATTTCTTTTTCTTTTTCAAGTTTGTCAAGTTTTTTCCTTTTAGAGTCCATGATCTTTTTAATGGACTCGCTTGAACCGTACTTATTACTTAAACCAGGTATATAAACGCCGTCGGACATATAAAACTACCCCCCAACTTGAAAGAAAAATCGCTAGCGCAAAACCGCGTTCTTAAGCCTCTTCGTCATATAAAACGCCGATAGCTTTTTTTAAATGCGCGGCAAGATTTTGCAACTCTTCGCAAGGGATTTCTTTTACTACTTGATTTGATTCCTTGTCTACTATCGTTATAATAACTCTATTAATATCTTTGTTCACCCTTAAATGAACCTTACGATTTAACAACTCTAGAGACTGAGAACTTCCTAAAAGCTCCATAGCGTTTTCTGAGTCTAAACCCGGTATCTCTTTTTTGATTAATTTTTTTATTTCATCCTGAGTTAAAGTCTTTGCCGCATTTTTTCTTTCAACCGATTTAGCCCCTTTCCTACTCGCCGCTTGCTGTAGCAAAACCTGAGCGTAATTGTCAGATTTTATAATATTTACATTGTTTACCATATTCCTCCTCCTAAAAAAATTTAGGCGATCTCATCCCTCCCTGTCAACTTTAAAAGATCCCTCTCGCTTCCGTTAAGGAAGAGAGAGGGTAGTATTATTGTGGTTTTTAAAACTGGCGCGAAAGCGCTCCCAGAAAAGGGCGATTTAAAAAACTAAAGATAGAACAGTTTCTACTTTAAAAAACGTTAAATTTTCAAAGTTAGCCCAGCAGTTGTAATACCGTTTGCGGTCGCGTATTAGCCTGCGCAAGCATTGCGGTGCCGGATTGAACCAGTATGCTGTCCTTTACAAAGTTGACAGACTCGGACGCCATATTTGCATCTCTGATAATCGATTCTGCCGCTTGTAAATTCTCAGAAGCTATCGCAATACCTTTCTGAGCCGTTTCAAACCTGTTCTGATATGCTCCAAGATCTGCTCTCTGCTCGTTAATCATCTTTAAAGCTTCGTCCATTCTTCCTATTGAGATGTTTGAAGCCGCCGGAGTACTAAGAAGCACTTGTCCCTCCGCATCTGTTTTAAACAGAGATTTAGCAGTCATATCGCCAATATAAATTTGCTCTCTTTGATCCATGTTAGCTCCCACGTGGAAGAACATAGACGCCGTCGGATTCCCGCCTTTTTGAGAATTTGCAAATCTACCGGTTAATAAATTCATACCGTTAAACTGAGCGTGAGACGCAATTCTGTTCACCTCGTCTACAAGTTGATCAATCTCAACTTGGATATACTGCCTATCTTCGTCTGTGTAGATACCATTTGAAGATTGAACGGCTAGCTCTCTGATTCTGTGAACGACGTCTTCAGTCTCTTGCAAATACCCTTCCGTAGCTTGTATTAAAGACACCCCGTTTTGAACGTTTTTCTCAGCTTGATTTAAGCCTCTAATTTGGGCTCTCATTTTTTCCGATACGGCTAAGTTGGACGCGTCGTCTCCAGCTCTGTTGATCCTCATCCCCGAAGAGAGCTTTTCCATCGACTTGTCAACGTCTCTTGTTTTGAACTTCAACACGTTATTGGCGTTCAATGAAGACATATTATGGTTAATAATCATTAAAATACCCTCCTTGATATGGCTTTCTAAGTCTTTTAGAAAGGTTTTTTATTAAGGTTTTCTCCTTAAAAGTAGTTCTGCATGAATCTCTATTAAAACCACAAAATCGCCCTTTATATTTGTTACTTAAAGATTCATAAACAGGCATAGCCCCCCAAATATTGGAGGGCGCCGTCTGTCAAACTACCGTTGTCAAGGTAGAGATTTGAAACTAAACTTTTTTTTCAAAGAACAACTTTAAACTATGCGTTTAATAATTGTAAAACCGACTGAGTCTTTGCATTAGCTTGCGCAAGCATTGCAGTTCCAGACTGAACTAATATGCTATTCTTTGTGAAATTTACCATTTCGTTAGCCATATCAGAATCTCTAATAATTGATTCGGCCGCTTGTAAGTTCTCCGCGCCTATCAACAAGCCTTTTGTCGCATGTTCGAGTCTGTTCTGATAAGCTCCAAGATCCGCTCTTTGTTTGTTAATCTTTCTCAAAGCCAAATCCATCAAGCCGATCGACATATTAGCTCCTCCGGGAGTAGAGAGAGTAAAAGCCGCGTTTGCCGCATGCGGTAAACCGTTAGCTTCTTTCAATCCCAGTCCTTGAGAAGTCATAGTACCGATGAATACTTGCTCTCTTTGATCCATATTAGCCCCGATATGAAGCCACATAGAAGCGGTAGGAGTTCCTCCGTTAGATATGTTGGCAAATCTTCCGGTTAACATATTCATACCGTTAAACTGAGCGTGGGACGCAATTCTGTCAATCTCGTCGACTAACTGGCTAATTTCGACTTGGATATACATTCTATCCTCGTCGGTGTAGATACCGTTAGAAGATTGAACGGCTAACTCTCTGATTCTTTGAACTACGTCTTGAGTCTCTTGAAGATACCCTTCCGCAGTTTGAATAAAAGAAATTCCGTTTTCAGCGTTTTTCTCGGCTTGAATCAAACCTCTGATTTGCGATCGCATCTTTTCGGATACAGCCAGACCTGAAGCGTCGTCGCTAGCTCTGTTGATCCTCATCCCCGAAGAGAGCTTTTCCATGTCTTTGTTAACACTTACATTGTTAAACTTTAAGACTCGGTTAGCGTTGATTGAAGACATGTTGTGGTTGATAATCATTTTGTTTCCTCCATGAAACTATTTTACAGGTAATCCTTACCTGCTTATAATTAAAAGCGCCTCATACGAGCCGCTATTGATCCCTATTTTAAAAGAACTATAAACGCCCCCATCGTTAATTTAGCCCCTAATCTTCTCCGTCCCCCAACGTTAAAGATCTAATAAGAACTTACCATACATATCGGATAATCCAAAAAAAACTTTAATTAATTATTCAAATTATATATCATATTTTTTTTTATTTCAACTTTTTTTCAATATATTTTATTTTTTTTACTTTTTCAATAATAAAATTGTTCATTGAATCAATATAATTTGACTTGTAAAGACGATCGGCAAGATAAACGGCGTTCTCTATATCTTCTCCGGAGCTCATCCCATGCCCGATCAAAACGCCTCCTTTTACTCCTAAAAGAGGAGCCGCCCCAAAATACTTAGTTTTAAGTTTATTCAGCAATAATTTCTTTTTTTCTCTCGAAGTGTCAAAAATATTTTTGGGAAATTTTAATAAATTTTTATCTGAATTAAAAGTCTCTTTTAAAGCGTATAAGAGCAACTCCTTAAAAGCTTCGGCGAATTTAAGCAAAGTATTGCCGGTAAAACCGTCGCAAACAGTTACGTCTACCGATCCGTTTAAAATATTATACCCTTCGACGTTTCCTACAAAAGAGTCGATATTAGACAATAAATTAAACGCTTTCTTTGTATTTTTTGAGCCTTTTCCAAATTCGCTGCCAACGTTTAAAAGCCCTATCGAAGGATTTCTTTTTCCCCATAGTATAGAATAATACGATAGCCCCAACAGGGCGTTGTGGTAAATATTTTCTTCATTTGACTCCGGATTTGCCCCAATATCCAACATGAGGGTTTCGCCTCCGTTCATTCTGGGGAAAAAAGTAGCCATTGCCGGCTTTTTAATATGATTCATCATACCTAGATAAAGCGCGCTTGATACTACCGTCGCTCCTGTGTTTCCCGGAGATAAGAAAAAATCTATTAAATTTTCTTTTAGCGCTCTAGTTCCGACAACTACCGTCGAATCGCGTTTTTTTTTAACGCTTAACAACGGATTCTCGTCCATATAAATAACTTCTCTAGCGTCGATTAAAAAGACGTTCGAAAGCGATTCGATATCTGCAAACTGTTTACGAATCCTATCAGACCTACCGATTAAATAAATAGAAACGTCGCGCAGATTTTGAAGAGACTTTAGAGCGCCGCTAACCAATTCGCCAAACGAACGCTCCCCCGAGTCAACGTCTATCCCTATTCTCAATCTTTTCCAACCTGAACGACCAAAGAACCTTTGTAATTACCGCAATGAATACAAGCTCTATGCGGAGGCGTTAACATCCCGCATTCGGGACATTTTGTCATTCCCGGTAAAGTCATTTTCATATTTATTCTTCTATGCATTCTTTTCTTTGATTTAGATCTACGATGCTTAGGTACCGCCATATCATACTCCTAAAATGTATTATTAATTAATATTTTTAAAATTTAAGATACGAATGCTAAATTAATATTGAAAAAAAGTCAATCTTTAAATATCTTTATTTTGTAGCGGAATTTATGCGAGGCGCTCCCGAGCTTGTCGAGGGGAAGCAAAACCTTGTATGTCGCGTTAGACGAAGTTGCCCGCCTTAATATCAAATTTTCAACTAATTTTTCTTTCTTTTAAATTTTTGTTTTAACTCTTCGTATACATTAAATACTATTGGGCATATTTCATAATTATCAATTACCCCTAACAATCTACCCCTGAAACCTTTCTTTAATAAATATGGATAGTCTCTACACATTATTGGTTTTACTTCTTCAATTGTACATGAATCATTTTTAAAAAATGGACAAGGAATTTTTACTGATAATTCATTCGCTTCTTGATCTTCCATATATAAATATTCTTCAATAAATTCTGTTTCTGTTATTTTTAAATAATTTGATATTATAACAATTTCATCTTTTTCTAAGCTTGGCGCTGAAACCTTACAACAATTCCTACATTCGTTGCAATTAATTTCTTTCATTACTCCTGATGTTATTTTTTTTACTATTGAATCTAACTTCTTATCTGAAATTTGCAACATTTTTAAAAAACTTCTAAATTCAAAATTCTGATCTTCATTAGCTATTGCCAATGATTTTATTACATCAAGATTTTTTTCCATTATTTTTACCCTCAAAAAATATTTTCGACAATGGCGCTAAACTGCCATATGTGTCAATTTGTTTGACGCATATGCTTCGGCTCCTAGCCCCAAGGAGCCGAAGCGCGCGTTTTTTTATTAAAGACGCCGGTTGTAATATGTAACACGGTTATTTTTTTAAATAAAATTTTCCATCCCTATATTCTAACAAGTTTCCGTCCAAAATTTCCAAAGCTTTTTGCAATTGCAAATCGTATTCTAAATCGTAGATCTCTTTATTTTCCGAAGTTATCTCCAGCTCGTTTTTTATTAGTTTTTTTAAATATCTTATCGGAAGATCGTATCCGCTTGAAGCCAGTTGTTTAGCCATCGATTCAATTTGAGCGCCGGTAGGATTTTTAACCGACTTAACGATATTTTCTACAGCTTTGTCCTTAAACATCTTTTGCAATAAAAGTTTTTGCTCTTCCGACAACTCCGGCTCTTTTACCTCGATATGAGGCTCGATTCCGATTCCGTCTATAGAAATATTAGCCGGCGTATAATACTTTGCTATCGTTATTTTAAATCCGTCGGAACCTAACTGATGTATAGTTTGGACGGATCCTTTTCCGTAAGTTTTTTCTCCGATTAGAATTCCTCTATTTAGGTCTTTTATAGCTCCGGAAAATATCTCGGACGCGCTCGCGGAACCGTTGTCGACCAATACTACAACCGGAACTTCGTTTTTAACTATTGTATTAATTCTCGACGCTTTGTTTACGGTATTCTGATAATTTCTGCCTCTTGTCGAAACGATATCCCCTTCGTCTTGAAAATAATCTACAATATTTATTACTTGCGATAATAAGCCCCCCGGATTTGCTCTAAGATCGACAATTATAGCCGTTACATTTTTATCCGCAAATTCTTTCAAAGCTTTTTTTACGTATCCGTCCGTAGTTCCGGTAAAATGAGTAATTCTTAGATAGCCGTATTTGCCTTTAATAGTCGTATGTTTTACGGAAGGAACGTCTATAATCGCTCTAACTATCTCCACTTCGTATTTAATCTCTTCGCGAATAAATTCCACTTTTACCGAAGTGCCGGGGACGCCCCTAAGTCTGTTAGCCGCCTCGTTGGCGTCTACCCCTTTTAGCGATTGTCCGTCCACAGAAATTAATAAATCGCCGGACTTCATGCCCTTACGATAAGCCGGAGTTCCTTCTATAGGCGACACTACCACAATATAATCGTCCTTCGACTGAATAATCATCCCAACGCCGCCAAAATTACCGCTCGAAGTATCGTTCATATCGTTCATATCTTTTTCGCTAAGATAATTTGTATGAGGGTCCCCTATCGCTTCGAGCATACCTTTTATAGCCCCGTTTATCAATTTTTTATCGTCGATTTTATCCTCGTCGACATATTCTTTCTTAATTGAATTGAATACCGATAAAAACTTCTGTATGTATGGAAATTCGGACGATATGCTACCCGCAAAAGCGTCGTTTATAAAAATGCCAAATAACGAAATAAAAAGCAACGCTAAAACCGCGATAGCCCAAACAATTCTCTCCTTTTTAGCCATAAAACCCCCGTAAAATAAATTAATAAAATTGTTGCAATAAGTCTGTTATTGTATTATACAATTTGCGCTATGAAAAATAAATTTCTACTAGTTATATCGATATTTGAGATAACCAGATGGTGTATTATATACCTAATTATTAATTTTGTAAAAGTAAATTTTGAAATATCTACTATTATTAAAGGCGAAACATGGTTTTGGTTTGGTTCTACCGTTTTTACCAACATTATTTTTGCAATATCCGGTATTTTTTATTTTATTGATAAAAAATACCGGCCGGTAATAAATTTTTGGTCTATTTACAAATTATTAATTATTATTTATTATATTTTTCTTCTGTTTATGAACAAAGTAACTATTTCGGCTTATTTTTATTTATTGATGCCGATAGATTTTTTTATATTTCTCTACTTTTTGTTTTATAGAGAAGATGTTACTAAAGAATAGTTTAAACAACTTTATATTAATTTCATTGACTTGATCCGTCATTTTTTTTATATTATGTTTTAGGATTTTAAATATGTCTGATTATTTTGGAAACGTTTTTAAAACAAAAGAAAAAATAATTACCAAAAAGCCCTCTATGTATAAAGTGATTATGTTAAACGATCACTATACGACTATGGATTTTGTGGTAGATACGCTGATGGAAGTGTTTGGAAAAAAGGAAGAAGACGCGATAATTATTATGCTCGACATACATAAAAAAGGAGCCGGATTGTGCGGCGTTTATACTTATGAAATTGCCGAAACTAAAATTCAGCAGGTAAGAGAAAAAGCGAAAAGCTCGGGATTCCCATTAATGTGCAGTATGGAAAAAGAATGATAATAAGTAAAAATTTAGAAACAGCTCTCAATATTGCCCTAAAAGACGTTAAAGAAAATAGACATCTCTATTTAACGCTTGAACATCTTCTTTTATCAATTATTAAAACCGAAGAAGGTAGAGAGATAATATTTAACGCGGGAGGCAATCTTGAAGCTATCAACCGGAACCTACAGGAACATCTAAACGATATTGAAAAAAGCCTGTTAACGGACTACGCCCCGATAGAGACGGTTAGTTTGCAAAGAACTCTGCAAAGATCTTTTTTTCATCTTCAAAGCGCCGAGAAGAAAGAGTTAGAGATAGGCGACGTTATTATATCTATCTACTCGGAAGAAGAGAGTTACGCAAAATATATACTTGAAAATAACGGCGTAAGTCAGATGGACGTACTGGACTTTATATCTCACGGAATATCTAAAATTAACGAATCCGACAAGGACGACGAGTATTACTCCGAAGATACGGAAGAGTTCCCCTCCGATATTAAACCTAGCGAGAAAAGATCCGGCTCTATAATAGAAAGATTCGCTATCGACATGACAAGTTTAGCGCAGGAAGGCAAATACGACAAACTTATCGGTAGGGAGGAGGAGTTAAAGAGAACGGTCGAGATTTTATGTCGAAGACAAAAGAATAATCCCATTCACGTCGGAGAACCGGGCGTTGGCAAAACGGCGCTTACCGAAGGATTAGCTCAATTAATCGTCGAAGGCAAGGTTCCGGACAAATTAAAAAATTATAAAATATTCTCTTTAGATATAGGCGGAATACTTGCGGGAACAAAATATAGGGGAGAATTTGAGGAGCGCCTGAAAAATTTATTGAGAGCCATAAAAAAAATAGATCGCTCGATAATATTTATCGACGAAATTCATACGATCGTAGGAGCGGGAGCGGTATCCGGCGGGAGTATGGACGCGTCGAATATTCTTAAGCCTTTTCTATCAAAAGGGGATCTTAGATGCATCGGGTCTACTACTTTTCAGGAGTATAAACAGTACTTCGAGAAGGATAGAGCTCTTTCCAGAAGATTTCAAAAAGTTGAAGTAATCGAGCCTTCCGTCGAAGATACGCTCAAAATTATAAACGGAATTAAGGACAGATATGAAGAGTATCATAATATAAAATATTCAGACGCGTCTATCAGAGCCATAGCGGAGCTCTCGGCTCGTTATATAAACGACAGACATCTTCCGGACAAAGCCATAGACGTTTTAGACGAAGTCGGCGCTTACGTAACGCTATATCGTCCAAATAGACATACGGTTAGCGTCAAGGACGTAGAGGCTCTTATATCCAGAATGGCTCGAGTCCCCGTAAAAAATATTAATGTCGCCGATACTGAAAATCTTGAAAATTTATTTGATAATATATCAAAATTTGTCTTCGGACAAGACGGCGCCATAAAGAGCATTACAAACGCCGTTAAACGACATAGAGCCGGACTGGGACATCTGGAAAAACCAATCGGTTCGTTTTTATTTATCGGACCGACCGGCGTTGGAAAGACCGAACTTTGCAAAACGTTGGCAAAAGAGCTCGGCGTCTCGCTCATAAGATTTGATATGTCCGAATATATGGAGAAACACACCATTTCCCGGCTTCTCGGCTCTCCGCCGGGATACGTAGGATACGAACAGGGGGCTATGCTAACCGATTCGATACAAAAAAATCCTCACTCGGTATTGTTGCTCGATGAAATTGAGAAGGCTCATCCGGATATTTTCAACGCTCTTTTGCAGATTATGGATCACGCTACGATAACCGACAATACCGGAAGAAAGGCGGACTTTAGAAACGTTATATTGATAATGACGTCGAACGCCGGATCAAGCGAAATGAGTTCTTATAAAATCGGATTTAACGGTTCGTTAGACGGTAAAATGCAAACGGGCGATCCTATTAACGCCTTGAAAAACATTTTTTCTCCGGAATTCAGAAATAGACTGGACGAAATTGTAGTTTTTAACCGTCTTTCAGACGACGCGATTAAAAAAATAGTAAAAAAATTCCTTTCAGAACTTGAATCTCAATTAAAAGAGAAGAAGATTGCGCTATCGACGACGGAAGCCGTTGTCGATTATCTCGCAAAAAAAGGATACGATCCGATATTCGGGGCTCGTCCAATGGCGCGGATTATTCAGGAGGAAATAAAAGATAAAATAGTCGATATTTTAATCTCTGAAAAAACTCAAAAACGTTCTAAACTTATTGTAGATTTACTCGAGGGCAAACCGACCGTCAAATTGATTGGTAAGGAATAATTGCTAACTATAACCAAATTTTTCTTTTTAGGATAGAATTAGGGTTGTCGTCAAAATAATCGTCAATTTCTTCGGCTATAGCCTCGACAAGCTCGCTTGAAAATCCCATCTCTTTTATTTTTTTATCTATAATAAAGCGCTCGGCGGATAACTTTAGTTTGTTGTTTTTACTTTTATCCCGAATATCCGAAAGAATTTTATAGGAAAGAGAGTAATCGGCTTCGTAATTTTCCTTAACTAACGCGAACGCTTTACTGAACAAATTAATCGACGCGTATAAATCCGCCATTTTTATAATATTCTTTTTAGAAAGGTTAAATTTATTATCATTTAATAATTTCTTTATTTCTTTAGGCGATAGTTTCTCTTTTTTCTCATATATCTCGTAAAAACTAGCGTCCGCGTTTTTTTCATTCGTTTGAGGGGCGTTTTTAATTTTTTCCGCCAAAAAAAATAATATATAATTATCGTCGTTAAAACAGTTCAAATTTGACGTTAATAATTCGCCGTCGTATCCGTTAATATCCAATTCGTCCCATGATAAACTAAATTTACTTTTAACTTCGTAAATAAATTTTGTTTTCGGACTTATAGAGTCGACGTTTTTAAAAATCTTGCATATTTTATTTCGATATTCGTCGTATCGGGACATCTTTAACGAATTTATCAACGCAAAATCTACCGTTTTATCGAGTATCTCGCCTTTGTATATCAGATCGGATTTTTCTAAAATTATCGAGCGTTTGGCGATTTTCATATTGGTCTTTATATTTTTTACTTCGATTCCGTTTTGATCGGCAAAATCTTTTTTTATTCTAAAAAATATTTCTTCAAAAGGACTCCGCTCGATCCCTTTTTTCAATCCGTCAAATTGTCTATCGGAACAGTAAATTTTAAATTTGTATTCGAGACCTTTCTCCCCGTCGGCTTCGACCAAAAGATTTATGATATAAGAAAAGAGCAACGGTTCGATTCCTATTCCGGCAAACGGAAACCATATCGATAACGAATTATTGCTTTTTAGATATTCATAGAGATACAAAGCTATTCGATTTCTGGTTTGCGCGTCGAATAATAAAACGTAGCTGCTTGAATTAGCAATAATCTCCTCAAAAACAGCTTTCCACTCCCGGATTATATCCGCTAACGGCAAATCTCTCTCCAGAGGAAACGCCAGATCGACCTCTTTAAAGATATTCGCAAATAAGCCGACATTAAATTTCAATACGTAACTATAAATTTCCGGAAAATTAAAATTCAATTTGAACTTTAGAATTTTCGAAAAAATTACGCCCCAAGAGTTATAAAAATCCGTCTTAATAAGATCTATATAAATATTCAAATATTTTATTAAAAATGTAGAGCAATATATCTTATCTTTAGTTACTCGTTCAGACAACAACTCTTCTACTAAAATGTCGAACTTAGTAAAAAATTCAAGTTCTTTCCAATTATTTTGAATATAATTGAATATTCCGTCTATTTCGTCTTCTATATCTTTATAATTATCAAAAGAGGATATTTTACGTCTTAGATTTAATATTTGTTTATCAAATAAATCGTTTTTATCCATAATCGCCTTTTATCGCGTCTATTTTAAATCGACAAATTCTATACCCAACGCGTCTCTTTTATCGTAATACTCTTTCAAAACTACTGCGAGATTATCCGATTGAGCGTGTCCAATCCCTATCGCAAATTTATTTCGTTTCGCCTCGTAAACCAAGCGATCCATAGACTTCCTAATTGAGATTACGTCCTTTTCATTGTCCAAAAAAACGTCTCTGTCGTAATACGGCATTTTATAAATCGCCGTCATTTCTTTCGATAAACTGTTATGGTTAGTCATCGAGTCTACCCATATCTTATTATTTTCAGCCAAAACGGATATCAGAGCGTTCATTAATTTACCGTCGGTTACGGCTTTCGAGCCCATGTGGTTGTTGGCGCCGATCGCTTTGGGGTATTTTGCAAATATTTTTTCAACCCTGCTTTTTATCTCGCTATCCGTCATATCCGTAAAAAGTCCGTTCTTTTCTACATATTGCCTCCCTTTTTGAGGCTCCATAGGAATATGCGCTATAACGTCGTAATTATGCGCCGTTATCATTTCATAATATTTATCCGAAAGGGGCATATCCGGAATGATCGCAAAGGTTAACGGAAACCCCAAAGCCAAGAATTTTTCCGTCGATCCGTAGGCGTAACCGACGTCGTCGATAATAATACAAATTTTAGCCGAACTTTCGACTTTAGGTTTTTCTTTCTTTTTAACTGCGATGTTTTTTACTTCATTTTTTACAGGACTATTTTCTGTAATCGATTTTTCCTTCTTTTCCAATTTCATCTCTTTGCTTTTTTTTATTTCTATATACTCTTTAAGTTTTTCGTTTTTTTGAACGGCGTTTTTGTCGTTAGATATTTTGGATTTTTCAGCGTTATTTTTTAAATTATTTGTAACAATTTTTTTTCCGTCGATTACGCTCTTTTCGTCCCAATATATATAAACGTCGTTAATATTCTCGTTCTTCCTCCCGTTTTTATAAAAAGTTATTTTATTTATCCCTTTGTCGTCAATCGCCGCGATTTTTTCAAATTTTGCTTCAAATCCGTATTCGTTATTAATTCTCTCGTAAAATTCATAATTTTCATTATTATCCGGCTTCCTTTTTAATTTAATCAGTATAGTAGCGTCCGTATCTTCAAAAATTATAGGATTGTAAACGCTAACCAACGTCTTTTTTATTTCTCCCGCAATCTTTTTGGGAAACATATAAAAGATATATATTACAATTATAGAAGATATGGAAATTAACGCAATAAGAATAAAATACGATAAAGCGTAACTCTCTTTTTTCTTATTAACAGATCTGTTTTTTTTAGAGGAATTGGGAGAAGTTTTTGTATTATTTGCTTTTGTTTTTAAATCCGGCGATTTGGAGACTCTCTTTTTCACAGCCGACGTTTTTACTGAAATAGAACTCTTTTTGATTGTATTTTTTGAAACATCTTGATTTGAAGTATTCTTAATCTTTTTTTTATTTCCGTCGATTACGGAAGATTTTTTCCCGGAACTTGCGGGCTTCTTTGAAGTTTTTGTCGTCTCTTTTTTATTTGCCGGCATGCTAACGATCCATTAAGCGAATATAGTAAATAAAATCTACATATGAAATTTCATTCTTTTATGCGAAGAATACAATACGGCGATACCTTTGAAAGTAATCTTCAACCTAAAAATTATAACACATCGCAGAAGTTATTACAATGTTTTTGAAAAAAACCGAACAGTTACGCGAAAAAACAAGCATTGTAATCCGTCAGTTTTTTGGGGCTGGGAAAATTGACACATATGGGGCGCGTCGATAACGCGCGACAATTGTCGTATAAAAATTGACACATATGTAACAAATATTTTTTATTCCCCAAAAAACTGACGGGATACGAAAAATTTATCAAATTATTTCCCGATATATTCTACTATTTTATTTCTAATAGTTTCAAAGATTTCTACTCTTTTATTATCGTCTTCTTCCAGTAAAGTCAATCTCATTCCTTTAATTTTTGAATAAAATCCCGTCAACGGAACAGAAATAATACCCGTAGCTCCAAGAAGGTAATATACAAATCTTTTATCGTTCTCAATGTTTTTTTGCGAACATAACTCTTCTATTCTTTTTCTAACTAACTCGTTATCTATATTAAGAGTTTGAGCGTTGTTTAAAGTTTTATCGTCAAATATTACGGTCATATAAAACGCGCCTTTTGGTTCGATTAGCCGAACGCCTTCTATGCCGCTAAATATTTTAGAAGCCTCTTTCGCCCGTTTTTCATATTTTTTGGCGCGATTTATCAAATGCTCTTTATATCTTGGGTCTCCGAGTATAAGAGGAATAGACATCTGCGGCATCGTCGTCGAGCAAACTTCCAATCTTTTTGCTTTCAGTATCGTATCGATATATTTTTGGAATTCTTTGTCTTTTTTATTATTATAAACTTCTATCCAACCGCATCTGGAGCCGGGCCAAGGAACTTGCTTGCTGATACCGTTCAGACTAATGCCGCAAGCGTTCCCTATAACGTTAGACAGCTTGATTCTTTCAACGCTGGGGTAGACTATATCAGAATAGATCTCGTCGCAAATTACAAATAAATCCAATTCTTCCGCGATTTCGCAGATTCTCCTTAATTTTTCCGCCTTTACAACGGCGCCGGTAGGATTCCCCGGATTTATCACTAGAATTCCGGCGATAGAATCGTTATATTTTGCTTTATTGTAAATTTCGTCGACGTCCGGCTCCCAGTCTTTATCAGGATTAAGATTATAAGTAAGATGTTCGTAACCGGAGTGAGCCGCTTCTGCCGAAGAATGCGTCGAATAAGCCGGAGAAGGTCCGATAACTCGCGCCTCTCTTTTCAAAAACCCGAATATTTTTGCAATAGCGTCGCCGATACCGTTAAAGAAATAAACGTCGTTTGGAGTAATCTGTATCCCGCCCTCTTGATTAGTTCTATTTGCCACAAATTCTCGAGTTTGCAACACTCCTTGCGTATCGCAATATCCCCAAGACTTATCATCTTCAATAAGATTTTTTAACATATCTTTAATCCATCCGGTTACGATTTCCCCTTTTGCAACGGGATCGCCTATATTTTCGCGAATCAATTTCAACCCCATCTTTTCAAGTTGGTTTGCGATAATAACTATCTCTCTTATTTCATACGATAACGACTCCGCTCCCGCCGGAACTATTTCTCTTCTCATAACCGAACCCTTTTTGAATATCGTTTAAATTTAACGCAGTATAATAGAAAATATTATTTTAGTAAACGAAATAATTAAGAAATCAGCGCTCCGTCGGTTTTTTGGGCGGGAGAAAATGACACATATGAGACAAATATTTTCAGATAAGGCGCCTTCGTTACCCTCAGCGCTTTGGAAAGTGGAGGAAAATCGACGCATATGTGTCAATTTTTTTTAATTAATAAATTATTTGTCATTTATTAAAAATTATCCAAATTTTTGTAAAGAGTTTTCTACTTTTAGTTGTTATATATATAAAAGAAATATTAAAGAAAAGAGGAGAAAACTTTATGAAAAACAAAAAACATTTATTTCACTTTATAGTGTCAGAATCTATGAATACCAATGTTATAAACTTTTTGCTAAAAGAATTTAAAATTAATACGTTTAGCGAGTTATTTGAAACTATGTTTCGTCTCGTTAATAAAAAAATCCCAAAAATGAAAAGAATAATCGGAAATTGCCGTTCCGAATACGCCGTTATAGATAATACCGAAGACAAAAGGCTGGATAAATACCTCAGGATTAGCGAAGCGGACTATCTTCAAATAAAAAGATGGCATTATTTGTATAACGAATTCGGTATGGCTTCAACGATTCGCGATATTATACTGTTTTTTTATAACGGCGTTATGAAATACGGGTTGGAAGAATTTCTTGAGATTGTTGGTAAGAAATTAAGAATCGATAAATTGAAAAACGACTTTTTGGGTAAAATGACACAACTGTTAAATATCGCCGCTCGAAAACAGCTATTATACGCGCTCTTAATCGAAAATTATCCCAAATACGTCTACTCTACGTGAAAACCGGCGGGACGCAGAAATCGGCGCCAAGCCTAATTTAATCATCGAATTAAAAAAAACATTTTATTTGATTTAATAATATATTTTGGTTATATTATCGAGAAAGTTCGCAGGAGAAAACTATGTCTTATAAAAAATATAAACAATATCCGCCGATAGATTTGCCGGAACGAAAATGGCCTTCCAAAATCATAGAAAAAGCCCCCATTTGGTGTAGCGTAGATTTGAGAGACGGCAATCAAGCCCTGCCGACGCCTATGAACGTAGAAGAAAAAATTGATATGTTCAATCTCCTTGTTGATATAGGCTTTAAAGAAATCGAATTAGGCTTTCCTTCAGCCTCAAATACCGAATTTGCTTTTGCCAGAAATTTGATAGAAAATAAGCTTATCCCCGACGACGTTACAATTCAGTTACTAACTCAAGCGCGCCGGCATCTTATTGAAAGATCTTTTGAAGCTATTCAGGGCGCAAAAAAAGTAATAGTTCATTTTTACAATTCGACATCCGAACTTCAAAGAAGGGTCGTCTTCAATAAATCAAAAAAAGAGATTATTGATATCGCTCGCGAAGGCGCCGTCTTAATCAAAACTCTTTCTAAAGAATATACGGATACAAATATTGTTTACGAATACTCGCCGGAAAGTTTTACGGGAACCGAGTTAGACTTTGCGGTAGAGATTTGCGAAGAGGTTATGAACGTCATCGAACCGACGACTGACAATAAATTAATACTTAACCTACCGGCGACTATTGAGATGTCGACTCCAAATATTTACGCGGATCAGATTGAGTGGTTTTTAAATAAAATAAAAAATAGAGATAAAATAATCTTAAGCGTGCACGCTCATAACGACAGGGGAACAAGCGTAGCGGCGACGGAACTTGCATTACTTGCGGGAGCAGATAGAGTCGAAGGAACGTTGTTTGGAAATGGCGAGAGAACCGGAAACGTCGATATATTAAATCTTGGTATGAATATGTATTCTCAAGGAATAGACCCAAAACTGGATTTCAGCAATATCAATAAGATTGTGTCTACTTACGAAAAAAACACAAGACTTCACGTTCATCCGAGACATCCGTACGCCGGCAAATTAGTCTATACCGCATTCTCCGGCTCGCATCAGGACGCTATCAGTAAAGGGATGAACATATACGCAAAAGAACAACCGGAATACTGGGAAGTGCCATATTTACCGATCGACCCTTCCGATTTAGGCAGAGAATATGAATCTATTATCAGAATTAATAGTCAATCGGGGAAGGGCGGAGTCGCTTATATTATGGAAAACGAATTTGGATATAAATTGCCTAAAGAGATGCGCGTCGAATTTGGAGCGATTATTAAAGAGGAGTCCGATAAGAGAGGAGACGAGTTTTCTCCTCAACAAATATTTTCAATATTCCAAAAAGAATATCTTGAAATAGACTCGCCCTATAAAATAACAAAATACGAGCTAAAGGAAAACGAAGTAATCGATAACAATAAAAACAAAAGCGCGTTAGTTAAAATTAAAGCGTCCTTAATAATTGATAATGAAGAAAAAACTTATATCTCGGAGGGGAAAGGACCTGTCGACGCTTTTTTTAACCTTCTCAAGCTTGCGAACATATTTGGTTATAATTTCCTTAATTATAGCGAACACGCGCTTTCCGAAGGCTCCGATTCAAAAGCGGTATCCTATATACAACTTGAAAATGAAATGGGCGAAAAAAAATTTGGAGTTGGAATAGCGCAAAATATCACGTCCGCTTCCATAAAAGCCATATTAAACGCGATAAATAGATTTTGCAGATAAAAATTTATTTTCTTTTTATTTTGACACATATGATACTGAAAACAAAATGACACATATGGGACGCATACATTTCTAGATGAAAAGAAACGCATATGATGCTAAGGTAAAAGTATTGATTAAATCTGCTAAAGCGGTTATAATTGAACCAAGTTTGGTTAAGTACGATGAAAGATTGTTTAGACACATGAGCTTCGAGCTCGTACATACTCCCTTCCAAGCGAAAAAAAAGGCTGCCATAATGATAAAAATATTGTATCATTGGCGGGAAATTAACAACAAGGGGGGGTAATGGCAAAAGCATATTATTACAGAAGAAAATTTGACGAATTAAAACCAAACTTTAAGTTATTAGAAAATTTGATTAAAAGGAATCCTCAAGAATATATTAGAAAGAGGCTTAAGGTAATAAAAGCTCTTTGGGAGGGCGAATCAATAGCTTCTGTAAAAGAGACTTATAAAGTTCATCCAACGCAATACAACAAATGGATAAAAACGATAGCTACATTGGGAGTTGACGAGGGATTGCGTGAAATTGCGAAGAAAATGACAATAAATAGGGAAAGA
>Ga0208940_1001519_pt1 | contig 24135 bp, 52 predicted proteins | sample AD_JPNNA6_MetaG_FD_184445 | JGI IMG/M metagenome (GOLD analysis project Ga0208940, IMG submission 184445) | Active sludge microbial communities of municipal wastewater-treating anaerobic digesters from Japan - AD_JPNNA6_MetaG (SPAdes) (version 2) | ecosystem: Engineered > Bioreactor > Anaerobic... | reverse complement strand
GTTTCTGGTGCAATACCACATTCAAGATCGAAATTAAACCCAGACTTGATTTCAGTTTTCATTTTTAATTCCTTCCTCCCATTGTTTCTTAACTTGTTCGATCATATTTTCTGGACATTGTGAAAGATTATTCAAATGACTTCCAATAAAGAATTGATTCTTCTTTTTATGGATAATTGAATAACCATAGAGAATAGAATCCAAATTTGACAAAACAACAATTTTCATTTTAGACATTAGACTTCCTTCAATTCAGAAATGATTCCATTTTTCAGTTCCAAACGATAATAATATCTCGGAAATTCATTATTCACCTTATCAATCATATCAACTTGAATATTGATTTTACTTCCGTTGCGATAAATGAATACTGAGAATAGAAACCTTTCTCCATAGATTTCATAATACCTTTCCATCAATTTCCACTCAAGGTATTTGATAAGATATTCGGAATAATAATTGAAATACTTCTTTCCAATTTCTCCATTCAACAATTCCAAAATATAATAGTGGGCCGCTTGACAAAACATTTCTATACCTTTCCGGAAATCTGATTTAGGAAATTCTTTTTGATCTCTTCCAAACTGTTGCGGAAACTGGAAATCTCTATCCTGTCACCTTCGGAAATTTCCATATCCAAGAGCCTATAGAACGCGCTAGAAACCGTGGAGTGATAGGAAGGTAGACTACACCAACAATCCCGAACGACGCCTTTCCTACCTCTTCCAGACTCGCCCACTCGTTTGTTTACAATGATCTCGAAATTTCGTTCATCTGACTTGACCAAACGAATATTTCCGGAAAGATTTTCATAAAGAATCGGCATTTCACGCAAGTCTTTATCTGAAATTGGAATAGCCATTTTTGTTATTCTCCCAAAAAGAAATCAAGTGGTGAATAGGAATTGTTATAAATCTCTTCGGAAAATCCTACACAATCTCCCGAATGAAACATGATATAATAACTTCCTTTGTAATCATCTACAACGGTATATCCTTCATTCTTCCAATGGACTTTCTTACCACGATTTAGAGCAGTAAGGATTTCAGAAAATGTCATTGTTAAACTCCTTCTACAAATTGAATGCGAAATTGATCTTTAGTAGAAAACTTTCCGATATAGTTTTGAGCATATCGGATATTATTGTCAGAAAGTACAATCCAACTTTTTACCTTATACCATCTGGAATTGAATAGAATAAACGACTTTCCATTCCTTTGCGTAGTCTTTACTCGAATTGTTTCAAAACAATCATTTCGAGAAGATTTCAAATGGAGTAGAGTAAACATTTTATTTCTCCTTATGATTGAAAAGGATATGGAATGACTTCTATTTCACCTTCTGAATCCATTGATGGAAAAGAAGTATTCGCATTTTTGATAGCAGATTCCAAATCTTTAGCAAACGTTCTGTAAATATCAAAATCAAAATTTTCATTCAAAACTTTAACCAAAAACTTTTCCATCTTTGGATAAAATTGGTATCCTACAAAATATGCATATCCATCAGAAAACAATGTAGGATATTGATTGTCGAAATCATTTTCATTTACTTTATGTTGGATATTGTCGAAAATAATTTGTAAACAATCCTCTGCCACATCAAAGTTATTATCCCACTTAGACCACTTTTGTTTTTTCATTTCAATTCTCCTATTTCAAAAAGTTATTCAAAAGAGATTAAAAATCCTTTGCGCCATCATTTCCGGAAACTTCACACAACCAATTTCCCATAGAATGCAAATTCAATCCTTCCCGAATCATTGTCATTTCTTCAGGAGTAATAATATCCGTTTTAGCAGTCTTCAATTCCATTTCAGAATATAGAATTGTCATATTAGGATAGTTGCAATTCTTGGAAGTAATTACCAATTTCCCATCTTTAGAAATTAGTCCCATTCTTCCGTCACTCTGAATCTTCAAATACTTATCACCAACACTGACAGGATAGATTACAAAATTCTGTTCTTTCTTCATGTTAGCAAATTTACCATCAAAGCAAATTGCAATAGATGATTTCCTTACATTCTTCAACATTAGTAGTTCTCCTTGTTTGGTTAGATCTTGGCTTCTTATGTATTAAAATATAGTCCAAAAATTGAGTTTTGCAAGGGTGTATCTCAAACTTTTTTCAGATGCCATTAAAAACAAATCTGAGCAATAAAATTTTGGCTAGAAACTTTCATGAATTTTGTCAAGGGTTTAGAAGAGTAAATATGCAAAAATAAAAAAGGACTCCCATTTCTGCGAAGTCCTTTCCATGAGTGTATCCGAAATTTGATACTGCTCATTATATTTCTCGTACTTGGATAAATCCTTTCCAAGATTTTTACTTCAGATACTTTCCTGCACTATCCACAACCTTGCTAGATGCCTTCAAAACAGTATTTCCGGCATCCAAAGTCTTCTGAACACAAACCTTGAAACCGAAAATTCCAATCACCAAACCAAGAATGAAACCGATGATGAGATTACGCATTTTGTTTCCTTTCGACTTTTAGGGAGTTTGTTTATCTCTCCCTTTCTTATGTATTAAAGATAATGCATCGAATTAGTTTTGTCAAGAACTTTTTTCAGCGAATTTCCATAGACTCCAAAATTTCCGAAATGTTGTTCTTGTCAAACTTCAACTTTTCAAACTGAGTCTTCAAAAAAGTTTCCAAACGAATCTTGGAATCATGGCGGGAAATCGAATTGAGAAAATCTTCCTTAGATCCGGAAAACTTTCTATGCATTGTGGAATTTGCACTCTGTTCATTCACAGAACCAGCGATTAAAGCGATTGCAGTAGAACAAAGGAAATAATGTCGGGAAAGAAGATATCGCAAAATCCGAAGATTATAAATTCCATCTTCAGTCAAATTCAAAACATTTCCCAAAAATTCCGAATTCTTATTTCGTGGAGAAACAAATACAATCATTCCATCCCGCTCAAGATGCTTTTCAATATTCTTTCGGACCTTAGAAACATTCTTATTCAACTTCAACGCTTGCCGATAATTTGCCGAAAGAGTGGTGTATCGCTTCTTGTTATTGGAAAAGATTTCTCGGATACCATATTCCGAAAATCCGGTTGCGACAGACAAAAGAGCAGTATTCGACAAAGACATTTTTCTACCTTTCTTTTCTGGTTTGGTTTGAGAGAATCTTTTCGTCCTCTCTTATGTAACAAAATATACTAAAGAAATTTATTCTGTCAAGGGAGTTTCTTCAAAAATTTCCTTCTTTGTTAGAACTATCCGCAAACCATAACGGCATGGAGCATATACAAAATGTTCCCAATGTGTATTTTTGAAATTGGGAAGTGAAAAATGTTTATGCTCTTTCAAATCATCATCTTCAAACTTAGAAACAAAATATCCATTATCATTTGTTCCTTGAATTTTTGGATACTTATGATCTAAGTCAATATGAATCAATACAATATCATCTGTTTGTTTAATGATAATTGCATGATTAATTTTCACATTTCCTTTTTGGAATACATGAACCTTTGTACGTTTGAATTCATTTTCCATTTCTCAATGCTCCTTTTTAATAAATCAGTTCAGAAGCATATCCACAAAATGAATTGCCGCGAACATTGGAAATCATATCGGAATAATCACGAAATTCAAATTGGCTACGGTTTTCCCGAATGTATTCCAATCTTTCTTCAATGTTGTAATTTTCTTTCCAAACTCTTTGTGCTTCTTTATCTTCCAATTCAGACAATTTATCATCATTCAAACATGGATATGATTCGAGTTTGGAATTAATCTTATCCGCTTCTTTCAATGCTTCAATATCTGAACTGTGAATAGCAATCCATTCAACATATCCAACCGCCCAATGAGATTCGGAAATGATTTGAACAGATGGCATATCATCAATTGAAAGTTCTTTGTTATAGACTTTCTGCAATCTTTCAAAAGCAATATCAAAATTCATTGTTTTGAGAATAGAAGAATCCCGATTCCGAGTAAGAAAAACATACCACCCTTCCCATTCTGCACCAAAATAATGAGAAGGACGTTTCCAAAGATCCAAAGTTTCTGGAATGAATTCAGACATTTCTTTCATCGTTTGTTTGTGGTGAACTTCTCTCAACCTTACAGAACAAAATATACTAAAGAAATTTATTCTGTCAAGGGAGTTTCTTCAAAAATTTTCTAGAAAGTCTTAGCAGAAAGTTACAGACAAAATTTTGACATTCTTTCCAGTCTCTTCAAACATTCTTAGTGCCTTTTGTTGCGCCTTTTCGTGCATATTTTCTTGCCATTTGAAACAATTTACGTCTATGTATTCCGAATCTTTTTTCCAAATTCCGTTCTCTTCATATTCATACTTGACTTCAAACTGCTCAGTATAGTTTTCTAGATACTTGATTTTCTCTTGCGCCCATTTTGGAATATCATCTGGAATAATCTTTCTCCATTGTTTGAAATCAATTTCCCAAATATCCAAATCTCCTTGACGAGAAAGTGTAAAAAAACAATTCTCAATCTGTACTAAGAATAAATGCTTTCCTAGAGTCTTGCTAATCCAAATATTTTCCATTTTCATTTCGATTCCTTCTTTGTCAAATACTTACAACGAACAATCGCAATAGACTTTCCATCTTTTGTATTTTCATATTGAGAATCTACAATAGAATGCGTCGAAACATTCTTATTGACGGAAATTCTTTTGCCTTCAATGATTACAAAATAACATCCATCCTCGAAAATGATATCTGATTCTTTTTTCATTAAACAATTCCTTTATATAGGTATTCCGAAGTTTCTTCAGGCCACAAATCAATCCATTCAAAATTTCCGAAAATCTTTGCGTGACTTCCTTTTGGATATTTGATATGGGAAAGTGGAATGCAATCTTGAGAAGGAATTTCCAAAATCATTCCTTTCTTATATGCTCCAATTGTTTCCAGAACTTTCACGCGAATATATACGGAAATCCTATTCTGATCGTTGTGGATAATCTTTCTCATCGGCTTTACTGGAATCAATCCGGCAAAGGAATCAAATCTTGCGTGAAATCTTCCAAAGACAGGATACTTTTTGATTTCCATTTCTTCCCTCGTTTGTTTGAGAAATCCTTATAGAACAAAATATACACAACTCTTCCGAAAAATGCAAGGGATAAAATGAAAAATCTTCAGAAACGTTTCTAAGGCTTCTGAAGACTGGTTTCGGGAAGATGTAGAGCATTGCTAGGTAACTCGATCAAAACGCCTGAAACTGCTCTAAACTGGATTCTAGATGATCTTAAACTCTTCGGGAATCTCTAGGATCAAAATAGTTTCATCTGGCTCGAAATCAATATCCAACTTTTCTAGGAACTTATATTCTTCAGATTCCGGAAAATCATCATCGAAATCATCGGCAAAATACGTTACTCCGATATTAAACGGAATATTTTCAGGAATGCTTTGGAAAAATCTATGGTTAACACATTTCGTATTATCTTCATAGATTAGAACGAACTTTTTCATTTCAAAATTCTCCTTTCTCCTTAGTAGATTGAGATTTCAAAATCAGGAATGATAATCGAAACATCATATCCCATTTCCTTCAAAATTTCAGCAAAGTTTTCATCTTCCAAGTCCATCATAGTATCTTGAAAAAATCGCTTCTTTGCAATTACCAAATCATTATGGAATTCCGAAGGTGTCTTATTCTCCTTATGCTTAATTTGGTAAAGAATCTTATTCGACTCATCTTCACCAGACATTGTAAAATCGACTTCCAAAGTCTTCACAAATGGCATATACATTTCTATTTCTCCTTCAAATGATTGTGAAAAATTCAGTTGAAATCGGAATAGATGATAACAAACTTTTCCGAAGGCTTTTCGACGACGCGAATAGATTCCGGATCGAGTTTGTTCATATCATTCCAAGTGACTTCCTTTGGTGCCTTCACCTTCAAAGTGTCACGAACCATAGAAATCTTCTTGACGGAAAAATCCAAAGAAATTTCCGGCATCCGATCTTCAGAATTTCCGGAAACAATCAAGGCAAGAACCATAGCAAACATTTTATTTTCTCCTGTTGTGTGGCGTTGTGACGAACTCTCTCAACCTTATAAACAAAAGATAACACATAGGAAGAACTTTGGCAAGGAAGTTTCTTAGAAATTTTTAGATGCTTTGAAGAAAACAAAAAAGGACTCCCATTTCTGAGAGTCCTTTTGTGGAAAATTTGAATTATTAAATTCCAGAATCTTGAATGTCCTTGATTGCAGATTTCAAGGTATTTCCAAACCTCTTCCACCGCTTTCCAGCACCCTCATGGATCTCTTCCGCTTTTTCTTCAGTCATTTCCAAAATCTGCTCAAATGTGAAATCCTTACAACCAATCGAAACAACATTGTGTCAAATTGTGATAGGCCACAAACAACAATCCATTCGGAACAAAATCTCCTTCTCTTCAGACATTCGCAAACTGCGAGCATCTACATGCTTCAGATTTGCATTTTCAAGATTTGCATTTTCAAGATTTGCACAAGAAAGTTTTGCCAATTTCAGATTTGCATTTTCAAGATTTGCACAAGAAAGTTTTGCCAATTTCAGATTTGCATTTTCAAGATTTGCATTGGAAAGATTTGCCCAAGCAAGATTTGCATTTTCAAGATTTGCATTTTCAAGATTTTCCCAAAAAAGATTTGCCTTATTTTGGATGATTTCTTCGCAGTTCATGATATTTCCTTTCGAGTTTAGGGAGTTTGTTCATATCTCCCTTGGTTATAAACAAAATATACTACATCTTCTCAGTCTTGTCTACAACTTTCTTCAAAAATTTTTCTACAACATGAAAAAAGACTCTAAGGCATAAATCCCTAAAGTCTTGCCAATTGCTAAGTTTTCCGATACCTCAGTCTTAAAACTTTAGTTCCTAGCAATTTTCAGCAATCAATTTCTCAAAAAATTCTCCTAAACATTCTGAAACAATTTCCGATTCTGAGCAGTAAAACAAATTCGGATGTACGATTTTCAGGCAAGAACTTTCAGGAATAATTTGAGAAAGAATATAGGAAAATCTTTGCCCCTCTCGCATATCCGGAATTGTTGGAATAAATTTGTAAGATTCTCCATAGAAATAATCAAATAACTTTATCTTATCAATTTCAGACAAAGCATCGAAAATTTCTTTCAATTCTTTTTGGATAGAGAGTTTCAAAAGTTAGAATCCGAAATAAACAAAATCAAATGTAGAAATCATTCCAGACATATATTCCCTAAAAAGAATATCACTGTTTGTCCTGTCATTAATGCTTCGATATCCCATTTCATGAATTTGTTTCCCATCAATCAAAATCAACATTTTTCAATCCTCCAAATCTTTTAATTCACCACCATTTGAAAGAATGCAAATATTATCCGAAACAATTCCAACATTAAATTCCAAAATTTGAACAATCATTCCAAAATTAATCGTTGCATTTTTCAGAATAGTTTTTTGTTCTTCTTTCGATTCGGATTCAAATTCATTCTCGAAAATTCTAATTCCTTCCTTCAACAATCTAATTGCAGAATCAAGTCTCTTATTCATTTCTGCACTTCCTTTCGATGATTTGTTTGTCTCAACCTTACAGAACAAAATATAGTGCAGCACTTCTAGTTTGGCAAGGGGATTTCTACAAAAATTCAAACTGTCCATCTTCAAGAATTCCACACTGTTCATTCAATTCACTTTTGTTTCTATTCAATCCGACAACTTCGTTTCGGGAACTTCAGAAGAGAAAAACTTAGAAAACGAAGAAAACATTTAGAAAACTCCTATTGTGAAAATTGAATTGTGACAGTTGCAATATTGCAGGGTGTTGGGAAATTTGATTTTAATTCTTATAATAATCAATTCCAAAATGATGTAAATGATCTTTAATCATTTTCAACTCTTCATCTGAATGATACAATCGAAAATCAGTACTATTCGGATCTAGCTTATTCATATCATCCCAAGTAACTTCCTTCGGTGCCTTAATCTTGAAACTGTCCGAAACAATGACAAACTTCTTGATGCTGGTTTCCAAAGAAACTTCCGACAAACGATCATCCGAATTTCCCGAAAAAACCATTGCCAAAATCAGTCCGAACATTTTCTTTCTCCTTTTTAGTGTGGTGAACTCTATCTCTCAACTCTATGAACAAAATATATGCAAAAATTCCAGTTTGGCAAGGGAGTTTCTTCAAAAAAATTCGACTAACAAAAATCTTCCGGAATGTCAAGTGTCTAAACGTATGAAATAAAAAATTAAAAGAAAAAAGTGCAGAAATTTAATTCCTACACTCTTTCCCGAAAATCAATGATTCAATTTTTCAACTTTCTTTTCTACAAATTGAAACAAACTTCCAATAATCTTTCCAAACAAAGAAACGAAACAAACCATCAGATAAAACCACCAAAACAAAAGAATCAAAAACGATTCCAAAAGATTGTCAAAAGATTCATTCCGCCTTCCAATGTTCGCAAAATAGAAATTGGAAGAAAAAACGAAACACAAATACCAAACAACACAAAAAGATGGAATCAAAATATAGTGCATGACTTCTAGTTTGGCAAGGGAGTTTCTTCAAAAAATTCACAAAATGAAAAGAGAGTGCAGAATCTTTCCTACACTCTCTTCCGGAAATTTGTTTGAAATCGTTGTGGAAATTAAATTCCGGAATTCTGAATGTCAAGAATCGCAGTCTTCAACGTATTTCCAAAACGCTTCCACCTTTTTCCTGCACCTTCGTAGATAGATTCCGCTTTCTCTTCTGTCATTTCCAAAATTTCCGAAAATTCAAATTCCTTACAACCAATGTGAACCTTATTGTGCCAAATCGTAATAGGCCAAACACAACAATCCATCCGGAAGAGAATTTCCTTATCCTCATCCAATCGAATGTTTCGAGAATCTACATGAACCAGATTCGCACTTTCCAGATTCGCACGATACAGATTCGCAAAATTCAGATTCGCACTTTCCAGATTCGCACTTTCCAGATTCGCACTTTCCAGATTCGCAAAATTCAGATTCGCACTTTCCAGATTCGCACTTTCCAGATTCGCACTTTCCAGATTCGCACTTTCCAGATTCGCACTTTCCAGATTCGCACTTTCCAGATTCGCACGATACAGATTCGCAAAATTCAGATTCGCACGATACAGATTCGCACTTTCCAGATTCGCACTTTCCAGATTCGCACGATACAGATTCGCAAAATTCAGACTCGCACTTTCCAGATTCGCACGATACAGATTCGCACTTTCCAGATTCGCACGATACAGATTCGCACTTTCCAGATTCGCACGATACAGATTCGCACTTTCCAGATTCGCACGATACAGATTCGCACTTTCCAGATTCGCACTTTCCAGATTCGCAAAATTTTCGTCTGGTTTGAAAGAATTCTTAATCGCATTAAGAATTGCTTCTGATTCAGTATCACCTTCACCAATAACCAAAATTTCATTCGTTGTCTTATGCTTAATTTCGATTCTCATTGTTCTACCTTTCGATGATTGTGAAAACTGACCTCTCAACCTTACAGAACAAAATATAGTGCATGACTTCTAGTTTGGCAAGGGAGTTTCTTCAAAAAAATTCACAAAATGAAAAGAGAGTGCAGAAACCATTTCCTACACTCTCTTCCGAAACAAATTTTTCAAAAACTCATCGCATCAAATTGCCAACAGTGTCCAAGCCCTTTCCGACAAGATGCATTCCCTGGCTTGCCTTATGTGCAGTCCACTTTGCCGAAAAAACAGGTCCGAAATGTCCGATCAAAATTCCGACAACAAAAACCAAAGCATACTTCATTTCAAATTCCTTTCTAGACTTTGTTTCCGGAAGATCATTCGTTCACTTCCATACATACAAAGATAGTGCAGCACTTCTAGTTTGGCAAGGGAGTTTCTACAAAAAATTTTCTTAAGAATCTGTGAGACTGTAGAAATTCCAGCAACAACAATTCCCAAAATCAAAATGAAATAAAAATGCTTCATTGTCACAAATTCATTCGACATTGACATTAAAAACAAAAATGCAACAATATAAGGAATCAAAAAAGCAATACAAAAGAAATGCAATCTGTTCAAAAATGTGTGATTCATGTTTCCTTTCAATTAAGAAAAATGTTCCTAATCTTTTGTTGCAATTCATTCAATGGAACAATTTCAAATTCCATTCTAGAACAAATATTAAATTGAATTTTGATTTTATTCAATCTCTCTTTCGCTTCATCTTCAGAATAAAAAATGAATGCTGAAAATCCAGAACGATCCTTAAAATTCCGAATAGCATCAAATTCCGAACCATTGATTGATTCACGAAAGTAACAATGAATGTTCCCAATTTCTTTCAACAAAATCACAAACATTTTCAAATTCCTTTCTAGACTTTGTTTCCGGAAGATCATTCGTTCACTTCCATACATACAAAGATAGTGCAGCACTTCTAGTTTGGCAAGGGAGTTTCTACAAAAAATTTTCTATCCCACTCTCTACACATTCACCTATATAGAAAATGATTCAGAAACAGAGTGTAGAAAATCAGCACGAAAAATTGAATGAAAATGATTTAGGAATTGAATTGTAGGAATAGAGTGTAGGAATTTAATTGTAGGAATAGAGTGTAGAGAATAAATGTAGGAATGAAATGTGAAAATAAATTGATAAATGATTCTGGAAATAAATTTGATTAAAAATGAGAATATTAATTGAAATTTTGAAATTGAAACGTAGAGCAATTTCCACAATCATTTCCTAAAATTCTTCCTATAAAGGCGCCCTCAATTTAATTTCCACAATCATTTCCTAAAATTTTTCCTAAATCAATTCCCAACAAATCTATTCCCTAAATTAATTCGACACTATTCCTACAATTCATTCCTACAATCATTTCGACAATTCAATTTCTACATTCTTTCCACAAATTAATTCAGGATATTCATATAGGGAATTCAATTTAGGGAGCTAGTCTAGGAATTGAATTTTGTCAAGTGTCTAAAAGTAGAAATTGCAAAAAATTGGTATCACTGTTGTAAATTTTTCCATCCATGATACTTAGCAAAAATTTCAATATTAATTTCAAATTCAATTTCTTTTATCATTGCTTTTAATATTTCATTCATAAATTTTGTTTCAGTGTTGTTTGAATTTTGATTGATAAGAATTAGTTGCATTGTAGTATTATCAACAATTTTCAAAAGAAGTGTTTTCAATTTTTGCAGTAATTCTATGAAATGAATTCGATCAAGTGAATAATAATTTTCGTTTAATATTGTGAGTCTGAATGAAATGTAATAATTGTCTCGATCAAATTCAATTTCTGATTTCAATTGTTCTAAATCTAATTCCAGGAATTCTTTTAGAGAGAATTGATCTAGGCATTTTAAGTTTTTTGGAGATTTTGCTTTTCTATATTTTCTATCTGAATTGATATATGATACAACTTTTTTACGCATTTTGTTTCGCCTTTGTTCTATGATATATTTACTTTAACCACTCTCTAGCAATTTCTAAAAACTCTTCATATGAAACTTTTGATTTCAATGCAGTTTTATTTCCTTTTTTAGAACGAATTCTCCAATATTCTTTTCCAGACTTTATCCATGTATGAATTCTTATTATTTAATTCATACATAACCTTTCTCCAAAAATGCAAAAAAGCACTAAGAATAAATCCATAGTGCTCTCATTTGATAATATCTCATTTTCTGGGTTCATCTTAATTCTCTTATTTGGTTAGATATCAATTGCTATCAGTGGATGGAACTTTTTACATTCCTAGCAATCGAAATCTTTCCACTGATTAAGATTACTTCCATTATATAATTATTTATCAAATGTTCATAAATTCTTTTCATCAATTCATTATTCATTATACCACATTTAATTTCAATAGTCAAGCATTTTTCGAGATTAAATTCCAATACCAAATTCAGACAACACTTTCGGCAACTAGTACAAATTTAAGTTTCCGTCAAGTGTCTAAAAGTAAATATTGCAAAAAATTCCGAAACTGTAGATCCGGAAACTAAATGCAAAATTAAATTCTCCCTATATAAAGGCCCCCTATATTTTTCCTAATACTATTTCCGAAAAATTTCAAGATACTATTTCAAAAAGCCCAAAATAATATCAAATAATTTCCCAAATAATTCCCTAGTAAAATTTCCAAAAAACGTCAAGTCTTTTCTTAAATTATTTTCGGAAATCATTTCAAAAACAATGCCTAGAAAAATATTCCGAATTTGTCAACAACTATTTCAAAGAATTTCTAAAAAGATTTCCTAAAAATTTTCCTAGTAAATTCTTTCAAAAATGTCAAGGGTTTAGAAGAGAGGTTTTAGAATTTTTTCCGAAACCGTGCTAGAAATATTTCAAAGAATTGTCAACATATTTTTAGGAAATCTTTTTGGAGAAATTTCTTAGTAACTTTTTTGAAATTTGTCAAGGGTTTAGAAGAGTCTATTTGTAATTTTTTTTCAGGAAGTGTTTAGGAACAGTTTAGGGAGGGTTTAGGGAAGGATATAGGAAATAGTATAGGGAATTGTTTTGAAAGGATTTTAGATAGGTCTATGCGGGAAATTGAATTAGGATTTCCTAGAAATGATCAAAAACCAGAATGAATGAAATCTGATTTGGAAATGGTTATAGTAGAAAGAATTTAGGAGATTATGGGAAAGGATTGATCTAAATTTACTTCAAAACATGTAAAGAAAGATTCGAGAGCGGAGATTCCTAGCAAAAATTCATTCGGATCAGTTTTAGCGACATAATGGAATTCATCATATTCTTTGTTGGTATTTTGATTTAGATTTGAATATTTTGATTTTATGAATAAATTTTTTGATTTAAGATCTTTGATGAATTCATATACAATTTTCTTCACATCTTTAGAATGATTTTCAGTAAAGATGATTGAATCATGAATTGAAAAGAAATTAAATTCAGGATCTTTGATTGTTTTGATTTTTGCTAGAAGGGATTTCAAAACTTTAGATTCTTGGTATTGTAATAAAGATGCTAGAGTTTTTCCATCATGTTCTAGGTTTTTGATAATGCCTGAAATGTATTTTGAAATTTCCGGAAAAGTTGTTTGGAATAGATTGATAAAAGAAATGTAGGAATTTTTGATGTCTAAATTTGAATTATAGAATTTTGCTATTAGATCATTTGAAAAGTTTAATTCATTTCTTTGATTAGATTTATCTAGGAAGAATTTTAGAGATAATTTCTTTAATAGGTTTTTAGGAATGTTTAACGCATCTGAGAAATATTCATAGAAACCATTATAGGCAAGATCTTGGAAATGTTTTAATTCTTCCTGCATTTTTTGTGAAGCTGTTTTCAAAGAGTTTTCAAAAATCAATTTCCCGAGGATAGCTATTTGACAAGATTTGAAATCAATTTCACAAAGTTTTCGTCCATTTAGATCTTTCATTTGATGTCTTATATCTTTAGACATATTGGAATAGATATTAAACATTCTTCCAGATTTAGAATTTTTGAAAAGTGATTCTACAAACTCTCCATTATTTCTTTTCTTTAGAATTTCTTTTGCTTCATTTGATTGAATCTTATCTATTAACTTTTCATCCAATCTTATATTAGAATCTTTTAATTTCTTTCTGTTAATAACTCTTTCCATCAATTTTTTGTAATGATTATATTCTGGCATATCTTCAGTTAAATCATACCAATCTTCATTATGGAAATTTTGTTCTAACTGTGCTTCCCAAATGAATGTATTAAACTGAGGATCTTTCTTATCATGATGTAAACAAATGATTCCAACAGATTTTAATTTTTGTAATATTTCTAAAATCTTATCTCTATTGCTTGAAACAGTTTTTGTCAATCTTGTTAAAATGCCTTCATTATTTTCATGAACAATTTTTCCATCTTTATTTTTAACAATATTATGACAAATTCCTATTGCAAAACTTCTATCCTTAATATTAGAAAAATTTATCCTAATAGCTTCTACAACATCTTTTGATATTCTTAATTTAAACATCCTTTCTCCAAAATAGTTAATAGAAAAAGCCCTAAAGATTTCTCTCTAAGGCTTTCCGGTTGTTTGATACTTTTCTCATTTTCTGGTTTCATCTTTAATCTCATTTGGTTAGATTCTAATTGCTATCACTGGACAGAGTTTTTAGGCTCCTAGCAATCAAAATCTTTCCAGTGATTAAGATTACTTCCATATACAATTATTTATCAAACTCGCTCAAAAATATTTTTCCAGATTTCTAAATCTCTTCATTAATTATATGATACCATCTTTAATTTGATTTGTCAAGGGTCTTTGTAAATTTAATTTCGATTCTTTTTCAAAATTCCTAGATCCAATTTCTTGAGCAGTATCCTAAAAAGTTGTCTATAAAGGCCGCATATCTTTTCCAGAATAGATTTTAGGAAACTTTTTAGGAAAGAATATAGGAAAAGGTATCAAATAATCATATCAGCATAACTTGAAATACTATCTGGAACTTTTGAAACATTTTCTTTATTGAAAACAATCTTAGAATTAATATCTGAAATAAAGAAATTAAAATTTGTTTCTAGGCTTAGTTCTTCATATGTAAATTCCTTTTTGATATTGCTAGTTTTATTAGAAATTATATCAAAAATAGTTTTCATTTCTTCTGGCGTAAATATAATATATCTATAAGGAAATCCAGGAGCAGATATTAAGGCACCATTTGAAATTAACTTATACATATCATTTGAAGGATCTATTAAAGAATTTCGTTTAATATCGTAATCATATTTTACAGGATCTATTATATGCGCGGTTATTCCAATAGTATTAATATCATATTTAATCTTTTCTAATATCGCTTCATATTCATGGTCATTTATTATCTTCATTTTTATTCACTCCTCTGTCATTTACTATCTTACAATCTTTAATCTGTATTGTCAATCATTTTCTCAAATTAAATTTCTAAATCAATTCCTAAAATAGTTAAAACAAAAATACACGAAAAATATCATAAAATTTCGTTTCAATTTTTCCAGCAATGTTTTAGAAAATTTTGCTTTAATTCTTTCCTGAAGTCTTTACATAAGTTGGCAAAATGAACAATCCATATAGGGAACATTTCAGCAAAAAGCTCTTGAACTTTGTAGAAACTCTTTTAGGAATACTTAAAACACTCTTTCTAAAATGATCTAGATTAAAACTTTCGATTAAATTTCCCGCATTTCTTCCCTCAGCTAACAGATCCCGTAGGTGTTTCGCGGTCTTCGTAAAGAACTTATTGGAATTACTATAGGAAAAATCTATTTGAAAATCTTTGCTAATCTCTATCATATATGTATTTAGTCAAAAGAGTTTTAGAAATTTTTTGCATATTTTCTCTTTTAGACCCTTGACAAAAATTTAGGAAAATACTATAGGAAAAATATTTGAGAATTTCTGAAATAGTTGTTGACAAAATACTGAAGAAATACTATGGGGAAAATATTTGAGAAAGCCAATAAAATTTGCCTAGTAAACTTTCTCCAATTTGTCAAGGGTTTAAAAGAGTCTATTTACAAATTTCTTAGACCACTTTTTAAGAAAGATCTATCCAAAATCTTGCTATAAAGCCCCGTCATTCTTTTTCAAATTCCTTTAACCACCTTATACCACTTTCATTTCTTCAATTTTTCCTGAAAGACTATCCTAAAAACTTTGTCGAATTTCTTGATTAGATATGCCTAAAATCCTTTCCAGACAACGTTTATACATTTACCCCCATACCGTATCCTAGACCGTTTTAAGGCTATTTCAGGCAATTTAGATAGGGAATGATTTAGGATAACATTGAATGAAAATCAAATTGAATGAAATTGAAAACCATTGAAAGAATTATATTGAATTGAATTTGGTTGAATATATGGGATGAAATTTGATTCATTTATTTTGGAATAGATTTTAGGAAATTGTATTTGATATTATTCAATCTATTAACATTATGTGGAAAGATTGTTTATAAGTTACTGGGTATATCATTTAGGCTATTTTGGGCAGTATATAGGCAATTATAGGGCTTATTTGGGCAAAGTGGTATTGGGAATTGATTGTTTTAGGAAATGGTATTGAGAAATGGTATTGAAAGAAATTGATTAGGCTTTTTGCCGAAGTGGTTTGTCATAACTTGAAAGTGGATTTAGGATATGTTTCAGAATAGTACATAAGGGAAAGTGGTGGAGAGTGTATAGGAAATTATTTTGAAAAATCACTTGACATAAGGGTTTCGGCAAAAAGCTCCATTTTTGACTATTTTTAGCATTCTACATTATGGAGACATTCAAATATTTGGTATAAAGAAATTTCATAAATTATTTTCTGCAATTGTTTCGAGAAAGTTTTAATATAAATTATTTGTTATGCTTTCCAGATATATTTCATCAATTTTCTCCAATAGTTTTTTATCGGTTTATTTTAATTTTGTCTCAGTGTTTACTATAGATATTTCCTAAAGGATACTTAATTAGTAAACTATTTGACGCATTATATAAGTTCATCACCTTCTATAAATTTATAATATTCTTTATCTTTGATAATCTCATAAATTTTAATATTAGGATCTATATTATGGACATTTTTCACTAGTTTGTCTTTATCCCATTTACTTACATTATATCCTACATAAATTTTTGATATATTTTCTAATGGTAATTTATTTTGTTTATCACTTACGAATCTTACTTCATTTTCAAACTTATATGATTCAGATTTATATTGTAATAGTTTTTCTTTAAGTAATTCTGTATTGAATATATCTTTAGGTAATTTTATAATTGGTTTTTCGTTTGTATATTTTACATGACGTTCTTTTATATTTTTATGTTTCATTACTTCAACTTCTATACAAATACCTTTAGAATAATCTTCCCACATTTTAGAATCATTATAAGATTTTGAAAGTGAGCATATATTAACAATTTCTTTTAATTCATTTATTAAATTTGTTAATTCAAATCTGTAATACTCGCTACTTGGATTGTCTGTTAAAATTTGTGCTAAAGTCTTTTTATCTGGTATTGGTTTATTTAATTGTTTCAAATTATATTTCATTAAATTATCAATATCATTTTCATCATACTTGATTTCAATTTTGCATATATCTAATTCAAATGTATCTGGGAAATTTGCGATTTTTGCTGCGTGTAGAAATTTTTCTTCAATATATTCTAAAACTCTTTTATAATCTTTTTCCGAATTGATGTTTCTAAATTTATATAGTTTCATTGTATTATTCCTTATTATACATTCTAATAAGATCGCAGAGTAATTGATTTCTATCTGTTTGATCTGGATCATTTCTTGGGATGAAGTTTGTTTTAGTGAATTTATTTGCGAACATAGATAGATGAGTATTTGATCCGGTGTTTCCTTCTAGGGATTTTGCATTTGCTACTTTTGCAATTTGTAGAGTGATTGGATCATTTGGGTTATTAGAATTTTCTTTAAGTTCTTCATCTAATCTGTTTAGGTAAAGATTTTCGATTTCATTCATAGGATGTAGTTTTTTACATTCTTTTGTGATATGTTGAATGAGTTTAGACATTTTTTCTGGATCATGTACTGTATGAGAGATTGTCAAAGGCGGATCATTGAAGATTAGGTTTTTGACAAGGATGTTTTCATTTTCTTTGATTTCTATGAATTTGTTTTTAGAAATCATTTTTATCAGAGTTCTTGCTTGATCTTCTTCCATAGCTTTTATATTTGGTGGAAGGAAACCTTTTGTGAGATAGCCTATGAAGGGAAGATTTAGGAAAGGAAGATCTGCCATTTTAGGAAGACCTTCTATCAAGAAATGTCCAAAGTGTAGTGGGATTCTTCCTATGTAAATTGCTTGTTGAATTGTTTTAGAAGGTTTTAGGATTTTAGAAAGAGATATATCAAGGTTTGCTTGTTGCCAATAATGATGAGGTTGTTCTAAAGTGATTCTTTGAGAGTTTAGAATTAGTGCATGATTTTCTTTGTATGCAGCATTTTGATTTACTATTACATTATGATAGATCATTTATACTCCTCCATTAATTTATATCCAAATATGTTATAATATCTTTGTTTATTCATAATTTGATTTGTAATTTCTAATATCATTTTTGGTTTCAATTTTGTGATAATGTTTTTATCATCTGAGTATATAAACATATTTGAAAGTTTTAATAGAGGTTTATGAGAATTCCATGATAAAACATCTGATGCAATTGTAGTAAAGTTCTTTTCGTTTTCTAGGATGTATAGGAAATCTTTATAGAGGATCATTGAGTCACATCGATCATAGGATAATTTACTGTGAAGGGGTTATTGAAATTTATTTCCAATAATATTTCATCACAATTATTTTTGATTAATGTTATATATGAAAGATGTTTGTCGTTTTTTATAATTAAATTCATGTTATCTAATATTATATAAGGACAACTATTTTTATCAAAGCTTATGAATTTGTAGTTGTATATATTGAAACGGTTATTATGTTTAACATGTGATAGATATACGAAATTTTCTGGACATTTTAATGTTTTAATAAATTGTATCATATTGTTTTCCTAAAGTGTTTGTGATATTCTTGTTGGTAGTCGTCTATAAATTCTGTTTTATCTGGAAAGATTTCTTTGAATAGTTTTTTGTAATTTTTGAAATATACTAGTTCTAGTTTTACAATATAATTTTGATAATCCTCAAATATTAGATGATTTAATTTGCTTAGAGAAGTTTCTAGGTCATCAAAATATGAAAAGTTTGTTTCTCTAAATTTAGTTTCATTGAATAGAATGTAACCAAAGTTTCTAGGATTTTTTAATTGATTGATCATTTACTATTCCTGATATTTTGATTTGTTTTGGAAAATCGTTACAATGTTTATATTTTGATCCTATGATATATTCTGCTACTCTTATTATTAAAATTGAATCTGACATCATTCTTAATGGTGTTACAAAGTCATTATAACCATCTAAAAAGATTTGCATGTTTATATCAAAATTTTTGTCAAGTGATAGTGTAAAGAATTTTTCATTTTGTGCAAGGTATAATATAGAATCGTTATTAGGATTTTTCATTCATATTTCCTTACATCTTTTTTAGATAAAATCGTTTGTTCTAGGATTTCTTCGAATGTTTTTACTATTTCATTTTTTAAGAAAAAGTTTAACCAATCGTATAAAACAAACCTATGATAACTGTCTAAATTTTGGTGATAAATGTTTCCAGGAAAAATTGGATACATTCCTTCTTCTAATTGAATTATTTTTATGAGATGATTGTTATTTTTCATATGCGGCATCAAACTCTTCAATAATTTTTCTATCATATTCTTCAGCAAATTTATACGCAGTTTCATAATCTAAACATTGATCTTTGAAGGTTTCTAGAATTCCCGGCATATCTGAATAAATGTTTTGATATAAATTTAAAATATATGTTGGAGGCGTTGTCCAAAAACCTTTATATTTTAAAATATTATTATCTCTATCAAAATAGTAATATTGTTTAAACATATTGTAAAAATTCATATAATCATCGTTTTCCCGAGGTTTATAAAAACATACATATGAATGATAGTTTAAAATTATATTACTAAATCTATTTTCGTTTTTAATATCCATGATGAAACTCGAATGTTGTTATGAATTCTTTTGCCCAATTTATATTTTTACATTGATCTGGGAATACTTCTACTAGACTTTCTATAGGAGGACAAACATAAATTAAATCTAAATATTTTCTAAAATTTGTTTTTGTGAAATCATTTAGATCGTCATATAAAATTGATTGTTCAAAAGATTCTAGATATTTGAATTGATATGAATTTTTATAAGTTAATAAATGATAATAAAGATTTTCGTTTACTATAGCTAGATTTAAGAATATTTTATTTTTCATAGATATCCTTTTAGATCTTGTGGAAGAATTAATCTTTTTAAAAATAGATGTTGTAAATCAGAATTAAATTTCTTTTCTATAATTGATTCATGTTTACGAGTTGTAGTATTATTCATAATATAATTTTGTACATCAGTGTATATAAATTTTTGATAACGATTCAACACTTTATTTGTGTATTCATTATCATAATAAAATGTAAATTTATCTGATGATTGTATTATATGAAAAAATTGGTCTGGATTTTTCATAATATAACTTTCTTGTAATAGGTTATAGGATTAAATCCATAATAAAATTTTAGAAACATATTTTCTTTATCATATGCTACAAGATCTTTATGATTAGGATTTTGGATGAATATAAAATCATTTGGTCTGTGGAAATATAAGTATTGCATTTTTGGTAAGATCATATTAATTCGTTTCTGTTCAAGGCTCTTTGATATTTCTTTTCTAGAATTTGATTTAAGATTTCTACATAATATTGTTTTATAAAGTCATTTTTAGTATCTAGCATAATCTTCATATGATCTTTACAAATTTTTTCTATATAATCTCTATGTCCATAATTAAATTCTTTTTGGGTTTCTAAAATGAACCAAAATTTATTATCATTCTTCAAGTGTATCATAATCGAAACCCCAAGGAAAATATACATATTGTTTACCTAAAATAATATCATAATAAGATGTATCATTATATTTTAAGATGTAATTACTATAGTCTTTGAGTATCTTAATATACTTTGAATCGATTTTTTTAAGTAAATGTCTAGAATCGTTTAAAACATCCCAGCGATCTTTATTTTCTAGAATGCAATAAAACTCTTCTGAATTTTTAAGATTGATCAAGTCCATTTAGGAACCTTATTAAAAAATGTAGAACAAATTATAGCTTTTACAAATGCATCATAGTGGTGAACTAAGTCTTCTATACTATCACCATCATATTTCAAATCTACATAAAACTCTTCTGCATGTTTTAAGAAATAGTTTTTATAATCTACTAGGATAAATTTTCCAGAATAATCTATCTTAAACATTTCTTCATTTATATTACATTTTATGATCATTAATATTTCCAGTTTGTATAATTTAATATAAGATATCCTAATGTAATATCCCCATCAAAACATCCATCACCTTTATCTGCTTTGTTAGAATGAATTGAAAATCTTGGTTTGATATTATTTTCTTTCCAAGCTTTTCTTAACCAATGAATTAGGAAAGATCTTCTATGATATCGTTTTCCAGAAGATGAATAAATCCTATCAAACCAAATTGTAAAAGCTATAGAATCTTTTGAAGGATGTTTTTGTATTGTTATTAAAGGAAGATGTTTCATAAGTTACTTTCTGTTAACCTTTCTGACTTCATTCATTTCCCTTTCAAAGTCTGTTAAAATTATTCTAAAATTTTTATTCCAATCATTACCAAATCTATTTAAAATAATATTATAAGAATCTATACCTAAAAATCTTCCACAGGTTCTAGCATCTGTATATTTCAATTCATTTCCTACAAATCTATAATAAGAAAGGTTTGGAAATCTTCTATCATATTTTCTTATTGGATAAAGAACTTTCAAAGCATCTCCAAGATTTTATTTTTAGAAACTGCTCCTACAATTTGATTTACCATCTCACCATTTTTAAATAGGATTAATGTTGGTAAAGATCTAATGTTATATGTAGAAGCTAATTCGGATTCTTCATCTACATTTACTTTTACAATTTTAATATTAGTTTCTTTTTGAATTTGTTCTAAAGTTCCAGAAAGCATTTTACAAGGACCACACCAAGGTGCCCAAAAATCTACTAATACTTTTTCTGAATTAATTTCTTCTACAAATGTTTCTTTTGTTGCTTCTATCATTTTTTACCATCCTTTTATTCTTTTAAATTCTAGTAACATAGCTCTTGAATAATATTCTCTATCAAATATCCATTTTTTAAATATATGATTTTCACAAGAATATAATGGATGATGATTTTCTATAGGAACTATGCAATGATCTGATTGACAAGTATCCCAGAAAAGATCTTCATAAACGTGGCAAACACTATATCCTAAATTGTTTCTATATGCTATCATAAAAATTCTTGAGAACTCTGTAATCATATGTTTTCACAATTTTATTTTCTATATCAAATCCCACAAAGATATTTTTAAAATCAATTACATCTCCTCCAGCAAAATAATTATTTTTCGTGTTATGTTTATTAAAATTAATTCTCAATATTAATTCATCATTCTTTAATTTTATCATTTAATATCTTTCTTCATAGGTCTTTACGTTCTCTTTAATATAGTCTAGAGAAGATCGTTTGTCAAGGGTTTATTTCGATTCTGAGCAGGTTTTAAGCGGGTTTAGAGATTTTTCTAGGTTTCTGGTCAATCGTGAAAGACGCCTCTTAGAAGACACTATACCCCTATTTTTGAGGATGTTTATAAATTGTTAATTAATTGTTTATAAGTTCTTGAAAATTGTTTATAACATGTTGAAAGAATCTGAATTCACTATTTTGGGCAAATTCACTTTGGAGTAAATTTGATTTATTTTATGAATTTATTTTTAATTAAGATTTTTTTTATTTTCATTTTTGTAATTAAATCATATTCTTTTAAAAACTCATGTATATTTTTATCTGAATTAAAAATGTAAAGATCTTTATTGACATGATTTTCTATATCAAATAGAGGAATATAATTATCAAAAAATCTTAAACTTTTCACCACAAACTTTTCCATATTTAATTCTAAAGCTTTATCAGTTGAAATTATCATAAGATACCTTTGTTCATATTTTTCAAAATTTGCTTTACAGAATCTAATTTTAAAAATTTATTCTGAGTATCATAAATTATAAAAGCATCATTAGAAGCAAATGTCCAAATATATTTACCACTATCTGAAAATTCAAATAAACAAAATTTATGAGCATTTTTAATATCGATTAATCTATTCATAAATTATTCTCTTTAATAAATTCATCTGTAAAAATATGAGTGGTTAAATTAAAACAAAATTCATAACCACCTTTTATAAAATAATTCCTCCAATCATGACCTATAAGATATAAATTACCATGAATCTTTCTAGTAAATGTTACAGATTGTTTTAAATTATAAAATTCATTTTGATTAAACATTCTTATAGTCCTTTACAATCAATTTTTCGAAAATATCAACACGGTATTGAAATAGTGAATTTTTAAATAAACAATTTTCGATATCATAACAAAATAGACATGCCAATTCTTCTATAGATCCTAAATCTCTTCGAACAAATTTATCATAGTGTTTTAATAATTTAAATTCTGGATATATTAGTATCATTATTAATCCCAAAAAGTTTCTATTCTTTTTTCTAGAACTGAGAAGAATGTTTTGATATATTTTCTTTTTAATTTATGTTCTTTTTTAATTTGTTCTAATATTTCTTCATCAGTATGTTTGGAAGTTCTATTTAAAGTACTATATTCATCATCTAAAGAGATCCAATTATATTTTACATCTTTCCAAAACTCATCATCTTTAAAATCATCTTCTATAATTTTATCTAAAAGAGTTATTGCTAAATTTATTCTTTCAGCAGTATATAAAGAGTTTACCGCATGACCTTTATATTTTTGATAATCTCTCATTCCTTCTAATTTCTTTTTCATTAATAGATAAAAATAATAATGATCCCAATCTCTATCATTCCAAATTATAGGAAAATATTTTATTAAATTTCCTAAAGATCTGAAAAATTGTTTTATAAATCCTTTAATAGGGTTTAATATAGGATTTCCAATTAATTGTTTGGTCATATCGTTCCAAAATTTATCATCGTTCATAAGTATTCCTTTTTAAATAGTTCATCAAATTGTATTATATTTTTATGTTTTGTGAAATTATTCATTCTATCAAATCCTATGAAAACTTTAATAAAATCCAATTTTTGATATGAACAAAATCTAGTACCATTTCTAAATAAGAATACTTTATTAAATTTATCTATATTTTTCATGAATATCTATGTTCCTTTTCTAATATTAAATCAATTTTATTAAAGTCTCTCATAAAATTTATTTTTATTATAGAATTTTCAGGATCTAGTAAAATTATATCTGTAGGTTTATATTTAAATTTATAATCATTTTTCATTTAAATTTTCTTTCCAATATAGAATTAAGTTTTGGAAAATAATTTTTACCATTATGATTTAATATAAGATTATCTATATCAAATAATATAATTTCACTATAATGAGAAGTCCAATA
>Ga0208940_1001512_pt1 | contig 24247 bp, 20 predicted proteins | sample AD_JPNNA6_MetaG_FD_184445 | JGI IMG/M metagenome (GOLD analysis project Ga0208940, IMG submission 184445) | Active sludge microbial communities of municipal wastewater-treating anaerobic digesters from Japan - AD_JPNNA6_MetaG (SPAdes) (version 2) | ecosystem: Engineered > Bioreactor > Anaerobic... | reverse complement strand
GCGCCGGAAGTTTCATATACAGTATTATTTATCATCGAAAAATTCGGAACCGCTGCTGCCGCTCCGTAGTTTGATGTATTCAGTATTATATCATTATTACTAACAGCCGAGAAATCATATCCGTCATAATATAATGGATTAACAGGCGGAGTATCAGCAATACCAGTCGCTCCGGCAATCTCATTATAAAAAGTCGCAGTATTGCCGTTTGTAATTGAAACATCCGCTCCTACCGATTGAAATGGTTCAGTCTGATAAACCTCTGCTACGTCTTCGGCACAGTATCTGTTATAAATAGAAAATGTTTTTGAAACAGCAGGATCATAAGTTCCGGAAGGAAAAGTCAATGCGTCTGTTTCATAATCGTAAGGCGGCGGAAGAGGAATTCCGTCATCATCAAAATATGTTGTAACCGATGAAACTCTTGCGGCATTTAAATCCGATGTATTAATGACAAGATATCCCGTATACCCTGCAAACAATCCGGTAGAACCGCCTTGCGGCACAAGCAAATTTGAAGCATAATCACACAAAGGAGTATTGATTACAACATAAGTATTTCCGCTTGTAACAAGCGCTGCCGCAAAAGGATCAATCGAAAGAGGAGCCGCAGTTACACGTCCGTAATTAGTTCCGTTTGTAACAATATCATTCAACCCAAGCCATGCGGGCGAAGTCCATCCATGCGGAGAATATACTGTTGTTCCGCTAATATACTGTGACAGTGCTACAGGGATATCATTATAATCATTTATTCTGTGATCTCTTGCTATAAATGAATCAGTCGTCGCAAAATCTGCAAACTGATATAAATTTCCAGGAGCTACCGAAACAGAAGTCTGACCCATCGCATGACGGTAATTAGATCCGGTTTTGTTGACGGTCGTTCCGTCATATCCTCCGCCAAGTTCTATCACTACATCGCCGTCGCCGACAGAGGCAAAAGCGCCTGCCGTAAAATCAGAACCAAAATCAAAAAAGGCATTAGCAGGTATGTTCATCGTTGCGGTTCCCGATGCGACATTATTATTTAGCACAAAACCCGGATAAACATTCGGATCACCCTGAGAGCCGTAGGTAACTGTGACCGATGAAGAATTTCCGGCAGCAACAGAGAGTCCTGTTGAAGCATCATGTGAATAATAAAAAGCAGCGGATCCTGCATTGTCATAAATTCTTTTTACAATTACATTTCCGCCATTAATTCCGTTTAAGAAAAATCCGCCTGAGTAATCAGAATAAATTCCGGATGATGACATCGTATTGCTGTCTATCGTACTCTGCCACAGAAGTACGCCTGCTGAACTGAAAAAAGAAACATTAGTATTAGCCGCATTGGAATAAAGTACTGCCGACGAACCGTCCTCAGTTCCGTTTATCGATTTAAGCTGAAGAGCAGACAAAGAGCTATTTGTTCCAGCGGAGATTTGAGTCCCGGGAATAACTGTATTTTTCGTATAGAAATTACCTTCAAGGTAGTTGGGAGTCGCACCCGGAAGTTCTATTCGGTAATAATAAACTGTTCCGGCTGCAAGAGCAGTAAGAGGAACAGAAAAAAGCTGCGACTCCCCTGAACCGGCGGGAGTCGTATCATATGAATTCGAAGCGATTAGCGGGTAAGTAGTAGAAATACCGAACTTCACAATAGAATTATCGACGGCGTAACTCGTCTGCCAGCTTAAATCGGCAGAAGTATCTGTGACATTTCCGGCAAAACCGTTTGAAAGAGTCAACGGCGGGTTTGCTCCTGGAGCAAGTTCGGTCTGAAAATTCCAGGTATCCATACCATCCTGAAGTAATGTATTTCCGGCCGCATCAGTTATGGCATTGGTCAGATCAACTGTATACAATGTATTGTAAGCCAAAGAAGCCGAAAGATTAAGCCTCCATGTATTAGTTCCGGCGACATTTGTCACACCTGAAACAGCGGCTCCTCCGCTTATAGTAAATGTCGCCATTGTAACATTCGAAACATCTTCATTAAATGTGACTTCAATATAATTTCTGTTAATCGGGATACCGGCTCCCATCGGACTTCGTATTATCACACGGGGCTGATAGTTATCAGTATTATTCGGAGCTGTGGTAAAACTCCATGAATAGCTCTGCGAAACATGACGCGAATCACTTAAGCCGAGCAAATCGGTATTGGTGGAAACAGTATAAGCTGTTGAATAATTCATGGGATTTGCAAGAGTTATTGTTATTACATGACCGGAAACATTATAAGTATGAACTCCGGCAACTGCGGGACTGATTGTAATATTAGTAGAATTAGCCGAAGCAGGAAGAATATCATGCGAAAATATAAGAACTATTTTAGAATTAACCGGAACGTCCATTTCAGCCGGTGCCGGATATGCTATTGTGCCCGTGATTAAAAGCGTTCCGGGATTGTCAGTGGTAAATGTTGAGATCGCATCTTCCGGAGTCACAGACGCAGATTCCTTTCCACAGGCATAAAAAACCGATGAAAACACAACCGCAATAGAAAGCATTTTGCCTAAAAAAAACAGTTGATATTTCATTTCCTCTCCAATAGCATAAAGATATAGTATATTATTATCATGTCAAACAAAAAGATTTTCATAAAACTTGCCGTTTATGCCGCGATTTCAGCGTCAATTCTCCTTCCAACCAAGGGGAAAGCGACTGTTGGAGGCATTTTCCTCACACCGGCTAACCCAACCGTTCTTTCAAACGGACGAGGCTATTATCTTTCCGGAATGCAGTATGTTTTCAGAGTACAGGCAATTGATCCTGATGCAACCGCATGGACCAATATAACAAACGTGAGACTCGTGATCCCGAATACTCCCAATGTTGATTTTCAAACAGGGGTGCTTAACGGCGGAATTCCTGCAGTCACAGTTACAACAGGAAATGTAACAGTAACAGCAACAGCCCCTTCCGGCACTTACAATAACTTTTTTATCGATTTCACCGTCACCTTTCTATGGAATTCCCCAGAAAGAGTCTGGGCAAGCGGAAACATAACAGCTTACGTTTCATCGAACATTCCTGCAGCTAACACACTCAACACATCCGTTTCGGTCAATTACGGAATCTGCTCAAGTATCCGCGCACTGAACATGGCTATGAGCGGCGACGCCGCTGACGGCTGTGTCACCAGATGGCATGAAAATTTCAACGTAACATCTGATGCAGTTGTCTACAATGTGCCGGGGGCCGGTATAGCTGATGCAGTAAATGCAATTGACCCGGGTGAAATGACAAATGTTCGCCTTCTGTTCGACGCTAATGTATACGGAAGCGATATAACTTATCCAGCAATATCAATTAATGCATCCAACGGATTACTCAATACACTCGGTTACACATACAACACAACCCCGATATCTGTCGGTGTCCGCTCAATAATGCTTACGGGAGCGGTAAATGAAGACTGCCAAAACACTCTGAGCCTGATTTGTAACGAGATAGAAATTATGGATGCTGCCGATCCTTTCAGATTTTATGACGGCGGAGGTGTTACTGCCGCACCTTTATATTACCGCTCTCTTGCAGTACCCGGAACCAAAGTGCGCCTTTTTGCAAGAATGCGCGCAGGAAGCGGTTCTATGAACGGAACAGTCACAGTAACACTTCGTGACACAACTGATTTAACCCTGACCACTCTTACAGTTCCTAATGCAGGGAATATAGCTACAGGCAATCTGACTTATTCTGGACTTACAATCGCTTCTGGCTCAACCGGAGCAAGAAACTATGAAATCGTCAGCATAACCGGCGGAGCCTACGGCAGCAATGCCGGATTCGGTCAGAATCAAACTAACGCGGCATATATAAATCAGCCCGCAGCAAGAACAATCAATTGGGAAAATATAGATCATCCCGGAAATAATGCCGGATTATTCAACGGCGGAGTTTTTACCTCACCGTCACAATCTGCAGACTCCGTAACATTGCAATGGAATCCCATATCCGACGCATTCCCTGATGGTGATTTTTATTCATATAGAATTTATTACCGCACAGGAACGGATCCGTATACAATCGTAGATAGAACATCACTTCCAGCTGCAAATTATTCTCTGCTTGGAACAGCAGCAACTGCAAGTGTTACCATCTCAGGATTACCTCCGTTAACCAATTACGATTTCATATTATCAGCTGTGGATGTCTTCGGACATGAAGTCACATCAGCAAATAGACCAGCAGCAACTTATGCTACAACAGCTTCTTCTACTGAAGTTGTAATTTCTGACGGTATAACATCTTATTCTACTTCAGATTTCGCTTCCGATCCGAATCCTTCCGTTATTCATCTTCGTGAAACATCCATTATAGTTACTGCAAAAATAATTACCGGGGGAAATTCTCCCGACAGCGTGAGTATAATCGCGGCAGACAACGCCTCAGATATTCAGCATGCAGTCGGTGCAAATGATGATATATTAAGTCTGCCCGCCGTACAGTATTACAGAATTCAAATGACAAAAACAACTCCCAATACATGGAAGGGACAGATTCCATCAACAAATCCATTAATTGTCCTCGGAAGTTCTGTCAGATTTATAATTGAAACAGTTTATAACGGAGCACCATCTTACACGGATGTTACTCAGGAAGCCGTTCCTCCGGGAGACCATCAGTCTCATGAATGGCGTTTCTCAATAACAGAAATCCCGAATTTTAATCCCTGGCCGGTTAAAATACTTAATAATGTCATTACAAAGAAAAACCCCGTTGCATATCCGGCTTATTATCTGACAGCTGACGCATACGTTACAATAACAGTTTACGACATCAAAGGCCGTCCTATTTCAACTCTGCTTGAACGATCATTCCGAAAATCCGGACGCAACATAAAAGAAAACGGATGGCGCGGCAAAAACAAAAAAGGTTCAAAAGTCGCTCCCGGGCTTTATTATATCAGAATAAAAGCTGAAGCAGTGTCAGGAGGAAAGACTCTGATAAATGAAGTAAAAAAGGTAGTTGTATCCGAATAATTTTTCTTTACTTTACGAAAATCCGGTTAAATATATCATTAACGATAATCAGGAGAACTTATGTTTAAAAAATTTTTTTTCATTTTGATAGTACTTCCGTTTTTTTTAAATGCTGATGAATTTGAAAGAATCAAAATTGCAATTGTACCCTCAGAAAAAGGTTCAGTATATACTGCCATGGTAGAATCGGCACTCGGTTCAGATAAACGCTTCGATTTCATTGACCCCAAAGCAATCCCCGGTATTCTTGATGAAATCGAGAATAGACAGACGGGAATCACCGAAGAAGATGATACTGACAAGATAAAACTCAAGAACGTTGATTTTCTTGTATACTTTACGGATATATCAGTTAACAGTTTTTTCACACCAGCTGTTCCTGCTAAATATGACAAGAACGGCAAAAAAATATCAAATGAAGTACAGGCACAATGGGATGGAAAAGCAACCGGAACCCTAAAAGTTGTTCCTGTAAATGAAGGCGGTTCCGCCAATATATTCAAAGTTTCAGGCTCAGGCTCTGCAAAAACCCAGGATCTGGCAGAAGAAAATGCAAAATCATCTATGGCATCAGAGGTGAACTCTTCATTAAAATCTGCATTCCCGATACAATCCAAAATTACCGATATAACTTCCTCTTCTCTCAAATTACTAAGAGGAACATCCTCCGGAATAGAAACAGGGCAGAGATATCAACTTTTCTCACAGAAAAAAGTTACAGTCGGCGGGAAACAATATACAGAAAACAAAAAAATTGGTTATGTCGAAATAGATGATGCCCAGACAGAATACAGTTCAGCAACAATTCTTTTCATGGACAATGATGCTGATTTCAACAATGCCAAAGCAGTTGAAAAATCATTTTATGGAATTGCTCTCGAATTTAACTCCTTTTTGCTCAGGCCTAAAAAAGATGATTCAATGAAAAGAAATATTGATCCGTTTGATCTAAAATTCGGAATTGGTCTATTTTTCGGCAATAAATTCCAGTTCGGTTACGCAATAAACGGCGGATACAGCGACGGTATTTTTTCAATGTCTCCGGCAACACTTCACCTGAGGTACAACGCCCATGTTTTCAGAAGATCTTATTTCGTTTTCGGTTTAAGCGGTGCATTCCATATGGCATGGGATTCAGTTAATATCAGAACAGAATCTTCTTCTCTCGGCGGAACTCTTGATGAGTTTGGAAGATATGAACTCGATAAAAAGACAACCATAACAGGAACAGCCTTTTCCTTTACACCTTACATCGGCTGGAAATTTCTTCTATCGGAATCTACCTATTTTCAGCTGACGGCAGGTTATGGATTTGCGACAGATTACAAATGGAAATTCTCAAAGAAAACTGACGATGATGCAAAAAATACTCAATCAGAAGAAGAAAAAGCAAGTATTACGAACTATAATGATTATATGAAGGAAAACAGACCGGCAGGCTTTGAAATATCACTTTCTTTCGGAATTCAATTTTAAAGGGCTTAACGCCCTTTTTTTAATTCTGACTTAAAAAAAGTTGACACTTTACAAGCCTAATTTAACAAGTCTCAAACTATTAACAAATAATCGGTGGGTTATGCAATTTTCAGACAGAATTCTCCAAATTAAGCCTTCGCCTACTCTCGAAATCACTGCTTTGGCAAATGCAATGAAAGCAAAGGGAATAGACGTTATCGGCTTCGGATCGGGTGAACCCGATTTCGACACTCCGCAGAACATTAAAAATGCTGCGATAAAGGCAATCGAATCAGGAAAAACAAAATACACTCCTGTAGGCGGTATTTCTGAACTTAAACAGGCAATTGTTGAAAAATTTAAAAGAGATAACAATTTGACCTATGCTGCAAATGAAGTGATTGTCAATTCGGGAGGAAAACACTCTTTCTATAATCTCATGCAAGTCCTTCTGAATCCCGGAGATGAAGTCATAATTCCTGCTCCTTATTGGGTCAGTTATCCGCCGATGGTTGAGCTTGCAGACGGAACCTCAATTATAATCGAGACTAATGATTCAAATAATTTCAAAATGACCCCTGATCAGCTGAAAAAGGCATTAACTTCAAAGACTAAAGCGGTAGTTTTAAACTCACCTTCTAATCCTACCGGATCAGTATATACCCGAAAGGAACTTGAAGATCTGGCTGAAGCAGCTTCCGGAAAAGACATTTTTTTCGTCTGTGACGACATGTATGAATCAATTATTTATGACGATCACAAATTCTGCAATATCGCGATGTTATCAGATGAATTAAAGAAAAAAACAGTCGTTCTTAACGGCGTGTCAAAAGCTTACGCAATGACAGGCTGGAGAATCGGCTACATGGCAGCAAATAAGGATATCATCGATAAAATTGATATCATTCAAAGCCAGTCAACATCAAACCCGACTTCAATATCGCAATACGCATCTGTTGAAGCACTCAACGGTCCGCAGGAAATTATCAAAACCATGGTTGCAGCGTTTGCAAAAAGAAGAAAATTCATTATTGACGAACTAAACAAGGCTCCAGGTTTTCATGCGCTTTATCCTGACGGAGCTTTCTATGCATTTCCTAGAATTTCTGACTGCACAAAGCTTCCGGGCTGGAAAACCATCGCAGAAAAATATTCTTCTCCGAACATTTCAGGAAAAGTAACAGCTTATCTCATGGAAGAAGCAAAAGTTGCAGTTGTTCCGGGAATTGCTTTCGGATCAGATGATTATATCAGACTTTCATTTGCAACTAGCGATAAAGACATAGAAAACGGAGTTAAGAGAATTCAGGAAGCGATGAATAAGCTTGCATAAATTTCAAAAGCCGCTTTTTTCAAAGCGGCTTTTTTATTCACAAAACCATATCAAGAGAACTTAATTCAAGAACACGGGCAATCTTGTCAGGAATGTTCACCATTCGGAGAGCCTTTCCCTTTGCTTTCTGCATTTTATTCAAAGTTAAAAGCATGCCGATACCTGATGAATCCAAATAAGTTGCATTCGACAAATCAAGTTCAATATCTTTTGAAGATTTAGAGCTAAGTTCAAAAAGAGTATCCTTAAGCTCTTTTATCCCGATCATATCAATATCGCCGTCAAAAGAAACTTTCGCGGTATCTGTTGAGTTATCAATATTAATATTCATATTACCTCCGGTTCGCGATAACAGGAATTCTGCTAAATACTGTATCGCAGACACTGCGCAATATCTGCGCAAATTGCTTCCATTCTTTTGCCGCGTTCAATATTCCCGGCAGAACCTTCAACAGGAATCTTCGTAACTTCAGGAAGCTTCTTTATCTTTTCAAGAAGCTGGTCAAGAAGAAGGGAAATATCCTTCGACTTATCAAAAACTACCTGACTCGTCTTCTCCGATTCGTTACTCAGATTTATGATAACTCTAAGTTCAGAAATTATTCTTTCTGAAACGCTAGAGATCTCTGCAAAATCGGAATGAATCGTAGAGAATTTGCCGTTAACTGAATTGATAAGCTGATGAGTCTGAAAAATATTTTTTTCGATATTAGGAATATTATTCTGAATTTCTTTTTGAAGTACCCCGATGTTAGCAGAAATATTCATAAAACCTTCAAAAACATCAATATCGCGTGCAGATTCAATTCTGGAATACATACCTATCAGATGCATACTTTTTAAAATATTCTTTAAGAATTCCAGTATGTTATCTATCTGCTTATAATTATTGTTGAATCTCTGAATGGTGGAGTTTGCATCACCGATTCTTCCGCTGACTTCTTTCAGCTGAGTATTCATCGCTAGAAGTCTGTCTGATATTTTATTGGAAACTTCACGGTTCTGAATAGACTGATTAAGAAACATTTCTGAAAAAGTCTTAAGAGAATGAGCCTGTGAAATAACATCCGAGGTAAAGGATACCGCCTGATCTGCAAATTCGAGCTGACTCTTTGATTTTTCATTAACACTTGAAGCCTGTTTCCAAATTGAAACCGCTTTCTGCTTGATGGTGTCTGTCTGATTGTAAAAATTTAAATCGAAAGAAAGGGCATTTTTTGCGCTTTGGATTTCATCCAGTAGTTTTTCAGAAAAAACCCGGACATTATCCGAACCTTCTATCGCCGTTACAGCATCATTATCCATCGTAACAAATCTTGATTTTACATCAAGAAGCATCGACTTCTGACTCTCTATTCTGGATGCGGATTCTTCAGCTTTACGTACAAGTTCCATTACCGAATCTTTCTGGCTTTGAAGAATTACAGGTATTTCCGAAAAAAGCTCACTGCCTTTTGTAACATCCGATAAAACGGCCTCATTGTCGTCAATAAGCGACTTTACCCCGTCTGTAAATGGTTGAACTACTTTAACGATATTTTCAAGATTCTGTGAAATAAAGTTACTCATTTCATTAAGCTTATTGGCAAGAATATCAAAAACACCTGATTTAGAAGAGTATTTACTGGATACAATTGACGCATTTAGAGCCAAAGTAAATATTTTATCCGTATCGCGTTTAATTTCAGCAACAATCATTGTCAAACGCTGAATTTCACGGGCAATACCATTGAGATCATTTTTTATGTTTGTGAGATTGGAAACAACAGAAGTGATTGTATAGTCACTGTCCTTGACATCCTTTATTGTACCTTCAACGTCACTCGAGCTGTCCGACAGATTCTTTCTGACAACTTCGAAACTTTCTTTTATACTTGAACTGGAGTCAATAACTTTATCAAGTAAAGCCATTGACTCTTCAGTTAAAGTTTTTCTGATTCTTGAATTTCTATTTACATCCTTTGCCGCCGAAATCGTCTCTTTTGCAAGAGCATCCATCTCGTCAATTCCGGGTTTGATGCCGCCTATCTCCATAAACACCTCTGAGCAAACACTCTTTATTTATACAAATACTTTTTGAAATTAGTCAAGCTAATATATTTTTATCCCGTAATATCTTTCAGCGATTCAGCCAGCTTTATAATATCATTGGTCTTTGAATTCAAGTCGTTTATCATACGGTTAAGCGTGTCGCTCAGACCGGCAATTCCTTCAATCTCCCGGATATGATTGCTGATTGCCTCCCGCATTTCCTCGCCGTGAGCCTTGTTCTTTTCCATCAAAGACTCTGCTCCTATCATATCCTGATATACTTTTTCGCCGGTTTGGCGGTTATTAACTGCAATTTCACCGTGTTTTACGACCATATTCTGGTATAATGCTGATATTACGACAGTATCCTTGTAATAATTTCTAATACGCTGCAGACTTTGAACTGCTTCAGAAATATCTTCCCTGCATTTATTTAATACTTCCCAATTATCAGAAACGGACTCAGTGACTCTTTCGAAATATGACGATAAGACTTCAGTCTGCGCGCTAGACTTTTCAGATAAACGGTTAACACCATCAGCAACAACGGCAAAACCCTTTCCGAATTCACCTGCCCGCGAAGCTTCTATTGAAGCATTAAGAGAAAGCATACTTGTCTGATCTGATATCTGCTCAATTTCTTTGATAGCTTCTCGTACAGTGGATGCTGTATTATTAAGTTCTGCAAAAATATTCTCAGACGATCCGAGTGATGAATCAACATTTGTAAATTTACTATATATTTCATCAATTGTTCTCCCAAGTTCCTCCTGCTCGGGAGAAAGGTTTAGATCTTCGAATCTGGGAATTCCCGAAACACTATTACCCGTCCGTGAAACATCATCGGCAATCTTGCGGATTTCCGAAATCGTAGATTGAGTGATCTCAAGCAAACTCTTCCGGTCATTATCCTGCGCATAAATATTCTCGACGACCTTTGACAGCTTCTGCCATCCATCTATGGACATCTTAACCAAATCATCAGACATATTAGAAAGCTCCGATCCCAGTTTCATCAATTCAAAGATCAGATCTCTTTGGTTCTCAAGAACCCTTCGGAGATGCTCAACCATCGTCACAACACTCTCAATCAGCTCCTTAAAAACAACACTTCCGAACATCGTCGGAACAAGAATCGGAGCAGCCGAGCGTATAACAAGAAGATAGCCCGGTATATCCGGAGTTAGTATACCGTAAATTGTAATAAACTGCGCAACAGCTATGGAAAGAAAAGCTAGAACAAGTCTGAACCGATAAGTTTTTCTGTATTTGACAAGATGATAAATGGAAAAAAGAAGAATTACCATAAAGAAAACAGAAAATATCATTTGAAGGTAAGATGAAGAAAACACCATTCCTTCCCTGTAGCCATGAATCCATATCGCCTGAATTACTCCGTAGAAAAAAATCATCGATGCCATCGCAAAACGTATCACGAAAGCAAATCTTTTTTTATTTGAAACGAAGTTATAAACAAAAGCTCTTGCAAGCGATAAAACGATAATCGCAAAAACCGAGTTTGTGATAAGCGGAATATATCTCTGTGAAAATTTGATGCCGTAAAAAAGATCTGCCGTCAAAGTCGCAGTTGTCAGAACATTTATCAGTGTGATACAGCTTGCCGCTACAAGCTTATAGACAAGATCTTCGCGTCTCGTTCTGACATACTCCGCAAGCAGAATATAAACCATCACCGAAAAAAGCAGAGTCTGAGTAAAATGTAAAAGCGCTATGCCGGGTTTGTTCTGTAGAAAATTAATTATTTCCATAGTTCAAGCATCCATACTGTGCCTTTGATGATATAAAAAATACCTATGATAATGATTGCTATTGAGAAAACAATTTTAAGAATTTTCTCGGGAAGATATCTTGAAATATACGGACCGATCTGCCCGCCGATTATAACTCCTGATGCGGCAAAAACCCATATATTCAGCATTATTAGTCCCGCATGAAGATTAAGTATCGTAATAATCCAGTCGCCGGTAGCCTCGAGAAGTATTGCAGTTGCGTTAGCTCTTCTTGTTTTGATCTTAAGCCCCTTTTCCAGAACAGGCTGACTCAACTCGGCAATTCCTGTCCCCGTAGAGGCTGAAAAAAAACCACCAATGGGCGGAATCCACATAAACGGATAAATATCTTCAATCGGGATATTTTCTTTAGTCCCATAAGTGTTTCTAATCGCCGAAAAAAGCTGAACAAAGGCAAGAAAAATTAAAACCAAACCAAGAATAAGCTTCAGCAGATTCCCGTTTATTATAAGCAAAGCATAATTTCCGAGAACTACTCCAGGAACTGTAAGCATAATCATCGTGAAGCCGATCGGAAGCTCTACCATTCTATACCATAGATACCTCAACGCACCGCTTGTCATTCCGACTGTTTCAGTTGCAATACCTGTTGCAACCGAATTCTGAACAGGAATCTGAAGAAAAAGATTGTATATCGGCTGGAACAAAATTCCGCCTGAAAAACCTGAGGAATTCGCCAGTACAGCTATTACTATAGCGATTGGAAACATATACCAATATTCGAAACTCATTTCACCTCCGGATTAATCAGCAATATTTTTGTAGTGAGAAAGAGTCTCATCAATCTCTTTCTGGGTTATATCGGATGAAATAGAATATGAAGAATAAGTATCCATGAAACTGTGAAGTGATTCGATATCAACACTCATTTTTGAAAGGATTTTTTCAACTTCCCTGTATGTTTCAAGCATTGTCTTAAAATCTGATATTTTTAAACGGCGGCTCTCGAGCACATTATCGGAATTTTCGACACCGCTCAATGTCGTGAGCTGATTTACGGCAAATGCCAGTTTGACATTATAATTATCAAGTTCCCTGCGCATCTGCTTTATCATATCCTGAAGACCTATATTCATATCGTTCACAAGATTTGCCATCTGCCCTATCTCGTCCTCGGAAACAACCGGCGCATGAGCATTTAAATCTCCCGAGGCTATTTTTTTTGTCGCATCAACCAAAAGCTCCATTGGAACGACGATATCTTTTGTAAACATATTGAAAGCACCGATTACGCAAATAGAAACAACCAGAAGCATAAGAAGCATTCTGTTTCTAAGCTGTCGGATTGGCTGACTGGCTTTATCAGCATCAAAATTTTTTTCAAGTAATTGAAATTGATCCGGAGAAAGAATATTCTTGGCATTTTCTGTATAGTTCTGAAGAATTTTTTTCTGGAACACAGGAGAACTCACTTCGAGTATAATCTGAACGCTTACAGAAATTGTTACTATAGCGATTAGAATAAAGTATATTGACAGTTTTTTCTTAAGCCGCGAAGGATTAGCATGCTTTCTTGTTAAGCGGTTTTTCAGAGCATTAAAAGTGATTTTCATCAGCATTCTCCTGTCCTTCAGATTTTAAACAGCGATATTTTTAAGGTCAATTACTAATTAAAATCAAAAAAAATAATATACCCTTTACTGACAATATGCCTATTCGAGCCAGTCACCAAAACCGCTAAAAGCTGCTACCTATTTCGCATCCACGTTCAAGCCATTACGTTCCAAGATAAACATAACCGCTTTTCTTAATGATGCCCATAATATTGCTATTGATACGACCATAGCTGAAGGAAATAATGCGGCAGAATAATATATCTTTGGGGGCATCAAGCTGAATTCAGTATAGACATTATTTCCGTAAAAATGCCCGCCTGTTTGAGCATACAGCATTGAGAATTCTGAAAATGAAGCGGAGAAAACAATTGCAAATATAATATCGCGCGGCAAATGAGACTTTTCAAGAAGCAAAACTGAAATAAAAAGATACCTGACTGTACTTATTAAAAAAAACAGTGAAAACGAAAATTCAGCAGCAGATGCAATCGGCAAATAAAAAAACGCCGGAAGGAGAGAGAGAATGAAAGCAAATGGCCATATCCTGCCGCTGTTTATAGAATAATGACGCATTTTCAGGGAAAGAATAAAAGATACAAACGAAACAGAGATAGAAAAAAAGAATCCGTAAGCATAAGAGTTTAAATAACGGATTCCATCAAAAAAATGTGAATAATCTCTCTGTGAAATTACGCGAAAAACATTTCCGGTCAGCCAAAAATCTTCGTCAGAACGGAAAGCCGTAAAAAAAACGGCAATAACAGGAAGTAAATAGCACAACACCAGAAAGAAAGGAAGAATTTTTCTGGTAAAATAAACAAAATCAGAAGCTAAATTTTTCAGTTCACCATTCAAAATGTAAGTACCCCTATCCTTCAAATACTAAATTAAAAGGATTATCCTTCAAGCATTTTTCACACATTTGATTTCAAATATCATTGACAAGAATATATCCGGACTATATCTTAAAAATATGAAGATGACTAAGAAGACAGAAAAAAACGGGACGTACACAGAGAGACTAAAACGCATTTTAGATGATGACGTTTCCGATATTGATTCATCAGAAATCCTGAATGCGGCATATGACAGCCTGGAAGCAGGAGATATTGACGATGCAAGGGATCTGTTTCTTATCAACATCAACATGGACGGTCATTCCGAAGATTCTTTAAATGGTCTCGCAATAGCTCTATGTGAAAACGGTGAACCCGAAAAGGCATTGGTCGTAATAAAAAAAGCTGTTGAACTTTACGGTGATGACGCTATTACTCTCGCTAATATGGGAACAATTCTCGCCGAAAACGGAAAATTTTCCGAATCTGTCGAGTATTATGAAAAATCTATTTCAGCTGACCCTTATTCATCTGAAACTTATCTTGGTCTTATTGATCTTTATGTTATGTTCGGGAATCCCGCCATGGCGTTTCTTTCATGCAAAAGAGCACAGGAAGCGCTTCCTGATGATCCGGATATCAAAGAAACAATGGCTCAAATTTTAATTGAAATCGCCGCTTCACTTTAAAAAAAATCTGCATTAAAATCAAATTATTGACTAATTTGTGCAATAATCCTCAATTGTATCACTTGCATCGGAGAAAACAATGAAAGACATAAAAAGCAGTTACATGACGGTAATGGATGATCATTTTCCTGACGAAATGTCCATAACATTCGGAAATCAAACACTCAAATACAAAAAACGCTCATGGAAAATACAGGATGAGGGAACACTGATTGAAAAAGGTCTGCGCTATGGAGAAAATCCAGGTCAGGAAGCAGCTCTTTATGAACTCGTTAACGGGAACCTTGTTCTGGGCAAATGCGAATTCATCACACCCGGAAACTCACTTGTTTCATCCATAGACGAAGACTCAATGCTTCAATCAGGCAAACATCCGGGAAAAACCAACTTTACAGATATCGATAATTCACTCAATATATTAAAATATTTTGACCGCCCTACATCAGTAATAGTAAAACACAATAATCCCTGCGGAGTTTCTTCTTCAGATGATATTCTCAATGCACTTCAAAAAAGTTATTACGCTGATAGAATTGCAGCCTTCGGCGGATGTGTTGCCCTAAACAAAGCACTTACCAAGGAATGCGCCGAATTTATATCATCGGAATACTTTGAAGTAGTTGTTGCTCCTGAATTTGAAAACGGTGCTATGGACATTCTTTCAAAGAAAAAAAACCTCAGAATAATAAAAATTTCTGCGATGGATAATCTTTCTAAATACAAGTCAATGAGATTTGTAGATTTCAAATCACTTATAGACGGGGGAATTATTGTTCAGCAGTCTCCTATAAACATAATTAATTCAAAAAACGATTTAAAAATTGCCGAAACAGAATACAAAGGAACAAAATATTCCATTGAACGCAAACCGGCGGAAAATGAATACAATGACATGATCTTCGGATGGAATGTTGAACAGGGAGTTACATCAAACTCAGTATTATATGTTAAAAACGAAACAACTGTCGGAATTGGAACAGGCGAACAGGACAGAGTCGGTGTTGCCGAAATTGCTATCTTTAAGGCATATCAGAAATACTCTGACAAACTATGTTTTGAAAAGTACAAACTTCCTTTTAAAAATCTTGAACTTGCAGTATTCGAAGGGAAAGAGTCCGCAGATAAAATTAAAGAAATAATGAATGAGACGAAAGCAGCAAAAGGCGGACTTATCGGTTCAACGATGGTTTCGGATGCTTTTTTTCCATTCAGAGACGGCGTCGATGTCGCAATAAAAGAAGGAATCTCGGCAATAATTCAGCCGGGCGGTTCTGTAAGGGATTTTGAATCAATTGAGGCATGCAACAGCGCTGATCCAAAAGTAACGATGGTATATACAGGGCAAAGAGCATTTAAGCATTAAAAAAGGCGGCCGTAAAGCCGCCTTTAAACTTATGCTTCTACAATCGCGTCCATCGGACAAACACTTGCGCAAAGCCCGCAGCCAGTGCATGAAGATGCATCAATCTGATAAGAACTAGATCCTTCAGATATAGCTTCAACCGGACACTCTGATGAACAAGCACCGCAAGATGTACATTTGTCAGTAATTTTGTATGCCATTGGAATACTCCTTTAAATTATGGTGTTAACAGGCTATTTAGAGCTTAATATGAGTCAATAAAAAAAATGAATGCCGGAGTTTCTTAAAATGAAGTTTTTACACAATATTTTCAAATCAAAAAAAGATAATGGCATCTGCGCGGAATGTAAAGCCGTTTGCTGTCATCATATAGCGCTTGAAATCGACAAACCGACTTCAAAGGCATCAAAAGATCATATCCGCTGGTATCTTTTACATGAAGGAGTTGAAGTATTTATCGACCACTCCGGCTCATGGTTCCTTAAATTCGCTACAAAATGCTCAAAACTTAAAGGCACTATGTGCGGAATCTATTCATCAAGACCCGACATCTGCAGAAATTATCCTGAGAAAAACCAGTCATGCGAATACGAAGGAGAAGGAGAATATTATAAAAGCATTTTTAAAACAGAAGAAGAATTTACAAAATACATGGACTCGAAATCATCTAAAAAAAGAAAAACTTCACCGCATCGATAATAATAAAAACACCTAGAATTATCAGGACAATTCCCATAAGCAATTCAAGCAAACGGCGTTTTGTCATGTATCTGCTTCTAACAGAAGCAGATGCAAAAATAAATGCTGCCAGAGAAAACCAGAATAAAGTAACAAACAAGACTGTTGCAGAATAAATTATTTTTACAGATATTGTAATTTCATCTGTTATAAATTTAGAAAATATTGATACATAATACAGGCCTGCTTTGACATTTGTGATGTTAGTAATAAAACCCGAAAAAAATGATTTTCCTTCCGACTTAACAGAAAAAGAATCATCCGAAGTTTTCGACATTGTTCTGATTGAAGAATAACCCATATAAATAAGATATATTCCGCCGATTAGCATTATAGCGCTTCGTAAAGACGGAATGTTGTTTATTATCGCTGAAATTCCGAATACGGCTCCAGCAACTAAAAATACGTTTCCGCAAACAATTCCTAATGAAGTAAACAATCCGCTTCTTCTGCCGTATAAGACACTGTTTCTTACAGTCAAAGCAACATCAGGTCCGGGACTCATCACGGCTAATAAATGAATGAAAGAAATAGAAAGAAGTGATATTATCATTAAAATTTCTGAATTACTGCGAACATAATGTTCGGAATAAACTCATATGATTTTATTTTGATAGATAATGCGTCCGACTTTAATTCAAGTTTGTTAAAAATTACATAATTTGAACTTGCAACAATGAATTTAGTGTCAGGTGAGATTTTTTTATCAAAACCCATAGAAAAAATAAAAGCCTTGGCATCGATATTATTCCGGTTAGATTCTGATAATGTTGAGAAATCTTCTTTCTGACGTATTTGTAAATATCCGAGACCGCATGAAAATGCCGATGAAGTAGAAAACGAATATTCATATCCAAGTTTTTGCTCAAACCTAAATGAGTTTGAACGCTTTATATCTTCTATCATAATATCTCCGTTAGATATATTAATAGAATATGTCTTATCATCATGTTTGGTTGGGATATAAATTGCAGTTTCTGCGATTAATGAAGATTTCTTGTAACGTTTTAGAACTCCAAGGGTTATAGACGGAGATTTAGTCATTTCGAATCCTGACGAGCTTGAATTTTTTCCGTTTACACTATCAGATTCATAATAACTATAATCATATTTTTTTTTAGCAAAAGTACCGCCTGATAAAATTATGCCGATTTCATATTTATTTCTTCTGCTATTTGCATGAAATCCTAAAGCGGGACTAATATTAAGCGATTTTATATTTGATTTTCTTATATTATCCGGGATTTGAAATTCTTTTTCATCTTTTTTTTCATTTTTGTAAGAACAATACATTCTTAACCCAATAGAATAATCAGAAGTCATTTTATACCCGGCGCTGAGGTAAGATCCTACTGCATTACTTTTTTCATTGTTAGAATATCTGTCACTTCCTGAATATGTCCCGCTTGATTTACGAGATTTATAATTATCATCATCCTGAAGAGCAAACGATAATCCGAAAGATATTTTTTTTGACGATTTCACAAAAGATAAATTCGAAGAAAAAGTTTTACGGGAGTCAGTCTTATTACTGCCTGCATCAACGCCGTTTATCTCAAACTGAGAAGATTCCCCTTTCGCATATGGAGAGCCGTAAAGAAATACACCAAAAGATGAATGAGTTCTTGTAAGAAGAGCCGGATTCTTGACTGCATTGAAAGGTCCGTCATTATAAACGGACATCGTTCCGCCGGCAGAGATCCCATTAGCCCTGAGCCCCTGAGAAAACAAAAGCAGTATCAAGAATAATATTAAAAATAAATTATCTCCGAATTTTCTCAAAAACAATACCTCGCAGAAAGGCCGAATTTTAGAGGATAAAACCTATCGTCTTTTTTGGTTACAATGTTAAAAAGCGGATGCCAGTCAAGAGACAATGCTAAAGGAATTTGCCTAAACCTGTATTCAAGCCCTATTAAACCGTCGGGACCTGCAACCGGTGTGTCTTTTTCCCAAATCCCCAAATGCCCTCCGACTCCCGCATACCACTGAAACTCCGAAGAAACCCCAGGTAAATTATTCTGCAACACATAAAAAGCATGAAACTCAATACCATGGTCAAGATCAGAAAGAGCCATCAGTTCAACTGCATTCGGTTTAGCAAAAAAATATTTATAAGACAAACCGTGATTACCATCTCTGCCCGCCTCAAGCCTTGCTCCAAGCGCCGCCTTATAATCTGAAGCGAAACATACACTAGAAATTATTAAAAACAAAATACCAAAACATTTTTTCATCTGTCACCACCATAAGCTCTAAAATATTTCCAGCAAGACAGAATCATAAAATTGCTTAATATTATATCAAGAATTTTTTGTTTAATCAAGTATTATTAAATTATCAAGAAAAGTATTCATTATTTGAAAATTTAACGGTATGTTGGTTTTACCAGCAATAATATCATTGATACTCTGGACATATCTTGATTTATCTATATCCTCTGCACAATTTTCGATCATCGATTTAATTGAATCATCATCTGACTCAATGTGAAATTGCAATCCGACCGAGTTTCCGTAAACAAATCCCTGATTATCACAAGCTTCGCTTTGAAAGATTTTTACCGCGCCGTCCGGAATATTAAAACACTCACCATGCCAATGGAATGCTTTAAACTTGGAAGGGAATACTTTTGCAATTCCGATATCATTTGTTTTTTCGACATCATACCAGCCGATTTCCTTATATTTATTTGCTGATACTTCCGCACCTAGTACATCGGCAATAAGCTGGGCTCCGAGACAAATACCCAGCATTTTTTTATTTTGAGATATGCATTTCTCAATGAATTTTTTTTCATTGTTCATCCATGGATACTTCAGTTCTTCATTTACGCTCATCGGCCCCCCCATAATTACCAGAAAATCAAAAACTGATAAATCTGGAAGCAATTCTGACTCGTATATTTTTGTATAAGAAATATCAACAGAACGGGATGACGCCCATTTTAGAATACCGGCAGGAGTTTCAAAAGGAACATGCTGAATATAGTGTAATTTCATAATAACCTCCGTATTAACGATAAATACGTTACCATATTAAGTCGCTATTTATTTTTAAATAAATCATAGTATGGAGCTGTATTTTACAAATATGAAATACTTAAATATTATATTAATTTCTATTCGTTATTATTTGTCCTTATTTCAAAATGCTAAATCAATTTCCTCAAGATGCACAACCAGTAATTTCATTTTAATTTATTATAACCTTTCAATTAGTATTTTATAACAAATATAATTTAACCGTTAAACACACCTCAAAAAGATTATTTGACATAATACGGATTTTTTAGAAATCTGCATCAAGAGGCTGTTTTATGTTTGAAAAAAGAAACTGTTACGCAGTAATTCTTGCAGGAGGAAGCGGTAAACGCGCTGGCACGGCTTTGCCGAAACAATTTAACGAAATTAATGGCAAAGCAATACTTGCATATTCTCTTGAAACTTTTGAAAGAAACAGCTTTGTTGACGGTATTGTAATTGTAACTCATCCTGACTACTTTACGCTTACCAAATCCATTATAGACAAATCGCAAATCAAAAAACTTATCGGAATAACCGAAGGAGGTGTCCAGCGGAAAGATTCATCATATAATGGTCTAAAATATCTGAACTGCCCTTCCGATTCAATCGTAATGATTCATGATGCGGCACGTCCTTTTGTAGATGATTTCATAATTGAAAATTCTGTAAAGAATGCAAATTTAAGCGGTGCAACGGCGGCTTATATAAGCTCAACAGATACAATCGCAATATTTAAAAACAACCGCCTGATAAACATCCCTCCGCGTGAAACTTGCTTTCTAGCTCAGACTCCGCAAACATTCAGATATGATCTGATAATGCAGGCGCACCAAAATGCGAAACCTGACAAAGAGTATACCGACGATGTATCCCTAGCGGTTGATGCGGGCACAGACATTACCCTCACCGAGGGTAATGCTTCAAATTTTAAAATTACAACACATGAAGATTTTGAAAAAGCACTCATCTACCTATGCAAAAATAAGTAAATCCTTCTTCTTTCATTTTCTTGGGTTCATACTGATTTCTTCCGTCAAAAATTACGGGATGCTTTAAAAGTGATTTCATTCTTGAAAAATCAGGGTTCCTGAAATGGAACCATTCCGTAGCAATTATAAGTGCATCGGCATCCTGAAGAGCATCATAATTTTTGGAATAATATTCAACATCTTTATCACCGAAAACTGCCTTAATATTTTCTGCGGCAATCGGATCATATGCTTTTATTTTGGCACCGCGTGAAGTAAGTTCCCTTATTATGTCAACTGCCGGAGCTTCTCTTATATCATCCGTTTGAGGCTTAAATGCGAGCCCCCACAGAGCAAATATCTTACCTTTAAGATTATCACCATATTGAGAAATAATTTTATTTATAAAACGCTCACGTTGATTTTTGTTCACCTTCTCAACTGCCTCAAGCAAATACGGAGAAATCCCGTAATCATGTGATGTTTTGATCAGAGCTTTTACATCTTTCGGAAAACAAGAACCGCCATATCCGATACCGGCATATAAAAATCCCTTTCCTATTCTTGAATCAGATCCGATACCTTTTCGAATCATTTCAATATCGGCACCTGTTTTTTCACAAAGAGCTGAAAGTTCATTCATAAAACTTATACGTGTTGCAAGCATTGCATTAGCAGCGTATTTAGTCATCTCGGCGCTTGCCAAATTCATCACATGAAATCTGTCATTTTGACGGACAAATGGAGAATATAATTCCATCATCAGTTCAGCAGTTCTAACATTATCTGTACCGATGATTACCCTTTCAGGCTTCATAAAATCTTCAACAGCATTCCCTTCCTTTAAGAACTCAGGGTTAGAAACAACATCGAATTCAATATCTGTTCTATCGCGTTCTTTCAATACCTTTGCAATGCGTTCCTTAACTAGAGAAGCTGTTCCAACCGGAACGGTCGATTTATCAACAATTACCGTATACTTATCCATAACACGGGCAACATCTTCCGCAGCCTTAAGAACATATGACAAATCCGCGGATCCGTCTTCTCCTGGAGGTGTTCCAACCGCTATAAACACAAAAAGCGAACCGGAAACAGGCTCCTTAATATCAGTCGTAAAAGTTAGCCGGCCTTCAATGAAATTACTTTTTACAAGTTCTTCAAGTCCGGGCTCATATATCGGAATAATTCCATTTTTCAAATTTTCAATTTTTTTGCTGTCAATATCAACACAGCATACATCATTTCCCATATCTGCAAAACAAGTTCCGGTAACCAATCCGACATAACCTGTGCCAATAACTGTAACTTTCATAAATCACCTCCAACTCCTACTGATCGTAAAAAAGACTCAGTAAAGTGCCCGTTTTTGTAAATCAATTTTCCATCTGCTGTAATTTCCGAATCAAATCTCATGTCCGCAATCATATCCCAGTGAATTGCTGAACGGTTTTTTCCACCGGTTTCCGCATATGAATCACCAAGAGCAAAATGAACAGTTCCGCCGATTTTTTCATCAAATAAAATATTTTTAGTAAAATTTTGAATTCCGTAATTGGTTCCAATTGCAGCTTCTCCAAAAGTATCAGCCCCATCGATTTTCAGAACCTGCGAAAGCAATTCTTCGCCTTTTTGAGCAGAATGAGAAACAATTTTACCGTTTTTGACTGTAAGTTTAACACCTTCTACTTCCTCTCCCATATAAATAGCCGGATAAGAAAAGGTGATAAATCCGTTTACGGAAGATTCAACCGGTGAAGTAAATATTTCTCCCGAAGGCATATTCCTTCTTCCATCAGAATTAATCCAGATTCTTCCCTCGCACGAAAATGAAATATCAGTTGAGTCGTTTCTCATTCTTACTTCAGTGCATTTATTAAGATAATCCGCAATCAAACCCTGCTTGGCACTAAGCTCATCCCAACTTCTAACCGGATCTTCTTTATCAAGATAAGCTGATCTAACTATAAAATTCTCATATTCAGCCAGCTTCATGCCTGATTCAGAAGCCTGAGATTCAGTCGGGTATTGACAAACACACCACTTCAATGTTCCATTCGAACTTCTTTCACTGAAAAGTTCATGCAGAATTTTAGCGGATTCATTTTTAACTTTCTTCTTTTCTGCAGAAATTCCCTGGAGTTCTTTTGCATCAAATGGAGCCCTTATTGTCAGAAAAGCGTCGAAATTCTTATAATAATTCAATTCTGTTTCAGAAAGATATTTCAAATCTTCAATCGAAGAATTTTCGTAATACAAGCGTTCTGAATTTCTTAAAGCAATTTTTATTTCTGGATGAGCTCCCTTGGAATAAGCTATTGAACAAAACTCGTTTATCAAATCCTCTGCAAGATATGAAGATCTTATAAGAATCTTTTCATTCTTACCTACCGATAGACAATAATCCGCTAGAAGCGCGGCATAGCGTTTTAAATAATCTTCTTTCATTATTTTATCTCATATTTTATTTTAAGATCATTAGCAATACGGAATAATCTATATTCATAGATATTATATATTTCACTAAGTAAAAAAGGCATTTTACGTTTAAAGCTGTTGAACATCGTTGTCGGTGTCGGGGAGGTGTAATTGAGTATACCAAAATCATCAGCAATCATTGATGCTCTTTTCATATGATACGGATCGCTGACAATTATTATTGAAGAAATATTTCTGCTTGAAATAATCGGAAGCGAAAAAAGAAAATTCTCATAAGTATTATTCGAAGTGCTTTCCAATAGTATGTCTCCGGAAGGAATACCGTTTTTAATCAGATATTCCCTTGCTACAACCGCTTCCCCGAAATCTTCAGCAAATTTTTTACCGCCTGTAAGCAGAATATATCTGCAATGCCTCGCACGATATATATTCATTGCATGATTTATTCTTTCACGAAATACCGGTGAGGGGTTTTTGCCGTAAGCCGCAGCACCTAAAACAAAAACAGCATCAGCCGAACCTTCAAAATTCACACGGGAAAATGAAAGAATCTGAAATGCCTGAAAAAAAAGCATACCAAATATTAGGATAAATACAATAATCAGAAAATTTCTAATCTTTTTAATCAATAGCTTTCCTTCTAAAAAAAGAGATTGAATTACTTCCGTAATCCCGTCGCTTCTCATAATCATAATATTCTGCGTCAAATTCAATTACATTTTTCCCGAAATGCTGAATGACTGCCAGTGCTGAAAGATTAAGAATTCCGGCACTTTTTATTTTTTCAAGAATTTGATTATACAATGACACAGGGCCATCAACCTTAACATAAGGCGGATCAATATATATAACGTCAAAAATTAATTTATCTTTTAAACATTTATCAAGAAATCTGTCGGAATCAATATTGTGGACAAATATACCCTCACTAATATTCAGTGTACTCAAATTTTGCTTTAGCCTCAAAAATCTTTTATGGTCTAATTCAACAGCATGAACTATATGAAATCCCCTACTCCATGCTGTTGA
>Ga0208940_1001511_pt1 | contig 24267 bp, 24 predicted proteins | sample AD_JPNNA6_MetaG_FD_184445 | JGI IMG/M metagenome (GOLD analysis project Ga0208940, IMG submission 184445) | Active sludge microbial communities of municipal wastewater-treating anaerobic digesters from Japan - AD_JPNNA6_MetaG (SPAdes) (version 2) | ecosystem: Engineered > Bioreactor > Anaerobic... | reverse complement strand
TTGTCAGTAATTCAATATTTGTCAAGAAATAAAATATTTTATTTGTCTGTCAATAGTCACTTCATTTTTGTTAATTTTTTCTTTAGCATTGTCATTACACAATTGTTGTTTTTATGTACACTATCGGCTTATACACATTTTTAAAATTAAGTTTTTCCATTGTCAATAATACGATGATATATGTTTATAATACTTTTCCATGCAAGGGAATGTAAAAAATCTAATTATTATCAGCCTCCTTGTATTTTTAGTTATTTGAAGTTTCGAAATGACAATTAATCTATACTTCAATTATTGAACTTACCCTATTACCATTATTATAATCATAATTTTTATTGACAAAATTAAATTTTTAAATTTTCAATATGCTATTTTTTATAGTTACATATAAAGCATGATTGAGTAGAATCTATTAAATGTATATTTTTTCTATACATTTCGATGCAACGTTATAAAGCATTTCTAATAAAGTAAAGGGGGTATTATATGCCAGCAACAAACAAAAAACAAACAGCAAAAAAAAGTGTAAAAAAAGAAGTGCTCCATAATAATAACACAAACAATGACAATACCAGAAAGTATATTAAAGCAATAAATGCACTATTAAAAAAGTTAGATGAAGAAAGCCTTGTATTTTTATATGAACAGGCAAAAGTTTTATTACATAATTTGGAAGTATCCAAACTTCAGGAGGAATTTGAAGAACTTGATGCTAAAACAATAACTGCAAAACGTTATAAATTTAGCAAAGAAAAATTAGAAGTTATTGAAGCTGATGATTTGCGGCATTTTATTTTTGTTATAAATGGTGCCCGCAATTTCTTCAGCCGTGATGAAATGCGGACAATTGTTAAATTATGTCATAGCGCTCCTTCGTTAAAAGATGGAATGCGAATGTTATACAACTGGTTTGAGAAAAACAGAAAAGATGTTATTATTGACACTGAGATTGATGGCCCAAATGATAAAGCTTTAGAAACAATCTACAATTATATTATAAATCATTATACTGTTTCAAAGTAGAACAAACAATTCTTATTGAAAATAGGATTATTCCTTTCGTCATTACGGGCTTGATCCGGAATCAAAATAATTAACGTTAGAGGTTGAATCAGAATTCAGTATAGTATTTATTGCTGTTGTTTGGCTTTTCGTAGTATGTCCGGGTGTGGCCCCCAGTAAAATTTGCAACAAACAATATCTTCTTCTTTATAAAAGCAAAATGTGTAGCCACTGTGCCGATAGTTATCGGTATAGTCATCATCTCCCATTCCATCAAGGATTGCTAAAAATTCAAACAGTACATTATCCATGCAATATGCAATAACCTTTGCCAGCGACATCTTCCACACCTTCTTCACATCCATGAAAAATTCGTACTCATCATCAAACAAAACCAGATGAAAGCGCTTCCATGCAGTACCTTTTTCCCTATAGGAAAGCTGCTTAAACGATTGCACGCTAACCTTTTCACACTGAGCAGCAAAGCTAACCATCCCGGAGATAAACGTCCGCAGTGACATGTCATAGCGCTGTGCATAACTCTGTAATAGTTTTAGGTGCTCAAATGAGATGCATGTTGTTGTTTCTATGCTCATAAAGCCCTCCCAAAGCAATAGTAATACTGTATGTAGCTAAAAGCATAAAGTTATGATAACTATCATTATCACTCTATTTTACAAAGCAATTTTTTTATGATTGACTAATAATAGAACCATGTGCCAATTTAATCAAGTACATTATACAATTACTTTTACCATTTATGAAACAACAAAATATTATCCCATTAAACAAGGTTGAAAAAACCGAACGTTATATTGTTGTTCCACGCCTGATTAAAGGAAAAGTGCATAAAGTTGTTAAACCATTAAAAAAAATAAAAGGCAATTGTCTTTTTACCTGTAATATGCCCCATACTCTTATTGACTTTATTTACAGAAGTGTAAAGAAATTACATCTTCAGGATAACAAATATATTTTTTCTCGAGGGAATGTATACATCAATAATAAGGTTGTTCATAATGCTGTATCGACAGTTACTTTAGAATGGGATCTTGGAACATCATTTATCATTCCGCTACGATTACAATTTAACTCCTTTGTGATAATTGAAGTTGATAATAAAGATTATAGTGTACGACTTATGGAATTAGTAATACTTATTGCGCTGATGGCACAAGCTTACCCTTCACTACCAAGAAGCAAGCATGTAAGCAATGCACAACGGGTACTGACACTGGGATGGAAAAGTATTGAATAACTTTTACCGTTCTATTTTTTTTGGTAATCTATACATATATTTCTTCTGGAAAATCCTTTCAGTTACAAACTTGTCTACCTTACGTGCAAACTGAAAAAGACGCCAGATAAAAGCATCGCCTTGATAGTATTTTACAATTTCATGAAGTGTAAGAGGCTGTAGTGATTCATCCATTGTACTGAAGAAATAATTTGCTGCTTTTATACATGCTGGTATTAAATCCTCTCGTTTTTCCTTATATAAATTTGCAATGCAGTCAACCACTACTGATCGTAGATCATAGTAACGATCAAGTACTTCCTGTAAAAATAAAGCACGTATAATTGATCGTAAAAACCACGGAATATTTTTTAAAAAAAGTTCTGCATTGAGTTGCTCAACACCATTGATGCGATATAATGGCGTACTGGTATCGATATAAAGCAATGTATCGTTGCTGCCCACATAATTAAGTGCACCATCAGCAGATAGTAACACCCAGTTGGATATCTGTCCATCAATACCAACCTGAATAGAACTATCAGTTTTATTAAATAAATACCATCTTTTCAATTCAGATAATACTTTGTTGAAAAGTGCCAGCGCATTGACTTCATCTAACCGTTTGACAAGTACATTGCCAACCATTTGCGGATTAATTTTTTTCTGCCCTGCATATACTGTATACCAGCCATTGTTTTTGAAATATCTAAATTGCTGTTCTGGAACCTGTATCCCAATTTTTTGTATTAAAATTTCTCTGTATTCATGATATGCTTTTTTCAGCGTCTCAACATCCTGAAAAGAATTTATAGGAGGCATACGCTTCCACACCCAATCCGGTTCATATAATTGCATTTTTAGCAATGTTTTATCAATTTGCCAACCGTGTATGGTCTGCATTACTGTGGAGATTTCACCATAACCCAATATTTTAAGTGCAATATCCTCGCGATAAAGCCGCGTAAAATCGTTAACAAATTGCTTATATAAAGCGGTGTCTTTTATTAAATTATCTTTGATTTTGTCGTATATTTCAATAATTGACCATAAATTTTCAATATCAAATTGTGAAAAAACAAATGATGCAATATCCTTTGCTTTATCAAATTTTTTGAATGTAGGGATATATCGCTCAAGATATGGTAATTGTTCTTTAACCAATGTGTTTATAGAAATGTTTTCTTCACCATAAAAAATGTTATATAAATAGCTGCAGGCATGTATATTTGCCACATGTCGCACTAAATATTGATAAAATCGTATTTTGTCAAAGGTAAGTATAGCCTTATTACCTTTTGAGATAATAGTTATTTCATCATGCAATCCAAACAATCCTTTTAATGTATCAATGCTACTTTCATGAATATGTGCATCTTTCAGAATAAATCCTTTTGATGTTTTATTCCACAATGAATAAAAGTTATCTGCCATGGTATGCAACTGCCTGTCCACTGTTGCCAGTTGCATAAACCGTATGCGTTTTCGCTTTAGTTCGTAAACTTTATTTAAAAAGACTAAATGTTCTGAAATATCCTTATAGTCATCAACCATAACGACACCTCACTTAGATTGCGATAAAGCTTCAAGTGATTTATCAATGGCAGCCATTACCATATCAGCTTCTTTTTTTGTAATGATCAAAGGTGGTAAAAATTGTATCACCCGCGGATCATTTCCTGAATACACAACATATACACCATTATCATATAAAAGCTTTACCATAAACAGTGCGGTCATCTCATCATGAAATGCAAGTCCTAACATCAATCCCAATCCATGTACTGTAAAAGGAGTTTCAGGATAGTGTAAAGTTAAGGCTGCAAGCTTTTCTTTTAAATAGTTTTCCATGGTCTGCACATGCGCTAAAAGGTTACTATCGCACAAATCTAAAACTGCCATTGCAGCAAAACAACCTATTTCACTGCCGCCAAACGTTGAGATATGAATAAACGGATTTTCTTTAATGAAATATGCATACTGCTCTTTATATACTGTAGCAGTTATTGGATAAATACCACCACTCATTCCTTTACCCATAACAACAATATCTGGCGTAACATCAAAATGCTGGAACCCCCACATAGCGCCTGTACGCCCAAAGCCTGTTTGCACCTCATCAATGATAAATAGTGCACCGTGCTTTTCACACAGCGCCTGTACCTTTTTAAAATAATCCTTATTGGGAACAACAATACCAAGCGTTGCTGGAATTGTTTCAAATATAACGGCTGCTGTTTTGTCATCAATCACTGATTCCAACGCATCAATAGCATTGAATGGAACTTGTTGAAATCCCGGAGGCATTGGTTCAAATGGCTTTTTAAATTTTTCATCACCCGTTGCGAGAGCAAATCCGGTGTGTCCATGATAACCACCAATTGCAGATAATACAGTAGGGCGGCCTGTCACAGCTCGTGCTAATTTTATTGCAGTATCAATTGCCTCGCCACCTGAAACACCATAAATAACCTGATTCAATCCCTGTGGTAACGTAGCAGCTAATTTGTTAGCCAGTAAAGCTTTTGGCTTGCTTATTAAATGATGGTTGCCAATGTCGTAACGCTGCATCGCTTTTTTTACGGCATCCATTATTATTTTATTTCTGTGTCCTAAATTAAAAACACCACCATTGCAATGGCAGTTAATAAACCGTTTCCCGGAGATATCATATAAATAAACGCCTCGCCTCTTATGGGGCACCAGCGCAATATCATATTTTTTATACATCTCCACTTTGCCGGGCGAGACATGCTGTGCATACAAATCCATAATTTTTTCTTTATCCATAAAACCCCCATGTTTTATATTACAATACTTTTATAAATATGTCAAAATCTTTTTTTTTTCATGTGCGATAGTCACTGTAAATTGAATCATCATATAATATATAAATGATAATCATTATTTCATACTCATTTTTTATATTGTGAAGAGGTAGTCTATTATAAAAGAGTTACCAGTGGCTGAGATACAAATAACCATAGTTTAATAGTTTCAATAGTAGTGACTGCTGCCATTGTAACCTGGTTACAAAAGCGCTTTTAGCAGGGCAAGTTTTAAATCACTTAATGTGAATGGTTTTACCAGATACCATGAAAATCCATACCGGTCATATTCAGCTATTGCATTATTATCAGCATAACCGCTCATGACGATACCTTTTAAAAGTGGCTGTATTGTTTTCATTTTGGTAAATGCTTCAACTCCACTCAAATCCCCTGGTATCGTTACATCTACCAGTACACAATCAAACAGATGTTTTTTGTTTTTCCCTTCAACCAGTTTAGCTATTGCTTCATTAACGCTATAAGCCCAATCATAGCTATATCCTAATATATCCAGCATCCCTGTTGTTACTTCTATTATATCCTGACGGTCATCTATTACCAATACCACGGCATTGGGTGATGCAACTTCATGAGCCATTGCGGTATCATTAACCTGTACTTGTTTTACTTTTGGTAAATAAACGCTAAATGTTGTCCCTTCATGCGAAGATGATACAGTCATAGTTCCACCATGCTGTTTAACTATGGAAAGCGATGTAGTTAAACCAAGCCCTGAACCCTTTTCTTTTGTTGTAAAATACGGATAAAAAATTTTATTTACATGTTCCGGAGGGATGCCATTTCCTGTGTCAATAAACTGTATTTTTACATAATTACCAGCAGGCAGTTGTATGGTATTTAAAGTATCCATACTTTCCTCTAATACCTTGATGGTCAACACCCCCCTGTTGCCCATAGCTTGCACCGCATTTAATGTTAAATTTCTGAATACATGCGATAGTTGACTTTCATCAAAATCAAATTCATAATCATAACTATCTATACTATAATTAATTGTTACGCCTGTTCCGTGTACCATAAAGTCTACTGTGTCGTTAAGCAATTGAACAATATTACCGGACTGTTTTATTGGTTTTCCACCTCTGGCATAGGTCAATAACTGTGCCGTAAGAGACTGTGCCGATTTCACCGACTTTTTAATCCCTTCAGTTATACGGGTGCTATCATTTACATTGCCTGTATTTTTTAACACAGCTCCAAGCAACTCTGTGTTACCCATAATTGCCATGAGTATATTATTAAAATCATGAGCTATGCCAGCACCCAGTATTCCCAACGATTCAAATTGTTGCAGTTTTATAAGTTCATTCTGCATTGCAAGCATGGTGCTTATATCACGCATTATAGTTACAACTCCCGTGACAGTATCTTCAATGATGATAGGTGAAGAAACTACAGAAACATCAAATGATCTATCATCATATCTACATATACAATGGTAAAATGTAGTTACGTTACCCGATTGCATACATGCATCTATAGGGTTAACGGTGTGTTGAGCATTTGGATCAATGAAAGTAATGGAAGAATATAAGCACCCTCCTGATACAACTGCTTTTCCAAATACTGTTTCTGCCTGTTTATTTGCCAGTATCACATTCCCTTCATTATCAGTGATGATAAATATATCACCAATAGATTGTATGGTAATAAACAAACGTTCTTTTTCCAGCAACAACTGTTCCTGAGTTTTTTTATGCAATTGTAATTCATTTTCAAGTTGCTGTGTTTTTATCGCAACCTGTTTTCTTAGCGAAGTATTCCACCCAATTATAACCAGTATAATAATTGACACTCCTAAAAGTATGGATGCTATGATATACCAGAATTGAATTTCATAATAAACAGGTCTTGGTGCTAGTGAAATCCACTTTCTGTAAATCTCATCTCGTTTTGTTTTTGGTAAAGAATTGAGCGCTTTAGCAATGACTGAATATAATACTTGATTATCACTGCGAACACCAATGCACAGGTTCCAATCATAGCCAACGGTTCCCGCAACACGTAAATTTGTTATACTGTAGGTGTCAATTAAATATGAAACAGTTGAAAGAGAGATTATCATAGCATCATATTCACCAAAAGCCAACTTCATCAACCCTTCAGTTTCATTTGTTACAAGATCAAATTTAAATCTAATAGAAGGATATTTTTTTATAATATCATCTACCACCGCATACCCCTTTACCGCAGCAACATGCAATCCCTTTAAATCCTGAACTGTGAAATTTCTATTTTCAGATTTTCGTACAACAATAACATTGGGAATTTTTACATAGGGTTTTGTAAAATGCAAATATGAATGCCGTTCCGGCACATCCTGAATGGATAATACGATGTCAACTTTTTTTTCTTTAGCAGCCTGTAATACATGTGCCCATGATGATATATTGGCAACTGTAAAGGTTATTCCTAATTTTTTACCAATTTCATGTAAATAGTCGTGAGTCAATCCAGTAAACTGGCCATCACTACCAGTAAAATCAATAGGGGGATAATCAGGGCATGGCGCAGCTATAATAGGTTTTTTTAGTGCTTTTAAATAATGGACCTCTTCCGTTGTTAAGGATAAGGTGTTATGCTGACCGTTGCTGCATACAAGAGTAAATAAAAGTGTTGCAAATATAAGAGCTGAAAATGATAATATTTTTTTGCTCATCACAACTCCAGGACACCATTACTTTTCATTAGTTTGTTGTAATAGTAATGGCAATTGTATGAAAAAACAAGTATAAAATTAAAATGGTTTTTATATTGTTAGTGTCATTGATAGTACAGGAAGATTGTCTGAATTTCTGCTACAGTATTTTACATGCTGTATGTTTTTTTATTACGTGTATATGTATACATATTACTCTATAATTTACTTAAGCGATAGCAACTATCAATAAAAGATATCTTTAAATGAATAGATGGAACGACTGGTTTGAACAGGGGAAAAGAGATTTTGAAAGGGCCAACATAGATATAGAATACGAATACTATGAATGGGCTTGCTTTAGTTTGCAACAGGCATCTGAAAAAGTTTTAAAAGCATTATCCATGAAGTCCGGTTTAACGATATGGGGGCATTCATTAACAGAGATTCTGAATATTTTAGCTGGCAGAATTAACATGCCTGACGATATTACCTCCAGCGCAAAACTTCTGGATATTTATTATATTCCAACACGATTATCCTAATGGATTTGCATCCGGCAAACCGGCTGATTATTTTACAAAAAAACAGGCTATGGAGGCACATGATGCGGCAGATAGTATCATCAGGTTCTGTGAAAGCATGCTGGGTAAACAATGAAGACGTTATTAATACATTAAAAATTGTTGCTGTACAGGCAAAACAAAAGTTCCCCGAAATTATTGAAATCTGGCTATTTGGTTCATTTGCTAAGGGCGAAGCCACAGGTATAAGTGATATTGATATATTCATAGTAGCGCAAACCAAAATAGATAATCCATTGGAAAGGATTAAGCCATACTATAACTACTTTTCAGATTGCTTGAAGATTGCTGTTGATATTATAGTAGCAAAACCCGACGAGAAGAAGTATCATGAAGAAATGCTTAACGATGCCATCCTTCTTGCATAAATGATTATTTCATAACTATATTTTGGATGTTCACCTGTTATCACTAAATCAATATTGCTACAATGTTTTTTCAATAAAGGTAACCATGATTGATTAGGTTTTCATAAAATACCATGACATCACCAAACTGAATATTGAACACTTGTGAGCATTTAACAACAGCGAAATTACTCCCTCCATGATTGATACAATTAATCTGTCATTTTTTATTATCTTCAATTTGCCAGAAAGATCATGGTTATTTAGATCAATTAAAAAGCAATTATTTAGAAATATGTGAATCGTTTTTTACATACTATTTAAATTTGATTAAATTAACAATTGCAATTATTTTTTAGATAAAAAGTGGTTGTTTTACAGATACAATACTAATCAAAAGTACCAACTACCCATAAGTGACACATTCTTGTGCTATTTTACATGGTACTTGCTTTTTACGAAATGCATAAATGTTTCTTTTAAACTATGATATCAATTAACAGTAACTATCGCCCAATTGTTTTTTAAAAAATTATTTTGCTTGACTTATTATAAGCCTTACGTGTATACTCTATCAACAAAACATACGGTATGGTGGTGATCACATGAATGACATTATTACCGAAGTTAGGGTATTTCCCAAGGATAATTTAGGGAAAACTCTGGGGTTTGCCAATATCACTTTGTTAGACAAATTTGTAGTAAAAAATCTGCGTATAGTTAAAGGTGACAAGGGAATTTTTATAGGGATGCCGTCTAACAAGCGAAAAAATGGTGAGTATATTGACCTGTTCTTTCCCATTACTCAGGAAGCAAGGGACCTCATCACATCTGCAATAATTGACAAGTACAATGAGTTGATGAATACCAGCTATCCTGTAGAGAACAAAGTTAAACAGTAATTGCTATAAAGCCCGCTTCGGAATCATTGCAAAAAGTCTTTACATCTCTTTATAGATGATGTGATGGTTTTTAATTAATAAACTTGCGTTTTATCTTTTTAAACCAGTAGTTTTATCCATTTAAAAATTTGAAGCGACAGGTTTTGGTATGGTAAGAGATGATAACGTTACCGTGACCCGGCTTACACTCTTCATTTAATCCTGCCGCAACCGATTGAATACCTGTCGAACAAAATTGGTCATACGTGTTAACACTAATGTACTGATAATTATATCAAACAGCACGGGTATGTTCAACCCTGTTTTCCTGAAAACATGTAATACATCAACTTTATAACATAGGAAAAAAGCAGATAATAAAATTATTACATCCCTACTTGCTTCAATAGCGCGTGTCATTTTCATATCACGAAATGTTGACATCGAAAATATTGCCATAACGGCAGCTTCCAGTATTATTGCCATTACAAAAAGATTGATAATATTTTGAATTAGCACATCGCCATTCATGTATCAAAACCTCCTGTTAATTATTTTTGTACTCCATCCATGATAATTACTTTGTTTTGTATAATATAAAATTATTAATGTCAATAATATTTTTTTTACTTACTATCCTCACATCACTATGTATGATCTCCTTTGTTATAAAAATTCTATCAACTTTGATTTTATGTGTTGTACCACATCTAAATGTTACCATAGTTTGAGTAGCAATAATGCTTATAGTTACACTACTACCTTTCATATGCATATGTTTGTGTTGCTGGATTGACTATATAATTATGTAATGTTAAGGTTTGTTAGTATTTCCGGCGGTGGTCCCCAGTAAAATTGGCAACATTGTATCCCTTCTTCTAAAAAAAACTTGAACGTATAGCCTCCACATCGATAGTTATCGGAATTATCTTCTTTTTCTAAGGCTTCAAGAAATTCATACAGATAGTTGTCGATACAGTAAGCTATAAGCTTTGCAAACGACATCTTGTAAACCTTCTTGAGATCAAGAATAAACTCATATTCATGCTCTAACAGCATTATATGGAGCCTTTTCCACTGGATGTACCGTTTCCTGTATGATAACCGTGTATATGCCTTTACCGCTATAGTTTTATGCAAAACCGTGTAGTTTATCAAAGCAACAATACATGAATGGAGCGATAGCTTATTTTTATCAGCATGGTGTTGGAGCAATTGCAGATGCTCATACGAAATACAGGTGGTTGTTTCAAGGTTCATAATAGCCTCACAAAGCATTGTTTTTTTAATGATATTTGTAAAAATAATTTTTTTATGCAAGCATTATTTAATCATAATTATAAAATATGTCTTTTTTTTCTTACTTAGATTCAACAATTAACTGCCTAACAAAAGCATTTTATCTTTCATGGAGTTGTCTCTATATCCATTTTATATTTTGAGAAATTATTTTTTAGATTATTTAGGTAACCTATTTAATGATTGACTGATTGGCAACATTTTTAATAATGGCGCAGATTAAAAAAATATAAAAGTAGATATTGATGTTCAGCAAATATTTTTCAGATTTTTTAAAACAGATTTTCAGCAGGGAAAATATAAAGTTTCTGGCAATCATTGTATGGATGATGAGTTCCGCCTGTATTCTCTATTTTTTTGACGGTGACATACCATTTTCAATTTCTATCAAAATTTTTGCAGTGTCATTATTTTTCTCCATTGCATGGTTTTTATTTATTATCCTTTTGGGCTGGAAGAGAAAATGGCTGTTTATAGTTCTATCTATTCTGGCTATTCTGGTGATAATTCCTTCTTTACTTGTGGTGTCTGCTTATGCCATTACAGGTTCAATCCTTCACAGGAGTGATTTCAGGGTTATTTATACAACAAATTCATCCGAATCAATAGAGTTTGCATTTCAATTTATGCGTTTTAAAGTAGTTGCATTAGTTGTGAGCTACATTTTACCTCTCTTCCTATTGTTCAAAATAAAACCTACAAAGCTGAAAATAAGCAGGGCAAAAAAAATAGTTCTTTTGCTATTGATAGTTTTATCTGTTGTAATGCTATGTAAAAATAACTGGCGACTTATATCCAAAAGGTATCATGTTATAGATTTCTATCGCTCATATTATGACTTTAAGCAGGAGCAGAAGTTTGACCAGTGGCAAGCAATAAGAAAAAAGTTAAAGTTTACTGATCCGGTAATCTCGGAACTGAATATTAAACAACCTAAAACTTTTGTATTGATAATAGGTGAGTCATTATCACGGCATCATATGCAGCTTTATGGATATCCAAGAGAAACCAATCCCAAGCTCACAGCAATGAAGGATAAGCTCTTTGTTTTTAATGATGTGGTTTCCCCAGCAACAACAACCATTGATGTAATGCAACTGGTATTGACACTGGCAGATCATGAGCATCCTGAATATTATTTTGAAAAGCGATCAATTGTTAATCTCTTCGCTGATGCAGGGTATGATACTGTCTGGTTAGGCAACCAGAATTTCAGGGGTAACAGGTACAACATTGGACATGGTATAATAGCAAGTGAATGTAAAACAGCTTTTGAGTTAAGAGGCGATAACGATGGGATAGTGATCGATGCACTGAGTAAAATATTGAGTAGTGAAAATAATAAAGACAAAATAGTGTTTATTCATCTACGAGGTTCCCATACAGAATACAGTAAACGATATCCAAAAGAATATAGCTATTTTGACAACACGATCATTCCAATCCCTTATGATAAAGGTTTTTCTAATAATCAAAAAAAGATTATAGATGAATATGATAATAGCGTACGATATAACGACCATATCATTGCAACAATCATCAAGCTTGTTAAAGAACAGTGTGAATATTCATGGGTTCTCTATTTTTCTGATCATGGGGAAGAGGTTTTTGAGTACAGGGATATGTTTGGTCATCAGAGGAAAAATTTTTCAAAATATATGTGCGAGATTCCTTTTATACTGTGGGTATCTGATAAGTATAAGGCAGCCAACCGTGAATTATTTGCAAAATTGCCCGGATACCTCAATAGACCATATTCTACTGAAGATGTAATCCATACTATATCATCGTTATCTAAATTGAAATATGCTGATTTTGATCCAAGCAGGAGTATACTTTCTGCTAATTTTATAGTAAAAGACAGATTTGTTAATAATAAACCTTATAAATCAGTTCCTCCTCAGAAAATAGAATAGTATTGTGTCATTCTGAGGGAGCGTTAGCCTCTGAAGAATCCATACTTTCATCAAATGATAAGACTCTACACTTCGTTCAGATTGACATGCCACCCCATTGTCATTCCGGGCTAGACCGGGAATCTGCTTTTTTGCGTTATGTTCCGGTAGTATAATGGTAACTCTAATAGTATTTTGACAATGAAATCATTCGTTGCTGCAAAAATACAACACGTATGAAGTTTGCTTTTCAACCTATTTTCATCACATGATTGGTGTTATTGCTAAACTATAGATACCAGCAAGCTGGCTAACGGCAGTTCCTTTAAATTAAAAAAGATAGATTCAAGGAATGCTACCATCGATTGCTATTACGATGACTTCATCTGGTATATATACTCTTGTATGCTTCAATTTTTAACGTATTGCAGTTTTTTGATGTATGAATAACAAAAAATAAAAATATCTTGACAATTAATCGTATTAACGATGGTGTGCTAAAAACATTCTTATTATATGTTATATGGTTGTTATGACTTTTACACGTGATCATATTACTTTTTTTATTGGGTTTGTTATTCTTGGTGGTATATTGGGGATAGCTGTTGGTTCTTTTATGGTGAAATTAGCCCCATCGTTATCTATTTTAACAGCGCCATTAACAAAGCCTATCGGTTTTGATTGTGAATTAATAAGTGTATATGTTCGTCTGAATATTGCTGCAGTTGCAGGCATGATTGCAGGTATTGTGTTATTTAGATGGATTTAATCTGTTACGGTTGCACTCGCAACTATCACACATCCTGACAAAATGGGATGTATACATGTAAACCAATTTAAGGTAATTGGTTGCTTCAGGCCATGAATAATTTTAGCAGGAACTATCGAACACTTTTATAATCTTTTTGAATAAACAGCAATGTTTATTTGATAGTAAAATAAATGTGTTTTTTAACATTGAATCTTATATGAGGAGGTATTTCATTGTCAGTTATATCAATGAAAGCACTATTGGAATCAGGGGTTCATTTTGGTCATCAGACAAGAAGATGGAATCCCCGAATGGCACAGTTTATTTTTACTGCGCGTAATGGTATCCACATTATCGATTTGCAAAAAACAATGCAGCGTCTTAAGCTTGCATATGCAGCGATGAAAGAAATTGCAGCCAAAGGTGGCAGAATACTTTTTGTTGGCACAAAAAAACAGGCTCAGGCTGCAGTAAAGGAATATGCGCAGAAATGCGGACAATTTTATGTATCTGAACGATGGTTGGGTGGATTGTTAACTAATTTCAAAACTGTTTCACGTTCCATCCAACGATTGAAAGAACTGGAGCAAATGGAAATAACAGGAAAGTGGGATGCTGAAACTAAAAAAGAAATCCTTGAGCTGACGCGCGAATTGGAACGCAAGCGCAAAGTACTTGAAGGTATCAAGGACATGGACAAATTGCCTGAAGCATTATTCATTATTGATCCCAAACGTGAAGCTATTGCTGTTCAGGAGGCACGAAAGCTGGGTATTCCTATTTTTTCTGTCGTTGATACCAACTGTAACCCTGATGAAATAGATTACCCAATCCCTGGCAATGATGACGCAATAAGGGCAATAGCATTATTTTTAGAGGTGATGTCTAATGCAATTATTGAGGGGCAATCGGCAGGACAGGTAACTGGCGAAGCTGCGACAGCTACCATTGATTTTGTTGAAGAAGAGCAATCCGAAGCAAAACCCGAGAAAGATTATGCTGAGGAATATGCTGATGAAGTTGATGTGTATGAAGATGACAGACGGTAGCCTGTGAATGTAATAATATTATTTTATAGTGTATAAGGAGTAGTAATGTGGCTGATATTACAAGTGACATGATAAAAGAATTACGGGAAAAAACTCAGGCAGGTATGCTTGATTGTAAAAAAGCATTGATAGAATGCGGCGGCGATATGGAAGCAGCAGTTGATTATTTGCGCAAAAAAGGGCTTGCTGCTGCCAATAAGCGCGAAGGTCGTATTGCAAAAGAGGGGATTATTGCTTCCTACATTCATAATAACAGTAAAATTGGTGTGCTTTTAGAGCTTAACTGTGAAACTGATTTTGTTGCACGTAATCAGGATTTTCAGAATCTGGCAAAGGATTTATGTATGCAGGTTGCTGCTGCAAATCCCTTATATGTAAGCCCTGAAGATGTTGCTGCTGATGTACTGGAGCGTGAGAAGGAAATATACAGGGAACAACTTAAAGAAAGTGGTAAACCAGCAAATGTTATAGAAAAAATTGTTGAAGGAAAATTACAAAAGTTTTATTCTGAAGTATGCCTTTTAGAGCAGGAATTTATTAAAGACAATAAGGTCATTATTAAGGACCTTATCAAAAATAAGATTGCTACCTATGGCGAAAATATAACTGTTGGTCGTTTTGTTCGTTTCCAGATAGGGCAGCGATAGTTATGTACATATGTTACGTTGCCATACTATAGGTTAACAGGATGGAAGAAGAATCACAGCCAAAGTATAAACGAATTTTATTAAAACTCAGTGGCGAGGCGCTTGCAGGACAAAATAAAGTGGGAATCAATCCTGAGATTGTTTCCCATATTGCCCGTGAGGTTAAAAAAGCCTACGCTATGGGAGTTGATATTGCGCTTGTCATTGGTGGCGGTAATATTTTCAGAGGTTCAGTTGGTACATCAATAGGCATTGAACGAGCCACCGGTGATTATATGGGGATGCTTGGAACTATTATCAATGCACTGGCAGTCCAGAGTGTACTTGAAAATATGCAAATACCAACCCGTGTTATGACAGCAATTGAGATGCGCCAGGTAGCCGAGCCATATATACGGAGAAGAGCATTACGCCATCTTGAAAAAAGAAGAATTGTTATTTTTGCAGCAGGTACCGGCAATCCATTTTTTACTACTGATACAGCAGCAGCACTCAGAGCTATTGAAATAGGTGCTGATCTTCTTTGTAAAGCTACTAAAGTTGATGGGGTATACGACAAAGATCCTGTCAAATTTCCTGAAGCAAATAAAATGAATACAGTATCCTATATGGATGTAATTAAACAGCAGTTAGGTGTAATGGATTACACTGCCGTTTCATTATGCATGGAAAATAAATTGCCGCTTGTGGTATTTAACCTGTTTGATGAAGGATCACTGGCAAGAATTTTGAACGGTGAGCCGGTAGGGACAAAGATTTTGTAAATGCTACGATGACTTGTTTTAAAAAATTTTGTAAGCAATTTTTATTCGGCGATGAAGTGTTTCAATAGATGACGATGGTAAAATCACATCGTTGTAATGTTACCAGTGTAGCAATGAATGATTAAAATTATTGGAACATCGTGATGGTTGACATTATATTATGAGAATCTAAAAAAAGATTTCGGGTCAAGCCCGGAATGACAATAGTGCATAATTCTATATTCTATTTTTGGAGGAATGTGTATGATAAAGGATATTCTTGATGATGTAAAAAATCGCATGCAAAAAAGTGTTCAGGCTCTGGCAAAAGATTTTACCACAATACGAACGGGAAGAGCTAATCCAGCGATATTTGATAATGTAAAGGTTGAAACGTATGGTACTGAAATGCCATTGAATCAAGTAGCAACCATTTCATGCCCTGAACCACGATTGGTAGTGATTCAACCCTGGGATAGAACAAATTTAGGAGCAATAGAAAAAGCTATATTAAAATCAAATCTTTCATTAACACCTAATAATGATGGCAATATTATACGCATTCAGATTCCTGAACTTACCGAAGAAAGAAGAAAAGAATATGTTAAGATGATAAAACAAAAGGCTGAGGACTGCAAGGTTGCAATACGAAATATCAGACGTGACGGTAATGATATGATTAAAGATCTTGAAAAATCAAAAGATATTTCCGAGGACGAAGCAAAGAATGCACTGGATGAAGTTCAAAAGTTAACCGACAAGTTTGTTGGTGAAGTGCAGATGATGACAGATAATAAAGAAAAAGAGATTATGAGCTTGTAAGTATTTTCAAGCTATGTTATACTATATATTATGCTTACTAACTATAAAAAGAAAATTGATTATGCTAAAATCCCAAAGCACATAGCTATCATTATGGATGGCAATGGCAGATGGGCAAAAAAAAGAGGCCTGCCTCGAATTGAAGGGCATCGGAGGGGCGCTGAGGTTATTGAGCGGTGTATGGATTCAGCTATTGAATTGGGGATTGGTGTTGTTTCGCTTTATGCATTTTCAACGGAGAACTGGGCACGTCCTAAAGAAGAGATCAATGGCTTATGGAAACTTTTAGAATCTTTTTTTGAAAAGAAGCTTTCTACTATTATTGAAAAAGGTGTAAGGATTCAACATTCTGGCAGCTTGAGTGAATTGCCACCCACCATTCAGCGTATTATTGCCAATGCGGTGGATAAATCAAAAAATAACACTACTATTGTGTTAAATTTTTGTTTAAACTATGGTGGCAGGCATGAGATTATACATGCGGTTAATAATTGGTTGCAACAAAGACCTTCACATGAGCTATCGCTTACCCCTGAAATTTTTGAAAATTATTTATACACTGCTGGCTTACCCAATGTTGACCTTTTAATAAGGACAAGTGGCGAGTACAGAATTAGCAACTTTTTGCTATGGCAGATAGCATATGCTGAACTGATTTTTATGAAAGTATTATGGCCTGATTTTAATGAACAACATCTATATCAGGCTATCTATGAATATCAACACCGTGAAAGGAGGTTTGGCGGATTATGAGAGAGCGCACAAAAAATACAATGATTCGTATCCTTACTGCTGTTGTTGCACTGCCTGTATATGTTTTTTTAATTATTACCAATATGCTTCAATCGTTGCCTATCCTTATAGTAAGTGTGATTGTGTCTGGTGTTTGTTTATGGGAATTTTATCAGATAGCAGAAGGCACTACAGGCTATAAACCATTTGTTAAGACAGGTATCATTTTTGGTGTTATCATAAATATGGTTATGTATTCGTATGCGTATGGCAATATAACGGGTATTGGTGGCATAACACTTAATTTTGATGTCCGCTTTTTACTGGCTGTTGTAACGATAGCTGTGAGCGTACTGGCAACCATTCATATTTTTAAACGGCCCTTGAAGGGTGGTATTTATTCCATAGGCGCTACTATACTGGGCTGGTTTATTATTGTTTTGCCTTATGCACATATTATGCTTCTTAAATCAATACGTGATGGCGTTATATTTATCATATTTATTCATTTGATTGTTATGATCAATGATAGTGGTGCATATTTTGGTGGAGTTTATTTTGGAAAACATAAGGCTCAATTTAAAGCATCACCAAATAAATCATGGGAAGGATATTTTAGCGGGCTTTTGTTTGGCATTGTCTTTGCAATTTTATATAGCCAGTTTATTGAAATATTTTACGGAAGATATTTATTTAGTATTATCGAGGCTGCAATCATTGGGATTATATTCAGTATTATAGGCAATATAGGCGATCTTCTTGAATCAGCGTTAAAACGTGATGGCTCAATAAAAGATTCTGGCTCAATTATTCCTGGACATGGCGGCATGTGGGATGTCTTTGATTCAACAATTTTTTCAATGCCATTGTTTTACTATTACCTGATACTGCGGGGAATAATATAAGGTTGCATCCATAGTTGTATGTCAAAACAAATTATTATATTGGGTTCTACCGGGTCTATTGGCATTTCTACATTAAAAGTAATCCGTGAGTTTAACAATCAATTTGTTGTTAAGGGATTATCGTGCCATACAAATATTACGTTGCTCAAAGAACAGATTAAAGAGTTTCATCCTGACTTTGTTGCCGTTAGCGATGAACAGGTTTGTTTAACACAGGACTATAAACAACTTAAGAAACACTTTTGTTCGATAGTTTTTTATGAAGGGATGGATGGCTTAAATCAGCTTGTTAGTAATGATGCTGATATTTTAGTTGTAGGGATTGTTGGTGGAGCTGCACTAAAGCCTTCAATAAATGCCCTACCTCATATCAAACGAATAGCCATTGCTAACAAAGAAACGCTGGTTATGGCAGGGGACATCTTTTTACATTTTTTGCAACACTATAATGTTGAACTTTTGCCTGTTGACAGTGAGCATTGTGCTATATTTACCCTGATAGATGGTAAACCTATTAATACTATTCAGCGTATAATACTTACTGCTTCAGGTGGGAGCCTGAGGCACAAAGCGGTAGAAACGCTAGGTTTTGTTACTGTTGAAGAAGCGCTGATGCACCCCACATGGGATATGGGCAAAAAGATTACCATTGATTCGGCAACGATGATGAATAAAGGGCTTGAGGTAATAGAAGCACATTACCTTTTCAAAGTACCCTATAATGCAATTGAAGTTATCATACATCCTGAAAGTATTGTACATGGTATGGTTGAACTAAATGATGGGACATTGCTTGCTCATATGAGCATTACCGATATGGCTTACCCTATTCAAAGGGCATTAACTTATCCGGATATATGCCATAACCCATTTGGCAATGTTGATCTAACGTTAATGGGTTCTTTACATTTTTCTAAACCTGATATGGCACGGTATCCTGCTCTGGCATTGTGTTATGAAGCCGGAAAAATGGGTGGGACTATGCCTGCAGTGTTAAACGCAGCTAATGAAGTTGCAGTACAGGCATTTTTACAGAAGAAAATTACATTTACAAAAATTGTTAAGGTTGTAGAAAAGGTTTTGCAAAAACATAACTGTATTGAAAATCCTGATTTGGGCATGATATTTGATGCCGATGAGCAGGCGCGGCAATTTGCATTACAATGTATATGAGGTAAATAATGATAGCAATCACGTATATTCTGGCAGCAGTAGTGCTTCTTGGTTTATGTATCTTTGTACATGAACTGGGACATCTTTTAGGAGGAAAACTTGTTGGTATTAAAGCTGAGGTTTTTTCTATAGGTTATGGCAAAGGATTCATAAAGAAAAAATGGGGCGATACAACCTATCAAATAACACTTATACCGTTTGGTGGCTATTGTAAATTTTATGGTGAGGACCCGACAGAAGCTCGTGAAGGTAAATCGTACGAGTTTTTAAGTGCTCATCCCTTGAAACGGGTGGTTACTGTAGTGATGGGACCACTCTTCAATCTTTTTTTTGGCATTATACTATTTTTTGTGATGAATGTTTATGGCTATCCGGTTGAAACAAACAAGATATATATTCCGGAATATTTAACAAAAGGTGAATATGTATCGCCCGCTTATACCGCTGGACTGCGAACAGGGGATATAATCGTAGCAATTAATAATGAGCAGGTCATCAGTTTTATAGATATTCAGAGTAAAATTGCATTCTCAAAGGGCAGACCAATTGTTATAAAAGCGCTCAGAGGCAACGATTCATTTGAGGTAACTATCACTCCAAAAAAATACACCAAAAAAGGATACTATACCATTGGTGTTATGCCCTATGGCAACAGGGTGCTTGTCATGGGCATACTGGAAAATTCGCCTGCTCAAAAGGCAGGATTGAAGGAACTTGATGAAATTATTGAGGCTAATGGCACACAGTTCCATTCTCCGGAGGAGTTTACTTCATTTGTACGAAAAAATCCTTTAAAGAAACTATCGCTTACCATTAACCGTGGCGGTACCATTATGACCGTTCCGGTGACCCCCATTCAAAAGGATGTGCTTACTATTACTGATTTTACCGACTTGCGCTTTCCAAAAGAAAAACACTCTATAACAGTTGATTCACTGTCACTTATAAAAGCTGCGGCAGATAAGGGCAGGGTAAAGGTAAACGGATATACGGTGACATCCTTTACGCAGATGAAAAAAATTATAGCATCCACAAACGGGGTGGTAACGCTTCAGACGCCAGGTGGCAACTATAGGGGGATAATGAAATTTGAAAGCTTTGGCTTTGTTGGAATAGAAACGGCAATATCTCCGGAAAATAAGTTTATACAATATACCATAACGGATGCGTTTGTTAAATCCATGGTTGACCCGTTTGATTTTATTGCTCTTAATTTTCGGGGCATTGGAATGATGTTTTCGGGCGAGCTTGATGTTCGTCAAAATTTATCCGGCCCAATACGCATTGCAAAGATTGCAGGTGATACCGCATATTATCGCGGGGTAAGCGCATTTGTTGTTTTGATGGCAAAAATTTCTATTATTCTCATGGTAATGAATTTGCTTCCCATTCCCATGGTTGATGGAAGCTACATACTTATTTTTCTTTACGAGGCAGTTGCGCGGCGCGCATTTAATCAAAAGCTTTTAGAAAAAATACAGATGATTGGTTTTGCAATACTGGTATTATTAAGTATATTTGTCATATTCAATGATCTGTCATTTTTACCTTTTTTCAAAGATTTATTTTAGGGCGATAGTTACTGGTACATGAGCACTACTCCCAAAAAGACAATAACCGTCCATGCAGGGAATCTTGCCATTGGCGGGGATGCTCCTGTATCGGTGCAATCAATGACCAATATCCCCGTTAGCAATGTTGCAAAAACAATTGAGCAGATTATAAAGCTTGAGCAGGAAGGGGCACAGCTTGTACGATTGGCGATGCGCACCGAAGAGGATGCAAAGTATATCAGCCAAATAAAACACGAAGTGAATGTGCCACTGTGTGCGGACATCCACTTTAATTATAAAATAGCAATCAAAGCTATAGAATGTGGCATTGATAAGCTGCGTATAAATCCGGGAAATATTGGTGCAGAAGAAAACGTTATAGAGCTTGTGAAGGCTGCCCGTGAAAAAAATATTCCCATACGCATTGGCGTTAACTCAGGTTCGGTGGACTTAAAAAAATATGGGCAGGTTAATCCTGATACGCTGGTTGCTTCCGCAATGGAGCATGTACATATTTTAGAGGATTGCAATTATACCACTATTGTTGTTTCCATCAAATCGTCAGATTTATTACAGACAATTGAGGCTAACCGGATATTTGCCAGCAGGCGACAGTACCCCATCCATATTGGGCTTACCGAAGCAGGATATGGTACCGATTGCATCATTGCAAGCAGTATGGTGATAGGAACACTGCTGTATGAGGGCATAGGCAACACCATCCGGATTTCCATGACGGGGGACCCTGTTCATGAGGTAAGGATCGCGAAGCGCCTATTAGAGATAGGTGGATTCAGGTTTAGCCCATTTACCATTATTGCATGTCCAACGTGTGGACGAACGGATGAACAGCTTGATATATTAGAGCTGGCACAGGAAGTAACACAGATGATGCATGACCGCTTTGAAGAGATACTGAAAAAAAAATTGCATCATATAACGGTGGCTATTATGGGTTGTGAGGTTAATGGCCCCGGTGAAGCGCGTCATGCAGATGTGGGAATTGCAGGGGCTCGTAATGGCAGGGTGGTGCTTTTTGCAAAAGGGGAAAAGATAACAATGCTACCCGCCAAAGAAGCAATAAAAGCGATAGCGGAACAGATAGCAATACTATCAGGATGTTAGGTACGCATCAAGCAATGCTCTATGGTGAATGTGCCGTAGTATGATTGCATTACAGCAGTAATTCTTTATATTTTACTAAACGATATACTGTTGCATTATACGGTGTTGCAATACCATAATGCATGGCTGTTTTTATAATTGCACCATTAATATAATCAATCTCGGTAATACGTTTTGCACTAATATCCTGAAGCATAGAACAATAGTTGTTCTTTGTGTTGGTGCATACCTGAAATGTGGTTGTAATCATATCATTGCCATGTATAGCAATCCCCTGTGCCAGCCCAACATCTGCTGCTTCCATAATAATGTTGCGCATAATATCTTTTATATAGTCATGGTACAGTAAAGCTCCATTGGGCACTTCAAGGATTGCACCTAATGGATTAATCGCAGCATTAACAATGGCTTTTTCCCACAGTGCTTTATCAGGATTTTGAGTGATAGTTACCTGTAATCCAGCCTTCTGTAACAATGAATACAGAAAGCTGTTATGACGATAACTATCGCCACCTATAATTATTTGTCCTTCACCACCAAAACGTACCTTTGCTGCAGTAAGCCTGGTGGCACCGATGGTGGTAGTACCATATACAAGCGGATTGTTTACCATTGATTGTATTACAGGGACATTGCCAATTCCATTTTGTAATGTTATGATTATTGCATCAGATTTTATATAAGGTTTTATTGCTTCAATGGCACTTTTAGTTGCAAAGCTTTTAACAAAAATAAATATACAATCAGCATGTGCAAGTATGCCGGGATTGTTGCTTATCATAGGATTAATGGCATGTGTCCGTGTATTATATTCTATTGAAAGCCCATTTTTTTTAATATCGTTTACTGTTGTTTTGTTTGTTTCATACATTACTACTGTTGCATAGGGATGCAGCAGAAAAGCAAACAGAGAGCCCATGGCACCCGCACCAACTATCCCAACAGTTATAGTGTTATCAAAGGTATTCATAACGTTTATACTATATACTATATCATATATAAAGGGGAAAACAGAGGTAAATGGACAATAATTATGAAAAAATTGATATACTAAAAAGTATAATAACATTTCAGTTGTTTTGTTTTATTAATATTTGTATTTTCACCATTAAAATTTTGATAATATACTCACAGTGTACTATTTTTATTAGTAGAATTATATATAAAAATTTGATTATTAATTGACTTTACATACAAATATATTATATACAATAATAATTATATATGAATGATAAAATAAAGTTGGATTATAGGTGTTTGATGGATTCGATTCAGGCGCCTGTTTTGGTGGTTGATGCATCAAAACACATCATTGACATCAATAATCATGCCCGACGGCTGTTTCATACTATGGATATAGTAGGAAAATCATGTAAAGAACTTTTCCCGGATTGTGAAAAGGATGGAAATTGTCCTGTTGATGATGCAGATTATAAAATACCTACCGATTGTGAAAAACGAAAGCTGTTAATGATTCTACACACTGTCAAAGAGCAGATGGATATCATAATTGCACCAGCAAAAAAAGAAGATGATCTGGTATTTCTTCATATTGTGACCGATAGCGATATACAGAACCGTCAAAATCTGGTGATGCTGGAAAAAAACATGACAATCTCAACATTGGCGTCCGGCATAGCTCATGAGTTTAATAATATGAATGCTGGTATTCAAGGGTTAATAGAACTCTTGTTGTCACAGGAAGAACTATCAAATGCTGGAATTAAAGATCTTAGAACAGTTTTACGCATTGTTAAGCGTGCAACACATCTGGTTGATCAGCTTTCCATGCTGGCTCATAAAAAGCCTTCTAAACAAATGCTCTCAAATATAGAAGACATTGTTAATGATTGCGTTAGTATTATAAAACCTCAGTTTATTGATGCCGGGATTTCTATTGAGGTTATAAATAAAAATAAACTATCGGAACTGTTTTTAGATGCTAATAAAATTACCCTTGCGCTCATGAATTTGCTTCTCAATGCCCGTGATGCGATGATTGATTCTGCAAAAAAACAGTTGTCAATTACAA
>Ga0208940_1001510_pt1 | contig 24273 bp, 20 predicted proteins | sample AD_JPNNA6_MetaG_FD_184445 | JGI IMG/M metagenome (GOLD analysis project Ga0208940, IMG submission 184445) | Active sludge microbial communities of municipal wastewater-treating anaerobic digesters from Japan - AD_JPNNA6_MetaG (SPAdes) (version 2) | ecosystem: Engineered > Bioreactor > Anaerobic... | reverse complement strand
CTGGACAGCTCGCCTGGTACTGCTGGTCATGGACGCGTCGGACGTTCTGGAGCCGCTCGAGAAATCGGCTCCTGTCGATCATTGCTGGACCTGCCGGTCGAGGAGCCACCGCTCGAAGGCGTCAATGTCGATGAGCAGCTTCCGGCCGAGCTGGACCACGCAGTTGGCCAGGCCGTTCCGGTCGCGGAAGAAGAGCTGCTCGCGCAGCCACCCGTGGGTGAGGCAGGGGTTGGCCGTCAGGATGTCCTTGACGGTGACGAGCCGTCGGCTGAGCTTCGCGTCGGTATTCATAACGAGTCCCTCCAGAAATAAAAAGTGTTGCCTGGTATCGAGACAACGGGAGAGACTTTACTCGGTTTTGCCCGGCTGTCAACGGTAAAAATTATGCAAAGTATTCATATATATGGATATAGAGTAAATTATGTAGAAGAATCTTCCACAAAACCAAGGAATTTTCCAAGTCATGCCGCAATATATTTGTGTATTTTTCCAAATGGATCTCTTTGAATCTCCACAAATTCCATAGGTTCAGGCAGGAAAGCACTTCATTTCCGGCTTTGTTAAAGAAAAAAATTCATCCGTCCGCCGGCCTGTCGGAGCAGACACACGGTTGCTCAAGATGAATTATTTATCTTATTTATCTTTTTTAGTTGTTTTATCAGTTTCATCTGTTGTATCTTGGCCCCATCTATTATCTTCTTCATCCGTAGGAGGGGTTTTGAAAGTCATCACCATCGCCAACCAGAAGGGAGGGGTCGGCAAGAGCACCCTCTGCACCAACCTGGCGGCGCTGTTCGCCGCCGACGGCCGGAAAGTGCTGCTCCTGGACACCGACCCCCAGGCATCCAGCATCGCCTTCCGGGAGAAGCGGGCCGAAACCGGCAATGGCCTGCCGGAGTTTTCCGCTGCCCAGATCCAGTCGCCCACCGTCCACAAGGACATCGCCTCTTTCACCGGCTTCGATGTGATCCTGGTAGACACCGGCGGCCGCGATAACAAGATCTTCCGCTCCGCCGTGTTGCCGGCCGACCTGGTGCTCGTCCCCCTGTGCCCGTCCCAGTACGACTTCTGGGGCTCGGCCGACACCTTCGACGCCCTGAAGGAGATCCGCCTGAGCCGCCCCGAGCTGCAGGTGCTGGCCTGCTTCAACATGGTCATCCCCAACACCCGCATCGCCCAGGAGGTCCTCTCCGCCAAAGCCGAATTCGAGGCCGGCTACGAGGTCCGCTTCATGGACACCCACCTCTGCGGCCGCGTCGCCTACAAGTACTCCGCCGGCGACGGCCGGGCCGTTACCGAGGCAGAAGGGCGCTCCCGCGATCTCCAGGCCATCGGTGAAATGACGGCGTTTTATCGCGAGTTAAAAGGAGCCCTCGATGGAGCTACGACGAAAAAATAAGCCAGCTCCCGCTGAAATCCAGCCGCCCTCTGATCCTGAGGAGTGGATCGCCCGGGCCAATGCGGACGGGGAGCCATTGCAAGCGGGGACCGGACCCGACAAACCAGCCAGGCGCCCCACTACCAAAGCCAAAAAGCAACAAACTGAGCGCCAAGAAAAACAAGAGAAACCAAAGCAGATCCTTCCCCCCACGCCAGCTCCCTCCGCCGGGTCCCGCTACATCAGCTTCGCCATCGACACGATCACTCTGAGTCTCTTTCGGGATCTCTCATTCACCCTGGACAAAGGCAACACGGCCACCTTGGCCCACATTATCGAGACTTGTGCCCGAATGGAGGACGAGGAGTTCGCACGCTTTCCCGAATCCCAAGTCGTCATCGGAACCACAAAGCGCACCATGTCCTTCCTGATGCCCCAGCCGTCACTGGACAATCTGCGGGATCTGGCATATAGGCTTCGTTTCCGGAATAAGTCCGCTCTGAACCGATACTTAATTCAAATGATGGCACGACGGGAAGGCATAAAAAGTGATTTTCAGCGCTGATACGCCGATCTGGGCGATCTTCTGTATTATCAGGCGAATTAGCGCAGTTCTCTTTGACAATTGGCGGCACAATGCGCATAATTCAGCCATAGCATAGTATTGAGGTGTTATGGTCCTTCCCACTAACAATAGTCAGTATACCGAGAGTGGGACCATGGATGACGCGGGGGCATCCTTGTCCGCAATCCACAACCAAGTAATTCATTCGTATTCGATGGATACCTGACGGGAGCTGACATGGACCGAGCTCAACTCAAACCGAATGTCATCGTCCGCGGCGCTATTCTTCCGGAGCCGGTTCAGGTGCTCGCTACGGTTTCCTTGGGTGAGTCGGTCAAACTGATCGGCAAGGGTCTCAAGACGGGCCAGGTCCATGAGCCCATCCTGAACGTCTCCCAGTTGGCTCTGCTGGAATGCACGCCAGAGAAGGAACCGTTCGACGGCGATCCCCTCCGTTTCAAGATCGGCATCGAGGCCCTCCGCCTGCAGTTGGCTTACGAGTACGATCCCTATTTCACCCTCTCCATCGCCCGGGTCGATCCGCTGCCCCACCAATTGGAGGCCGTCTACGACTATTTTATGAAGCTGCCGCGCATCCGCTTCCTGCTGGCCGACGACCCCGGCGCCGGGAAGACCATCATGGCGGGTCTCCTCATCAAGGAATTGAAGATACGGGGACTGATCCAACGCGTGCTCATCGTTGCCCCGGCCAACCTGACATTCCAGTGGGAACGGGAACTAAAGGACAAGTTCCGCGAACAGTTCAAGATCATCAACAGCAGCATCCTGCGCACCGACTACGGGATCAATCCCTGGCAGGAAAACCACCAGGTCATCACCTCCGTTTCCTGGGTGTCCCGGATCGAGGACGCCAAGGAGAGCCTGCTCCGCAGTCACTGGGACCTCATCATCGTGGATGAGGCCCACAAGATGAGCGCCTACAGCCCGGAGAAAAAGACCCTGGCCTACCAGCTCGGGGAGAACCTGTCGAGCCTCACGGACCACTATCTCCTGATGACCGCCACCCCCCACAAGGGCGACCCGGAGAACTTCCGGCTTTTCCTGGAGCTCCTGGACCGGGACGTTTACGGCGACTTGGCCAGCTTGAATGAGGCGATCCAGCGGCGAGAGGCGCCCTTCTATTTGCGGCGGGTGAAGGAGGCCCTGGTCACGTTCCCCGAACCGGAAACCGGGATTGTCAAAACACTTTTCACCAAACGGAACGTCCAAACCATAGATTTCCAGATTGATGACGAGGAATGGGATTTTTACGATACGCTGACCCGCTACGTCGAGGACCAGTCCATCAAGGCGGCCGCGGACGATTCCGCCCGGGGCCGGGCCATCGGCTTTACCATGGCCATGCTGCAACGCCGCTTCGCCTCCAGCATTTATGCTGTGCGGCGCAGCCTGGAACGGATGAAGGAAAAGCGGGAAAAAATCTTGGCCGATCCTGCTGGCTACCGCCAGGACCAGATCATCAGCCGCCTGCCGGATGATTTCGACGAACTGCCCGAAGACGAACAGCAGGAAATCATCGCCAAGCTGGAGGACGTGGTAGCCTCGGTGGACCCGGTGGCTTTGCGCGAAGACATCCTCCAACTCGACCGCCTGATCCGCCAGGCCAAGCAACTGGAAGCCCGCGAGGTGGAATCGAAGCTACTCAAATTGAAGGAGGTGCTCACCTCCAATCGCGTCTTCGACGACCCGAAGATGAAACTGCTCATCTTCACGGAGCACAAGGACACATTGGATTACCTCACCGGCAAGTTGCAGGAGTGGGGCCTGAGCCTCACCCAGATCCATGGCGGGATGAAGATCGGCGACCGGGACATGCCCGGTTCCCGGATCAACGCCGAGCGGCTGTTCAAGGAGGAGCGCCAGGTGCTGGTGGCCACGGAAGCGGCCGGCGAAGGCATCAACCTACAGTTCTGCTGGTTCATGATCAACTACGACATTCCCTGGAATCCGGTCCGGCTGGAACAGCGCATGGGCCGCATTCACCGGTACGGCCAGGAGAAGGACTGCCTGATCTTCAATTTTGTCGCCACCAACACCCGGGAGGGGCGGGTTTTTCAGAAACTCTTTGAGCGCATCCGCCAGATCGAGGAGGATCTCGATCCGGGACGCACGGGCAAGATCTTCAACGTCCTTGGAGACATGTTCCCGGCAAACCTGCTGGAGCGGATGTTGCGGGACATGTACAGCCAGAATCTCACGGAAGATGTCATTAAAAAGCGGATCATCCAGGACGTGGACACGGATCGATTCAGGAAGATCACCCACTCCGCCCTGGAAGGTTTGGCCAAGCGGGAGCTAAACCTGTCGGCCATCATCGGCAAGTCGGTCGAGGCCAAGGAACGCCGCCTGGTACCGGAGGTGATCGAGGATTTCTTCAAGGCAGCCGCTCCGCTGGCCGGGATCCATCCAAAGGAAATGCCAACATCGGATCACGCCTTCCGTATCGGCCGGATCCCCCGAAACCTTTGGCCCGTGGGCGAGCGGTTGGAGCCGCGCTTCGGCAAGCTGGGCCGGGAATACAAATCCATTGTGTTCGACAAGAAGTTCCTGACCGACGATCCAACCCTGGACTGGGTGACGCCGGGCCACCCACTGTTCGAGTGCGTACGGGAAGATGTCCTGGACCGGGTGCAGAGCGATCTGCGGCGGGGCGCGATATTTTACGACCTTCATCTGCGGGAGCCGGTCCGCCTGGACGTCTATTCCGCCGCCGTCCGAGACGGGCGGGGACACGAGCTGCATCGTCGCCTGTTCGTCGTCCAGACAACGCTGGGTGGCCAATTATCTGTCCGCCAACCGACGCTGTTCCTGGATCTGATACCGGCGCCCGACGGTCTGCCTGTCCCGTCCGATTCCGGCCTCCCGGCAGAAGAACTGCTGGAGCAGACTCTGTTGGAACAGGCGCTGAATCCGTTTCTAGAAGAGGTGCGGCAGAATCGGGAAAAAGAGATCGCTACTGTTGCTCGTCACCTGGAGATCAGCCTCAACGAACTGATCCACCGCCAGCAGTTGCAGATGGCAAACTGGCTGGAACAACAGCAAGCGGGTGACGATTCCCCGCTCTTGTTGGCGAATATCAAAAACACCGAAAACCGCTTGGACGAATTGAACGGCCGCCTGGAGCGGCGCCGGGATGAGATCGCCCAGGAGCGCCAATGCACGGTGACGGGAATTCAGAAGCTAGGTCGAGCATGGGTTCTACCTCATCCGGAGCGATTATCACCAGGGATTTCTCCAATGGTCAGAGATGACGAGATTGAGAAGATTGCTGTCAGGGCTGTAATTGCGTATGAGGAAGCACGCGGCTGGCAGGTACAGAGTGTGGAATCTGAAAATCGTGGGTTTGATCTCATATCGCGGCGTTCTCATCCGGATGATCCTACTACAGCAGTGGAGATTAGATTTATTGAAGTCAAAGGTCGGGCTAAAGTTGGTGAAGTTGCCTTGTCCACACATGAATACAAGACGGCCGAACGGCTAAGATTGGACTATTGGCTCTATGTAGTCTTCAATTGTAGCACCCAACCGGAAGTTCATCCGATTCAAGATCCAGCCCTATTGGAATGGATTTCCATCATTAAAATCAAGCACTATCTAATCAAGCCAGATAAACTCTTAAAATAGTTATCTCGAATTGATTACGGAGGTGGATGTATGGGTAATCGGTGTAAATCAGTAGTGGTCCCATTGACTCGTAGTGCAAAAAAATATGGTTATATTATCTGGAAAAAGAAACAAGACAGAGAGGTAAAAGATATTATTGGTGAGAAGGATCATCTAGATCTTCTCATTCAAGGTCGGGAACAAAATCACAAGCACATCGATTGGAAGAAACGAAGAATTAGCATCACATATAGAGTTACAAGACAACTCCCTGGATCGATTAGCCAAATTCATCTTATTCTTTCGGATAGAGGAATCGTTGAGGTTTCCTTCCATTGAAAGGGATAATTCTATGCAACAACCAAAGCGTTTAATTGAAGTAGATTTACCCATTCGAAAAATATCTGAACATGCTCAAAGAGAGAAAAACCTCAAGTCAGGTCATCTTTCCACACTACACATATGGTGGGCGAGACGACCATTAGCGGCATGCCGAGCAGTGATCTGTGCTTCGATATGGCCGGATCCTGTTGATGATTCATGCCCACCTAGATTTCGAAGTGAGGCTGCGGCAATCTTCTGCAAATTTGCCAGCAAGGTGGCCAGAGATAAAAACCTAGCCGAGCGCTGTTCAGAATCAACCTGGAACCTCTGCATGAACTTGGCAAAGAATAACTATTCTATGGATCTTGAAAGTCCAAACGGTTTACATCAGTTAAGAACAGCATTGTTGGCTTTCATTTCGGATTTTGCGAATTGGGACAACTCATCAACGGATGCATATCTCGAGGTCAGTCGTGAATTGACAAGAGTCGCACATGAGTCAATAGGAGGTATGTCTGGTACTCTCCCACTGGTAGTTGATCCATTTGCTGGAGGTGGCTCAATCCCATTAGAAACCTTGCGAGTTGGCGCAGATGCTTTTGCGAGTGATTTGAATCCTATTCCTGTTTTGTTAAATAAGATTGTTCTCGAATATATTCCCCGATATGGTACGCATCTCATTGATGAAATAATCAAATGGAGTAAGTGGTTGAAAGATAGAGCTGAACAGAAACTGAGTCAGTTCTATCCAGAAGATGATAATGGTGTAGTGCCAATTGCCTATCTCTGGGCTCGAACCATCCATTGTGAAGGTCCTGGATGTGGTACAGAACTTCCACTCATTGGTTTGCCCTGGTTATCTAAAAAAGAAAAAAATAGAGTGGCTCTGGGAGTATTACCAAACGAGAAGGAAAAACATATTGATTTTAAGTTGTTTTCGCCAAAAGCGGATAGTGATCTACCTCCACCTATCTCAAGGAGGTTATCTGCTACCTGTCCATTATGTGGATTCACTACACCTTACAAAAATGTTCGAGAACAAATTCGGTCAAAGGAAGGGGGGACTAAAGACCCTCGTTTGCTCGCAGTAATACTACGTAAGACTAGTGGTGATAGAGTTTTTCGCCTACCGAAGCAATCTGATTTTCTTGCTGTCCGTAAGGCATCAGAAACTCTTACTGGTTTTCAAAAACACTTCACTACGAATAGCGAATTATCAATTCCAAATGAGGAATTCCCAACGTGGTATTCCGGAGTATTTAATCCAGGTCTTTGGAATATAACTACTTGGGGACGCTTGTTCACAGATCGACAACTGCTCTCTCTTCTTACTTTCTGCTCTATAGTGAGAGAGGCTAAACAACGAATGCTCGAACGTGGGTTAGATGCTCATTTGGTTGAAGCAATAGTCACATGCCTTTCATTGCCGGTAAGCAATTTAAGCCATTATTTATCATCAGTTTCTATATGGGCGCAAGATCATATGATTTCAGCATTTATCCAGGGTAGTGGTATCGCTATGAGACCGGACTTTGCTGAAGCCAATCCTCTTAGCCCCGAATTAGTCGGCGGTATAAGTTATTCGTTTGAAAAGCTAATCTCTGGTCTTAAAAATCTGTCAACAATACCCTATACAGGATTGAACGGCGTGGCTGAGCAATCTTCAGCGACCCACCAGAAACTTCCAGATGATTCAGCGAATTATCTAATCACTGATCCACCATATTATGCTGCTATACCTTACAGTGACCTTTCTGATTTTTGTTATGTTTGGCTAAAAAGAATGCTCTTTGACCTACATCCGAGTCTCTTTTCTACAACACTTACTCCTAAGGACGAGGAAGCAGTCGCATATTATACTCAACCAGATGGAATCACAAGGGCCAAGAAGGATGGTAAGTTCTTTGAGGACAAAATGCAGCAGGCCCTTGCTGAATGTAGGCGAATACTGATACCTGAAGGGATCGGAATTATTGTTTTTGCTCATAAGGGAACAGCTGGTTGGGAAGCAATGTTAGGAGCCCTTTTGAAAGCTGGTTGGATAGTAACTGCGTCATGGCCTATTGACACTGAACGTGCTGCGCGAATGCGGGCAAAGGACTCAGCCACCCTTGCTTCATCAGTTCATCTTGTGTGTCGCCCACGCGAAAATCCTGATGGTTCTGTGAGAGTCGATGATATTGGTGATTGGCGCGATGTTTTAGCTGAATTGCCTAGACGCATTCATGACTGGATGCCACGATTAGCTGATGAAGGTGTTGTCGGTGCAGATGCAATATTTGCATGTATAGGCCCGGCGCTTGAGATTTTTTCTCGTTACTCACGTGTGGAGAAAGCCAGTGGAGAAACTGTAACACTCAAGGAATACCTTGAGCAGATCTGGGCTGCTGTGTCACGAGAAGCTCTTTCCATGATCTTTGAGGGTGCTGAGGGTTCTGGCCTGGAAGAAGACGCCCGCCTCACCGCCATGTGGCTCTGGACATTATCCACAGGAGGAGAAGGGCTAAACGAGAACGGTGATGATGAATTACTCAACGATGAGGAAGTTGAAAAAGCGGGCAAAGCGAAATCAACGGGCGGGTTTACCCTTGAATTCGATGCCGCCAGGAAGATCGCTCAAGGTCTGGGTGTCCATATGGATCAGCTCAAAGCATTGGTAGAAATCAAGGGCGACGTTGCTCGGCTGTTGCCAGTTTCCGAGCGGGCAGGATATTTATTTGGGCAGGAATCGTCTCGACCCCAAGTCAGACGGAAAAAGGGGCAGTCCCAGCTCGATCTTTTCCAACTCCAAGAGTTATCCGAGAGCGAAGAGGCTTGGGAAGTCCCAGCTGTCTCCAAAGTCGGAGAAACGGTCCTGGATAGGATTCATCAGTCGATGCTCCTATTTGCTGGAGGGCGGAGTGAGTCCTTAAAGCGCTTCCTCGTCGAAGAGGGTGCTGGTCGGGATTCGCGTTTCTGGAAGTTGGCCCAGGCACTTTCTGCACTCTACCCATCCGGCAGTGATGAGAAACGCTGGGTGGATGGTGTCCTGGCTCGAAAGAAGGGACTGGGTTTTTAAGATTAACAGCCAACATTTAGAGCAGAGGATAGAAAGATGGCACTGAAACCTTGGTATAAATTGGTTACGCCTCGTGAGGATCTGCGGGAAGGGAAGCCTCTGGATGCCTCGGAGTTTGCCGTCCACCTGGACCAGGTACGGGACGGGCGGGCGCCCGTGGATTATCAGAATCCGCAACGTTTTTTCGAGCGCACTTACCTAACCTCAAATCTGGCTGCTTTGGCAGTGGAGTCAATCCGGCGGCTCTCCGGCGAGACCACCCAGACCTCGGCCGTATTCAACCTGGCAACCCAGTTCGGCGGCGGCAAGACCCACGCCCTGACTCTCTTGTATCACTTGGCCAAGGGAGGTCCGGAGATTTCTTCCTGGCAGGGTGTGCCTCGCCTGCTCGATGCGGCGGGAGTGAAGATGATCGTCCCGGCAGCCACGGCCGTCTTCGTGGGAACTGAATTTGATTCCCTGGCCGGGCGCGGTGGTGCTGATGGGACGCCATTGAGAAAAACTCCCTGGGGCGAGATCGCCTTCCAGTTAGGTGGCGAAGAAGGATTCGCGATCGTGGCCGAGCATGAGGCGAAGATGGTGGCGCCGGCGGGAGATGTCATCCGGCAGTTCCTACCAGGCGACCAGCCGTGCCTCATCCTGATGGACGAGCTGATGAACTACATCAGCCGCAACCGCAAGAGCGGGCTGGCGGTTCAATTCTACGACTTTCTGCACAACCTGTCCGAGACCGTTCGAGGCCAGAAGGGCGTGGTGCTGGCCGTCTCGGTTCCGGCTTCCGAACTGGAGATGACCGCCGATGATCATCTCGATTACGAGCGATTGAAGAAACTCCTGGACCGTTTGGGCAAGGCGGTAATTCTCTCGGCCGAGGCTGAAACCGCCGAGATCATCCGGCGGCGGTTGTTCGAATGGTATGGCTTGCCTCCCGAAGCGCGGAGGACCGCAGCGGAGTTTGCCGCTTGGACTTTGGATCACCGGCATCAGGTCCCGGCCTGGTTTCCGGTGGACCACGCCCAGGAGCGGTTTGAGGCGACCTATCCGTTCCATCCCCTGGTCCTGTCGGTGTTCGAGCGGAAGTGGCAGATGCTACCACGATTCCAGCAGACTCGCGGCATACTCAGACTGCTGGCGCTGTGGGTTTCACGGGCGTATCAGGAAGGATTCAAGGGCGCCGCGAAAGATCCGCTCATTGGCCTCGGTACGGCCCCGCTCGAAGATTCCGGCTTCCGTGCCGCCGTCTTCGAGCAGCTCGGCGGCTCCCGGCTGGAAGGGGCGGTGACCACCGACATCGCCGGCAGCAAGGACGCTTTCGCCGTCAGGCTCGACAAGGAGGCCGCCGAGGACATCCGCAAGAACCGGTTGCACCGTAAGGCGGCCACAACGATCTTCTTCGAATCCAACGGCGGCCAGCTCCGCGCCGAGGCCACTGTGCCGGAGATCCGTCTGGCGGTGGCCGAGCCCGACCTGGACATCGGTCACGTGGAGACAGTCTTGGAATCTCTGGCCGCCAGTTGCCATTTCCTGATGCTGGAGGGCAACAAGTACCGCTTCAGCATCACCCCGAACCTGAACAAGCTTTTGGCGGACCGGGTGGCCAGTGTTTCCGCTCCGGCCATAAAGGATCGGATTCGAAGTGAAATCCAAGCGGTTTTCGCCAGCAGCGTGAACGTGGAGCGCGTGTTTTTTCCCGAGAAGAGCAACCAGATTCCCGACCGGCCGGCCCTGACCTTGATCGTCCTGCTTCCCGACCAGGCCCTGCGGGACGATCCCAAGATCCTGACCTGGCTGGATGCCATGACCCGGGAATACGGTACTTCGGCCCGGACATTCAAGAGCGCCCTGATCTGGGCGGTTCCCGAGACATCGACCCATCTTCAGGAGGAAGCAAGGAATTTGCTAGCTTGGGAGTCTATTCAACACGAGGACATCGGCAAACTGGACGAGAGCCAGAAAAAGCAGTTGGCCGAGAACCTGGGCAAAGCCAAGCGCGACCTGAAGGAATGCGTCTGGCGGACTTATAAAAACCTGGTCCTGTTGGGCAAGGACAACGCCCTTCGCACCATTGATCTCGGTCTGGTCCACTCCAGTGCTGCCCCCACTCTGGCCACCTTCATGATCAACCGCCTGCGCCAGGACGGCGACGTGGAAGAATCGGTCAGCCCCAACTTCCTGGCCCGAAACTGGCCCCCCGCTTTCACCGAGTGGAGCACGAGGTCGGTCCGTGACGCATTTTACGCTTCGCCGAAATTCCCCCGGCTCATGAATCCCGAAGCCGTGAAGGATACGGTGGCCAAGGGTGTCAACAACAAACTCCTGGCTTACGTCGGCAAATCCTCGGACAGGTATGACCCGTTCTTCTTCGGAACCCCTTTATGCGCCCACGAAGTCGAAATCTCGGAAGAGATGTTCATCATCACCAAGGAAACGGCCGAGGCATACTTGAAGGCCCAGCAGGAACCAGCTCCGCCTCTGATTGTCAAAGAGCCAGTGGCGCCCCCTACCACTCTCGGATCATCTTCGCCAGGTGTTCCTCTGGGGCAGCCTATAATCGGCGGAACACCGTCGCCAGGTGCCCTCACGCCTCCGGGAACACCTGCGCCTACTCCACTTGTGACCAAATTGACTTGGACCGGCGAAATCCCCGCCCAGAAGTGGATGAACTTCTACACCAAGGTGCTCTCCCGGTTTGCAACAGGTGGAAGTATGAAGATCCACCTTAATGTCGAGATTTCTCAACCCGGTGGCATTTCACCCCAGAAAATCGAAGAAACATCGGTAGCCCTACAAGAACTCGGACTGAACGATTATTTAGGGAGAGGGGAACAGTGAATGGATGGACAGCAAATTTTTGAAACTTCATTCATGGAATAGACTTCAATTTCGCCAAGCGTCTTGTTTTCCATAGCATATACGAACCAAGATGTTGCTGAAGTTCTTTACATTTATCTGTAATTTCAGACAGATTGGGCTCAAGTGCCTCATTTTCTGTTGTCAACCATTGATACCTGGCCGCGACTCCTGGAATTTCTGTTGATAAGTTATTGAAAATAGTTCCGAAGTAGTTTGTCGAATAGTTTATTTCATCTGGAACAGGAAATTTCAAAAAAATAGAGTAAAAAAGGAAGTCGATTTCATTGATTTCGTGTGGCGTCAGGCACACTTGATCCGGCCAGTTATCGGGATATCGGTTTTTGAAGTGTTGTTCCAACTTACCAAAAAGAGTTTGATAATTGGATAAATCCAGCCCAAGTTTGCTGATCTCATGGGATATTTCAACGATATTGTGTCCAAGTTTCTTAAAGGATTTTGTACCACCTTTCAATCTATAGAACGCTTTTAACACTTTTTCGACTGCGGCCCCGGCAATGAAATATCCCCATAGGAGACCATTGAGGATAGTGCACCGAAAGCAAATATATTCGTCGACACCGACTCGACATATTTGCATAGCTTCACTTTGCTGAGCCAAGAACTGATGAATATCATCGTGCGAAAGATTAAAATGCTGTTTCATTTCTAGTTAGGTTCAGGTTCCTACTTTTACCTCAACTTGCAGGTAAGATCCCTTCCCGTCATGGTTTTCAATAACCTTTACACAACTTGTCACCAAAAAAGTGATCATCGTCGCATGATATGCTGAAAGAACATGCTCTTGTAGAGTTTGATCGTCTTCTAAAGCATCAACGATGAGTCCCTTATCGCGGGCTAAAGTGATATTAATCGGCCGGTTATGAGTCTTGTGCTCTCTAGCGTCGCCGAGCCACTGGGCAATTCGATGACCCAATTTGTTTGCTCCAACTGGGATGTCTCTGAACATGTAGCTGTCAAGCCATTGCTCAACCTTCTGACGGGCCAGATCCATCGTTCTCGCACAAATATTCAGAAAACCGTGCGGGTATGTTTTTATCTTCTCCACCCATATGACGGCAGATTTTGGATTCGTACTGACTTCTAGTTTTGCCTGTTCAAATTCAGCAAGTACTGATTCAGCAGGGGCTGTGAATACTCCATTGGGAGTAGGAAAGGTCACTTGGGGATCAATTGGCCCGATAGCAGAGTGCTTTCCCATTACAATACGATCACAAGCACAGGCGATCATGGTTGCAGCAGACATTGCATTTTGAGGAATAATTGCGCGGATATCCTTGTACTTACTGCGAAGATAAAGGACGATTTGTTCTGCGGCTTCCATAGATCCTCCAGGGCTATGGAGGATCAGGTCTAACTTGTCACCCTTCATTCCGTGCAGAGCAGACATAAAACCCTGCATATCCTCGAGAGTCACTGATAGTAGCAATCCAGGAATCGCTGATGATTTCAAAGAATTGAAAGCTGATGCATAAAGTATAGTATCACGACCAGTATAAGTAGCTAATTGTTTCAAATAATGGCGTCTGACGGTATCTTGTGATAAACCCTTCTGCTTCAGTATTTCGTCCCGTATCTCAGATAGGCTCGGCATCAGCAGCTCCTTGAGAAGAAACTCTAATATCTACAGAATTCTGGATAGCCGGGAGTTGAGGTAAACTGCGAAGGATATCAACCACAAACGGTTCTATTAGTTGCTCTCCTAAGCGGATAAATTCCTCACGTTCTTTTTCAATATTGTTAAGTGATGAGGTTGGATTCGACATTGTTTTCTCCCTCTGGAAGAGAATTATATCTCACTTTCAAGCAAATCGTATCTTTGTCGATAATTGGGCTGTCCAATCTTCCAGAATGGTATGCCATGAAAAGAACGCGGGATTTTGGGAAGTGATTAGGACGATCATTTGGAATAACATAATCTTGCCATTGATGACGACGGATCCAAACCCTCTTTCGGCACCTTTCCATTTCTGAATCACAATATCGGCCTCCGGCGGCCGGGATTCCGCCCCTGGACCCCGCCGAGGGAATGCGATCCCCTCGGGCTCCCCGTTCCTTTTAGCTGTCAGCTATCAGCCGTCAGCTTTCAGCCGCGCCCATCTGCGGACAGTCCTCTTCTGCCTTTGGGTCTGGGCATTAAATTCCTTGCGTTGTCTGCGTTCCCTGCGGCTGAAATTCCTGGCCTTCAGCAGTAGCCCGGACGGGCTGGTCGGGCCGGGGGACGGCGGCCCGCAAGCCGCCTTCCACCGCTTGCGTGTCCCTCCGCGCTCGGCCGAGCATAAACGGCCGCCGCCCCCGATCGGGGTCCCCTCCAATTATCCCTCGGCCCCGCCGCTGCGTGACGCGGCGGTGTCAGGTCCGCTCCCGCCGGCTTGCTACCGGGCCGCAGCGTCTCCCGGCCCGGCGGTCAGGTTCATTTTCCCTCGCTCGGCCCTTCAACTGGAGGTGAAAGGGCCGGGCGAGGGAAAAATTGCTCGGTTACATCAGCGAAGGAGAGACGACATGAGCCAGAAAATCTACGACCTGATCACCGACCGGATCATCGCCCTGCTGGAGCAGGGCGTCATTCCCTGGCGCAAGCCCTGGGACGCGGCCAGCGGTGCCCCCCGGAACCTGGTTTCCGGCAAGGTCTACCGGGGCATCAACGCCATGCTGCTGGCCAGCCTGGGCTTTGGCTCGCCGTGGTTCGCCACCTTCCACCAGGTCAAGGCCCTCGGCGGAGCCGTCAGGAAGGGAGCCCACGGATTCCCGGTGGTCTTCTGGAAGTTCCTGGAGGCCACCGCCGAGCCGGACGGAGAAGGCGAGCAGACCAGCCGCCGCGATCGCGTGCCGCTGCTCCGCTACTATACCGTTTTCAACCTGGAGCAGACCGAGGGGGTCCCGGCCGGGAAGATCCCTACCCTCGAAATCCACCACTTCGACCCCCTCGAGGCCTGCGAGCGGATCGTGGCGGAGATGCCGCAGCGCCCCGAGATCCGCCACACCACAGAGGCCCGGGCCTACTATCGGCCAGCCACCGACACCGTGACCATGCCGCTCCGGGAGTCCTTCCACTCGGCAGCCAAGTATTTTTCTACCCTGGCCCATGAGCTGGTCCATTATGCCGCGTTCCGGATTATGCCGTGCCGATGCTGTTGATCCCGCAATCTCTGTAAGGATAGCTGACGCAGTTATCGGCATAATCCGCCCGCTCTTCAGAGGAAATAATCGCATCCTCCTCGACTTAACTTCTACTTGAAAAACGATGTTCAGAGTCACATCCTCAAGCATTTCAACTAAAACGAAAGGAGTGACTTATGACATCAGTAGCAAACCATGGTGGCGAAACGACAGCCACCCCGAATTGGCTGGCATCTCATTGCCAGATGTTCTTGGAAAAGCTCTGTGCGCAGGGCTATGCGCTCGACACATTACACTTTTATGAACTGACTATTCGTCGTTTCCAAAAAGAGATGGAACATCGCGGTTTCGGTGTCGGGGACCTCAATGGACCGGCGATAGAGGCCCTTCAAGAAGCAGTGCTAAGGGAAACTTGCCAAGGCACTCGAACCTTTGCCTTGTTTTGTCTTCGGCGATTCGTCGATTATTTGGCGGGAGCCGGAGTTATCGCCTTACCGGAGCCGCCGGCGAAGAAACTGACCGCCCTTGACCATTTGCGTGAAGAGTATTACGTCTACCTTCGCCAGCAGTGCGGATTGAGCGAGGCCACGATCTATAATTGCATACGCTTTCTGTACCGGTTCATGAACTTCCACTTTGGGGAAACGCTCGGCGACCTTAACGCCATCACCCCCGACGATATTATTGCCTTCCTTGGCCACCTCAAAGTCGGATCGAGACACTACCGCAATAAAGCGGTGCCGTCGCATCTGCGCAATCTGTTCAAGTTTCTGTTCTGGAGTGGAAAAACCAAGCGCAATCTGGCCAACGCCATTCCCCGCGCCGCCCAACCCCAGCCGACCAACCTGCCGTGCTATCTGAAGCCAGAAGATGTCCGGCGATTGATCGAGGCGGTCCGAACGAACGGTACCCTTGGCCGCCGCAATTATGCGATGGTACTGTTGATGGCCCGCCTCGGATTGCGTTCACCGGAGGTCATCGCGATTCAGCTCGACGATATCGACTGGCGATCGGGTGAAATCTTGATCCGGGGCAAGGGCAAGCTGCATGATCGCATGCCGCTGCCCGCCGATGTGGGCGAAGCCATTGTCGACTACATTCGCAACGAGCGGGCCGGGACCTCCCGGACCCTGTTTGTCTCGGATAAAGTGCCCCATCCTCCGTTCAAAGATGCCAGCATCCTGAACTCCATCTTGCGAAAAGCCTTCGAGATAACGGGGCTGGAGCCACCGCAGAAATATGTCAGCTCTCATCTGCTCCGTCATTCTCTGGCCGTCGACATGCTTCGTCGCGGGGCGTCGCTGGACGAAATCGGCGATGTCCTGCGGCACCGCTCGCGGATGACGACCACGATCTACGCCAAATATGACCTCGATGCGTTGCGATCGATCGTCCAGGATTGGCCGGCTAAGGGAGGTCTGCAATGACCTCCCTGACCACCCAGCTCGAACGTTATCTCGATGTGCGGCGCCGTTTGGGTTACGACCTGTCCTTCTCGGAACGTGTGTTGCGCCGATTTACCGGCTTTGCCGACGCCCAGGCCATTGACCATATTACCGTTGATCTGTTCCTGCGTTGGAAGGAACACTTCGGATCGGCGGATAACAACACCTGGTCCCATCGCCTCGGCATGATCCGGCTCTTCGCCCGGTGGCTCCAGAACATCGATCCCCGCACGGAAGTCCCTCCACCGGGCCTGATACCGGGAAAATATCGTCGCCGACGGCCCTATATCTACTCAGACGAACAGATCGCGGCGATTGTCTCGGCCGCGGCCAGGCTTCACTCACCCTATGGTTTGCGCGGATGGACCTGTTCGACGCTGTTCGGGTTGATCGCAGTCACCGGTCTGCGCGTTAGCGAGGCGATCGGGCTGGACGAGCAGGATGTCGATCTCGACAAGGCGGTGCTAACCATCCGGCGAGGGAAAGGCGGCAAATCCCGCTTTGTCCCGGTGTCGGCCACGACCGCCGGCCGCCTGGGCGCTTATCGGACCGAACGAAACCGGATTCTGGGCGCCAGTCCGGGGCCGTTCTTTCTCTCGGAAGAGGGCCAGCGTCCAAGCGACTGCGGCATCCGGTACTGTTTCGCGAAGGTCTGTCAATCGATCCACCTTCGGGATCGGCAAGACTTTTACAAACACGGCCGCGGTCCGCGGATCCACGACCTGAGGCACACGTTCGCGGTCCGCACAATCATGGATTGGTACCGGCGGGGGCTGGATCCCGACCGCGAGATGAACAAGCTCAGCACCTATCTGGGCCACAGCAATCCCAATCACACCTACTGGTACATCGAGGCGGTCCCGGAACTGTTGCGGCTGGCTTCCGAACGGGCCGAGCGGTCCATCGCAGCGGGAGGAACGGCATGAAAACGTACCCTCTCCCCATTTATGTGCAACGGTTCTTCACCGAACGTCTCGTGACTCAGCTCAGAGCCAGTCAGAATACGGTGGCCAGCTATCGCGACACCTTCCGCCTGTTGCTGAAGTATGCCTCCAACCGCCTCGGACGCGCACCGACCGATCTTCGGGTCGTCGACCTCGATGCGGAGCTCGTCGGCGGTTTCCTCGACCACGTCGAAACCGCGCGGGGCAATGGCGCCCGGAGCCGCAACGTGCGCCTCGCGGCGATCCGGTCATTCTTCAGGTATGTAGCCGTCAATGAACCGCAGATCCTTTACCATTGCCAGCGCATCCTCGCGATGCCGTCCAAACGGTTCGAGAAACGCACGATCACCTACCTGAACCAGGCCGAAATCGAAGCGCTCATCGCGGTGCCAGATGGGGCGACTTGGGTGGGACGGCGCGACCGCACCCTACTCCGGTTGGCTTTGCAGACGGGGCTTCGGGTGTCGGAGCTAATCAACCTCTCCTGTGCGGACGTGGTTCTGGGAACGGGGGCGCATGTCCGATGCATGGGCAAGGGACGGAAGGAGCGGTCCACGCCGCTTCGAAAAGACAGTGAAATAGTCATGCGCGACTGGCTGGCAGAACACGCTGACGACCCCTCCAAACCCCTCTTCGTCAGCAACCGCGGGGATCGACTCAGCCGCGACGCGGTCGAGCGCATCGTCCGCAAATATGTGGAAGTTGCCTCCCGGCGCTGCTCGACTCTCAAGGGAAAGCGCGTCACCCCGCATGTGCTCCGCCACAGCGCGGCCATGCAGCTCCTGCAGAACGGCGTCGATCGCACGATCATCGCGCTTTGGCTGGGCCACGAATCCATCGAAACCACGCAGATGTACATCCACGCGGATCTTGGGTTGAAGGAGCAAGCCATCGCCAAAACGAAACCCGTCGCGGTTCCCGAAGGCAGATACCGGCCCAGTGACGAACTACTCGCCTTTTTGGAAGCGCTCTGATTATGCCGCTAACGTCGACGATGGAATGATGCCTACAGCGACGTCAGCATCTCGATACGGCATAATCCGGAACGCGGCATAATGGACCTTATGCCGATAACGGCATAAGACCCACAGCACGGGCGCCCCGAACCGCCTGGCCCGGAAATCCCTGGAGGACTGGGCGCCCTTCGGCACGGCAGACTACAGCCGGGAGGAGCTGGTGGCCGAGATGGGCGCCGGGTTCCTCTGCGCCCACGCCGGCATCGATGGCGCCACCCTGGAGAACTCCGCCGCTTACATCCAGAGCTGGCTGCGGATCCTCAAGGACGACCGCCGCGCCGTGATCGTGGCTGCCGGCCAGGCCCAGAAGGCGGCCGACTTCATCCTGGGCGGTCCTTTTGAAGACGAACCTACCCACTGATCCCACTGGCCCGACTTCACCCGGGCCGATTTTCCCGCCATCGATCCCCGATCTCGGCCTACCCCCAAGCCCCTGCCACTGGCAGGGGCTTTCCTTTTCATCGCGACCAGCCGGCCTCCGGCGGCCGGGGCGCCGTCCCTGGACCCCGCCGAGGGAATGCGATCCCCTCGGACTCCCCGTTCGGTTTTCGTGATTCAGCCGAGCTGGTAGCAGACATGGAGGAGGAGCGACGGGGTGAAACGGCGAGGTAGACAGCTGCCCAGCCGATCGCTGAGAAGATCTCCGCCTTCGGGCCGTCCCTCCACATGCTCACGCCAGGCGCCGCTGGCGCTCTCTGCCCGTCATTCGCTTGCCCTTGGCTCGGCCCTCCAGCTCAGCCAGCGGTAGCCCGTCCACCGGTGGCCGTCTGCGCCGGGCCCGGTCGGGCCGGACCGGCTGACGGCGGCCCGCAAGCCGCCCGCCACCGCGTTCGCGTCCCTCCGCGCTCGACCGAGCATAAACGGCCGCCGCCCCTGTCCCGCTCTGAGCGGGACGGGTCCCCTCCAATTATCCCTCGGCCTCGCCGCTGCGGTGCCGCGGCGGTGTCACGTCCGCTCCCGCCGGCTTGCTGCCGGGCCGCATCGTCTCCCGGCCCGGCGGTCAGGTTCATTTTCCCTCGCACCGGCCCTTCAACTGGAGGTGAAAGGGCCGGGCGAGGGAAAAATTGCTCGGTTACATCAACAAAGGAGAGATGACATGAATGAGATCCAGAAGCGTATCGAGGAGATCAAGGAGGAACTCTGGCGCGACCACCGCACCGTGGTGGATATGCCGGAAGGGGTACCGGTGGAAGTCCAGCTCCGGCTTATCGAGCAGGATCTGGAGGGACTCCGCACGAACGGAGAACAGGACCCCTACTTCGATGACTGCCCCATCTGCCAGGCGATGAAGGCAGAGGGATTGCAGTGGACGCGGCATTTGGACTTCTGCACCGGCTGGTGCCCCGGTTGTGAAGTGCTGGACTGGTGTCCCGCTGCCGCCGACAACCACAGTCCGGAGGAACGGGCATGGATGAAACAGCACAACGACTTCCCGCCCAGCGACCGCCGGGATCTGCCGCCAGGAGAAGCATAATGGAACATAGACTGTATCGGCTGGCCTTCCGGGCGGGCGGCGGCGACCCCTTGGGTCGGAAGATTATCGGATCGTAACCGGGCTAGGAGACAGGAGCGGCCGGCTCTGACCCACCCGGGCCTCAACCCAACAAAACCCTCGCTTCAGGCGGGGGTTTTTATTTTACCGGCGCGCCTCCGGCGGCCGGGGCCCCGCCCCTGGACCCCGCCGAGGGAATGCGATCCCCTCGGTCTCCCCGCTCGATTTTCCTTGATTCAGCAGAGCTGGCAGCAGATACGGAGAAGGAGCGAAGGGGCGAAACGGCGAAGCGGACGGTTGCCCAGCCGCATGATGAGAAGACTCCGCCTTCGGGCCGTCCCGCTGCAAGCTCCCGCCAGGCGCCGCTGGTGCTCTTTGCCTGTCATTTGCTTGCCACTTACGATCCGGCCTTCCGGCTCCGCCAGCGGTCGCCCGTCCTCCGGCGGTCGGCCGCATCGCTCCCGCCAATGCCGGCGGACGCCTTCCGCTTGGCACTTGCGCCGCCGATGGCCGTCTTCGCCGGGTCCGTTCGGGCCGGGCCAGATGATGGCGGCCCGCAAGCCGCCCGCCACCGCTTGCGCGTCCCTCCGGGCTCGGCCGAGCATAAACGGCCGCCGCCCCCGATCGGGGTCCCCTCCAATTATCCCTCGGCCTCGCCGCTCCGTGACGCGGCGGTGTCACGTCCGCTCCCGCCGACTTGCAACCGGGCCGCTCCGTCTCCAGGCCCGGCGTCTGGAGGTCATTTTCCCGCCTGGCCCTTCAGCTTGGAGTGAAAGGGCCAGGCGGAAAAATTTGCTTGGCGGGTTCCCAAGGAGGCACGACATGAACAAGAAGACCGACTACGCGGAAATGGCGAAGCGCTGCATCGCCCACCTGGTTCGGGAGAGCCAACTCTCCAGCCAGCCGGTGACCAACCCGGAGGAGGCGGCCCAGTTCGTGGCCCTGGCCGTGGTGGCTGGCGGCGACCCGGGCCGGGAGTGCGTCGGGGTCCTTTGCCTGAACGCGGCTGGCCGGGTGACGGACGTCCGGATCCTGGGTATCGGCACGGTGAACCAGGCGCCGGTCTACCCCCGCGAGGTGGCCAAGGCGGCGTTGTTGTCGGCCGCAACGGCCGTGATCCTCTTCCACAACCACCCCGGGGGCCAATGCCGGCCCTCGGCCGAGGACCTGGCCCTGACCCGGACCCTCACGGAGGCGCTGCGGCCGCTGGACATCGAGCTCCACGACCACCTGATCCTGGCCGGAAACCAGGTCTACTCCACCACTTTCAGCCGGACCGTCTCGTTTGCCCCGGAGACCCGGACCCTTTTCTAACTCTGACCAATCCGGGGGCCGCGCATCCATGCCACGCGGGAAGGAGATTTCATCATGGTGAACAAGGTTCAACTCATCGGCCGGCTGGGCAAGGACCCTGAAGTCCGAGCCACCCAGGAGAACGTGGCCTTCGCCCGTTTCTCCCTGGCCACCGACACCCACTGGACCGACCGCAACGGTGAGAAGCAGAGCCGCACCGAGTGGCACAACGTCCTGGCCTGGGGGCGCCTGGCGGAGATCTGCGGCGAGTACCTGCGCAAGGGTCGCCTCGTGTTCGTGGAGGGCCGCCTGCAGACCCGCTCCTGGGAGGAGGCGGCCGGCCAGCGCCACAGCCGGACGGAGGTGGTGATCCACGACCTCAAGATCCTGGAGCCCAAGCAGCCGGTGGAGGCGCCGCAGCCCCCAGCGGAGAGCGTCGCCACCGAAATCCCGTTTTGAGGCGGCTCACTCAGAACCGAAAAGCCCGGATCGCTCCGGGCTTTTCGGTTTTTTTCGTCCCGCCGTTGAGGCGAGACCCACATTTGCCTTATACGCCCCGATCTCTTCTAATCCCTGGCCTGGAGTATCCCCTTTTTGGACCGGGGGCGCCGCCCCCTGGTCCCCCGCCGAGGGAATGCGATCCCCTCGGGCTCCCCTGACTTGAAAGCCTCGATGATTCATCCGTCAACTTCGTTCGCATAAGGAATCACCAGGCGATTCGTTTTACTGTTGAGAGCGCCACGCCATTTACGTTTCGCCGTCCGCCCTCGCCCCCTTCGAGAAGTGCGCCGCGGATCGCCCCGCCTGGTCCTCCTCCCTCCGGTCATCTTCGAGGGCGGAGCGATCCGCCGACGCGGTTTCTACCACCCACCCACCCGCGATGGCGTCCACCGAAGAAATCGGAATTCAGAGAGGCGGGAAGCCGAAGATTCACTCGAGTGCAGGATACGGGTTTGTGTATACTTCGTACACACAAACCCCTGCCAGGGGGATACCCCCTGGACCCCGCAGGCCAGGTTGTCACCTGTCCTGGGATGCAAACCGATCGAGATAGTGGGGGATTCTGGAATCGTGGAATTCCTTGGGAATATCCACTTCCGAGATGCCGAACGAGGACAGCTTCACGATGGCTCGGAAGTCCGGGATGTGCATGAATTCGGAGGGGAGCATCAGCTTCTCGATCTTGTCCTGGTCGTTGATGGTCTTGCGGTCGCCGATGTCCTTGGGCGAGAGTTGGCGGCCCTCCATCCGCTTGATGATCTCCCGTTCGCCGATGGATCTTGAAAGGAACTCGGCGGTGTCGGGGTCGTTGAGGCGCAGGAAGAAGCCGGTGTTGAAGTTGTTGTAGAAGGTCATCTTGTTGGGCTTGCCGTAGACATCCTCGATCTTGCCCAGGTCCTGGTTGGCCACCACCAGGCCAGCACCCTTGGAACGGCCCACTGTCAGCAATTCAAAAAGGACCGAGATCTGGTCCAGGCTACCGATCTCATCGATGCAGAACCACAGGCGGCGGTTCTCCTCACGGGTGGTGTCGGGCAGGCTGAGGGTCTCCCGGATCATCAGGTCGAAGGCGAAGGTCATGAGGGGCCGGAAGGTCTCGGCGTAGTTCTTGATGTTGAGCAGGAACAGGTTGCCCGAACCGGGGCGGCGGATGAAGTCGCGGAAGGAAAAGTCCCCGTCCAGATCGGTCACGAACCGGAACCAGGAGATCTTCTCGGTAAGCGTCGAGATGACCGAGGCGGCCGGGCCGGAGCCCTTGCTCTCGATGTGCTTCAGTGCCCCCCGGTCCTCCACGGGCAGGCTCTTGAGCTGGCGGATGATGTCCTCCAATCCTTGCGAGAAGAAGTTCCAGATATCGGCGTTGGTGCGGCACCCCTGGGCGTGCAGGAAGCGGAGGCCGGCGGCGAAGACGTCCTTGGCGGCGTTGTTCCAGAAGGGATCGGCATGGGTCTCGCGGGGCGGCTTGAAGACCACCTGGGAGATGATCTCGAAGTCGGGCGGAGTGCGCAGCTCGTTGAAGAAGCTCCAGCGCAGCGAGCGGGCGTCGAAGGGATAAAACACCTGGTCCGACTCCGGGTCGAAGTGCTTGGACAGGAACTCCCCCTTCACGTCGTAGACGATCATCTTCTCGGCGGTGCGGTGCGTCCGGATCCGCTCGCGGACCCGGGCGATGATCTGGTTGAAGAGGACGCTCTTGCCGGTGCCGGTGGTGCCCATGATGAGGATGTGCTTGGTCTCGAGATCGCGGGGGAAGGTCAGGCCGCAGATGGTGAGATGGTGACCTGCGTTTCCGCCCTCGGCCCGACAAGCATCCTCCAGGGTTTTCTTCAATTGAGGCAGCGACACCTTGAAGGCCCCGCGCAGGAAGCGGGTGGTGGTCATGCGGCCGGAGGCGTGGACGAACACCAGGATGTAGGCGACGGTGAGCAGGTAGGCGGCAAAGGACCACTGGAAGATTCGGGCAACCTCATTCTCGAACCGGTCGATGTTCGGCCCAAAGAAGTGACGCAGCCGCCGGCGGTACGTGGAGCTGGGAACGGAGAGCGAGTCCTGAAAGAGGGGGCGCAGCTCCGGGGGGACCAGAACCTTGTTCTCCCGGCCGAAGAATCGAAAGGACGGCAGGTAATACTTCAGCAGGGCATTTGGAGGAAGCCGGAAAGAGGCACCCGAAGGAAGCTTCAGGTCAAATTGATTGAGATAACTTCGCCGGACGCCCACCCCGACGACGATCACCTGGACCAGCAGGCCCAGCAGAAAGCCCAGCAGAACCAGCTTGTAGTACATCTTGATGTCGGAGGTGATGGCCTCGTGGGCCTGGTAGCCACGCATAGATCAGGATTCACCACAGGCACGGAGGACACAGAGAGCAGAGAAGAGAATTGACCACGGATGGACACGGATGGACACCGATTGGGAATTTGAATGATTTGGATTCGAAGGTCATTGGGTAGTCCCTTCAGCGGTCGGGTGTCAGGGAGCGGGATGGGGCGAGATCCTTTTCACGGGATCGGGAGAGATCGAGGTCCTTGTCGAAGGAGATCTCGGGGTCGGAATGGCGCTTGAGGTCGAATTCGTCCCGGAAGTTCCACTGCTTCCCGGTGTAACGTTCCCAGAGGTGTTCCTTCAGCCGGGTAAAATCCTCA
>Ga0208940_1001505_pt1 | contig 24309 bp, 22 predicted proteins | sample AD_JPNNA6_MetaG_FD_184445 | JGI IMG/M metagenome (GOLD analysis project Ga0208940, IMG submission 184445) | Active sludge microbial communities of municipal wastewater-treating anaerobic digesters from Japan - AD_JPNNA6_MetaG (SPAdes) (version 2) | ecosystem: Engineered > Bioreactor > Anaerobic... | reverse complement strand
CCGGAGGCGGACGAAAGCGGAGACAGGTTCACGTCTCCAGTGCGTTTCATGAACCGCCGGATGCGGAACCGCATGTCCGGTGGTGTGGGAGGACGGCGGGGGTGACCCCGCCTCCTACCCGATCGGGAAGTTTCGATATGAATTAACTGCCATCCGGGAAAGACCCGGGCTTCATTCATGTGCCGTAAAATACGCCTGAAGCTCCCGGGCCAGCTCCTCCGGTACAACCGGACAGATGATCTCATCGTGAAGTTTTTCAAAGTAATTCAGGTCACTTGTGCCGAGGGGATTGATTTCAAAGCGGGGGACGATGCGTCCATGCACCCAGAAGTTTTTTTCGGGAACCATGGTGGCGTATATTGACATATTGAAGCTTATGAAATTGTTGACATATAAATGGTAGAAGATTCTGGAGAGTCCGTCCAGCATTTCGTTAAAGTTCGCCTCAGTCAGGTCAAAAAAAGAAGTCTTTTCCCTGAAGTAGAAATCCACTTCACCGGCCATCCCTTTGGGGGAAAAGGCGGTAAGCCATGAGATTGTCCCCGTGTTGGCGATGAAACGCTTGGCGGCCTCCTGTTCGATGACCAGCAGATTGCGCCACAGGTTGCCTCCGCCGGAGGCATGCTCGTAATTGCAAGCGGAAGCGAGCAGGCGCCGCACAAAGTTTGTCGGCTTTTTGCTCACAATGGTCTGCAGGTGTGGATGGATCAGGCCGCCGCCGGAAGGAGGCATATAGTTCCAGTTGATGGAGCAGAAGCGGTAACCAGGCTGTATTTCGGCGATGTGGTAAAAATAGTCGCGGCAGACGGCAAAGCCTGCGTGCATCGTCTCCGGCGTGAGTTGGTCCAGAGGGATGAAATGGCGTGAAGAAAAAATAGCCACTGTATTGGTCGCGTCATAAGGGAAAGCGTTGGGGAAAAGGCAGGCGTCGCCCTTTTTGAACTTTCCTTCCGGGAGGAAATCGGAGGTGAATTTTGGTGTCAGTTTGTCAAAAAGTTCCGGACAGAAAGGGCAGATGGAAGGCGGAGATTTTTCCAGGTAAGCATCCGTGTCCGGGCGGTGGGCCGGCCTGACACGGTAGGGAAGGATGCGGCTGGCCACGCCCGTGATTTCATCATAGCGCACCTCGATCGGCAGCTCTTTGGGGTGGAAGCCGTCGAAGGGGTTGAGGTAATGTCCGGTGGTTTCTTCTTTGTGGAATCCGATTTCTTTCATTTTTTATCCTTTTCCGGGCGTCGGTTCTTTGTTTAAGACGGCGCTTTTTTCAAACACATGCCGAGAAAACGATCGACGTTTTGCTGTGACAGATCGCCTCTTAATTCCGCCTTTAAAACATCCAGAGGGATTTCCACACGGGCGGCGCTGCGGTGTCCGCCTCCCTGGCCGATACTGCCGCAGGCCTGCTGCGCCATTGCGCCGCAGTCATGCCGGTAGCCGTCCCCCCGGAAGATGATGATCAGGCGCTCGCTGACGATGCCTGCCACGACAACGATGCGCGTGCCGATCAGGCGCAGATAAAAATCCGCAACCTGGACGCAGACATCCGGGCTTTCCACCAGCCCCAGAAAACCGACACGCCGGCCCCGATAGTGTTTCATGTGATGAAAGGCATGGTCAAAATATTTCAGGTAACGTATCGGTGTCTGATTGAGTTCAATGCGGCGAATCAGCCTCAGATTGGCGTGCCTTGAGTGGTAGGTGTAGGCGCGGATGTCTTCGGCGGACGTTTCACGGTCGAAGTTGTCCGTATCCGTTTTAATGCCGTAAAGAAGGGCGGTATGCAGGTTGCGCGGGATGCGGATGCGCGCGCCCACAAGATAGGAGGTCATGATTGTGGAAAGAGCGCCGTATTGCGGCCGGACATCGGCAAACGGCGCCGACCAGTCTCCCTCCCGGGGATGGTGGTCAAAAACAAGCGACGGTAAAAGGGGCGGCGGGCGGCTGCCGAAAAAAGACGGTTGCGCATCCACCAGCGCGGCCAACCGGTATGCACCCGGATCGATCTGACCAAGCAGGCGGATATTGAGGCGCATGGCCGCCGCCAGTTCCCTGTTCTGCAGACGGCGGATCGGTTCGGTAGCCGCCATGGTACAAAGAGAAAGACCCCTGGTGCGGTGCAGTAACTCCCGAAGCGCCATGGCCGAGGCGATGGCGTCCGGATCGGGGCTTCCGTACATCATGATTAGAAGTGAATCGCCGGGCACCACGAGATCCAGAAGTTTTTTTAAGTTCTGATGGGTTTCGCTTTTAAAGACGATAGACTCCGTTTTCATGGCATACAGTCCCGCGAAGGCCGTTTTTATGTAATCAGGATTTTGCCCGGATAACCGCTTACGGTTTCCCCTACCACGGCGGCGTCGATCCCAGCCTGATGCATCGCCTCCACAGTTGCCTGTGCCTTTTGGGCGGGCAGGCTGAAAAACAGTCCGCCGGCCGTTTGCGGGTCAAAACATATATCTAAAACCCACTCCGGACACGAAGAGGCTTTTTCCACCCAATCGATAAAGTGGCTGCGGTTGCGGTAAAGCCCGCCCGGTACATAGCCTGCACCGGCCAGCTCGCGGACTCCTTCGATGATGGGAAGGGAGGCTGAGTCGATGTGCAGGCCGATTTCGCTTGCCGCGACTGTTTCCAGGGCGTGTCCCAGAAAGCCGAAGCCGGTGATATCCGTGCAGGAATGAATGTCACCTGCCGCCAGCATGATTTCGGCCGCCTTGTTATTGAGCGTGGTCATGACCCGGATGGCGCGCCCGAGCTGGGCGTCACCGGCGGCGCCTGATTTCAGCGCCGTGCTGATGATGCCCGTGCCCAGGGGTTTGGTCAGAATCAGTTTGTCACCGGGCCTGGCACCGCGGTTGAAGAGTACCCGGTCCGGATGGATCGTTCCCGTGACGGCCAGACCATATTTTATTTCCCTGTCTTCGACGCTGTGGCCGCCAACCAGCAACACCCCGGCTTCGCGCATTTTATCCAGACCGCCCGCGAGGACTTCTTTCAAAACGCTCTTGTCCATGGTTTTAATGGGGAAGCACACGATGTTCATGGCGCTTAGCGGTTGGCCGCCCATCGCGTAGATATCATTGATGGCATTGACCGCGGCGATCTGCCCGAAGATAAACGGGTCATCCACGGTCGGTGTAAAAAAGTCTACTGTCTGCACCAGGGCGAGATTGTCGGAAATTTTATACACGCCTGCGTCTTCCGCATGTTCATACCCGGTGAGGAGCCGCGGGTCGGAGATAAGCGGCAGGTCTTTCAGGATTTCGGACAGGTCTCCCGGACCTATCTTGCAGGCTCAGCCTGCGCTCTGGACAGTCTCCGTCAGGCGGAGAGGTTTTTTGTCAATCATGTTTCCTTCAAAAATTCTCATGTTTCCACGCGAATATAACGCAGTTCGATGATTTCTAGCATAGAAGAGGTGATTTTCCAACCGCTATTCAAATCAGACAATTTACCTGCCGGTCTTTGCCGTTGTTTTTTGTTGCTTTATTGGTGTCATTAAGTTTATAGAAAATCAAGAAGTGGAAGCTCGTATGATGATCAGATATTACAGTACCAACCGTGACGTGAAGACTATTGCGGGAATTATTCCCTTTGCCGGAAGCGTGTCCTTTAAGGAGGCACTGCTGGCGGGGCAGGCACCCGACGAGGGTCTTTTCATGCCTGATACAATACCCTCGCTGGCGATGAGCGACATCATCGCGCTTCGCGAAAAACCATACTGGCAGGCGGCTCAGCTCGTGGCCGGGGCTTTTCTGTCGGGAGAATTTTCCTACTCTGTTTTGGAAGAGATTGTCAAAGACGCCTACAACTACCCGGTACCGCTGGAGGCTGTGTATCCCCGCGCGTTTATCCTCAGACTCGACCAGGGACCCACGGCATCGTTTAAAGATTTTGCCGCCAGAATGATGGCGCGCCTCATGAGTCACTCAAGGCCTGAAGGAGAAAGGATCAATATCCTGGTGGCTACCTCGGGCGATACCGGCAGTGCGGTGGGAGAAGCCTTCAAAGGCGTGGCAGGCATCGATGTGACGATTTTGTATCCGGCGGCGGAAGTCAGCGCCATGCAGAAAAAACAGCTCGACACGATCGGCGACAATGTGCAGGCGGTGAGTGTGGATGGCAAGTTTGACGACTGCCAGAACCTGGTAAAGGAAGCCTTCAGCGATCCGGAACTCGCCGGTCTGAACCTGTCGTCGGCCAACTCCATAAACTTCGGACGCATCCTGCCTCAGATCGTTTATTATGTTTATGCCTACGCCCAACTGGCCGGAGCCGGTGAGGAAGTGGTTTTTTGCGTCCCTTCCGGAAATTTCGGCAATGCCCTCGGCTGCGAGTATGCCCGCAGGATGGGCCTGCCGGTGGCCAGACTTGTGATGCCCACCAACGAAAACGACGAATTTCCGGTTTTCCTGACCACGGGCAAATACAGGAAGGTGTCACCATCGCGAGCCTGCATTTCCAACGCCATGAACGTGGGCCATCCCAGCAATCTGGCGCGGTTTTTCGAACTGTACAGCGGCACAGTCGACCGCACCGGCGTGGTGCATCGCTCCCCCGATCTGGACGAGATGCGCCGGCGCATCTATTCGGTCAGTGTGACCGATGAAGAAACCCGCCGCACCATCAGAAGTGTTTATGACCGCTACCGGGTGGTGCTCGAGCAGCATGGAGCGGTAGGCTGGGCGGGCCTGGAATCCTACTGGCGTGCAACAGGCGACACCAGACTGGCCATTTGTCTGGAGACGGCTCATCCGGCCAAGTTTCCGGACGAGATCAAGAATCTACTGGACATCGAGCCTGTCCAGCCGCCAAGCATGGAAGGCCTCGCCCGCCGCGAGGGAGAGGCGATCAGCATGCCGGGAAATTACACATCGTTTAAAAAATATCTGCTAAGCCGGTTAAAAATCAGCTAGTATTTGCCCGAAATATCATTTGGCCGTGGTGATGAATTATGAAGCCCGGTAAAAGCCGTGTGAAAAGCACGATGGCGCGCCAGCCGGAACGGACGATTCAGACTCCCTCCGGCGATCTTCTGGTACGGATCGCCCTTGTTTTTCTGGGTGTTCCCTACAAGGGAGAGACGCTCGATGGGGGGAGCCGTGAAAAACTCGTCGTCAGGCTTGACGCATTCGATTGCACCACCTTTGTGGAAACAGTGCTGGCGTCGGCCCTCGATATTACAACCGGCGGCACAGACGGATCCGGGCTTGCCGCTCATCTGAAACGAATCCGCTACCGCGGGGGAAAAATTTCAGGCTACGCGTCGCGCCTGCATTATTTCAGGGACTGGCTTGCCGACAACGAAAAAAAGAAAATATTAAAAGATGTTTCCCGGCTTCTCGGCGGCAGGCCACAACGGAAGAAAATAAACTTCATGAGTTCACGTCCGGATCTCTATCCGCGGCTGAAAAGCAAAACCGCGCGTGACAAAATCAGGCAAACGGAGCAGATGCTTTCGGGCAAGACATTTTACACGATTGACAAAAAAGATTTTTCCGCCGCCTGTGACAAGATCGAAAACGGTGACATTATCGCCTTTGTTTCCGGGGAACAGGGGCTGGATGTGGCCCATACCGGCTTTGCCGTCCGTAAGGGCAAAAGACTGCGTCTTTTGCATGCTTCCAGTAAAGAAGGGGCGGTCGTGATCTCCCAAAAAACTCTTGGCGCATATTTGAAATCATCGGCTGATTTCACCGGCATTCACGTCGCACGTATCTGGCGCTCCTCCGCTACAATCTCTGAATGAACCGTACAAATAAAGTCCGGCGCATATCCTGCAGGATGCGCGCCGGAGCTGTCAGCGACTATGGTGACAAGCCGTGAAGCGTGCCGGGGTGGCAGGCGGAATTTTTTCCTTTCGCGGCCCCGGCGGATGGCTGCCTTCAGGTACGTTTTTTAAGAAACGACATCCAGATGCCTCGCGCCACGAAAATTAAAAGAAGCAGGGCGCCCAGGACGAAAATAATATCCGGTACAAACCTGATCCAGACGGTTGTCTTAATGAACTCGCTCGTGGCGATTTCCGGCGAACGTGCATACCACATGCCTTTTTGAACCGCATGATAAAACTGGTAGAACCCGGAAGGGACGAGGCTTACGGCCACCATGAGCAGCAGGCCGATGTTCAGCCCCCAGAAACTCCATTTTAAAAGCCCGTCCGACCAGGCGTCTTTCCTGAAGATATGCCGCACGGAAAACAGCATCAGCGCGATGGCCAAAAACCCGTAAACGCCGAACAGAGCGGCGTGAGCGTGGATGGGTGTCGTGTTGATACCCTGGATGTAGTATAAAATGATGGGCGGGTTAATGAGGAAACCGAACACGCCTGCGCCGACCAGATTCCAGAAGGCGACGGCGACAAAAAAGTACAGGGGCCATCTGTATTCGTAGGACGGCCCGGCATCGCTCACGGTCTTCATGTTCATGGCCGCCTCCAGTCCCAGAAGCGACAGGGGCACCACCTCCAGCGCCGAGAAAACACCGCCCAAAACCATGATGGGCATGGTGGTGCCGCTCCAGTACAAGTGGTGGAAGGTGCCGATGACCCCGCTTCCCAGGTACAGGAAGATGATCATAAACACACTGGTGTTGGCAAACCGGACGCTCACCGCGCCGATGCGCGTCAGCACAAACGCCATCACGACGGTGGCGAAGACCTCGAAAAATCCTTCCACCCACAGGTGAACCACCCACCAGCGCCAGTATTCCGCGTCCGACAAATGGCTGCCTTTACCGTAGAGCAGGCCGGCCATGTAAAACAGGGGAATGGCCACGGAGCTGTACAGGAGCAGATGGGTAAGGCCCATTTTATCCTTTTCGTTCTTCAGCGCCGGCACTATGGCGCGAAACACCAGAAACAACCAGATGAGCATGCCGATGATCAGGAGAACCTGCCAGACGCGCCCCAGCTCGATATATTCATATCCCTGGTGCCCCAGATAAAAACCGTCTCCGCCGAAGAAACCGTGAGTGGAAAGGAGGGTTCCCGCCAGCGTGCCGAGGACCACAACGACCACCGCCACAAACAGTGTGACTACCAGCTTCCCCTGCGCGGCCGGCTCTTTGCCCACATACGGCCCGATGAACAGCCCCGTGGCCAGAAAGCAGGTGGCGATCCAGAAGATGGCCAGCTGCAGATGCCAGGTGCGCATAGCGGCGTAGGGCAGATAATCGCCGATCGGGAAGCCGAAGAACTTCGTGCCTTCCACGGTGAAATGGGCGGTGAGCGCGCCGGTGCCGATTTGCAGTAAAAACAGGACGATGGCCACCAGGAAATAAATCACGATGGCCTTCTGGCTCGGTGTCGGCGCCGGTTCGGCAAGCGGCACAAGACTGGCCCGATAGTCATCCTCCTTCATGTAGCGGTTATAAAAATACAGCACGAGCCCCAGTGCGAGAATTAAAAGGATCACGCTGACAATCGACCAGATAATGGCCTCGGGAACCGCCTTGTTTCCCACCAGAGGGTCGTAGGGCCAGTTTAGAGTGTAGGTAATTTCCTGGCCAGGCCGGTTGGTGCCCGCCGCCCAGGCGAGCCACAAAAAGAAGCCGGAGATCAGGCGCCCGTCCTTTTCATCACGGGCGATTCCCGCCTGCAGGCCCATTTCCTCATTGCCGTTTTTGAAAAGCTCCGTGTAGTAAGCCGTCAGATGCTCAAATGCTTCCGCCTGAAAGGGAGTCAGAGATAAAACACCGGACTTAGCGTCATAATGGTTTGCTTTGATCTCCCCGGTTACCAATACGGTAAGCCGGGCCTGCATGACGGGATCGAGCGCTTCGAAGTCTTTTTGCGTAAAGGAGCCCGCTTTTTGGGCTTCCAGTCCCATGTGCCGTGCGGCTGAGTAAAGGCCCAGCCGGTGGAGGTAATCTGCCGACCAGTCGGGCGCCAGATAAGAGCCGTGACCCCAGATACTACCGATGTGCTGGCCGCCCCTGCTGTAGTAGTAGTTCTGTCCGTCGATGATCTCATTTCCCGTGAGAATGACCTGGCCCTGGTGATTTTTGATTTGAGCCGGTATCGGCGGTTTTTCCCGGTTGATTACATAGCCCCCGAAAATCAGCACACCGAAACAGACAACTAAAACAAACAATAAAAAAGCACGTACTTGTGGTTTGATCATAGCACTTCCCCCTTTGTTCATTTATGCCGGACAGGCATCATGCAAAGACAATTTTCTGCGGTTGTCTCCCCCCACACTCATGCCGCTGTTTTCCAGGCGGCGCTTACCTGCCTGAACCAAGCTGGTGCGTGCCGTTTTATGCCCCCCTTTCATTTGCGTGTCGCCCCGGCATCACCGTACGTCAGGTGGCAAGCATCGATGAAAATTAACTGCGCCAAGCATTTTACACGGCTTTTGTAATCAAATCAACGATGATAGTTTTGTAATGCCACCCTGCGTCGCCCCGGCATTCATTTGACCAAGGTCATTCATCAAGCGGACAAATCATTTGCCGCGCATGGCGCAGGCTTTAGAGTTGACATCACTGGCCGTGGGGGTGTAATATTCGCAACCGGGTCACGGAAAATGTGTTCATCGGGAAAGCCACACAATTTTTTGCCGTATGTTAACCAGGTAAACCAATCTTTCAAATTAACTCCAGGACAAAAGATTAACCAAAGGAGGTAAAGCATGAAAAAAGAGAAAGCCCAAAGTGGGTTCACCAGGAGGAATTTTATCAAAACAGCAGGGGGAGCCGCCGCTGTTGCAGGACTGGCGGCGGCCGGTTTGCCTCTGATGTCGAGTCAGGCACAGGCGGCAGGAGATCTTCCCAAAAAATGGGATGAAACGTACGACGTGGTGGTTGTCGGCAGTGGTTTTGCCGGTCTCGCCGCCGCTCTGGAGGCCAAAAACGGGGGAGCCAGCGTGCTGGTCATCGAAAAAATGCCCGTACATGGCGGGAATTCGATCATTAACGGCGGCGACTTTTGTGCGCCGGGAACAAAAATGCAAAAAGAAGAGGGGATTGAGGATTCTCCGGAGCTGATGCTCAAGGATATGTTAAGGGCCGGTGCCTACATCAACCATCCGGAACTGGCGAAAATGGTGGCCTACGGAGCGAAAGACGCTCTGGAGTGGACCGAAAGCTACCTGGGATGCAAATACGCTTCGGTCGGCTTTCATGGCGGTCACTCCGTGAAAAGGGCGCACGCAACGGCGATCCGTTCCGGATCTGAGGTTGTCAACAAGGAACTGGCCAAAGCAAAAGAAATCGGCGTCAAGGTGCAGATGCGCACAAAAATGGAGAGATTGATTGTCGACAAGGACGGCAGAGTTGTCGGCGTCGAGGTGCGTAAAAACTACCGTTTCCCCGATGAGAAATCCGGCGCGGCGGCCTTCATCAAAGCCAAAAAAGCCGTGGTGCTCGGCTCCGGCGGGTTTTCGCGGGATGTCCGGATGCGCATGATCCACGACCCGCGCCTTACCGACAGGTATGAATCCACCAACCAGCCTGGCGCCACCGGCGAAGCGATCCTGGCCGCCTGTAAGGTAGGGGCGATGGACGTACAAATGGACTGGATTCAACTGGGTCCCTGGACGAGTCCTGATGAAAAGGGTTTTGGTTTTGTTCCCCTGTTTTGTGAAAGACTGGTCGGCTACGGCCCGATGATCAACCCGAAAACCGGCAAAAGGTTTTTTAAGGAAACCGGCAACCGCAAGGAAAGGGCCGACGCGATTATTCTTCTGGGTGACCCGGTCATCATCATGGGGGATACCTATGCCGTTAATAAACAGGTATTTCCCCACGCCTTACAAAAAGGCATGGAGGTGGGAGCGATCAAAAAGTTTGATACGCTCGAGGCCGTGGCCCGTGAATACAGTATTCCCGTTGATGCATTTTTGAATGAAATCAAGCGCTGGAACGGTTTTGTCGAGAAGAAGAAAGACGATGATTTAGACTGTATGATTTTCAAGGACGCCAAACCGGTGGCCGAGGCACCCTTCTATGCCGCGCGGCTCTGGCCCAAGGTACATCACACGATGGGCGGTCTGGTCATCAATAAAGACGCACAGGTCATGAGTCTTGACTTCAATCCAATCAAGGGGCTCTACGCGGCGGGTGAGGCGACCGGCGGCGTGCATGGCGCGGTGCGCTTAGGCGGCGTGGCGATGGCTGATTGTATCGTGTTCGGCCGTGTTGCGGGTAAAAACGCGGCGGCGGAAAAGGCCTGGAGTTAAACCGGATTACCGGTCGGCCGGAGCTTTTTGTTTTTCTCTCCGGCGACCGGCCTCTTTAGTGTCGTAACTGATGAGAATCACGCGAAAGGAGCCGTTTGTGAAGATAAAGAAAGTAGTGCCTGTTTTGTTTTGCCTGCTTGTGTTTTTAGTTGCTGCTCGCCTGCTGTGGGCGGATGCCAGACTCGATATGTCCAAAGCCGGTGTCAAGGGAGGTAACTGCGCCGCCTGCCACGGGCAGGACAAGGTGCTTTCGAAGGGGCACGTGGACACGAAAGCCATGAACCAGGAGGCGTGCCGGGCCTGCCACACCAAAGACAACTTAAGTTTGACGGGCAAGCTTCCCAACAGTCACCATCATTTACTGGCTGGTATCGGCTGTATTGAATGTCACGGAAAAACCAGGACACCGGAGGGACTGGATATGGACAAATGTGTTTCATGCCATGGTCCCACGGAAGGGTTGGCCCAAAAGACAAAAGAGATCAAACCCACCAACCCGCACACTTCGCCTCATTACGGGACGGAACTGGACTGTAACCTGTGCCATCATCAGCATACGCGTTCAGAAGATTTCTGCGGTCAGTGCCACAGTTTCGATTTTAAAACACCATAAAAACGTAGCGTTGTGCAAAATCAGGGAACGGGGATTTCCATGTCCCCGCTCCCTGTGGAGCTGGTTTTGCATTTTGATTCAGTTTGACACGCCAATCCTTATTTGTTACATTTACGCCGATTTTGATGCTTGGAGCTTTACGGGAAAAGGCCTGTCTGCCCGGCCCGTTTTCCAGAAGTCTCCGTCCTTGTCCCATACGGCTCGACCATTCAGTTACCGGGTGAAAGCGAATGAAAAAAATTCCTGCTGGCAGAAATAACCGGACGGTCTTCATTACCCTGATCTCATTATTATTTGTTACAATCTGGTCACTTGCTTCCTTTGCTGCCTCGAAGGCGGTGCCCACCCGCACGGCGACGGGAAAGCAGCAGGCCAAAGCATGGGACTGCGCGGCCTGCCACAAGGAAGCGGTTTTACCGGCCGACCACGTACCCACAAAAGAAATGACCTATGAAGGGTGTATGGTCTGCCATCTTTCAGGTGCAGACAACGCCCGTTCCCTCCGTGGCCGCCTGCCGGCAAGTCACGTCCATGCGTTTAAAAATGTCCGCTGTGCCCAGTGCCACGGCAATGTGAAAAAATACGAAGCTGTTCGTATGCCCAAGTGCGTGGCCTGTCATGGACCAACGGCGAAGCTGGCCGGGAAGACCGCGGGCGTGCAGCCGCAAAACCCTCATGTGTCGCCTCATTACGGCACAGATCTGGAGTGTAACCTTTGCCATCACCAGCATACCCGCTCGGAGGATTACTGCGCCTACTGCCATAAATTTAATTTTGTCGTTCCCTGATTATAACCGGCCGGGCCGGACGAAGGATAAATGACGATGGAAGCTTTGGAAAATTTATCGCTGACGGATCAATTAAAAAGCGCGGCCGCCCGCGTTCTTTCCGGCGGTCCGGTTTACCTGACCTTCCTGGGCCTCATGGGCATATTGTTCATCGCGGGAGTCGCCTTCGGCATCCACTCCGTGTATATTGAGGGAAGCCGTCACGCTTACGGTACCTCCCGTGAAGTTCCGCTGGCGATGCTCATTGCCACCTATGCGTTTTTTGTGATCATCTCCACGGGCCTGTGCATGGTGTCGTCCATCGGCCATATTTTCGGCGTGGCCAGTTTCCAGCCGATTGCCAAACGCGCGGTTCTTCTCTCCGTCATCACCATCTGTTCAGGTTTTCTTGTCATCGGGCTTGAGCTGGAAAATCCCTTTCGCCTGGCGATATACCTCTTTTTGTCTCCCAATTTTACCTCCAACATCTGGTGGATGGGCGTGCTTTATTCCTTCGAAGTGGTTTTACTGATCATTGAATTTATCCTTTTGATGCTTGACCGGCACAGGGCCTCCGCCGTGGCCGGTTTTCTGGGAATCATCTTCGGTATTGCCGCGATCAGTAATCTGGGCGGGGTTTTTGCCATGCTCAACGGCCGTGAGTTCTGGTACGGGTCCTACCTGCCCATTTTCTTTATCGCCTCGGCTGTGCTGATGGGGAGCGCCGCCGTGGTGTTTTTCACCGTGATCGCCCACTGGGTCAGGCGCGAGCCGCTTGGTGAGGCTATCCGTGATTCACTGGCGGCGGTAAGCAGGCTTGCCGGCCTCATGCTGGCGGTGGTGATATTTTTGACTGTCTGGCGGATGGTGACACTGACCGTGGGCGGCACTCATGAGTTTATGGTTTGCAAGGCTTTTGTTTCCGGCGCCTTTGCTTTCAACTTCTGGGTTTATGAAGTCGCTCTAGGCATGATCATCCCGTTTATTCTTCTGGTGCTCACCAGAGGCAGAAGTGTCGGCGTGTCTTTTGTCGCCGCTTTCCTGATCATCTTTTGCGCCTTTATTATGCGTCTGGATATGGTTGTGGCAGGACAGATTGTACCGATGTACTGGGAACTCGGCGTGAAGGAATATTCCCGTCTCAACGCCTACGCGCCCACCTGGCATGAAATTTTTGTCGTGCTGGGCGGTGTAGGGCTTTCGGGTGCCGCGTTTCTCTTGGGAGAAAAAGTCTTTGATAGTTTGGGTGAAGCATAATCTTCGCCGTCAGGCAACGGCGAAGCGGAAAGGTAGAGCGTAAAGCATGATGCCAAAAGAGCAGGCTCCTGACAGATTATTGGAAAAACCGGAAAATATTTCCGAACTGGACCGCCGCGAGTTTCTGAAAATGGGGCTTTGGATCACCGGTGCTTTTGCCGGCGGCAGCATCTTTTCGGCTGTGTCCGCGGCGGCGAAAGTATTCCCTCATGACACATACGCAGCGAAGTATCCGTATAAACCGCACTACTGCATGGTGATCCGCGTGGATCGCTGTATCGGTTGCCAGTTATGTATGGATGCATGTGTATCCGTAAATGACGTGCCTTCTTACGGGTGGAGAACAAAAATTCTGGAAAGGCAGGCCCCAAAAGCCATCGGGCAGAAGCGCGAGTTTGTTCCCGTTTTGTGCAACCAGTGCAATGATCCACCCTGTGTTCGTGCCTGTCCCGTAACGGCTACCTATAAGGACAGGAAAAACGGAATCGTCATGATGGACAACAAAAAATGCATCGGTTGTAAAATCTGTATGGCGGCGTGTCCCTACGACGCACGTTACTATTGCGAGGAGAAGGGGGCAATTGATAAATGCGATTTCTGCTTTGAAACCAGGCTGTCGCGCGGCATAAATAACACGGCCTGTTCTGAGGCGTGCCCTGCTGATGTGCGCGTCTTCGGCGATTTGTCCGACCCCAAAGATCGTGTTTACAAACTGGTGCATCAACTGCAAAAGCCGGTCTGGGTTCTCAAAAAAGAAACAGGCGCAAAACCAAACATATTTTATATGAAAGGCTAGTCCGGTCGGGATAATGCGTAACAGGCTCATTTTTATTTTTAGTTTGCCCTTCATTTTTGCGGGTATGTCGGCTGTGGCGGCGGATGGCGCAACAAAAGGCATTCTTTATACCAAACCTCTGGAGTCCGTCATCTTCAGCCATGCCTCTCATGCTCAGAAAGAATTTTCATGCGCCACCTGCCACAGCGGCTTGTTTGAGATGAAAGCGATGGAGGCCCAAAAAAATAAAGATTTCATCATGGATTCCCTTTATAAGGGGAAATACTGCGGCGCCTGTCACGACGGCAAAAAAGCCTTTGCCGCCGACACCCAGTGTGCCCGCTGTCATCTGGGGTTCGGAGCCAAACTGGCCGCCGAAGAGGTGCCGCTGTTTAAGAAGAACGTGAAGCTGGGAAAAAGTGCCAAAGGCGTGGCCTTTTCTCATGACAAACACCCGCAGTCCTGCCACAGTTGCCATCCTTCGCTGTTTGTGCCCAAAGAGGGAGCCGATAAGGTCCGCATGGCGGACCACGGCCGTGACAGGTACTGCTTTACCTGTCATGACGGGGAAAAAGCGTTTGCCTGGGGAGATTGCAGCCGCTGCCATACCGAGCCTGTTTCTGCGCCCGGGGGCGTCATAAATTTCGGCCAGGGGAAAAAGGCCGTGGCCTTCAGGCATGAAACCCATAAACCAAAGGGGGGCTGCAAGGAATGCCATCCCAAACTTTTCAGTTTTACCAAGGGCGCTGCCAAAATTGATTTTGATGATCACCTCAGGCAAAAATCATGTTTTGTCTGTCATACCAAAAAGAACGCAACCGCCTTTTATGATTGCAACCGGTGCCATACCGATAAGAAGCCTCCCAAGCTGGGCGGGCCCGACACGCTCACCTATAAAACAACGATGCAGAATGTTTATTTCCATCATGAAAGCCATTCGGAATTTGCCTGCAATTTGTGCCATCCCGCGCCATTTGCCATGAAGAAGGGCAAAACTAAAATGGTCATGGCGGAAATGTTCAAGGGCAAGACCTGCGGCTTGTGCCATAATGGCAAGATGGCCTTCCATGTCCGCCAATGTGCCAGATGCCACAAACAATAATTTGCCCCGGCCCGGAGTGTTTCCCCGAAAAAGAGATAAACTTACGATTGCCTTGTGCCGCGACCGATGGTAAAAGCTGCGGCATGATGAACCTCAGGAGATAATTATTTGTCCCGAAAAAAATCCGGCATCTGGTCGTTTTTCTCATCCGTTCAACTGGCTATTGTTCTTTTGTCATTGATCGCTTTTTTTGCGCTTATCGGTACGCTCGTGCCTCAGAGGGAGGCGGCAGCAGAGCTGGGCGCGCGTATCTGGCCGGGCCTGTTTTCTTTTTTACAGAAAATTCAGATTTTCGATCTTTATCACTCGGTGTGGTTTTTCCTCCTGATGGTGCTTTTATCCGTCAATTTGATCATCTGTTCGCTGGATCGCTTTCCTTGGGCCTGGAGACGTTTCCGTACACAGCCCTCTCTCTGGTCGGAAGAAGTCTGGAAGAACATTTCCCCGAATGATAAGTTTCAGACGAAAGCAGACCTCCAGCAGGCGGCGGACAAAGCGGAGCGCCTTTTTAAGAAAAAGTACCGCACGGGCATCCGCGGGGACGCATCCGGAGAAATTTACCTTTGTGCACGCAAGGGGCGCTTTTCTCTTTTCGGCGTCTATATCGTTCACCTTAGTATTTTGATTCTTATTGCGGGGGCGCTCATCGGGTCTTTTTTCGACATGGAGGCGTTTGTCAACATTACGGAAGGAGAAACGGCGGAGTCGGTTTTTATGCGCGGCGGCGAGCGTATAGAGCTTCCTTTTTCCGTCCGTTGCGATAAGTTTACGCTGGAGTTCTACGAAAACGGTGCACCGAAAACCTTTCAGTCCGACCTGACGTTTTTAAAAGAAGGCCGTCCCGTGCATGCCGGAGAGCTTCGCGTCAATCATCCTGTTGAGTTTGAAGGATTCAGGTTTTATCAGGCAAGCTATGGAGCTGCTCCGGGCGGCAAGGCAACGCTGGCAATTTCGCGTCCGGGAGTCAGGCCGGAAATCATGAACGTCGCCGCCGGCTATACATTCGATCTGCCCGGTGGAAAGGGAACATTCGAGGTTTTAAAAGTCGAACAAAATCTCATGAATATGGGCCCGGCAATCAAGCTCTCCGTCCGGTCAGACAACCGCGGGGAAGTGTTTTTCGTTTTCCAGCATATCGACCAGATCAGAGAAATGAACCCCGGCATCATCGAGCAGGTACCGATGTTCAATCCCGGCCTGTTTCGGCCCTATATCTTTGCCCTGCAGGGGCTCGAAGAGAAATATTTTACCGGTCTGCAGGTCAGAAAAGACCCGGGCACGCCGGTGCTCGCCTTTGCCGCCGTGTTGCTGGTAGGCGGACTGATGCTCATTTTGCTTACCTATACACGTTCCGTGTGGGTGCGCCTGAAAAGCAAAGACGACGGTGTGGAGGTTGCCGTTGCGGGACGCAGTTACACAAACAAAGCCGGCCTGGAAAAAGAACTTAAGTATCTGCTGGCGGAGCTCAAAGACAATCTGGAGAGGTCCGCATGATTAACACGACTATCCTCGGCTGGGTGACGTTTATTTACTTTGCGGCCTTTGTTTTTTATCTTTTCCGGATGGTGCTGGCCCGTGAATTCTGGGGGGGGGTTGCCGCCTGGATTGCCCGTGCCGGCCTTGTGGCTCATACGGCCGGCCTGATCATCCGCTGGAAGACTTCCTACGATCTGGGTATCGGTCACGCCCCTATGTCCAACTTTTATGAGTCACTGGTGTTTTTTGCCTGGACAATTGCATTTTTTTATCTGCTTATGGAGTGGCGCCTGAAAAACCGCAGCATCGGCGTATTTGTAATGCCTATCGCCTTTTTGATTATGGCCTACGCCTCCATTGCGCCGGGTATCAATCAGCGGATCGAGCCTTTGATTCCCGCCCTGCAGAGTAACTGGCTGACCTCACATGTGCTGACCTGTTTTATGGGATATGCGGCTTTTACCGTCGCGTTCGCGCTGGGAATCATGTTTCTCGCGAGAAGCGTCTCCGGCATATTCATCCGGGTTTTGCCTACGGAGTATCAGATGGACGAGCTGATGTATTCCAGTGCCGTGCTGGGCTTCATTTTCCTCACCTTGGGCATCGTCACGGGGTCGGTATGGGCTCATTATGCCTGGGGCTCCTACTGGAGCTGGGACCCGAAAGAAACCTGGTCACTGATTACCTGGATCGTTTACGCGGTCATGTTGCACGCCCGCCTGGTGCGGGGCTGGCGGGGAAAACGCATGGCCTGGATGTCCATCATCGGCTTCGGCTGCGTTTTGTTCACCTATCTGGGGGTGAATCTCCTGCCGAGTCTGCACAGCTATATGACCTGATACGGTATTGAAAACACACATGCCCCGCCCGTAAGACCGGTGCGGGGCATGTTTTGTTCATGGGGCATGGCCTGTTCAGATTTTCCGTTCCTGGATGAGGCCGTCGCCGAAGGTCGGCATCTTTTCAATTTCCGCCTGGTCGTCAAACTCTTTGTCGATACCGGCCAGATAGCGGGCAAGTCTTTTTCTCGTATCGTAATCATACTCGATGCCCAGCGCGATTGTTTCCATGATCGGCGATCCACCGCCGTGCACACCGGCTATCTCATACCAGGCGGTCATGGGAGAGGCGCCCACATTTTCTACGAGCTTCCAGATTTTCAGTGAGTCCTCAGTTGAAATGTTCGGGTTTCTGACGATTAATTTTTCGAGCTTATCTTTCACCGCACCATAGTCGAAGTCCTCGCCGAAGGGAAGCGTCACGCCGATGCCGCCCGCGATTTCCGTGAGTGTGTTGTATTCATGATAGATCAGCTCGCCGGTGAGCCTTCTGCCGACGTTGGCGTAAATATTGTTCGGGAAAAACACGCCCGAGGCGGTTTTTTCACCGAAAACAGCGGCTGCCACTCCGGCGGCAAACGCCAGTTCCGCCGCTCCGGCATACTCGGTGAGCTTCTCGCGCACATGGGCAACCTTGTGCACGCCGTTGGCCTCGGCCGCCAGCGCGGCCACGCCGCAGAGGATGTCGGACACGCCCGGCTTGCATCCGCTGTAGCTGTGGCGATGGGAATCGGCAAACAAAAGCGCCAGCCTTCTGCCGAATTCCCATTCACCGCACATGAACACCCGCTCGTTGGGGATAAAGCAGTTGTCGAAGATGACAACCGAGTCGGAGACACCGTATTTACAAAACGGTGAGCTCTCCGGGTCGTCTTTTTCTCTTAGCCATACAGGCCTTGTGACCAGGGTCATGCCCTCCCAGTCTCCCGGCACGGCGAAAGCGACGGCGAAGTCCGCATCGTCTGCCATAAGCGCTCTGGTGGGGAGAACGAATATCTCATCGGCATAGGCGGCCTGGGTGATCGACATCTTGAAGCCGCTCACGACAATCCCGTCTTTGCGCCTCTCCACAATGTGTACATACTGATCCGGATCCGGCTGCTGGCTGGGTCTTTTAAGCCGGTCGCCCTTGGCGTCTGTCTGGGCGCAGCAACCATCCAGATCTTTTTCCTGATATTCACGGATGAAATTGATGAAGCGCTGGTGGTAATTCGTTCCTTTGGCCATATCGATTTCCCTGGTACAGATGGCCAGTGCGTTGATTGCGTCATGGCCCATGCAGCGCTGGATGCAGCCGCCCACCCGTCTGGCCGTGAGCCGGATGAGTTTTTGCTTCTGCATCAGGTCGTAGGGATTTTGAGGTAGATGGGACCAGCGGTTGATCTCCCCGCCTGTCACGGATGAGGTCGCTGTGGCCAGCCCCTTCCATTTGGGATCCTGAGCGACGTCAAAGGTAAGATCCAGAACGCGTACGCCCGGTATCAGTCGCGGGTCATCTCTTCTGACCATTTTCCCGCCGATACACACGTTGGGCTTCATGTTGAAGAGTCTTTCACGGTATTGTTCTTTTGTTCTTAACATTGTTTGTTCTCCGTTATATTTATTAAGTTATGGCCTTTTGTTATCTGGCAATATGTCTTTGGTCCCGTTAGCCTTTCGGGTGAGTGATTACATCCGAACGCATGTATTTAATAAGCTGCGAGCAGGCGCTCAGACGACCCGGATGTTAATTGATGTCAGGACCCGATCGATCGCACGAAAAGTTGTCACTGATTCGGCAGGCTTGCGTCGAAATTATGTAAAACTGAAAATCCAGTTTATCCATTATTCAGTAAACCCAGTAGCTCGTTGATATCCGGCAGCTCCCTGATCGGATAAACTTTCACGAAGATGGCTTTGCGCTTTTCATCTAAAATGATATTGGCGCGTTCGGAAATGCCTGCTTTTTCGATGAAAATGCCCAGCTTCGACGCGAGGCCGCCATGAGGCCAGAAATCCGCCAGCAAGTCAATTTTTTCCATACCCAGACTCTGGGCCCAGGCTTTTTTGCAAGGGACGGAATCCACCGAAAGGCCCAGTGCGACGGTATTGAGTTTCCGGAAGACATCAAAGTTGGCCTCCAGAGATTGCATCTGTCGGGCGCAGACCTCTGTCCAGGCCAGCGGGTGAAACGACAGCAGCAGCTTTTGTCCCGCTATCGCGGCCGTATCCACAACCGCCTCCGTGTGACTCTTTAATGAAAAATCACCAAACACATCTCCGATTTTTATTCTGGTCATAAATCACCTCTCTCTTCCATTGCTGGATAATCCGTGTATCCCGCCGGGCCGGCTGTATAAAAAGTGTCCTGGTTCCAGCGGTTCCATGGCGCGTCTGCGGCGATGCGTTCCACCAGGTCGGGGTTGGCGATGAAGGGTTTCCCGAAGGCCACGGCATCGGCCAGTCCCTCTTCAATTACCCGCTTGCCGCTTTCGGCGCGAAAGCCGCAGTTGATGACCATCGTCAGCCGGCAGCGGGGGCGGAAATGACGGGCGATTTCCTTTACGGCATATGGTACATTGTCCACCGGCGCCATCGGCTCGACAAAATGAACATAGGCCAGGTTGGAAAAGTCGTTCAGCCGCTCCACGATATGCTCAAAAGTCGGAATTGTGTCGCGGTCAATAGTGATCCCGAAAAAACCATGGGCGGAGGGATTGAGCCGGATGCCCACCCGGTGGAAACCTATTTCGCGGCCGACTTCCTGGAGCGTTTCGAAAAAGAAACGCGCCTTGTTTTCATGAGATCCGCCGTATTCATCGTTACGTGTGTTGGCCGAGTTGACGAAAAACTGGTGAAAAAGATAGCCGTTGGCCGAATGAATCTCCACCCCGTCGAATCCGGCGGCAACGGCATTTCGTGCCGCCCGTCGGAAATCCTGGGTGATGTTATGAATTTGCGAAACACTCAGTTCCTGTGGGGTCGTCGTATCCTTGAAGCCTTCTTTGGTAAAGACCTTGTCCCGGGCGTTGATAGCTGATGGGGCCACCGGTGGGTTGCCTCCGTGGAAGTCTGCATGTGAGACACGGCCAACATGCCAGAGCTGGCAAAAAATGTGGCCGTCCTTTTCATGAACCGCCTCTGTGACAAGCTTCCAGCCCTCGACCTGGGCGGGGCTGTATATACCGGGAGTGTTGATATAGCCGACCGCTTCGGTCGAAACCTGTGAGCCTTCCGAGATGATGAGCCCCGCTGAAGCCCGCTGGGCATAATATTTTGCAATCAGTTCCGTGGCTTTGTTTTCGGGATTGTCCGCGCGGCTGCGCGTCATCGGGGACATGAAGATCCGGTTGGGGAGATCCATATGTCCTACTTTGATCGGCTTTAGCAGTGTGTTTTTCATGGCGTCATCCTTTGGTTGAATATATTGTCCATGTGTGAAAATGAGTAAGTGCGATGTGCGCGGATCAGGACGAATTAATGGTCATTATATTAGAGCAATTCGGCAAGTGTCAAGCTCCGAAGGACATTCATCGGGCAGGCAACCGGAGAAGCTAATCCATCGACATGAGTGCCTGCCAGCGCTCCCACTCAGTTTCGTGAGGAAAGCCTCTGGCTTTGATCAGTCCGATGATCGGTTCCTCGTTGAAACGCAGATAGGGATTGATTTTACGCTCTTGGTCGATTGTAGAGAAAAGAAAATCCGGTTCAGAATTGTCCATGAAATGCTGTATGTATTTATTGTGCGGTTCGAGATGAAGCGCAAAAGCCAGCGAGTCGCGAACATAGTCGTGGCCCGCGAAAACACGCGTGTGGCCGGGCAGGGCCATAAGCCGCAGGATGGAGTTGAAAAACCCCCTGAGATCGCCCGAGAAGCAGTTGCCGACCGTGCCGTTGAAGAGAGTATCGCCGGTGATCAGTATATCTCCGGTGTGAAAGCAGACCGAGTCCCTGGAGTGCCCCGGCGTTCGGTAAACTACAACTTCCAGGCCATCGAGAAAAATTTTTTCATTGTCGGTGAAGCGCGCACAATCCAGATATTTGGCGTCAGTTTTTTCGAGAAGATATTCATCTCCGAGCGTATGATCGAAATGGCCGTGAGTGTTGGTCACATATTTCAAGGTCAGACGGTATTTTTCAAGAAACCCGAGAATCTCCTGCCACGCACCTGCATCGATGGCCATTGCCTCTTTCGTCCCGTAGAGCAGGTAGCCCAAGTTGTCACCGTAACGGAACTGTTCGATGTTGAGCATCTGCTGTTGCCTCATTTGACGATTTTGAATATTTCTCTTGCCTGCGGGTCGGCCGCTGTGGCCAGAAGTTCGAATAAAACCATTTCCGTCGAGCTGATCCGTGCGCCTGCGCTTTTTATTGCCCTGATGCCGATGTCGCGGTTTTCCGGCGTGCGCGACGAGACGGCATCTGCAACCAGGTGGACACCGAAGCCGTGCCGGAGCATATCCAGCGCAGTTTGATAAACACAGATATGGCATTCAATGCCGGTCATGATGACCTCGCGGCGTCCCATTGCGTCCAGCCGACGGCGAAATTCGCTATTTGCAAAGCAGCTGAAGCTTTCCTTGGCGACAGGCACAAAATCGCCCAGCGCCGTGGCCAGTTGTGGAATTGTCGGTCCCAGTTTCGCAGGCACCTGCTCAGTCACCAGAATCGGCAGATCCAATGCCTTACAGCCCTGAATAAGTTGAACGTTGCAGGCAAAAAGACCTTCTTTGTTGTGCATCGCCTGTGCCAGGGCGCCCTGAAAATCAATCATCACCATTATGGTGTCGTCGCGTTTGAGCATCTTCCCTTCCTTTTCCGAATTTACCGGTAATGTAGTTAATCCGGTTGAACCTTGTCAATTATTATTATTGCTGATAAAAGATGCGAAAAACCGGATGTGAAAAATGACCCTCGCGACTTATCAGAATATCACCGTCCATGAGTATTGTGACGGAACCCTGGCCGAAGTTATCCTGCCGTTCTCGGCGGAATACGCGCTACTTTTGAAAATCAACGGTCTTGCCTATCTTACGATGGCCGGCTCCGGAAATTTTCTCTCCGAACACGTCATGGGCTTTCTCCTCGCGGAAGGAATCATCACCGAGCCGGGCCAGATACAGAGCATGGACATTGACGAAGAGAGCTTGACGGTCAACGTTACGCTGGTCAAAGACACGCAAGTAACCCAAAGACTGGAGACGGTGAAGGCTATCACGGCCGCCGGCGGGCGGGCAAAAAGGATTTCTCCGGGCATGGACCTGGCGAGGTCCCGCCTTCCCGTTGTGCGGGCGGAAGTTATCGTTGAGGTGATGCACGAATTTCTCGGATTTTCTCAAGAGCACAAAGCGACGCATGGCGTTCACGGTGCGGCACTGTACTCCCTGGACGGCGAGCGGATTGTTTTTTTTGACGACATCGGTCGGCATAATGCCATGGACAAGGTCATCGGGCATGCGGCCTTGAACGGGATCAGCCTGGAAGATAAGATGATCTGCTCGACGGGGCGTATCTCAAGCGAAATCGCCTTCAAAATAATAACCGCCGGTGCGCCTGTGCTGATCTCAAGGGCCTCGCCCACAACGCTTGGTGTGGAGCTTTTGCGCCGCTACAATATTTTGAGCATCATCCGCGCCGTGGGCCGGCGGTTTTGTGTGGTAAACGGTAAAGATAGTATTTTATACTGATTCATGCGGTTGGGGAGGCTAAGCTTAAGTTGAAAAATTCTTTGCTTAGAATAGACAAAGATTTCCGTCTGCACTGGAAGCAATACGCGCTGCAAAGCATTATGGCTACGGGAGCTCTCTTGGAGGGTTGGAAGATTGGAAGATTAGAAGATTGGAGGAAGCATAGAAAATGGGCGATATAGCTGCTGCATTGGGCAATTTTATCATAAGAGTTCTCGGTTCCGACGTGGTCACGGAAGCGATTGAATGGGCAGGCGTAGAGAGGGTGGGCTATGGCGTGATCATTATTATTATTGCCGTTGTCCTGCTGATTGTTTTCTCCCGGCGCAGGGGATGATTGGAAGATTAGAAGATTAGATGGTTAGAAGGTTAGAGGTTTGGAGGGTTTGGCCAGGTCGGTGGTTTGATTTTTGGTAAACCGCTTTGAAGCGCAGGCAAGGCCATGTGAGTTTTCTCATGAATCAGTCATAAAATTTGACATAAAAACGTAATTTGCTGCAATTACTTTTAAGCGCGGGTCTTACGTCCCTGGGAGAATGATTATGTCGCCTCACTGTAAAGTTGCTGTGTTGACGCACGCTCTGGATCCAATTGATCATGTCAACTATCTCATGCTCAAAATAGTTAAAAATTGGCAGGCCTCGGGAGTGGAAGTTGTCGTGTTACGCGGGCCGGAACATTATGAGGCGGCGGATGTGCTTGTTCTGCATGTCGATCTTACTGTCGTCCCACAGGAGTATCTGGATTTTTGCGCCCGCTATCCGATTGTAGTCAATGGCCGCGTTCGTGATATTTCCAAGCGGAAAATAAGCAAGAACCTCCTCGGACCGAAAGATCATTACACGGGTGCGGTGATCGTGAAGGCGAACCTCAACTACGGTGGAGTGCCGGAGCTGAAAATGCAACGTCCGGGGCGACTAAGCAGAATGTGGAACAAATACCTTCCCTGGAGCATAACGGGAATACTGTCGCCGTCTGCCTATCCTGTTTTTAGCTCTGTGGCAGAGGTCCCCAAAGCAGTTTGGCGCAACCGACGGCTGGTTGTGGAGAAGTTTCGTCCGGAGCGTGAAGGGGATTATTATTGCCTGCGGCAGTGGATATTTCTGGGAGATCGCGGCGTGAGCCAGCGCCTCGTTTCTTTAAACCCAATTGTCAAATTTCCCAACGAAGTTCATCGCGAATACGGCCCGCCTGTTCCGGAGAGCCTGCGGGAAATGCGCAGCCGACTTGGATTTGATTATGGAAAGTTCGACTATGTAGTTGTGGACGGCGAAGTTATCCTGCTCGACGCCAACCGCACACCGGCCCTGGGTGGCTCAGATGGGTGGGCGCAAAACATGGCCGCCGAACTGGCCGGGGGGCTTCCCTCGTTTCTGAGAGGATTAGAAGATTAGAAGATTAGAGGGTTAGAAGGTTGGAAGGTTTGGCCAGGCCGGTGGTTTGTTTTTTGGTAAACCGCTTTGAAGCGCAGGTGTGGCCGTGTGAATTTTCTTATGAATAAGTTAAAAAATTTGACATAAAAACGTAATTTGCTGCAATTACTTTTAAGCGCGGGTCTTACGTCCCTGGGAGAATGATTATGTCGCCTCACTGTAAAGTTGCTGTGTTGACGCACGCTCTGGATCCAATTGAT
>Ga0208940_1001504_pt1 | contig 24322 bp, 22 predicted proteins | sample AD_JPNNA6_MetaG_FD_184445 | JGI IMG/M metagenome (GOLD analysis project Ga0208940, IMG submission 184445) | Active sludge microbial communities of municipal wastewater-treating anaerobic digesters from Japan - AD_JPNNA6_MetaG (SPAdes) (version 2) | ecosystem: Engineered > Bioreactor > Anaerobic... | reverse complement strand
CGGCGAATAGCATTTTCCTTGATCTGACGGACTCTCTCCCGCGTCAGATTGAATTCTTCGCCAATTTCATTAAGAGTTAAAGCATATTCGCGATCTATTCCGAAATACATCTTTATCACTTCGCGTTCACGCTTTTTCAGCGTGTTCAAAGCCGCTCGGATTTCCTGTTTCAGCGACTCATCCATCAACGGATGATCGGGTGGCAATTGCATATCGTCTTCAATAACGTCAATAAGAGCGTTGGACTCGCCGTCCCGGAACGGATCATTTAGCGACTGATGTTTACGTGATATGCGGATAGCGTCGGAGACTTCTTCGGATTCCATTGCTAAACCGGAGGCAATTTCATCCTGCATCGGTGCTCGTTCATACTGCTGTTCCAGAATTTCAGCCTCTTTGGTGATTTTGCTGATTGTGCCGACGCGATTAAGCGGCAGGCGTACGATCCGCGAGTGTTCAGCTAAAGCTTGCAGAATTGACTGTCGAATCCACCATACGGCGTAAGAAATGAACTTAAAACCGCGGGTTTCATCGAAACGCTCGGCGGCTTTAATCAGCCCTAAATTACCCTCATTGATTAAATCGGTCAAAGGCAAACCCTGTCCCTGATAATCCTTAGCCACACTGACAACGAACCGTAAATTCGATTCAGTCAATTCGCGGAGTGCATCCCGATCACCGGCACGCAAACGTTGGGCAAGTTCAATTTCCTTATCAGGCGACAAAGGTTCAAATTTCCCGATTTCCTCTAAATATTTGCTCAATGCGCGGTTGGAATCACTGCCAACCCTTTTGTCTTTTTTCGACATAAACTACGAACCTTCGCTTTCACTATAAATTAAAAGCCTGCAAAAATACTAAAAATTTTAGATTCTACCAATATGGAGAAGATAATTTTTGATGCATAAATAATTATTACTTTAATGCAAAATCTGCCAAAACCCAAATATTGAGATCTTCAAAGCCCTATTATACAATAATGTTTGTCAGTACTTGCCAGTCTCTAATCCGATCAACAACCTGCTGGGCGGTAAAACCGAATTTTTCGGCTAACACTTTGGCGGGTGCGGAAGCTCCAAAGCGATCTATGGTAATGGTCAGCAATGGATTGCGGATTAGGTCACCCCAACCGGTGCTTCGTCCAGCTTCGATAACTACCACTGGCACTTTACCTTTCGGGATGACGGATTCACGATAGGTTGCGTTCTGCCGCACGAATTTTTCGATAGACGGCATCGAAACGACCCGTGTCGCACGTCCTTCAGCCTGAAGAATTTTCTGCGCTTCGATAGCAACCGACACCTCCGAACCGCTGGCTACCAAGACTAAGTCTAAAGCATTATTCTGTTCTGGAGAAATTATATAGCCGCCGCGATCAATCAAATGACGATCAAAATTGGCTAGGCGATTCAACACTGGTACTTTTTGGCGAGTCAAAATCAAGGCAGTCGGTCCCCCCAGATTATTGATAGCAGATATCCAGGCTTGAGCAACTTCCAGCCCATCCGCCGGCCGAATTACCGTCATATTCGGAATAATGCGCAAAGATGCTACCTGCTCGATCGGCTGATGAGTCGGTCCATCTTCTCCCACAAAAATACTGTCGTGGGTAAAAACATAAATAACTCGCAACTTCATCATTGCCGCCAACCGAATAGGAGGGCGCATATAATCGGAAAAAACCAAAAAAGTCGCTCCAAAAGGAATTAAACCACCGTACAGCGCCAAACCATTTAAAATAGCACCCATCGCATGTTCACGGATACCAAAGTGAAAGTTACGGCCGGAAAAATTATCCGGAGCAATATCGCCTAAATTTTTCAAATAGGTACTGGTCGAAGGTGCTAGGTCAGCCGAGCCACCATAAAAATTCGGCAAAAGTTCGGCAATCTTCTGCATAATTTTACCGGAGAGAGCCCGCGTTGCCAGGGCATCGGGTGGAATGGCTTTGATAATTTCTTCTTCTTGTTGAATACTAAGGATTTGATTCTGCGATTCGTCATATTTTTTTGCCAGTTCTGGATTAGCCTCGCGCCATTTTTGATATTCGATCTGCCACTGAGCATATTTTTTCTCAAGTTCAGCGCGCCGTTCAGCGTAAACCGTGCGTACTTCCTCCGGAACGTAGAAAGAGACATTTTCATCAAAGCCGAGATTGCGTTTGGTGATTTTGACTTCTTCTTCTCCCAATGGAGCACCATGACATTCGGAAGTATCTTGTTTACTGGGACTGCCACAACCAATGTGGGTTCGAGTAATAATGAGTTTTGGGCGATCAGGCTTGGATAAAGCTTCATCTAAAGCCTTAGCGATACTGATGTAATCGTGACCGTCAGCTTGGAGAACTTCCCAGCCATAGGCTTCAAATCTTTTGGCAACCGATTCTGAAAAAGTCAAGTCGGTTTTGCCTTCGATAGTTATCCGATTATCGTCGTAAAAGTAAATGATATTGCCGAGTTTCAGATGACCAGCGAACGAAGCGGCTTCGTGCGAAAGCCCCTCCATCAAATCGCCGTCACTTACAATTCCATAGATTTTGTGCGTCCCAAAAATTTGAAATTGATCAGTATTAAAGCGGCTAGCGGTAATTTTGGCGGCGATTGCCATCCCGACACCGGTGGCAAAACCCTGACCAAGTGGACCGGTAGTCGTTTCGACGCCCGGTAAACATTTATACTCGGGATGACCCGGCGTGCGCGAATCCCATTGTCGAAATTGCTGCAAATCTTCCAGAGTGACATCATATCCACTCAGATGTAACAATGAGTACAATAGCATCGAACCGTGTCCGGCTGAAAGGATAAACCGATCGCGGTTAGCCCATTGCGAATCACCGGGATTGTGTTCAAGATACTTGCTCCACAAAATAGTAGCGACATCTGCCATTCCCATCGGCATTCCGGGATGCCCCGAGTTAGCTTTTTGGACACCATCAACCGCCAATAGACGCAATGTATTGGCACACAGACGAGCCATTTCCAGATTAATGTTTTGCTTACTCACACTTTGTCCTTTCCTTTTTTAGTTCAGTAATTGATAAACCTACTTTAGTTCCAATATCATTTAAAGTCTGAAAAACTTTATCTTGTAATGGTACAAAATCGCGATACCTCTCTTCGGCGAGAAATTCCTTTTCACCGGCAACATAAATCCGTTCCTGGCCGGCGGCTTTGTCGGCATTTCTTAACATTTGGATATATTTATCAATTCCTTCGCTAATTAAATCAGTTCCCACAAATGCGTCCGGATTTATCGCGCCGATAAAGTGAGATACCCCAGCCGGTGCATTGGAATAGCGGGCAATTTCGGTTCCAACCATTCCCGCAGACAAAACTCCACACAAAATATCCACTACCGCGCTCAGACCATAACCTTTATGTCCGCCAGTCAGTTCAGTACCGCCACCCAGCGGCAATAAACCACCAACCCGACGGTTAATCATATCATCGAGTAAAGCCGCCGCGTCGGTAGAAGGTTTGCCGTCCTCATCACAAGCCCAACAATCCGGAATCGGTTCACCTTGGCGCGCATAAACTTCCAATTTGCCGCGCGGCACGGTTGAAGTCGCCATATCCAGCAAGAACGGGCGCTCCTCTTTACCGGGGAATCCGATTGCAATCGGATTAGTGCCGATCGTAACGTTTCGTCCAAAAGTCGGCACAACCAACGGCGTGGTATTTGTTAACGAAACTCCCATCATTCCTTCCGCCAGTGCCATTAAAACGTAATAACCGGCAATCCCATAATGATTCGAATTCCGAATTGCCGCAAAACACATATAGGCAGTGCGCGCTTTCTCGATACATTTCTGCATCGCGCGATAAGCAATTGGTTGCCCCATACCGCCATCGCCATCAATAACCAGTGAAACCGGCGTCTCGCGAATTATTTTGACATCCGGATTAGGTCGAATGACCCCGCTATCTAAACCGTCAACATATCTTTTCAAACGCGCCACACCGTGTGAGCCGATTCCGCGGCGATCGGCGCGAATTAATACCTCCGCCGTAATACGGGCATCTTCGGCATTCAAGCCATGGGCAATTAAAACCTGCCGGACAAAATTATCCAGTTCGGTTACATTTACAATGACTTCTTTTGAAATAACGCCTCCTATATCAAATTAAATTCGTTTGCGAAAACCCTCACCAATGACTTCATGCACATTTGCGATAATAACGAAAGCTTTCGGGTCAATCTTAAGAATTTCCTGTCGCAAAGTTGCAACCTCCCGACGAGTCACCACCGTATAAAGAACATTGCGAGTTTTACGGGTATAAAACCCCTTCCCGAGAAGTTCGGTTCCACCCCGATCCATCTCTTTAGTAATCAAATTGATGATTTCATCCTGTTTTTCACTAATAATATAAAAAGAGCGGGCGTAATCCATACCATCCAGGATTAAGTCCAGCACTTTACTGGAAAAATATAAACTGATGAAACCATACAAAGCCAGGTTGACGTCTCGGAAAGTTATCCCGGCAAAAGTAATAACGAAAAAATCCGCGATCAATATCCCAGTTCCGACCGAAACATTACTGTATTTATGGATAATTTGCCCGACGATGTCCGAGCCACCGGTTGTCCCTTTAAAGCGAAAAACGACTCCCAGTCCAACTCCCAAGAGAATACCGCCAAAAATTGAAGCCAATAACGGATCCTCAGTTGCCGCCTGTACTCCCAAAACTTTATCATAAAAATCGGTAAAAATCGAAACCAACACAAATGAGAAAAAAGTTCGTGGCCCAAACTCCTTGCCCAGTATTTTCAATCCTAAAAAAAACAGAGGGATATTGAAAACCAACATCACCAGACCAACCGGTAAATTGAACAAGTAATGTAAAACAATTGATAAACCGCTTACTCCACCGGGAGCAATTTTGGCTGGAATCAAGAAAAAAACCAGACTGCCAGCCATAACAGCCGAACCAACCGCCAACCCACAATATTCGAAAATGATGTTTTTTATTTTTTGTTTATGGACCATATAAAACTATATTATATTTTCAATTTTACTACTTATTACGGAAAAAAATACGACCATAGTTTAATAAATTTTTAACAAACTTTTATAATAAGCTAGCTAAATTATTTACAGTTATTGCCTATTCCATTATTTCAGAATAATTTCATAGGGTTACAATTGGAGAAAAACAGTGCAGAATAACCAGAATCCTATTGATAATAAAGAAAATAAAAGAACTGTCAGAATTTTTGCCTGGGCTTCATTCCTGAATGACATGGGCTCGGATATAATTTATCCGGTTTGGCCATTATTCGTTACTGAGATTCTGAAGGCTAATATGGCGGTGTTGGGATTTGTTGATGGATTGGGAGAAGCGGTTGTTTCTTTAGCCAAAGCATTGTCCGGCTATTGGTCAGATCGTATCCGTAAACGAAAAGTTTTTATCTGGAGTGGTTATTTGATGGGAGCCGCATCGAGAATCGGCTATGCCATTTCCACAGTCTGGCAACATTTGATCCCGTTTCGAATTCTGGACCGCGCTGGAAAAATCAGAGGTGCGCCGCGCGATGCTATTATCGCCGATGTCTCAAGCAATGACAACCGCGGTAGAAATTTCGGATTGATGCGGATGGCTGATAATTTAGGTGCCGTGGTCGGTATTTTGATTTGTTTAGCATTATTCAAAAAAATCGGATATCGCTCCCTTTTCATACTGGCGGCAATTCCGTCGCTTATTTCCGTGTTGTTAATTTTAATTAAAATCAAAGAACCCGGTCATACTGAAAAAGTCATTTATAAAGGAATGACTTTACGCGATTTAGACCGTAATTTCGTTTTATTTATGATCTTAAGCGGAATTTTTGCCATCGGTAATTTTACCTATTCATTTTTACTAATACGCGCCAAACAGATCGGTTTCCAAGAAGCGTTTGTGCCGGTGTTATACTTGGTTTATACCCTTTCGGCATCACTAACAGCTTATCCTTTCGGTCGGTTGGCGGACCGGATTGGTCGTAAAACCGTTATGCAAATGTCATTTCTGCTCTGGGGATTGGTCTGTCTTGACGTTATTTTCTTCCAATCCAAGATTATGATATTTTTAATGTTTGTTATTTACGGTTTGCATAAGGGCGCACTCGAGCCGGTTCAGAGTACAATTGTTTCTGAATTAGCTCCGGAAAAGTTCCGCGCCAGCAGTCTAGGCACTTATCAAATGTTAATCGGATTATGCGCTTTTCCGGCGTCTCTGATTGCTGGATTCTTGTGGGATAAAATCGGCGCCCTCGCACCATTTTATCTATCGCTTGGATTGACGATTGTAGCTAGCGCTTTGATGATCTTTGTCAAAGAGTCAAAAATTATTACTAAATCCAATTGATTATTTTTTCAAACGATTTAAATATTCGGAATAATTGGGTAAGGTCGGCTGGTAAACCGAATTCATTAGCGGCGATGAAATAATGTAATCAGCTGTCGCCCGATTACAGGCTACCGGAATATTCCAGACAACCGAAATTCGTAGAAGCGCCTTAATATCTGGGTCATGGGGTTGAGCTTCCAGCGGATCCCAAAAAAAGATCAGTACATCTATTTTGCGTTGAGCGATGGCCGCGCCCAATTCCAGATCACCTCCGAGCGGGCCGCTCTGGAGTTTATGGATTTTGACATTCAATTCCTTTTCGAGTAGTTTTCCAGTGGTTCCAGTCGCATGCAATTTATGTTGCTTCAGCGTACCTTCGTTGAATTTTACCCATTCTAACAAGTCTTTCTTTTTATGGTCATGCGCAACCAGCGCTATATTCTTTGGCTTAGGTTTTACTTCATTGGTATCATTCACTTCCATTGAATTTCTCCTTATACTTTATCTTTTTTAATTATAAACTAATTCCCTCTGACATCCCTGCCCCAATTCAGTTTGGTGCGCAAAGTATGAAAAAAGGAATCGCCGCTAAAGCGCACAATTCGAAGTGGAAATTCAGCTTTATGAATCTCGATTTTTTGAGCCGCGCCGAGGGCAATTCTATTATGGCCATCACTAATTAGCGAAACGTCGTCACTTAAATCGGTACAATCAATTCGCACCACCTGATCGGCCGAGATAACCACCGGCCGGACTGATAGACTATGCGGACAAATCGGACAAATTACCAGCACATTTAATTCCGGTGAAATAATCGGTCCACCGGCAGACAGAGAATATGCCGTGGAACCGGTGGGAGTCGCGATTATCAGTCCATCAGCGCGATAGGTGTTCAAATATTCTTCGTTGATATAGGTGCGAATCTTAATCATCGTGGAGATCCGCCCTTTGTCAATCACAAAGTCGTTAAAGGCAAAACTCTCCTGTATGGAATCTTTGAAGTAAGTGCGAGCCGTCAATCCTTGCCGCTCTTCAACCGAATATTTACCATTAAGAAAATCTATCAAACGCTCGTGATAATTATCAACAGATACATCAGCTAAAAATCCCAATCCTCCCAGATGAATTCCAAGCACTGGTTTACGACTTTTTGCCATTAAATGCGAAGCACTTAAGAAAGTACCGTCGCCTCCAATGCTGAAAAGTGCATCAATTTTCTCAGGCAGTTGCTCCGGATTACATCTTTCAACACCATTCAAATTGGTAACAAGACTATTACTTTGCCAATCGGCGACGATTACGGTTTGCTTATTTTCAATCAATAATTTAATAATAGCCGGAACTATTGGGTCGTTTAGTTCTATTTTCGGTGATAAAAGTAAACCGATTTTCATTCTATATCATCCCTAATCGAATAAGTTGTTAGTTTCTGGAGTTTCGCCCGATTCCGGAAAATCCTGTTCGCAGATTTCGCCGTCGCTCTTTTCGATCAACAGTTTCACTCGCTTTTCCAGTGCCTGTAAATGCGCCTGGCATTCGCTCGATAGGCGCATTCCTTCTTCGAACAGTTTGATTGATTCTTCGATATCTTTTTCACCTGATTCTAAAATCTGTAAAATTTCCTCAAGCCGCTCGAGACTTTTTTCCAATGAAAAACTTTTTTTCGCCATTTATTTACCTCGTTAATTAACTAATTTTTATGTGATTGAATTATCTCCGTTTTAGCCTGGAATTCACCATCTTTCAGTTCCACGCTTACTTGTTCGCCGACTGCTACTTCACTGATTGATTTAATGATTTTTTTATCCGGCCAATGATACACAATGGCAAAACCACGTTCCATTATGGCTCGTGGATTCAAGACTACCAATGTTTTTTGAATGTTATCCAATTCAACCTGGGCTGATAGGATCCGAGAGTTAATCGCTTTGATAATTCGCTCTTCTAATTCGTCAATCCGTTGAATACGTTGACGTAACAATTCCAGAGGACGGTTCAAGAAAAGACGTCTGGCAATATTATCAATCTCCTTTTGAAAATTGGATAGCCGCATTCTGATATTTTGAGCCATTTTATTACAGGTCTGATCTATAAAGTTTAGGATATGACTTCTTTCAGGAATCGTCATTTCAGCCGCGGCTGAAGGAGTCGGCGCCCGCAAATCCGCCGCAAAATCGCAGAGGGTGAAATCAACTTCATGTCCGACCGCACTGACGATCGGAATAGCCGATTGAGCCACAGCGCGGACCAACGGTTCTTCATTGAAAGCCCAGAGGTCTTCCAATGAACCGCCACCGCGGGTAATCACGATAAAATCTACATTTCGTAAACGATTGAAAAGTTTTATACCGGCAATTATAGTTGCGGCTGCTTCCGCTCCCTGCACCAAAGCCGGATAGATATAGATTGCGATCGAGGGATTGCGTCGCCTGCTTATCTGCAGAAAATCACGCAAAGCCGCACCGCTTTCACTGGTAATTAAACCGATTCGGGTGGGATAAAGTGGAATAGGCTTTTTGCGTTCCCCATCAAACAAGCCTTCCGCGCTCAACTTTTTCTTCAAAGCCTCGAAAGCCAGAAATAAACTGCCCAAACCGGCCGCGCGCACCTGCTGAACATTCAACTGATACTGCGATTGCATCGCGTAGGTCGTAATATTTCCAAAAACAAGCAGGCGCATTCCGTTGACAATTTGAAAAGGAATAGACAATGATTGACTACGCCAGATGGTGCAGTTCAGCACTGCGGTTTGATCTTTTAAAGAAAAATAGATGTGACCGGCTCGACTGATGGTGAAATTCGATACTTCACCTTCAACCCAGACCGGCGCGATAAATTGCTCTACAACCCGCTTGATATCTCGGGCAATTTCAGTGACGGTATAAATTCGCTCTGCCATAAAAAAAAGAGTGGTGCGGACACGAAGGCCATCACCACTCTCCTTTTGTACAAATTAACTACCTAATCTTCTTCTTATGACGGTCTCTTCTAAGCCGCTTCTTACGCTTATGGGTAGCAATTTTTCTTTTTTTTCTTTTTCTTCCACAGGGCATAACCCATTTACTCCTATTATTTCACTACAAACTCTAATGCTGGTTATAGTTGCGACTGATCTCACCTTTAAACAGTTTAGACGGTTTAAAAACAGGAACTATACGCGCGGGCAAACTGATTTCTTCATTCGTCCCTGGATTACGGGCTTTTTTAGGTTTGCGAACTTTTAAACTAAAATTGCCAAAACCTCTGAAATCCACGCGCTCACCGTTTAGCAAAGCATCCTTGATGGTCTCGATAAAACCATTAATCACTACTTCCGTATCAACTTTAGTCAATCCGGTAGCTCGTGCTACAATATCAACTACATCGGCTTTTGTCATATTTTCTCCTCCAAATTTCCGGTACAAAAACCGGGGATTATTCTAATTTTCTTCAAATTATGCAGTCATAAAAGCATTAAATTGATTAATGAGTCTATGATCACTTTGAAAAGTCCGCCCCGAAAAAATTCCCTATTGCTGTTCCTGTTTACCAAGTTATCAAATATTCTCAATGTTAAAAAAACTTATATTTTAGATTGTAAAAATACGTCAGGCATTGATGATTAACAAGCCTTTTTTCAAATTCGGGCAAAAGGATTTGCCGACTTGGACTAGATTTACGGCGCGTAAATCTTCCGCATATGTTCCGATTTCTGAATTAGACGTTCGATTTCTATAACTTGCTTTTCTGAAATCTCAAGTGCACCGGCAATTTCTGTAACCTCCCAACTCTTTGCGAAAGCGATCAAAATTAAATCCAACTTCTCATAGGAGATGGAGAGCGCTTTTTCGTCGGTAAGTCCCGGAAGAATATCGGGCGAAGGGGCTTTTTCCCTAATCTTTGCCGGAATATTCAGGTATCGAGCTAATTCTCTTACCTGAGTCTTATACAAGTTCAACAGCGGCAAAATATCATTCGCCGAATCACAGCCGTATTTAACAAAAAAACCGGTCTGGTATTCGCTTTTATTAGTCGAGCCAACTACCAACCTATTTTCAAGCTCCGCATACAAATAAAGTAAAAGCATTCGCAGTCTGTGTTTAACCCGATAATAGGCATTGCTTTTTTTAAGTATGAATCAAATTCCTTATCTCTTAACCCCGTGAGACTGGCGGAGAAGGGAGTTTCCCCGGTTTTTCTCCGATAATAATCGTACGCTTTTCCAATTAAAGTTCCCTTTATTTTTTCCGGTAAGAACGGCTTGTTTACAGGCGATAATTTATATACTTCAAGCATCTCAAGATACGGCGTTAGGTCAATTAATTTCGTTGCAATGCCTAATTCATTGGCAAAAATTTGCGCATCTACTTGATGCTCCCTTCTGGAATCTTTTTCCGGTAGGATTAAAGCCAACGTATTTTCCGCACCGACGGCTCTTTTACACAAAGCGGCAATCACGGCTGAATCAATTCCACCGCTCAATCCAATTATTACTCCTTCCCTTTCCAGCTTTTTCACATACACCTTGAAAAATTCTGCTAAAGAACTGGCTAATTCCTCCGGTTCGATTGCCATTGAATTTTGTAAATATTTTAATTTCGATTCCACGTTTTCTCTCAAATATTCAGCAGGCTCAGCCTTACTTATCAAAACTTAACACAGTTTAGCAATACTTTTGATAAATTTGCTGGGATTTTCTCTTTTGCTTCTAAAGAGGGAAAATACTGCGGCAACGCCAGCTCGGACTCCTCCATCTAGTAAAGCAGGTAAGTAATTTTTTAATCTTTTCCAGCACTAATAAACATTAAACAATAGAAAAATTTATTAACAATCCAAATAGAATAAATTCCAGTTAAACCGGTTAAATAACCGGAAATGAAATTTCCGATCCAAACGTCAGTAACTTCTTTTAATTAAAGATGATAATATTGAAATAAATTTAGAAGTTTTTAGCGGACGAGGCGTCCGATTCTCCACCAGCGAATTTTCTTATCCAGTTGATAGAGCGGACGTTCTTTATCCCAGGACATATACGTAATCAATCCCCGTCCCGTAACGTTATCGAATGGCACAAAGCCCCAGAACCGGCTGTCCCAGCTATTATCGCGGTTATCGCCCATCATAAAGTAGTGATCCTGTTCAGCAATGTAATACTCGGCTGGATTACCGTCAATATACATTTTCCCCTGATAAATGCGGAAGGTATGACCTTTTAGCTCAGCCGCATTTTTGATGATACCGGTTTGAATTTGGCCAAAACGAAGCGTGTCGCCTTTAGCTGGAACATAAATCGGTCCATAATTATCTTTATTGCCGATGCCGTCGGGAAATATCTCAGGATCATTCCAACCACTGGGCGCTACATACTGCGAAATAAACTTCGCATGTTTAGGATTCGGGAAAATTTTACCATCCACATATACCACTTTGTCATGGATTTCGACCGATTGGCCAGGCCCGGCGATACAGCGCTTGACATAATTTAGCGACGGATCAACTGGATATTTGAAAATAACGACCTCGCCCTGTTCCGGCTTTTTAAATGACGGCAAACGAAACCAAGGGATATGAAAACCAGTTTTTGTCCAGGGAATTCCGATCCAATCCGGTGTCCGAGTGCCATAAATGAATTTTATACCGAGAATAAAATCACCGGTCAGGATGGTATTTTCCATCGAACCGGTCGGTATTTGATAGGCTTCGATGATGGTAGCTTTTAAACCTAAAGCTATTAGCAGGACAATTCCCCAGGACTTGACCTCCTGCCAGAATTTGCTCCCACTTGTCTTCTTTTCTTGCTTTTGTTCTTTCATATTTTAATAGCGTGAATTTACAATCTTTAACTCGGAGAACCAATTAAAGTTCTTAAAATTATTCAAAATTTCTCCTCAGATTAGAAATAGCTTACTAATCGAATTCATATTAATCTGAGTGATGTAAATATTGGATTTATCGCTTAAAAGTTCTAAAAATTGAATAGATCGAAAATAAAGAAATTCCCCCGCAATTAACTTTTTATAGTTCAACAATAATTCCTATCATTTTCTCCGATTTGACCTTAAATCATTTTATTCCTCTCAAATTTGATAGCGGATTAGCAAATAATAAAATCCTCTCTAATATCTTTTAATTTATTAAATTAGATACGCTTTCCAATTGAATAATAACTTCCGGATTATTCAATTTACTTGGAATTATTTGGAGAATTTGATTAAAATTGCGCGCTTTTTATTTTAATTGGCTTTTATCGTGATGGTTAAAAACGTCGTCGACATACTAATCCAAAATCGAAACAATCGGGCGGACTGGCCGGCTGTAATTTTTAATGAACAAACTTTCACCTATTCTCAAATTTACGACCGATCTATTTACCTAGCCGAGTTTTTACAAAAACAGAAGATACAAGCAGGGCAAACAATCGGGTTGTTATTTCAAAACAAGCCGGAGTATCTAATCGCTTATTATGCTTGCCTTTTGAACGGTTTTTTACCAGTACTTTTGCCGACTTACCTCTCCACAAACAAACTCACCTATAACTTTAATAAGCTAAAAATTGAAGCGGTTCTTTATGACTCGGAATTTCATAAGGTTGTGGATGAAATCGAACTGAAAAAAGGTTCGCCTCTCATAAAAGTACCATCCAGCACCTGGCAAGATACTTCGATTGATAAGACTAATATACCGACGCTATCAACCGATTCGTTTCCAGGAATTAATTACACAAATGAACCAGCTGTGGTATCGTTCACCGACGGCAATTCCGGTTTCCCTAAAGCCGTTGTACATAGTCAAGCCGGTTTACTTGCCAATGCCCAAAATTGCGTGAAATTGTTCGGTGGTATGCGCACTGTGCGTTTACTTTGTACCGTACCGGTTTTTCATTTTATTTCCCACAGTTTTATCCCGCATTCTATTAGTTTAGCGGGCGGAACTGTAATTTTAGTTGAAAACTCAAAAACGGAAGAAATCATTCGGGCAATAAATTCAAATAAAGTCAACACTTTGATTGGAACTCCGGCTTTTTTCAAGGAATTCATTAACTATGCCAAAACTGACGAACTTAGTTCCTTGAAACATTGTATCGTTTCTGGGAGCTGTTTAAGTCAGGAAATTCGCCGGAATATGATAAAAAATCTCGGCGTTTTCGTCTCGGAACTTTATGGAACAACCGAAACCCAGATGATCTCCGTCGTCTATGATGAAATTGATCAATGTGAAGGTAGCATCGGTCAGCCGTTTCCGGAGATTGACATTCGTATCATCAATTCATCCGGTGCGATTGTTACTCCGGGTTCAGTCGGTGAATTGCAAGTTCGCTCATCAGCCTTGATGTTGAATTATTTTGATGACTTGGATAAAACCCATTTTAATCAAACCACCTGGTTTAGTACCGGGGATATTGTGAGAAAAACCAGCGACGGCTCGTTGATTTTTGAAGGAAGAATCCCTGATTCCATCCATAAATTTGGTTATGACATCAATCCTGCATTGATCGAAAAAGTTTTACGACAGCATCCGGCAATTCACGAAGCAGTGGCTTGCCCTATTAAAAACCCTAATCACGAAGATCAGATTAAAGTGTGGGTATCTTTGCGGGAATCAGCAACCGTTAGCATTGATGACTTGCATGATTTCTGTAGAAAATATTTACCGGGTTATCTTCAACCAGATGCGATCGAAGTCGTAACATATTTTGAACGAGACCTATCCGGAAAAATTCTTCGTAATCTGCATAATAAAAGTTAAATTTTCACGATAATATGGAGGCTAATTTTGAAAGAATATCAAACTGAAGAAATAAGAAATATCGTGCTTTTGGGACATGGTTCGTCTGGCAAAACCAGTCTGAGTGAGGCAATGCTTTACTCTGCCGGCGCCACGACCAGATTAGGTCGGGTTGATGAAGGAACAACAGTTTCCGATTATCATGATGATGAAATCGAGCGTAAGTTTTCGATTTCCTCTTCATTGCTGAATTGCGAGTGGAATAAAATAAAATTCAACATCTTAGATTCGCCTGGTTACTTAGATTTCGTTGGTGAAGCCAAAGCTCTGACGCGAGTGGCTGACCTAGCACTTATCAATATCAATGGTCAGTCGGGAGTTGAAGTTGGCACTGAATTGGTTTTTAAATTTGCCAAAGAGGATGATTTACCGGTTTGGTTTATTATCAATATGCTCGACAAAGAACACGCGGATTTCCAGAAATCGCTGAATTCGATTCGTTCTTCCTTTACCAAAAAAGCCGTGCAAATGCAGATTCCGGTCAATAGTGGTCCGAATTTCGATACTATTGCCGACGTTATAACCCAAAAAGTCATCAAATATAAAAATGACCAAAAAGGTACTTACACCGAGTTAGAACCCACCGATGAAATCAAGGAAAGATTAATCGCTCTGAAAAATGAATTAATCGAATCAGTGGCTGAATCTGATGATGTTTTACTTGAGAAATATTTAAGCGAAGGTACTATATCCGAAGAGGAATTTTTAAACGGCTTACGCAATGCGATTATCAAGCGCAATCTGTTTCCGGTTTTTGTAGCCGCCGGCCTCAACAATATCGGCGTCACGAAAATTATGGATCATATCGTCAATTTTGCTCCAACACCTTCCGCTAAAATTTCAGTCAGCGGCAGTTATAATGGCACTCCGATAACCCGTAAAATTAGCGATAGTGAACCGACTTCTCTTTTCATTTTTAAAACTATCAGCGAAATGCACGTTGGAGAATTATCCATATTTAAGGTTATTTCAGGTTCGCTAAAAAGTGGAGTTGATCTGCTCAATTCCAACAATGGCAAAATCGAGCGCATCGGTCAAATTTATTGTGTCAACGGTAAAGAAAAGCAAGAGGTTGCTCATTTACATGCCGGCGATATCGGAGCCGTCGTTAAACTTAGATTTTCGAAAACCTCCGATACCTTGTGCGATCAGCGCGCACCGATCACTTACCCGGGAATTTCATTTCCCGAACCAGTCATTCAAATCGCTATAGAGCCGAAATCGCGGGGCGACGAAGAAAAAATCAGCGCCGGTTTACAGTCCTTAACGAGTGAGGATCCAACAATGTCCTGGCATTACGATCCCGAGCTTAAGCAGACGATTTTGTCTGGTCAAGGCGAATTACATTTAGCCATTATTTTACAACGTTTAAAACAAAAATTCGGAGTTGATGTAAATCAACTGCCTCCCCGCATCCCCTATCGAGAAACTATAAAAAAACGGGGTGACTCCAAATATCGCCATAAAAAACAGACTGGCGGTGCCGGACAATTTGCCGAGGTTTGGATGTACGTCGAGCCGGGTCCGCCCGGAAGCGGCGTAGAATTCACCAACACGCTTGTCGGGCAGAATGTTGATAGGGTGTTTGTGCCTTCGGTCGAAAAAGGCGTTCGCTCAGCCTGTGAAGAAGGAATTTTAGCCGGATATCGTGTCACCGATGTCAAAGCCGTATTTTACGATGGAAAAATGCATCCTGTCGATTCTAAGGATATTGCTTTCCAGATCGCTGGCAAAGGCGCTTTCAAAGAATGCTTTATGAATGGCAACCCGGTTCTGCTGGAACCGATTTATAATCTCGAGGTCATTGTCCCAGAAGAATATATGGGTGACGTAATGGGTGATATTTCAGTAAGGCGTGGAAAAATCCAGGGAGTTGATTCTGAAGGTCCATTTCAAAAAATTACCGCCAAAGTACCTCTGGCTGAACTCTATCGCTATAGCACGGCTCTACGCTCGATGACACAAGGACGCGGTATGCATCGTCAGAGTTTTTCCCATTACGAACAAATGCCCAAAGAAATTCAGGATAAAGTCGTAGCGGCTTCCAGAAAAGAACACGAGGAGTAAATCCAGTGGAATTTGATAAACTCTGGGCGCCCTGGCGAATTGGTTATATTACCAATCCCAAATGTGAAGGATGCTTTCTTTGCCGGTATCCATCCGAATCTGATGATAAAAAAAATCTAATCCTTCAGCGTGGCAAATCGGCATTCGTAATAATGAATTTTTATCCCTATAATAATGGTCATCTAATGGTCGCTCCCTATCAGCATACGAATGATTTTGCCGCTTTAGATGATGCTACTCACCTCGAATTATTTCATTTAGTCGAAAAGTCGGTTGGTATTCTTCGTGAAACTCTCAAAGCGGAAGGATTCAATATCGGTGTAAATTTGGGAACGGTCGCCGGCGCTGGTCTAAAAGATCATCTGCATATACATATTGTTCCGCGCTGGACCGGCGATACTAACTTCATGCCGGTTATCGGACATACCAAAGTTATAAGTGAAGGATTAACTGAAACCTGGCAAAAACTTAAGTCTAAATTCGATGAATGATTTTTGATAGTTGAATATCGCTGTTAAATGATTTAAATTTGTATTGCTTTTTTAGATTATGAATCTGGAGTAGTCCCGCCCAGGCGGGATGGGGGTTCGAGTCCCTCCTCTTTAAGGACTTTACTGCCACTTCAATTCTGTTTTTTCTTAAATGAATTTTCTGGAGTAGTCCCGCAACGGCGGGACGGGTGGCTGTTATCCCGCCGGAGCGGGACAAAAGTCCCGCAAGGGCGGGATGGGGGTTCGAGTCCCTCCTCTTTAAGGACTTTACGGACACCTCAATTATGCTCTTTCTTAAATGAATTTTCTGGAGTAGTCCCGCAACGGCGGGACGGGTGGCTGTTATCCCACCGGAGCGGGACAAAAGTCCCGCAAGGGCGGGATGGGGGTTCGAGTCCCTCCTCTTTAAGGACTTTACGGACACCTAAATTATGCTCTTTCTTAAATGAATTTTCTGGAGTAGCTCAATGGTGGAGCGGGTGGCTGTTAACCACTAGGCTGGGGGTTCGAGTCCCTCCTCCAGAGCAAAATATCAAGTGGAAAAATATTTTCTCTATATTCTCTTCTCGAATAATCTAAACCATTATTACGTTGGGATTTCATCTAATCCGGAAAAACGTCTGCAATATCATAACTCTCAGAACAAAGGCTGGACAAAACGTGGACGTCCCTGGCAATTAATCTTCCAAAAGGAATTTGAATCAAAATCTGTAGCAATGTTCTGGGAAAGTTGGATTAAGAAGCAGAAAAAACGAACAATAATTGAAAAAATTATCAATAACTCTTTCAACTGGTAATTATCGCATTAGGGAGCGGGTGGCTGTTGTCCCGCCGGAGCGGGACAGGCAATTTTGGAGCGTAGTGATCCCGCAGCGAAGCGTGGCGGGGTCACTGCTTGCATCAACGTAGTTGATGCACTCCATATATTCTATAGTTTTTTCTTCTTTGGAGCGTAGTGACTCCGCAGCGAAGCGTGGCGGGGGTCGGTGCACTCCATATATTCTTATGAAAGAATGTCTTGTCCTAAAATATGCGGTATTTAATTATCTAATTGACAGAAGCAATATAAACTTCAGCCCAATTTTGCGATCGAATAACGTATTCCTTAATACAAGCCGGTAAGAGAACACTCTCCCCTTTCTTCAATATTAACTTTTCTGCCGAATTCCAAATTAATTCTATTCTACCGTTTAGAATTAATCCAATTTGAACTTTATCGTTGGTATAAATTTTTTTCGCAAAATTTTCTGCGACTTTCATATTCGCTACTACAAATTCTTCAGCAGAGGATCTATATATACTAATTCCATCCCGCCAATCTGGATTTACAACTTGAACCTCATTAGGTGAAAAATCGAGAATTTCCAGCAGAGCGGCAACATCTTTATATTTATTTGTCAAGCCAATCCGGACGACGTTATCTGAATTAGTCATACACTCAATTATATTTCCAGAAATATAGGCATGCGGAATACCTGCCGAAATATTAAGCGCCTGTCCCGAGGTCAATTGGACCAAATTCATTAATAATATTAAAATCAAACCGATATCGGAAGATGGATAGCATTTTTTTAATTCTAAAAACAGCTGTTCCTGTTCCGAAATTCGATTACCACGAGTAAGAATGCTTTCTGCAAGGGATTCGACTAAATTTCCGTATAATTGCGGTTCGCTAACAGATTTCCGGATTAAGGTTGAATAAAACTGTTTGACGATGGTGGTTTCATCCGCTTCTGAAATTGTACTATCGCCTGGCAATACCCTATCTGTAAAAGATTGGATTGGAGGATACAATTCGAGTTTTTTCCTTAATTCAACAATATTTAGCAACCCTACTAAAGCTTTAAGATTATCTATAGCTATTGCTATTTCCAATTTGTGGTTGGAATCGGGATAATGAATTGAGTCACGCCGATGTAATCGAACAGCTTGTGATTTATTGGGATGCGCTTGAATAGAAAGTGGTTTGCCTGCTGATAGGACTTTGAATAAAAATGGCAAATTGGCGCCAAATCGTTTAAAAACGGTCTCACCGAGAATTTCAACAGGATGTTTTTTGATCAATTCAGTCAAATCAATAAGGTCATTGGAAATATTTACCTGTGAAGGCGCCGACGGATGGGCGCCGATCCAGAGCTCAGCATAGGGACGATTTCCTTCAGACTGTATTCCCAATAAACGTGGGATGAATGCCTGCTCGCCACGCGTTCCCCATTCATAGTGTTGAATTTTATTTCTCAGAACGAACGGTTTAATCTCAAAATTATTTTCCATCATGTTCTAAAATAATGTTTTAGTAACAATTTTACCAATGGATTTTTCAATAAAAAAGGTCTGCGGAGAGCAGACCTGCGAGTGAGGAGGAGGAAGTTATTTTTCAATTATGATTGTTTAGATTTAGAAATAATCAATAAAATCACGCTATTTTACGACTCAGACAAAAAATAGTTCTCCTATTAGAAAAATAATTTTAAATTGAACCGTGCACTTGGAAAAAGAAACTTCGTTGAATAATGAAGCAATCAAAATTTCGGTGATAGTCGTCATTGCCGCTTATATATCGGCTCAAATGCTGTCGGATATTACAAGTTTGAAAATAATTTCTTTACTAGGCTTTTCAATCGATGCCGGTACACTGATATATCCATTTACTTTTACCATGCGTGATCTTGTGCATAAAACTATCGGATTGAAAGGCACACGTATAGTTATTATATGCGCGGCGGTGATTAATCTATTAATGGCACTATTGTTTTGGATAGTCTCTTATATACCCGGCGATCCGAATGTAGGTCCACAATTAGAATTTGCTAAGGTACTTTCGCCGGTGTGGCGAATTGTTATTGCCAGCATAATCGCCGAAGTCATTGCCGAATTATTAGATACCGAGATTTATCGCATTTGGGTTAATAAAGTCACCAAACGTCATCAGTGGGCACGAGTTTTGGTAAGTAATTCATTGAGCATTCCGATTGATAGCCTAATCTTTGTATGGGGCGCGTTTGGTGGGATTTATAATCCGTCTGTCGTTTGGTCAATTTTCTTCGCCAATCTGATTTTGAAAGGCGCTATAACTATCATTAGCCTACCGATGATCTATCTGGTGAAAGACAAGAACTACTGATATAGTAAAGTAATGACTTCTTAGGTTGAATAATATCAGTTATTTTTCTGTAAAACACATCTTCTAGTCAGGCTATATTTCCCAGGATTCCATTGGTAATAAAAGATTCCGGATGGGAAATTTTCAGCCGTCCGCTTAGCGGTATAATACCTAGCTGGTTATTTCGAAAATATCATCAACGAAAAAAACCAGTCAAACTTGCATCGTCAATAATACCATAGCTAAAAATCCAACTGATGACTACGCTATCCTCTTAATGATTTGGCAAATCAAATTCAACATCCAGCTAGCCACTACTACCTCCACCCCAGCCAGAAATACTTGAACCAAGATTCCAGCCTTCTTCCGGATTCGAAAAATCGAATAAATATATCCAGAAAAATGGGTAATGTGAGATTATTCGTATTTTATTACAATCATTCTTAGAACATTAGATTTATTTCTAAATCAACTAACTATTGCAGGAAGCAAAATACTTAATAATATCCTTTCTCTTCAAGATTATTGAAGAGATATTTGTGATAAATAATGACTTAGGCTAATTCTACTCTTTTTTCCCGCAGACTGGCTGGCACATTATGCTGACAATTGCATAAAGTGCGCAAACGGCGGCAAACATCAAGAAGCGAGACGGTTTGAGGTCAAATATCATAAATCCAAACAATTTCTCGAGGATTCCGAGTAGCATACTAAGAATTCCACCATAATAAAACACACAACACGCCCACTTTTGACACATAATAAATCCTCCTTTACATTTATTGTTTCATTTTTCAAAACCTAACTAGTTAAAATATAATTTGTAAAATATTCATTCACAAGAATCTTATTGCCGGTCGCCAACTCAAATGGACGCCTCGATTTGGTCGAAGTAACTTTGCCCGAATTATGGGTCTTTAGCCGTTGAGATACATCTTCCGACATACCAACGTAATAACGACCATCTTTTAGACTACGTATTACGTAAACCGACCACATTTGTAGCGCATAGGGGATTTGAACCCCTGTTACCGACGTGAGAGGCCAGCGTCCTAGGCCACTAGACGAATGCGCCATTTCAAAAAACCGCCCGAGGCGGCTTTCGCTGGGAAGCAGGGATTCGAACCCCGATACTCAGATCCAGAGTCTGATGTCCTGCCGTTGGACGACTTCCCAATTTTTACAAAAAGCGGACTAAATTTACACCCCAAACGACGAAATGAGCAAATAAATCAACCGGTGAGTCCAGCCAATATAAAGGAAATCGCCAGCGTAATAGTCATCAGAAATTGGAGCTGAATCGTATTAGCACTGAGAGGAACCATCTCCTTAACGTCATTGAACGGCTTTTTCGAGAGAAAAATAGTTCCAATGTATTTAGGCATAAGGCAGAGAATAATCAACGACCAGTATGGAAAATATCCGACAATTACAAAAACTATAATCCAAATCGGCACCACATATAAAATCAAACGATATATTTTAAGAGCCGTATTACGATTCGCGATTTTTACGATAATTGTATTCTTATCAGCCGAGCGGTCGGCTTTCTCATCCAGAATTTCATTAGCATATAGAATCAACATCACCAATAATCCAGCCGGTACCGAAGCTAAGAACGCTAAAAAGGAAATTGTGCCAGTCTGGACATAGGATGCTCCTATTACTATCAATGGCCCAAACGCAATAAAAATCCCGATTTCTCCGAGACCGCGATATGCCAACTTGACGGGAATCGCAGTGTACAAAAAACCGATTGCCAATCCGACTATTCCAAAAATAATTAGTGCTGGCCGACCGGTATAGACAATTAGTAATAATCCAATTAGAACTACCAACAAGAATGCTACTAAACCAGCCCAAAATGCCTGTCGTGCCGTCAATAGGCCGTTCTGGATCGTGCGACTTCCACCAGAGAATGGAGTAAAATCGAGATTATTGTCATCACAGCCCGTCAGGTGATCGTAATAATCATTAAAAATATTTGCACCAAAGTGGGCAAAAATCGTTCCTAATAAAGCCAGTAAACCGGAAATAAAATTAATTCTACCGGTCTCATACCAACCTACAGAAGTACCTAAAATTACCGGCGCAACGCTGGCAGTCAGAAAAGGAGCCCGATATACTCTTAACCATAATTTTAGAGAATCCGATAATTTTCGATTAGCTGACATCATTACCTAAATCGGTCAAAGATTTCTCTGAAGGAACTCAAGAAAAGTCTCGTACATATGAATTTGCCCTTCACGGTCGGTTATTCCATGTTTTCTTCCAGGATAAAGCATCAACTCAAAACGGACATTGTTGCTGATTAGTTCATCAATAAATTCCAGACTTTGCTGTAAGTGGACATTATCATCATAAGTGCCATGAATTAGTAAAAAATTAGCTTTTATCTGACTAACATAATTAAGCGGCGCACTTTCTTTATAAATATTTTGATTATTAATGGGCAATCCTAAATATCGCTCAGTATATGGGGCATCATAATACTTCCAATCCGTTACCGGAGAAATAGCAACTCCGGTTTTAAAAACTTCCGGCGCTTTGGTAAGAGCATACAAAGTCATATATCCGCCATAACTGGCACCCCAGATTCCGATTCTTCTTGAATCAATATACGGCAGACTTTTTAAATATTTCACCCCATCCAGTTGATCCTGTAATTCTATTTTCCCCAGTTGCTGGTAAATCCTGCGTTCCCAATATCGTCCACGCCCATACGAACCGCGATTGTCGAGGCTGAAAATTAAATAACCCTGTTGCGCTAACAATTGGGTCCAGGCACCTCCATAGCGGTTTTGAACGACTTGCACTCCAGGACCACCATAGACATAAACAATAACCGGATATTTTTTTTGCGGATCAAAATCACTCGGATATAATAGGCTAGCATAAAGTGAATCCCCATCAATTGCCGGTATCTTGATAAAACGTGTAACGCCGAAATTATATTTTTGCGGACTGAAATCTTTGTTATGATATAAGTCCGTTATTTTTCTACCATTATTTTGAATAATTCTGACATCTACTTGCGAGTTAACATTTGAGAAAAAATCAAGATAATATTTCAAATCCGGTGAAAAAACTGCCGAGTGCACTCCATCACCGGTATCAATCTGGCTAATGGCACCGGAGCCAATATGCACGCTATAAATATGCCGTTCGAGTACCGAATTTTTAGTCGCTGTGAAATAAACCAGACTGTCTTTTTCGTTTACGCCATTCAATTCGGTAACCATCCAATCGCCGCTAGTAATCGGTTTGATCAAATTGCCTTCGAAATCATAGAGATAAAGATGCATGAAATTGTCTATTTCCGAATAATAGATAAAATTGCGCGAATTTTTCATAAAATAGTATAAGTCCGTGATATTTAACCAATACGGATCTTTTTCTTCGAGAATAACTTTTGTCTGGCCGGTTCGCGGATTACCATAGGTAACTTTCTGGCAATTTTGAAGCCGATTAATTGATTGAATAACCACCAAACTGGTGTCAGCCAACCAATCTATCCGGACAACGTATTCATTCTTGGATTGAAAATTATTCATACAAACAATTTTTTGGGTCTCTATATCAACTGTGAATACTTTGACTTCTGGTATTTTCTCGCCTGCATTCGGATAATATTGCCACTCGATTTCTGGATGCATAGGAGACCAATCTACCAGCGGGTAGCGACTGACACCATTTTCATTTAACTGGCAATAGGCAATCATTTTACTGTCCGGCGACCACTGATACGCTTGTTCAGAATCAAATTCCTCCGCATAAACCCAGTCGGGTAAACCATTAAAAATCGATTCACTGCCATCAGTTGTCAGCCGGATCGTACTTTTTGATTCACAGTTGACAATCCAGATATTATGGTCGCAAATATAGCTGACCCATTTCCCGTTGGGAGAGAATTTTGGAACACTTTTTTGGGTTCCGTCATTTGTCAAACGCACTATAGTTCCATCGCGTTCATCGCCTAGGAAAAGGTCATTCTCACCAGTCAGTAAATATCGGAATCCATCGGGAGCCGATATGAAACCGAACGGATCAAGTTGAACCGTGTGAGTATCGTTACTCCACCTTAATTGTTCATAAGTAAAAACCGTGTCAATTTTAAGGGAATTAATCGACAATTTCAGCAAATCGCAATTTTGATTTTTATTTTTTTCGAGAAATAATACTCCGTCGCCCTTCGGAGTCCAGGTAAATTGTTTCTGCCGGTAAGTTCTCGCATCCAATCCCGGATCATCAATGATTTCCCGCACGGTTAATTTCTTGGAGTTCTCAGCCAAAATTACTGAAGTACTTAGCAGAAAACATAAACAAATCCGGAATATCCTCATTTCATTTTCCTATTCTAAAAAACTTGCGGACAGCGGCTAACAATTCATCTTCGCCAATAATTGAAATCGGCTCGACCGGTAACGATTTTTTGAAGTAGCGGCCATAGGCTTTTTTATCAATGCGACTGTCAAGATTAATAACGACTCCCACATCATTAATCGAGCGAATTAAGCGACCAACTCCCTGGCGAAACTTCAAGACCGATTCCGGGACATAGTATTCGTTAA
>Ga0208940_1001503_pt1 | contig 24325 bp, 20 predicted proteins | sample AD_JPNNA6_MetaG_FD_184445 | JGI IMG/M metagenome (GOLD analysis project Ga0208940, IMG submission 184445) | Active sludge microbial communities of municipal wastewater-treating anaerobic digesters from Japan - AD_JPNNA6_MetaG (SPAdes) (version 2) | ecosystem: Engineered > Bioreactor > Anaerobic... | reverse complement strand
CAGCAGAATGGCGATGGGAATCGCCCAGCTCTCATAAAGCGCGGCCAGGCACAGGAAGATTACAAAAATGGAAAAGGAATACAAAAGCGGCGCTTGAGAACTGGCCATCCGTTCCTGGTAGGAAAGTCCGCTCCAGTCAAAACCGAAGCCCTGGGGAAGTTTGGCCGCCGCTTCTTCCATGGCCTGCATGGCCTCGCCCGAGCTTCTGCCCGGCGCAGGCTCCCCCCAGATGTTGATGGATGGGAAACCGTTAAATCGTGTCAGTCTTGGCGATCCCGATGTCCAGCGACCCGTGGCGAACGAAGAAAAAGGCACCATCTTGCCCTGGGTGTTGCGAACGTAAAGCTTTTCAAGATCCTTGGGCAGCATCCGGAAGGGCGCGTCGGCCTGAACATAGACTTTTTTTATCCGGCCTCCCTGGACGAAGTCGTTGACATAGGCGCTGCCGAAAGCCGCCGAGAGCGTCGTATGGATGGAGTTAATAGGCACGCCGAGTGCGCCGGCCTTTTCCCAGTCCACATCGATGCGATATTCGGCAACATCCGCCATGCTATTGGGGCGGACTTTCATGACTCTCGGATCCTGGGCGACCAGCCCGAGAAGCTGGTTTTGGGCGTCCATCAAGGCTTGATGCCCCAGCGCGCCCCTGTCCAGAAGCTGAAAGTCAAAACCGATCGCCGTTCCCAGCTCAATAACGGCGGGAGGCTGGAAGGTGAAGACCATGGCGTTGCGGATGGTGGAAAGGGCGCCCATGGCTCTTTTGACGATTGCCGCGGCTTTCAGATCGGAACGGTCGCGCAGATGCCAGTCCTTGAGACGGATGAAAACCATGCCGTTATTTTGCGAGCGTCCGGAGAAACCGTACCCGGTAATGGCCATGACCATCTCCACCGCTTCTTTTTCATTTTCCTGAAAGTATTTTTCAATTTGTTTGGTGACCTCATTTGTTTGTTCCAGCGTCGATCCCGATGGCATGATCACCTGGGCCAACAGGGTTCCCTGATCTTCATCAGGCAAATAGGCGGTGGGCATGCGCAGAAACAAAACCGCCATGACGACCAAGATTACGAGAAAAACGACCAGATAGCGTTTTTTCTTCGAGAGGGTATGATCGACCATGCCGACATAACGATCACGGAGTTTGAAAAAAACCCGATCGAACCACATGAAAAAGGGTTTCAGGAAAAAGATGGCGTTTTCCGCCGGCTCATGACCGGCTTTGACCGGTTTGAGCAAGGCTGCGCACAAAACCGGCGTCAGGATCAACGCCACGATCACCGAAAGAAGCATGGCGGAAATGATCGTAATGGAGAACTGGCGGTAGATGACGCCGGTCGATCCCGGGAAAAAGGCCATGGGACCGAACACGGCGGACAATACCAGGCCGATGCCGACGAGCGCGCTCGTGATCTGCTCCATCGATTTAGCCGTGGCTTCCTTCGGAGGCAACCCCTCCTCGCTCATAATGCGCTCCACATTTTCGACGACGACGATGGCGTCGTCGACCAAAAGGCCGATGGCCAGCACCATGGCAAACATCGTCAGCATGTTAATCGAAAAACCGAAGAGCCCCAGAATGGCGAACGTTCCCAGAATAACCACCGGCACGGCGATGGTGGGAATCAGCGTGGCGCGCATGTTTCCCAGGAAAAGCCACATCACCAAAAAAACAAGAAAAATAGCGATGACCAGTGTTTTGATGACTTCATTGATGGACACTTTGATAAATATAGTGGAATCGTTCGGATAAACAACTTTCATGCCGGCGGGGAAAAAGCGGCTCATTTCAGCCATTTTTGCCTTCACGGCGTCGGCCGTATCCAGCGCATTGGCGTCCGGCGACTGACGGATGGCGATACCCGCCGACGGCCTGCCGTTGTTGCTGACCTGAATGTCGTATATTTCGGTGCCCAACTCTGTTCTTCCCACATCGCCCATGCGGACAATGGAGCCGTCCGGATTGGTCCGAAGCGGGATCGAGGCAAATTCCTCCGGCGTTGAAAGCATATTCTGGACGATGATGGTGGCATTTAAGCGCTGGCCGGGAATGGAGGGCGCGCCGCCGAACTGCCCGGCCGAAACCTCCACGTTGTAGGCTTTGAGCGCTCCAATCACATCTTCCACCGTAAGATGATAGTCCGTCAGTTTTTTGGGGTTGAGCCAGACGCGCATGGCGTATCCGCCGCCGAAGACTTCCACTTCGCCCACGCCGGGAACGCGCGCCAGAATCTTTTCCAGGTTGGACTTGGCGTAGTCTCTGAGGTCCATGCCGTCCATGGAGCCGTCTTCCGAAATCAGGCCGACAAACATCAGGTAATTACGCGTTGACTTTCTGACGTCAACGCCCTGGCTGACCACCATGTCCGGCAGACTCGTCAAGGCGGCCTGGACTTTGTTTTGCACCTTGGACCAGGCCATATCCGGATCGGTTCCCGGCGCAAAAGTCAATTCCAGACGGGTGTACCCCGCTGAATCACTGGAGGCGGACATATAGATCATATTGTCCAGGCCGGTCATCTTTTGTTCGATGACCTGCGTGACGCTGTTTTCCACCGTTTCGGCCGAAGAACCGGGATAGTACGCTGTGACGGCAATGCTGGGAGGCGCCATTTGCGGATACTGGGAAACGGGTAGATTGTAAATGGCGAGGATGCCGACCGACATGATAATGATGGCGATGACCCACGCGAAAACCGGACGATCCAAAAAGAATTTTGACAGCATTTTTTGTCCTCCCCGTTAATTGGTTTTGCCGGGAGGAGCGGGTGTTTTCGCTCTGCCGTCATGCTGTGAGGCCTGTCCAAAGGGGACGGCTTTGACGATCATGCCGGGTTTTACTTTGAGCGTCCCCTCGACGATGACCCGGTCGCCGGGAGCCAGCCCCGATGTCACCAGCCACGCGTCGCCGATGGCTCGGTCGAGCGTCAGAGGTTTTTGCTCGATTTTGCCGTTCCTGGCGACAACCAGCGTGAACGGGTTGCCCTTGGGATCGCGGAATACGCCCTGCTGCGGGACTAAAATGGCCTGCTTGTTAAAGCCCTCTTGTATGACGGTCCGGATAAACATACCGGGAAGCAAAATGCCTTTCGGATTGGGAAATACCATGCGCAGGATTACGGATCCGGTTGTCGGATCGACCGTGATATCCTGGAATTGCAGCGTGCCTGTCCAGGGATACTCCAGGTTGTCTTCCAAAATGAGCCGGACGCCGCCCAGATTTTTTTTGCTGATTTCGAAGCGGCCTTCCTGAAGCTGGCGACGCAGGCGGAGGATTTCGGCCGTCGATTGTGTTACGTCAACATACATGGGGTCCAGCTGTTGGATCGTTGCCAGAGGCTGGGGCTGGTGCGTGGTCACCAGGGCGCCCTCCGTGAAGTTGGACCGGCCGATGCGGCCGGAGATGGGCGCCGTTATGGTCGTGTGCTGTAAATTGATCCGGGCCGCCTCCACGGAAGCCTTTCCGAACTGGATATCCGCCAGGGTTTGCTTCAGGGCGGCTGCTGCGTCGTCATAATCCTGCTGGCTTACCGCTTTTTCGGCGAGCAGTTCCTTCAGACGGGCGGCTTTTAACTGGATCGTCGACAGATTTGCCTCGGAGCGGGCAAGAGAGGCTTTCGCGTTATCAAACACCGCCTGGTAAAGCGATGCGTCGATTTGAAAAAGCACCTGTCCGGCCCGGACATTAGTCCCTTCCGTGAAGAAGCGTTTCTGGATGATGCCGTCCACCTGGGGGCGCACTTCCGCGATCAGATGCGCCGAAGTGCGCCCGGGCAGTTCGGTCGTAATGGGGACCGGCTTTGTCTGGATGGTCACTACGGAGACTTCGGGTGGCGGCGGGGGGCCTCCCTTCCCTTTATCCGAGCAGCCGTTCAGGAGGATTCCTGCGGCGAGAAGACTACTGATGACGATCATTCGTACGGCCATTGTGTGAATCTGCATTCGGCACCTCTGGTATTTTAAAATTTTGAATCCTTCAGCGGTCGATGAAGCCGCTTTTCCGGCATAATTGCGCCTTTCCGAAAACAAAATCTTTTCGTCAGGCTTTCGTTCGCTGCTCGGCGGTTGGCCGCGGCAGCCCTCCAGACGGGACAATCACTTCCTGATTGCATCCCAGCACGCTTGGGCAACCTTTTCAATGGTCGCTTCATCCAGATAGAAAAATCCAAGAATATGATTGCGCACGAGCGTGGGAATCGGACCAAAAGCCAGGGCAAACAGGGCGGGCATCGGCAGGGCTTTGAGAACCTGCTCATCGACGCCGTGCTCGAAAATGTCGGTCATCATTTTGTTTCGGTCCGATTTGTCCAAAAGTCTTTCTTTGCGGTGAGATACCCCGTACGGAGAGTTGAAAAACTGCTCCATGTACCGAAAATGAAGGGGATGTTCCATGAAATATTTAAGGATTTTCCTGTTCATGTAGAGAAATTTTTCCCGGATCGAATCCTCGACGGGATATCCGTCCTGAATCATTTCATTGATCCTGTCTTCCAGATTGCGAGTCAGCGCGAGGATCAGGTCGTCCTTGCTTTCAAAATACAGGTAAATGGTTCCGGCGGCCACTCCCGCCTCTCTTGCGATCAAGGACATGGGGGAATCGTGAAACCCACGCTCGGCAATCAGATTAAGGGCCACCTCTATGATGTCGGCGCGCTTGTCGGTTTTACTCATTAATCCGTACCCGTTTTGCTGCGTGAATGAATATTCATTTACGATGTGGCGTTTTTACACAGAAGAGATAATTTTGTCAAGTTATTTTAACACGGGCGCACTAAATTGGTTAATTTATTTTACAATTTTCGACTCCGGCAGGCTATGAAAGCGTCGTTGACGATTTATTTTCCGGCAGAATTTGAGCGGCCGGCCCCCGGCCGGCTCGCCTGGCCACGCGGGGGTTTCCCGCTCTGCGGCAGACGCCGGCAGGCCCGGGAGAACCCGGATCAGCGGGGCGGATACCATCGACATGAGGAGGATTGCGATAGCCAAAGATGCGGAGTGTTTCATTTTATCCCTTCTCTGTGTAAGCCGGCAGCCAGATGGCGCGCCCGGTGTCCCTAGCGGGCCGAGCGCCGGATCACTGCGATGACGTCTTCGCTCATTTTCTCGATATGATGGATCAGATCGGCTTCCCCGGAAGACGTGAACTGGCCTTTGTGGATCACGCCGCGCCCGGCCACGCTGGCAATTTTGTAGCTGGTCGAAATCGTCGAACCCCTTTTCGTGATGGTTCCCGCAATCACAAAATTCATCCCCAGCCTTGTCCCAATATCGACCATGTTGTCCACCTCGTCGTTTTGCTGGAGATTATTGGCGGAAAGAAACAGTTCCAGATCCTTTTTGGGAAGGACGAGAAACGCCTGCTGCATACCGGGCGAGTTGATCAGGACATTGGTTACGGTAATCCCGTAATGGGACGCGTCCATGCTCAACGGCGTAAAATGAAAAATGGCCACATTGGCGGGGCCGCCTGCCACGGAGAAATCCTCTGTCGGAATGCTTTCCATTAGTTTTTCCGACGGCTGGGCCACGGGCGGCTGGGCCACGGGTTTGGCCGGAGGTGAAACGACTGCCGCAGGGGAATCTTTGGCTGCTACGGTGAAGCTGTGGCGGGCCGAGACGACATAGCCGTTCCGGCTGTAGTTGTAATAGGCCCTCACTTCGTATTTTCCCGGGACGGGCGCTTCAAAGGTCAAAACGCCCTGGCTCTGTCCGTGGGGCATGTACTGATAATCTCCTGCGTCAGTGTCGGCGGAACCGGATGCCGTGATGCAGATCCAGTCTCTCGAGTATCCGGGGGCATTGAAAAAATTCACCCGGATCTTTTCCCCTTCGGTGTAAACATCCTTGTCGGTTTTCACCTGCGGGATCCCGTCGGCAAAGGCCGTTCCCTCCGAAAGCAAAAAGCACATCGCGAAGGTAAAACAAAAAATGAATGGAAGCCGGGGATGAATTCGTCGCATCCGCTTTCTCCTTTTTTTTGACGCCGGACAGAGCGTTTTGCCCATGACGTTGGTGTGACGTTTGCTGTTCGTTCTTCAGACCGACATCCCATCCGCCCTGCAGGGAATCGCCCCCCGGCCGAGAAAGTCTAGCACAACGCGATCAAAAATAGAAATCAAAAGAGCCTCATTTTTTCCGCTTCCCGCATCGGCGGGTCGCGAAAATCCGGATGGGCAATGCCGATAATGGCCAGAGCGCGGTCCCTCTTGCACTTCCCTTTCAAATCGACGGCGCCGTATTCCGTGATCAGATAGTGGGGATCCCTGCGCGGCGTCGTGACAATGGCGTCGGCATCCAGATGGGGAACGATCCTGGAGACGGTGTTGTCCTTTGCCGTGGAAAAGAAAAACCCGCTTTGTCCATGGGACTGACGGTCGTCATGGCGACATCCATTTCCTCCATGAACTCTTCGATCAGGCGGCCCGGCCGATGGAAATAGCTCAGGATAAATCGTGAAAGTCTTCTGAGAACGCGCCCGGTCGGGAAGCGGTCAGAGGTCAAATCTTTCCGGGGCGAGCGTTTCCACATCCTCCGGCGTGTTGAGATTGAAAAAAAGACGTCCGTCGGGGTTGAACGGCCGGATCTGTTCTTCGCCGACGGTCAGCACCCGCATATCGCGGTAAAAACCGGTGATCTTGAGTTTGTCCATGAGCAGCAGGCGTTTGATGGAAGGCAGGCAGTTTTTTGAATAAATCGCGTGCAGGGGTTGATACCCTTCGGGAAGCTCGGGAACGATGACGTCGTGCTTTCCCGCCTGTTTCATCATGTACGCAATAAAGTCTTCATTCAAGCAAGGCATGTCGCACGGGCAGGCGAAGGCCAGCGGGTTTTTGGCGTAAAAAAGGCCGGTATAAATTCCGCCCAGCGGCCCCTTGCCCTTGTAAATGTCGGTCACGACGGCTGCGTCGTCAAACTCCAGATAGGAGAGGGGGTCGTTGGTGACGATGAGGATTTCGGAAAACAGCCGGCGAAAGATGTCGAGCGTCTGATCCATCATGCGGGACGAGCCGATTTCCAGAAAGGCCTTGTTGACGCCCATCCGGGTGTTCCTGCCGCCGGAAAGAATGATGCCGGTGATGTCGGTTGCGGGGCTGTTCAATGAATCCGGTTCCTTGTCTTGAGCTTTTTGTGAATGGCATATCATAAACCGCACCGGAAAATTAAGTGAAAAAAAGCGTCCTTCAGCGTGAAAGAAGTCGCGAAGCCGGAACGTTTTACCGAATGATTTTCCGGTCAAGGACCGGCGTCTGCGCGTTTTCGCGCTCCACCATGGCAGAAGCATCTCCCTTGCCCCGGAATCTTTTCACGTTGAGCATGAAAATTTCCAGCTTGGACAGCACGTTGGGCGGCAGCAGGTTCCCGTCGATTTCAATGGAGATGGTCGGATACTTCCTTTCCCTGGCCCAGGGGGTGTAGAGTCCCTCGATGACGCGGCCGATCAGGCAGGCGAAGGGAGAGATGTTGACGATGCCGGAGTAGCCGTCCATCATGGCCGTGGCCGCGACGCCGCTGGAAATAGCGATTTCCGAATGCAGCTCCCGGCTGACGAAATGCTTTTCCGTGTTGTTCATGATGGCCTGCATGTCATGCGGTGTGCGCGGGACCAGACCGGTTGCCCCCAGCGTTTCGCGGATATTTTTCTCCACGCGTTTTTTGTAGAGGTGTTCGATGCGCCAGTCGATGATGTCCCGGAACTCCCGGGCAAAGACGCGCCGGTACCAGGGCAGCAGCCGAAGACGCTTCCGGAGTTCGTAGCGGCGGACATGGTCGCAGTAGTAGAACCATTCGGCGACGTTCGACACCTTGCCGACAATGCCGTGGCGGCTGAACTGCCCGATCAGTTCGTCCACGGCGAAGTCGTCTCGACGGACGTAGATTTCTCCGACGATCAGCACTTTGGCGCAGTCCTCCATTTTTCTGGCCAGCGGTATTTGCGAGATGGTTTGCGCGATCTCCTTCAGAACCGGCAAAACCCGCGTAATATCCTGTTCGGCCACGGCCAGCATCTTCTGCCAGATTTGATCGTAAATCTTCATGGCTGCCGCCGGATCGGCGGCGCACGTCCTGAGGGACGTTTCTACATCTTTCATGTAGTCGCCGATCACGGCCGCCCACCAGGCGTATTTGGTGAATTCCGGTCCGAGCTCGTTGTAGGAATTGTCCGCTTCCAGCGTGAAGACGACGACGTTTTCCAGGCGCAGGTCGCGAAAGAGGTTTTCATAGAACACGAAGTACTGGCCGGTCCGGCAGGGACCCGTGGTCGTCGGCACGAAGAGAATGTAGATTTCATCCTTGCGGTACCGGTCGGAAGAAAAATATTTCAGCGCGCTGCCCAAAACCAGATGCGAGGGCAGGCATTCCTTGCCGGATGCGTGATTGCGCGCCATTTGCAGCGTGTAAACGTCCGGCACGGGCATGGTCTGGGCGTTGATGCCCAGGCCGCGGATGGTCGCGCCGACGAGCTCCGCGGAGAGTCGTCCCATATTGGATAAAAGAAGTTTGACCCGCGGGTTTTGTTTGATCGGGATTTTTTCGCCGGTGGCGCTGTTGAGAATGTGGATTTCCTCGCCGGGGCGGTTGATGAAGCGCAGGCCGTTGTCGTAGCGCTCCTCGCGGATGTCGTCGATTTTGGAGCGGTAGCCTTCGATGATGTCCAGAAACGCCTCGATGCGCGTGTCCACGCCGGCGTCGGCCGTGTGGGAATCCAGCTCCAGAATCAGAAACGGCTTTACGCCCATAATCCACTTCAGATAATGCAGCATGAAGGAGTCGGGCGCGCAGGAGAAATTGGAAATGTAGGTAATGTAAATGTTGTCTTCGTTTTTCAGGAGCGTGCCGGCCTTCATGTCCTGCTGGCCGTAGTACCAGTACATGTTGGGGTAGATGACCTGGTCGGCAAACGGCAGAATGTCAAAGGGGATGACCGAGTAGCCGCGGGAAGTGTATTTCCGGGGGATGCCCATGTTGGCGTCGGTGGTAAAGGAGTTGTAGGGGCGGCCCAGAACCGCGATGACGGGTCTTTTCGCCCGGCGCGCCTCTTCGAGCGCCTGACGCCCCAGTTCGGCGAATTTGGCAAAGCATTCCATTTGCTTTTCATGGGCGACGGCAAAGGCGTTTTTCGCTTCGCCTTCGCCGAACCCCAGATCCGCCGCCATGGCGACAAACGGTTCTGCGGCTTTTTCCAACCCGTACATGAAGCTGACGACCGGCGTCAGGTATTTTTCTTCCGGAATCTCCGGAAAAGCTTTCCGGATGTAGTAGGGCAGGCTCTGCGTGATGGGGCAGAAATTGGCGGGCGCCGTTTTTTCATAGCTGTCCATGTCCCGAAAATGCGGAAGAAAAATATAGTCCACCTGCCGGTTGTAGATGTCCTGCACGGCGCCGTGCGCGATTTCCGCAGGAAAGCAGTAGCTGCTTTCCACGCGGGCCGCGCCCTCCGGCGGGATTTCCCGGGACAGGAGGGTCTCTACGCCCATCGTGTGGAAAAACCAGGAATAAAGCGGCCAGAGCGTGTAAATGGAGAAGCAGCGTGGAATGCCGACGATCACGTCTTTTTTGCGGGTAAGCGCGGCCGGATCGGGGGCGCATTCCCGAAATAGAATGTCGTTTCGTTTTTCGATGTAATCCGCCACGGAGGCTTCGTCGAACGCTTTTTTCTTTCGAAGGTTCGCGTATTTGTTGCAGCGTCCGCCGAACATGTATTTGTGGCCGTTGACGACGAGCACGCGGATCGGGCAGAAATTGTCGCAGGCCTTGCACGGAAATTCCTTTTCATAGACGATGTCCGTGGCCAGAATCGCGTCGATGTCATAGGCTTGCTTGGTCAGAATCCCTTCTTCAAATTTCTGCCGGGCCAGCAGGCCGACGCCGAAGCACCCCATCAGTTCGGGGTCGGGCGGCACCAGGATATCCTTGTCCAGGAGCATTGCAAACGCCAGGGGCACGGCCTTGTTTTTGGCGACGCCTCCCTGGAGAACAATGTTTTGGCCGATCGTCCGGTTGCCCACCACCCGGTTGAGGTAGTTCGACACGATGGAGGTGACAATGCCCGCCGTGATGTCCTCGCGGGAAGCGCCCTGCTGAATCGCGTTGCGGATGTCGGAATTGATGAACGCGGAGCAGTGCTCGCCGAATTTCAGCGGCGCGTCGGCCGCCAGCGCGATGTCGCCGATCATGGCCGCTTCGGGAATGTTCAAATCGCCCTGCGCCGATTCTTCCAGAAAGGACCCGGTGCCCGCGGAGCAGGCTTCGTTCATCGCGTAGTCGATCGGCACCTTGTTTTTCAGCGACACATACTTGGCGTCCTGGCCGCCGATTTCAAAGATGGTGTCGATGCCGTCGCGGTAGTAGGAGGTGCCGACGGAATGGGCGATGATTTCGTTGTACACGGCGGGCGTTTCCAGAAAAACGCCGAGAATTTCGCGCGAGGACCCGGTCGTGGACGCGAGCGTGATATGAATTTGTCCGTCGCCGATGTCTTCCCGGATTTGTCGTTGAATCTCTTTGAGGCAGCTTTTGAGGGCGCGCACCGGGTCGCCGTGCGTCCGTCCGTAGAAGGATGCGGTGACCTCGCTGGTTTCAAAGTCGATGAGGCTGGCTTTCGTGGTGGTGGAGCCGCCGTCCACGCCGAGGATATATTCGCGTCCGGCGACGACTTTTCCTTTTTGCGACGACAGGTAGGTGACTCTGCCCTCAGCGCTTTTCAGGCTTTTGAACCGTTTGAACAAAACGGAGCTTTTTTTGAACAGCTTTTCCGGGGCCGGAAGCGGGCTGCCTGCGGAAGCGGCCATCAGGGCCGCGCCGTATGCCTCGAACCAGGGCGCCTGTTCGGGGACGATAAATTTGATTTGCGGCATGCGCTCCCGAATGAAGCGCAGAATATACGGGTTTTGGGTGACGCCGCCCGTCAGCAGAACTTTCCCTTTTTCAATCCGGGCCCGCTTCAGAAAATCGGCGACCTTGACGGCCATAACGTCGGAGAGGGAAAGAACAATATCCCCCGTTCTGGCTTCGCCCTTGTTCAGGCGGTGCGTGCAGTCGCTTTTCATGAAGACGGAACAGCGCGAGGAAAGTTTCAGGACACGGCAATCCTCCGGAATGCGGTGGATGTCGTCGAGCGTCATGTTCATTCGGGCGAGCTGCTGCTTGAAGAATTCGCCGGTGCCCGACGCGCATTTGTTGCCGGAAAAGCTGGTAATGATTTTGTTTTGTGAATCGATCGTATAGACCACCAGATCTTCGCCGCCCAAAGAGACAAGCGCGTCGATGGAATCCTTGCGGTTTTGCAGCGCCGCCTCGATACAGAGCGGTTCGATGACGCTGTGAATGTTTAAAAGATGGCGTCCCTCGGTGCCGGTGGTCAGGGTTTGAACGCCGGGAGGCAAATCACAGCCGGAAAGCAGCTTTGTGAGCGTGTCGGGAAAGTTGCCTTCATGAGGTTCGACGGCGCTCCACACGACACGAGGGCCTTCCAGCAGGGCGGCTTTGACGTTTGAGGAGCCGATATTGATTCCCAGACTGTACATAAACACTCCCGTAAAAATCCTGCGGATGGAAGTATTACGATTGTGCAAAATCGTCAAGCATTCCAGGAGATTTTTTTTAAATCCCTTCGAAAATTAAGGAATTAGATTTTTGTCCGGCAAAAAAAAAGCAGCTGAACGCGTCTGCCGCCAGCTGCTTTTTGTTCTTCGAACATTCATTGACGGGGGAGATTTCATCACCCGCTTCAGGATCAGTGTCCTTCCTCCATCGCGCCGCTGATGTACATCATGGCCAGGAGCATGAAAACCAGCGTCTGGACGACCGATGTAAAGATCATCAAAAACATAATGGGCAGCGGAACCAGCAGCGGAACCAGGAGCAGCACGACCAGCAGAACGATGTCTTCGCCCGCGATATTGCCGAAGAGCCGGAACGTCAGCGACAGAGGCCGCGACAGATGGCTGATGATTTCAATGGGCAGCATCAGCGGGATCAGCCACCAGACCGGTCCCAGGAACTGCTTGAGGTACTTGATGCCGTGAGTCATGACGCCGACGATGTGCGTCATGAAGAAGACGACCAGCGCCATGGCCGCGTTCGTGTTGATATTGGCCGTCGGCGACTCGAATCCGGGAATGATGCCGATCAGGTTGGAGGTCAGAATAAAAAGCCCCAGCGTGGCGATCAGGGGAAAGAACTTTTTGCCGTGTTCTCCCATGGTGTCCACCAGAAGACTGTGAAGGCCGTCGATGACGACTTCCATCACATTTTGCAGCCGGCCCGGATAAATCTGGAGGTTGCGCGAGGCCATAAAGGAAAGGATGGACAGAAGTGCGACAATAAATAACGTATTGAAAACAATGGTCATGTTAACGCCGACATCCTTGAACAAAGATGTGTGGAAGAAAATTAGGGGCTCCATTCGTGTCTAACCAACCTCCTCAATAAAGTTTTTTTTTGACAGGGTGGTGATTACGGTAAAAACCATGTTAATCACAACCACGGAAAGTCCGATGACCAGGCCGACCGCGTCCACCGTGCCGCTGGTAAGAAGCAGAAACAGCACGACGGCGGTGAGGGCCAGCCGAATGAAATATTGAATCATGGTCGGGCGCTTGACGTTGCCGGAGAGATTTTTGAACAATCTTTGCAGGCCGAGCGCCATGCCGTGAAAGTTGAGAATGCTGATGAAGCCGCCGAGCAGGACGCCCAGATAAAATTTAGCCGGAGCAAAAATGACGGAAGGAATAAAAAGAACCGCCAGGATGACCCAGTTGGCCATTTCAAGTTTTTTTTGGAGCGGGTCTTTGGCGATGAGGTTCACTTTTCAAGCTCTTAATGATGATTTCTTCATCATTGAAATTTCTTTTTATCAAAACATAGATGTTGCGAAACCCGGCCGAAATTCCAATGAGCAGGAAAACGACGGTGAACGCGTGGCCGGAATCAAATTTCCGGTCCAGATAGCTTCCTAAAAGGAGGCAGCCAAAAATCGCCAGAACCATTGCGATGCCGATGCTGCTGGCATAAGCCATCTGGATGCCTAATTTTTTGGTCTCGCTATCCATTTGGTGAGTGGGTCCTTAACACGGGGGGCAGTCAAAGTCAATCAAAAACATGACCGCCGTTCATTTATTTAAAAGGTGGCGATGATCCCTGTACCAGGCGATGGTTTTTTTAAGCCCGGTGGCGAGGTCCGTCTTTGCCTTAAACCCAAATTCTTTCAATGCTTTGGATGTATCCAACATACGCCGGGGCTGGCCGTCCGGCTTGGAGGAATCCCAGACGATTTTTCCGGAAAACCCGGACAACCCGGCAACCAGTTCCGTCAGCTCCCGGATGGAAATTTCAAAGCCGGCTCCGATGTTTACGGGCTCGCTTTTATCGTAGGAATCGGCGGCCAGGCAAATGGCCTCCGCCGCGTCTTCGACGTAAAAGAATTCCCGTGTTGCCGAACCTGTTCCCCAGACCTCCAGCGTATCCGAGTTCCTGTCCAGGGCATCAAAGCATTTTTTGATCAGCGCCGGAATGACGTGGGAGGACCGGGGATCGAAATTGTCGCCGGGGCCGTAGAGGTTGACGGGCAGCAGAAAAATGGAATTAAAACCGTATTGGCGGCGGTAGGCCTGGGACTGCACCAGCATCATTTTCTTGGCCAGTCCGTAGGGGGCGTTGGTTTCCTCCGGGTAGCCGTTCCAGACGTCGTCTTCTTTAAAAGGGACCGGCGTAAATTTCGGATAGGCGCAGATGGTGCCCAGCGCGACGAATTTTTCGATTTTGCGCACCCAGGCTTCGTGCATCAGCTGCGCGCCCATCAAAAGATTGTCGTAAAACAGTTCGGCGGGCTTTTCCTGGTTGAATCCGATGCCGCCCACTTTGGCCGCCAGGTGGATGATCACGTCCGGCCGGGTGGCGTCGAAAAGCCGGCCAATATCTTCCAGCCGGGTCAAATTGTATTCCGGCAGATCGGCAATGTCGATGCTTTTGCAGCCGTATCGGGACAGTTGGTTGATCAGGTGCCGACCCAGAAATCCTTTGCCGCCCGTCACCGTAATTCGTTTGTTTTTCAGCATGACCGCCGTCTCCCAAAAATCAACTGATTCGTTCGGTATTGGCGCAGGAAAATCCCGCGTCCACGAGCGTTTTTTCCTTTTTGGCCGACTCCAGATCGGAGGCGATCATCATATCGACGAGTTCGTCAAAGGAAACCCGCGGCTGCCAGCCCAGCGCCTTGCGGGCTTTGGACGCATCCCCCAGCAGAACGTCCACCTCCGTCGGGCGGAAATAACGGGCGTCCACCGCCACGTATTTGGCGTAGTCCAGCCCCAGTTTGCTGAAGACCTTTTCCGCGAATTCGCGGACCGAGTGCGTTTCCCCGGTGGCGATCACGTAGTCGTCCGGTTTGTCCTGCTGAAGCATGAGCCACATGGCCTCCACGAAGTCGCCGGCAAATCCCCAGTCGCGCTTGGCTTCCAGATTGCCCAGATACAGTTTGTCCTTGAGGCCCAGCTTGATTTGCGTCGCCGCGCGGGTGATTTTGCGCGTGACGAACGTTTCCCCGCGGCGGGGCGATTCATGGTTGAAGAGAATGCCGTTGGTCGCGAAAATTCCGTAGGCGTCGCGGTAGTTCTGCACGATGTGATACGCGTAAACCTTTGCGGCCGCGTAGGGGCTTCGGGGTTGAAACAGCGTTTTTTCGCTCTGCGGCGGAGGCGCGGCGCCGAACATTTCACTCGACGACGCCTGGTAGAATTTTGTTTTGATGCCGGTCTTGCGGATGGATTCCAGAATTCTCAGCGTGCCCAGACCGGTGATGTCTCCGGTGTACTCGGGCATGTCGAAGCTCACGCGGACGTGGCTTTGCGCGCCCAGATGATAGATTTCGTCCGGACGGATGGAGGCAAGCAGGTCCATGATCTGACCGGAAACGGAGAGATCCCCGAAGTGCAAAAACAGCTTCGCATTCGGGTCATGAAAATCCCGGTACAGATGATCGATGCGGTCCGTGTTGAACGTGCTGGAGCGGCGGATCAACCCGTGAACCTCGTAACCCTTGCCCAACAGAAACTCGGCCAGGTACGATCCGTCCTGTCCGGTGATGCCGGTGATTAATGCTTTTGTCATAGCTTCTCCTTTTTATAAACGCCAGTAGGCCATCCCCAGAGACTGCGCCCGGGCCGGGTCAAAGACCGATTTGACGTCGAGCAGAATCGCGCGGTTTTTGCGGCACAGCGATGCGATCTTTTCGAGGCCCCATTTCATATATTCCCGGTGGGCCACCGCCAGAATGACGGCGTCCACGTCTTTCAGGTCTTTGGCCTGAGCAAGCTCGACGCCGCAGTGCTCCCGCGCCTCTTCGGGAAGGGCCAGCGGATCATGCGCCAGAACCTTCACGCCGAAGTCGGCAAGCTCACGGATAATGTCCACGACGCGCGTATTGCGCAGATCGGGGACGTTTTCCTTAAACGACAGGCCCAGAACCGCGACGCGGGCTTTTTTGACCTGAAGGTCCGCGGCGATGAGCATCTTGACGGTTTTTTGAGCGATGTATTTTCCCATATTGTCGTTGATCCGCCGTCCCGAAAGGATCACTTCCGGACGGTAGCCGATGCTTTCCGCCTTGTAGGTCAGGTAGTAGGGGTCGACGCCGATGCAGTGCCCGCCTACGAGGCCGGGGCGGAAGTTGAGGAAGTTCCACTTGGTTCCCGCCGCCTCCAGCACTTCCAGCGTATCGATGCCCATTTTATTGAAGATGATGGCCAGTTCGTTCATCAGCGCGATATTGATGTCGCGCTGCGTGTTTTCGATGACCTTGGCCGCCTCCGCGACTTTAATCGAGGAAACCCGGTGCAGACGGACCTTGACGACCGCGCTGTAGATGCCTTCGAGGAGGTCCAGCGTGGCGGAGTCGGAAGCGGAAATGATTTTGATCGTGTTGCTTACGGTGTGAATTTTGTCGCCGGGATTGATGCGCTCCGGGGAATAGCCGACCGTGAAGTCCCTGCCGAATTTCAGCCCGGAGGCCCGCTCCAGAACGGGAACGCACACATCTTCCGTCACGCCCGGATACACCGTCGATTCATACGCCACGCAGGCGCCTGCGGACATGTGTTTGCCGATGAGCGCCGAAGCGTTTTCCATCGCGCTTAGGTCGGGGACATGAAAATGATCCACCGGCGTGGGAACGGCGACGATGAACAGCCTGCAGGAGGCGAGATCGTTTGGCCGGGAGGTAAAAGAAATCCTGGCCTTCTTCAGTTCGGCGTCGGAAAGCTCCATCGTTCGGTCGTGGCCCTTCTTCAGCTCCGCGACGTTTGCTTCACTGATGTCAAAGCCGATCACCTTGAAGTGCCGGGAGAGGTGGGCGGCCAGCGGCAGGCCCACATAACCCAGGCCGACAATGGCGATTTTATTTTTCCCCGCGTAAAAAGACTGGGCGGTCAACGGTTTTTTCATGGTTGGATTCCTTCATTGCCTTGATGTCTTTGGACAAAAGGGAAAAATCTCTTACCGTATTGACCCGGCCTTGTCAATCTCTTCAGTTAAAAGCAGGTTATGGTGAATGGTGGATGGTGGAAAGCGAAAGGTGATGGGGAGGGAACGGTCTTGCCACCCGCAGGGGTGGTTCAAACCGTTCCTTGCTGGTCATGGGGTTCAGAGTCTTCTCAACGTTTTTTCCACGGCGGACAGCGTCCGGGCCATGTCGTCTTCCGTATGGGCGAAGGACAGGAAGCCCGCTTCAAACTGTGACGGCGCCAGCCACACGCCGTTTTGGATCATGCCGTGAAAAAAGCGGGCATAGAGGTCCGTGTCCGATCGCAGGGCGGATGTCAAATCACAAACAGGCCCTTCCTGGAAAAACAGGGTGAACATGGAAAAGGCGCGGTTGACGCAGATGGGAATGCCGCGAGCGGCGAATAATTTCTCCATCTCCCGGCCGAGGCGGCCGGCCCGTTCATCCAGCGCCGCGTAAGCGCCGGCCATGGACTTCAGAATCGAAAGCGTGGCCGCGCCGGCGCTCATGGCCAGCGGATTTCCGGAAAGGGTTCCGGCCTGATACACGTCGCCTGCAGGCGCCAGCCTTTCCATGATTTCTTTTTTGCCACCCACGGCGCCCACCGGCAGGCCTCCACCGATGATTTTGCCCAGGCAGGTCAGGTCCGGTTGAATGCCCGCGAGACTCTGGTAGCCGCCGAACCGAAAGCGGAAGCCGGTGATCACCTCGTCAAAGATGAGCAGAATGCTGTGTTCGGCCGTCGCCTCCCGCAGTGTTTTCAGAAACCCGTCTTTCGGTTTGACGACGCCCATGTTGCCCGCCACCGGTTCCAGGATGACGGCCGCCAGATTCTCGGCGTAAAGCTCCACGGCTTTTTTCAGCGCAGGGACGTCATTGTACGGCAGGCTCAAGGTCAGGTTCGCCACCGCTTCCGGAATTCCCGGCGATCCCGGAATGCCCAGTGTCGTGACGCCGGAGCCGGCCTTGATGAGCAGGGAATCGGCATGGCCGTGGTAGCAGCCGTCAAATTTGATGATCATGTTTCTGCCCGTGCAGCCGCGGGCCAGGCGAATCGCCGTCATGGCGGCTTCCGTTCCGGAACTGGTCATTCTCACCCGCTCCATCGAGGGAATGGCCTCGCGAATCAGCCGGGCCATTTCCGTTTCCGCCGTCGTGGGCGCGCCGAAGCTGGTTCCCCTCCGGGCGGCATCGCAGACGGCCGCAATCACGTCCGGGTGGGCGTGTCCGAGAATCATCGGCCCCCAGGAAAGAACGTAGTCGATGTATTCTTTTCCGTCCAGGTCATAGATTTTGCTGCCTGCGGCGCGCTGGACAAACAAAGGGTCGCCGCCGACCGATTTCCAGGCGCGCACCGGCGAATTAACGCCGCCGGCAATGACCCGGGCGGCCTCGGTAAACGGATGGATGCTGTTCTTGCTCATCAGAAATACTCCGGAGACGTTTTTTTGTATTCTTCCAGGCTTTCCAGAAGCAGAAAATCAGGGCATGAAATCAGCCGGGACATCTCTTCCAGCAGGTGAGAAATGTCGCCGGCCTTCGCGTGAAGCATGGTGAAGAGGTTGTAGCGGCCGGCAAAGGGCTTCCTTTCGTAGCAGTGGGAAATGTACGGCAGTCCGGCCAGTTTCCGCCCCGCGTCTTCGACGGCTTCCGGCATCACCGACCACAGGACCAGGACGTTTTTCCCGTACCCCGCCTTCTGGTGTCTCAGAATGGTGGTGACCTTTCGAATGATGCCCTCACGGGAGAGGTTGCGGATCCAGGCGATCAGCTCTTCGCTGGTCATTTCAGATGCCCGGGCAATGTCCGCAAACGGTCTGGGGGAGAGAGGAATGTCCGATTGAAGAATTTTTGCCGCTTTTAATTGTCTCGTGCTGAAACGGTTCATTTTTTTCCTTTATCCTGCTTGCGGCGCAAAATCAAGCCGGGTAATCGGACAATGTCTGAGAAAAGATTGAAAATATTTCTTGACAATCGGTTTATTGATCGCTAACACAGCTCTCAAATGACCGGTAGTCGTCAAAATTCAAGGGAAGGAGGTTAAAAAAATAGCATACTTGACGAATCCGGACAAAACAATTCGTTAAAAACAGGAGGAGGTTTTTCATGAAAAAGAGTTTAGTTTATTCCGTGCTGGCGATTGTGTTGGTTATTGTTTCCGCTCCTTTTGTTCTGGCGGCTCCGGAAGCGGCTGCGGCTGCTCCTGCAGGACCTGTTGATTACACAAAAGCCATTGTTGTTGGCTGTTCTTTGCTTGCGGCGGGCATCGCGATTGCTTTTGGAACCATCGGAACCGGCAATGGCATGGGCCAGGGATTAAACGGCGCAACCAATGCCGTCGGTAGAAATCCTGAAGCTCAGGGCAAAATTCTACTCACTATGATGGTCGGTCTGGCCATGATTGAATCTCTGGCGATTTACGCGCTGGTTATCGCGCTGATCGTCCTTTACGCCAATCCGCTGGTCAAGGTTGTTATTGGCGGCTAAAAAATTTTCTTGATATCATAAACAGGGAGGGGGAGCGTACATCGACTTTCTCTCCCTTTTTTAGTTCACCTCAAATTCCCGAAGCGAAGCGCCGCGGGATTAATGACACCTTCAATATTTTTCTATTTCATTCGTCAATAATGACTTTACCGCGCAGCCCTTTTTTTTCGGCCTGCTGATGTTTAGCGGCGAGTATTTTTTCTTTTGCCCGCCGGCTTCGTTTTCTTTTCTGTCGGCGGAGCTTCGCAAGCTTTGCCTTTTCTTCCTCGGCAAACCCTTTTTGCTGTCTTTCAATTTTGTCCAGCAGGAGGCGTCGCGCCAGATGGCGGTTCAGACTCTGGGATCTTTCCCTCTGGCATTTCACGGTAAGGCCGGTCGGAAGGTGGGTCAGCTGAACGCAGGTGGAAGTTTTGTTGACTTTCTGTCCTCCGGGGCCGGAGGATCGGACAAAGGATTCTTCGATGTCTCGTTCGGAAACGCCAAGCTCCTGCATGCGCAGCGCAAGCGCTTTTTCTTTTTCCGCGGAAACCGGCATAAGCGGCTCCTCACAACTCAGGGGATGGAGTAGATTTCGTCGTCGATCAGATTGATCCAGTTTTCGGCGAGAATTTCACGGGCTTCCTCCAGTTTATCGACGCCGATGATCACGATGGTTTCTTTTCCGATGCGGTTGATGGTCGTGTACAGGTAGAGAATATTGATGTCGCCTTTCGCCAGCGGTTTCAGGATGGCGTTGATGTGCCCCGCGTGCAGGGGGATTTCGGCGGCCAGCACCGGCGTCACTTCCACGTTGAAATTGAAGCTCTCCAAAAGAGCGGCGGCGCGGTCGGGGTCGTTGACCACCAGCCGGACGCGGCTGTCCTCCTCAATGCTGGCGGCGGAGACCGCGATCGTGTTGATGTCTTCCGTGTGCAGAATATGCGTCATCCTGGCGAAAGAACCGGGAACATTGCCCAGCAGAACGGAAATTTGTTTAACGGCCATACCTGTCCTTTACTTTTGAACGTATTCGTATCCGGCGGTAAACGCCTTGCGGTTGATGTCCGCCAGCGCCTTTTTCCGGCTTCCCATGATCGTCTCCAGGGTTTTCAGATAAATTTCAGGCGGGACAATGCCGGACTGCCGGACGAAGGCGCCCATCATCACGATGTTGGCGGTCCGGGCGTTGCCGAGTTCCTGGGCCATGTCGGAGCAGGGGATGTAAAAGGTTGTGACGTCCTGGCGGCTGGGGGACGCCTCGACAATCGAGGAATTGATCAGGATGCTGCCCCCGGGGGTTACGCGGTTTTGAAAAGTGAAGAGCGCCGGCTGGTTCATCACCACCAGATAGTTCGGCTCCGACGCGACGGGCGAGGCGATTTCATCATCGCTCACCGCCACGGTGCAGTTGGCCGTTCCGCCCCTCATTTCCGCGCCGTAGGCGGGCAGGTAGGTGACATGAAAGCCCTTGCTCATCGCGCTCTGGGCCAGGCTGGTGCCCATCATCATGACGCCCTGGCCTCCGAAGCCTGAAAAAATTGTTTTGGTAATCATGGCCGGGCCTCCGCCGTTTTTCCGGATTGCCCCGTTTGATCTTTATATACGCCGGGAGGAAAGACTTTGCTCATGACCTCGTCAATGTATTTGCAGGAATCGACGGACGAGAGTTTCCAGTTGGTCGGGCAGAGGGAAAGCACTTCCACCAGAGAAAAACCCAAACCGGCCATCTGGCACTGAAAGGCTTTCCGAATGGCTTTTTTGGTTTTGTTGACGCCCGCCGGCGAGCTGACCGAGCATCGCTCCACGTAGGTGGCGCCGTCGAGCTGGGAAAAGATTTCGCTGACCTTGACCGGATAACCGTCCACGGCCTGTTTGCGGCCCGCGGGCGTCGTGGTGGAGCGCTGATTCAGCATCGTGGTCGGGGCCATCTGTCCGCCGGTCATACCGTAAACCGCATTGTTGATGAAGATGACGCTGATATTTTCGCCGCGGTTGGCGGCATGAAAACTTTCGGCAATGCCGATGGCGGCAAGGTCTCCGTCGCCCTGGTAGGAAAAAACGAGCCGGTCGGGAAGACAGCGCTTGATGGCTGTTGCCATGGCCGGACCGCGTCCGTGAAGCGCTTCGATCATGTCCACGTCAAAGTAATTGTAGGCCAGCACGGCGCATCCGGCCGGCGGAACGCCGATCGTGACGCCCCGAATGCCCATCTCGTCAATCACTTCAGCGACCAGCCGGTGGACGATGCTGTGCCCGCAGCCGGGACAGTAATGAAAAATATTTTCTTTCAGGCTCTCGGGATGCTTGAAAACGATCTTGGCCATGGTTGAATCAGTCCTTTTGCTCATAGACTCTGGCGATGACATTGGCCAGTTCCGCGGGCGTCGGCACGGCGCCGCCCGGTCGTCCGTGAAATTCGATGTCGGCGTATCCCTGCAGGGCCAGACGGACATCTTCCAGCATCTGGCCGGTGCTCATTTCGAACACCAGGAAATTTTTTACGGTTGCTGAAAGGGCCCGCAGCCTCATTTCCGGGAAGGGCCACAGCGTGATCGGGCGGAAAAGCCCGATTTTCATGTCATGGCTGCGCAGCCTTTTGATGGCGCCCTTGGCGATTCGCGCCGCGGTTCCGTAAGCGACGATGACCAGTTTGGCGTCGTCCAGACGGTGTTCTTCAAATCGGGTTTCGTTTTCGGAGATCACTTCGTATTTCCGGGCCAGTTTCCAGTTGTGCGCTTCGCTGTCCACCGGATCCAGAAGAAGGCCGCGGATGAATTTGCTTTTGCCGCTGCCCGCGCCGCGCAGCATGAATTTTTCAGGATACTGGCGGGGTTTTGGCTTTTTGAAAATCACCGGCTCCATCATCTGCCCCATCATCCCGTCGGCCAGAATCATGGCCGGTGTGCGGTATTTGTCGGCCAGATCAAAGGCGTCCATGGTCAGATCCGCCAGTTCCTGGCAGCTTCCCGGCGCGAAAACGATGGTGCGGTAATCGCCGTGGCCGCCGCCCCGCGTGGCCTGAAAATAATCGCCCTGCGACGGAAGGATGTTGCCCAGTCCGGGCCCTCCACGCATAATATTCACGATAATCCCGGGAAGCTCCTGCGCCGCCATGGAAGAAATGCCTTCCTGCTTCAGGGAAATGCCGGGGCCGGAGGAGGACGTCATCACACGGACGCCTGCGGCCGAAGCACCGGCGATCATGTTGATGGCCGCCACTTCGCTTTCGGACTGAATGAAAACGCCGCCTTCAGCGTTGCGCATGTGCTCGGCCATGTATTCGGTCAGTTCGTTTTGCGGCGTGATCGGATAGCCGGCATAAAAACGGCAGCCCGCGCGGATCGCGGCTTCGCCGATCACATTGTTTCCGGACATCAGGACTTTATTCACGATAAACCTCTATGGCGATTTCCGGGCACATGGTTGCACAGATCGCGCATCCGTTGCATTCTCTGGTTTCATCGACGCACACGGGATGGTACCCCTGCGCGTTGTATTCTTTGGACGGCATGATATGGTCTTTGGGGCAGAAATGCACGCAGAGTCCGCATTCCTTGCAAAGTTCTTTTTTGATCAGGATGTAACCTTTCAAAACCACTCCCCGATTTCGATTTTGTCCCAGGCGCTGTTGTGTCCGGGGGATGCTATCTTGCGCATAATGTTCATAAAGTCAAGAAATTTTAGCTCATAGCCCGTAGCGCGTAGGGTATTGAAGGAACGGTTCTATTTTTTACAGTGTAGCGCGGGGTTTTAACCCCGCTGATACCGTGACCAATATCCCGAGAGCTTTGAATAACGGCCATTTTTGTCATTTCGACCGAAGGGAGAAATCTTGAACAAACGGCCATTATTAGATTTCTCGTCGCTCACGCTCCTCGAAATGACATTTTTCAAAGCTCTCATCCCGCTAAACCCGGCGCGGCTAAAGCCACGCACTGCACCGGGTGGCACGAGGTTGCGCCTGTCTCATATCTTTCCGATCTGAAAACCTTCCAGCTTGATGGCCACCGAGCGCTGCATCAGATCGATGGAAACGACGAAAAGCTCTTTTTCCAGATCGCTTTTGATGACCGTGCCCTCGATGCCGGCAAAGGGTCCGTCCAGAATACGGGCCGGTTCTCCCGCCTTCGGATACTGCAGGGAAAACATTTCCACTTTTCTCGCCACGATGCGCTGGATGGCGGAGATTTTTTCATCCGGCACGGGAATGGGCTCGGTGTTCAATTTCTTGCCCAGGATCCGGACGACGCCAAATGTCTTGAGAATGGCCAGCTTGGTTTCATTGTCCAGATCGGCATTGACGAACAGATAGCCGGGAAACAGCGGCACCATAATCTTCTTTTTCCGGTCTTTTCGCTTGCTCCAGACCTCCATCTCCGGTAAAAACGTCGTCAGGCTTTTTTGGACGAGCAAGGTGTAGGCTTTGTATTCATGGCGGCTCTTGGTGGAAACGGCATACCAGGGCATGGCAAACCCCTTTAAAGTAGTCATTCCCGCGAATAACCTAAAGGTCACTAGTGCGGGAATCCAGTTGTTTTAATGTTTTCTGGATACCGGCTGTTGCCGGTATGACGAACATTAAATTCATTGTTGGGTTCGTTAATTATAGCATGCGCTTGTTTTTTGCAACGGAGAAATGATGAACGAGATTCGCCTCAACGGTTTGACGCTTGCGCTGGATGAAAAAGAGGAAAGACTGAAGGAAAAGGCGGCCCGCGCGCTGGGCGCGGCCCCATCCGATGTTCTTTCCTGCCGCGTTGTCAAAAAAGCGCTGGATGCCAGACGCAGCAAGCCTCCGCGTTTTGTGTATGCGCTTCATCTCTCTCTCAAGGACCATGTTATTTTGCCGGACGTCCTGCCGGAAGGTCTTCAGATTCAGAGATGGAAAGGGGAGCCGGAGGACTTTCCCGTGGTCTGCGAAACAAAAGAGGCAACGTCCTGCGTTTCAGTCCGGACGGGAAGCGCATCGCCGCTTCACGACGGCGGCCCGTTTGGAAAAGCGGCGAAAGGGAAGATCAAGCCGGTGGTCGTCGTCGGCAGCGGGCCGGCAGGGCTTTTTGCCGCCTATCGACTTGCCCGGAATGCCATTCCCGTTATCCTTCTGGAAAGGGGACGGCCCGTGGAGCAGCGCGTTGCGGATGTACGGGATTTCTGGGAGCGGGGCCTGCTCCATCCGGAAAGCAATGTCCTTTTCGGCGAAGGCGGCGCGGGAGCCTTTTCCGACGGGAAGCTGACCAGCCGGTCCAAAAATCCCGCCGCGGGATGGGTCAGGAAGGTGCTGGTGGAAATGGGAGCGCCGGAAGCGATTTTGACGGATGCCAAGCCGCACATCGGAACGGACCGGCTGCGTCAGGTGATTCTGCG
>Ga0208940_1001502_pt1 | contig 24343 bp, 25 predicted proteins | sample AD_JPNNA6_MetaG_FD_184445 | JGI IMG/M metagenome (GOLD analysis project Ga0208940, IMG submission 184445) | Active sludge microbial communities of municipal wastewater-treating anaerobic digesters from Japan - AD_JPNNA6_MetaG (SPAdes) (version 2) | ecosystem: Engineered > Bioreactor > Anaerobic... | reverse complement strand
TTGTTGCAGTGATGGACAGCGTAGAGCAGGCCTTGCTCGAGCAAAATCGGTCTGAGCAAATTTCGGGTTTTCGTGTTTCAAAAAACTTATGACGATTCACTTTACACGAAATTCCTAAAAATGCCTACCCACAGGTGCGAAACGTGGGATAAATGCTTAGTGCGCAGCAACTGGGCATTGATGGCCACGATGACCGTGCTCAGTGACATCAAGATGGCGCCAACAGCGGGTGAAAGTAAGATACCCCAGGGGGCTAGCACTCCGGCTGCCAGTGGAATGGCGACCACGTTGTAACCTGCCGCCCAGATCAGATTCTGGCGCATCTTGCGGTAGCTGGCCCGGCTCAGTTCGATCACCTTGACCACATCCAACGGGTTGGATTTCACCAGGATGATCCCGGCGCTCTCCACGGCCACATCCGTGCCGCTGCCGATGGCAATGCCCACATCCGCACGCGTCAAAGCTGGAGCATCATTCACACCGTCGCCCACCATCGCCACTCGCCGTCCCTGCTTCTGCAGTTCGATCACCTTCTGGTCTTTGTTTTCCGGCAGCACCTCAGCAAAATAGGTATCGATACCCAGTTCACCAGCCACCGCCTTGGCCACTGCCTGGCTGTCACCGGTCAGTATGGCCACTTGCACGCCCATTTCATGCAGCCGACGGATGGCTTCATGGCTCTCCGGACGGACCACGTCAGCCAATGCCAGGGACGCCAGCGGCTTGCCATCCTGTACAAGATGGACCACACTCTGCCCTTTGGCGCTTGCGGCCTGGTCAAAAATGGATAGGGATTCGGGCAGCGTGATGGTCAGCATTTCCAGTAGTCGCGGTCCGCCGACGTAGACATCATGCCCACTCATTTTGGCGTGGATACCACGGCCTTTGATCGCTTCAAAATCCTGTACTACAGGCAGTTGAAGACCCTTCTGCTGCGCAGAGCGGCGGATGCCCTGGGCGATGGTATGCTCAGAATCACCTTCCACGGCTGCTGTCAACGCCAGAGCATCCTCCGGTTTGATCCCATCCAGTGTTTCGATCCCCACCACCCCAAAACGACCTTCTGTCAGTGTTCCGGTTTTGTCAAAGATAACGGTGTTGATCTCACGCGCCGCTTCAAGCGCCAATCTATTGCGCACCAGGATGCCATTGTTGGCACCCATTGCTGTGGTGATGGCTACCACCAGCGGGATGGCAAGACCCAGCGCATGCGGGCAGGCGATCACCAGCACGGTAGCCACACGTTCGATCACCGTTACGTTGAAGCCGACCCCAATCGTCCAGGCGATGGCAGTGATCACGGCGGTGCCCAGTGCAATGTAGAACAGCCACCCGGCAGCTCGGTCAGCCAACAGTTGAGTGCGGCTTTTTGACATCTGAGCCTGCTGTACCAGGCGCATGATTCCGGCAAGCGCCGTCTGGTCACCGGTTGCCGTCACACGTATACGCAAACTTCCGTCTCCATTGATCGAACCTCCCACAACCTTTTCACCTGGGTGCTTGTGAACCGGTTTCGATTCGCCAGTGATCATGGATTCGTTGACTGCTGACTCGCCATCCTCCACTACGCCATCTGCCGGAATACTGGATCCCGGACGAACAAGCAACCGGTCTCCGGATTTTAGATCAGACACGACCACTTTCGTTGTTTGACCATTCGCATCAATGCGCTCGGCAGAGTCTGGCATCAGCTTGGCCAGGGCGTTCAGTGCGCCGGATGCCTGGCGGATGGAACGCATCTCGATCCAATGTCCCAGAAGCATTATGACGATCAGTGTCGCAAGCTCCCAAAAGAAATCCATTTGGTTCGCCAGGAACAGGCTGGCCACACTATAAACAAATGCGACGATGATGGCCAGGGAAATCAAGGTCATCATGCCCGGCTGGCGGTTGCGTAATTCAGGGACTGCCATCTTAATGAAGGGCAACCCACCATAAACAAAGATGATCACTGCAAAGATGGGCGTTATCCAGCGCGAACCAGGGAACACAGGCATTGAAAATCCTAACAAGGCCTGGAAACCCTGGCTGAAGAGCAGAACCGGCAGAGAAAGTATCAGCGAAACCCAAAATTTTCGTCGGAACATCTGCTCATGCCCGGAATGATCCACGTGGGCGCTGTGGTCTTCATGTCCACCATGTTCCATGGGCATGTTATGATCTCCATGCCCTCCCATGTCCATCTCGTGCATATTCATTTCATGACCGGCATGAGCGTCATGACTGGCAGGCATCTTACTGTGGTCATGGTCCATCCCGGTCATTTCATGCATATGATGTTCGTGTTCCATGTTTGCATGATGCATGGAGGAATGATATATTTTTTGTGTCATTTCATCGTCTTTTTTTGGTTCTTCAGTCATTTTTCACCTCATACAGCAACAAAAAACAAGGCAGTAGTACTCATCATATCATTTCTACACCAATAAAAACCGCCGACGCATTCATTTTGGCTGGATGACGGCGTCGGCGAGGACATAAACATTTTAACTGGCTTGCACTGATTCTGAAATTATCCTATCAAGTGATTTGACCTTGCCTTGCCAAAATGGGTGATCAGTTAAGTTGAAGGGCAGTGGTCAGGCAGGTATTGCTTCCAGCATAGGTCGAGATTGGTGCCTGGGCGACTTTCCCGTCGTAGCTGACGTTCACATTCCCATCGAAATTACGAGGCAGCCACACCCCAATGAAGCCGTTTGCCATGGTGGTCAGGTCGGAATTGACGACCTCTTTTCCAGCTTTATCGGTAATGACCGTATGAATTACCTTGCCTACCAGCTCACCCTGGCATGAGGTTAAGCTGTGTGTGCCACAAGGATGTGTTTGGAAAATATAAGGCGCAAAGGAGAGATAAAACTTATCCTTGGGAAGTGCAATGCGGACTTCATCTTTATCATCTGAGAGGATCAGATAATCACTGGTGATACTGGCCCGGAGCCCTGAAGGATCCGAAGTGGAGCTATCGAGCTTTTGCACGATCTCCTCGACAGAAAGTCCGCTCAATCCATATTTCTCGAGAAAGGTGGTGTTTGTTTGACTTGCTGGTTTCAACACCAGAAAGGCACCGACTGCGATCACAACAACTGCGATAATTACGGCGATTATCAAGCCTTGAGTCTTTTTCATCTAATTGGTTTCCTTTTGATAAAATTTGTTGATGTATGATCGAAATGGGAGAGCAAATCTTATGAGACGATCCTGCTCTCCCATCATGGATGTTGCTAATGAATGTCTTTCACCATTGTCTGATATTGTTCCTGAGTGATCTCACCCCTGGCATACCTTTCGTCCAGGATCTGTTTGGCGGTTGTAGTGTTATTCTTTACGTGAGTGCCGTTGGTACCGAACAGTCCCTTTACCAGCAAAACAGCCAGAACGATGATAATGATCCAAAAGACCAACATGCCACCCATCATTCCAAAGCCCATCATCTTTCACCTACCTTGTTCCCAGATCAACCATAAATTTTTGAAACTCTTCGCGAGTGATCTCGCCTTTGGCGTAACGTTGTTTTACGATCTCGATAACGGACGGCGTACTATTGTTGATTTGTTGTCCGGATTCGTTATTGCCTAATCGCTTCACGATCCAAACGACCAGGAAAACAACTCCAATGATCATAGCGATCGAAATGATCATATTGATGATCATGCCGACCCAGCCTAGACCGCCCAACCAATAACCCATCATCATACTGTTTCATCCTTTCCTGTAGCTCAATCAAGAGCAGTCTGTTTTTTACTTACAGACTTATCTTAACCATTGAGGATGAAGCTTTAATCAAGGGTTTGTAAAGTTTCGTTAAAGAAAACTGGGAAATAATCCCCCTTTATTTGGGAAGGGGGATCAGAAACGAAAATGTACTGCCTTTTCCTTCGCCGCTGCTCTCAGCCCAGATCTTCCCCTGGTGAGCCTGTACGAGTGCCTTGGCAATGGTTAGTCCAATACCGCTGCCACCGCTGGCGCGGTTGCGCGACTTATCGGTACGATAAAAACGATTGAATACATGGGTGAGTTGTTCTGCGGAAATACCGATACCAGTATCCTTGACCGAGAAAAGTATCTCAGACCTCTCCCGTCGCGTTGTCATGGTCACTTTCCCACCATTAGGTGTATATTGCAGGGCATTTCCCACAAGATTTGTTAGCACCTGGATAATTCGATCTTTATCCACAAGAACGTCGGGCAAACCGGGTTCCACATCTGTCACCAACTGAATGTTCTTTTCTTCGAATTGACGGCCAAGAGCGCTTTGAATTCTCTCGATCAGGCTGGCAGGCGAGACGGGCGCAAGCTGCAACTGAATGGCGCCAGCCTCCACCCGGCTCAATTCCTGCAGATCGTTAACAAGCCGCTGCAGCCGGTCAATTTCAGAGTGGATTTGCTGGTAAGTCTCCGGGTCGGGGGGTAAAACACCATCCATCAACCCTTCCAGGTATCCTTTGACCGCTGTCAGAGGGGTACGTAATTCGTGGGTAACGTCCCCAATCAGTTGCCTGCGCATGGTCTCTGTCTTCTCCAATTTATCTGCCATCTGGTTGAAACTGAGCGCGAGTTGGCCAAGTTCATCGGTCTGGTCTGCTTGCTGACCACCAGGGAGAGACAACCTTTCTTCGTATTCCCCCTCTGCGATGCGGTGGCTGAGACTCATCATGCGCAACATGGGGGTGACTACCTGGCGGCTGATGAAAAAGCTGGCCAGAATCGCTGAAATAAGGGCTGCGAGTGTTGCATAAGTGACTGCTTCATACACTGCCGTCGTGTACTGTGAAAATAACTCAGATTGCATTTGCTGGTTGTTGCCCATTGGGTTCGCGTTGGACATAATCGCGTTCATGCCCGCCATGTGGCGTTCAAATGCCGCTGGAACGGATAGACTGGCGGCAGTGATCAGCACCACTATGCCGATAAATACAACCAGTAGGTATGAGAGGAACACCTTCCAGGCAAGATGCGTGCGTATAAATTTCATCATAAAACCACCTACTTGTCCTCGAAGCGGTAACCGACCCCGCGGATCGTTTCGATCATGGCTTCATTCCCCAATTTTTGGCGGACATGACCAATGTGGACATCCACCACTCGTGTGTCACCGAAATAGTCATATCCCCAAATCTTCTCAAGCAGTTGTTCGCGGCTGAGCACCATACTTTGGTGCTGGGCGAGGGCCAGCAGTAGATCAAACTCAACCGAAGTCAGGTCGATCAAATTGTCCTCCACCCAGACGCGTCGGGCGGCAACATCAATGCGAAGATGTGCAAAATTGAGAATGGCAGCCTCCCCGGTATTCCCAGCAGGGTTCTGCAAGCGCCTGAGAGCTGCTTTGATCCGGGCAACCAATTCACGCGGACTGAAAGGTTTGGTCAGATAGTCATCCGCACCGACGGAAAGTCCCACGATCTTGTCTGTTTCCTCTGACCGCGCAGTAAGCATGATCACATAAACGTTCGATTCACGCCTCAGGTTGGCAAGCAGTTCTATTCCATCCATACCAGGCAACATAACGTCCAAAACAATAATGTCCGGTTTGAAAGAGCGGGCGGCAGCCAACCCTGTTGGCCCATCAAAAGCTGATTGGAATTCATACCCTTCCGCCTTCAAATAAGCGCTAAGAACATTGTGAATGGACGTTTCGTCGTCGATTATGAGTATCTTTGCAGCTGCCATTTTCATTTCCTCGCAGTTGATCTAGTTGTTTATTTATTTTACATACAAACAGGGATCGGCAGAACTGCCAATCCCTGATAAGGAGGAGTGTGGATCAAATCATTCCCACATTTCAATAAACGTGCCGTGCCAGGTGTGCAGGAAGATCTGTCCACTATAGCCATTGACGCTCAGCATTCCGGCTGGTTGGTTGTCTTTCATAATATCGATGGTGTAATAACCATAGAAGGGATCTGCATCGGTCGCGGTTTTGTACCCGGGATATTGCTGATCCAGGTATTGTTGTGCAAGTTGTAAGGCTTGCTCTGAGGTGACCGTCATCTGAGAAGAGGAGGCGGATGAGTTGTAATAATAACCACCCATCATACCTGCGCCGCCCATCATGCCATATCCGCCCATGTGTCCATATTTCTGATTCCACATCATGTTTGGACCATATTCGGGGAAGACCGACAAGGTAGTGGGGTCAACCAGCAACTCCATGGCGCCGATGCCTGTACTTTTCTCGACAATGCGGGCATAAGCGTTGTTATTGAAGATCATGATCTCTTTGAGCTCAAGGTCGGAATTGTTCAGGTTTTGTAAATAATCTTCGACAGCCTGTTTTGCCTTATCGACAGTCAGGGGTTTGACGTTTGTGTTGTTGTTATTTGGGAAGGTGCCTGTCGGGTTGTATCCACCCATCATGTTGTAGCCGCCCATCATCGAGTAGCCAGTATTATTGGTGGTTTTCCCGTTCAAGCAACTAGTGGCGGGATTGTTCGCAAATATATTGGAATGCCCAATGAAGAATCCTGCTCCAAAAAGCAAAGCTGCTATGACTACGCCGGCTATTACCGCTAATGTTATGCCCAAAGTTTTATTCATATACTTTCTCCTATTCACTATCTACGTTACTTTACTGTTTTAGTGTATCGGAGAAAGGTAAAGACTCTTTGAAGCAATTTTAAAGTTTGTGTAAACAAAAACGGTCATTTTTGAGATTTTTCAATGTTCCCGGAAAAGGAAGAAAACGTAAAGCATAAATGAGAGAGATAGAAAAAATAGGACTTAAACAATTAATGAGTATCAATGTAGAAATTTTCTTGAAGTTTCGGCCGGTGATGGCTGTACACAATTATTAACTCGTGAAATTGACGGGGATTACCAAAAAAATATATTAGTTATGAAGCTACGTGATATAATAATGTAACTCTTGTTACATTATTGGCGACTCAATGATCACCTGGCTTCTCCTCACATACAAACTCCCTTCAGATCCCTCAGCGCGGCGGGTATATGTCTGGCGTAAGCTTAAAAAGCTTGGCGCGGTCACCATCTTCGAGGCCGTCTGGGTGTTGCCAGATTCACCACGCACACACGAACAATTCCAATGGCTGGTGGCCGAGATCCAGGAGATGGGCGGCGAGGCTATGTTCTGGAAAGCACACGCGGAATTAGCTAGCCAAGAACAGGAATTAACCTGCCGTTTCTCCAAACAGATAGACGCCGCCTATCAAACTCTATTGGAGAGAATTGAACAGCCCGAGCCGAACCTGTCAGTGCTGGCTCAAGAATACCAACAGATCGCTCAACGCGATTACTTCCATTCGCAATTGGGGCAGCAGGTTCGTACTCGTTTGTTGGCTTCCAGAGGAGACGAATCATGAAATGGGTAACCTGGCAGCACATAGGTGTAGATCGCATGGCTTGTATCTGGTTGATTAAGCGCAAGATTGATCCGGAAGCGGAGTTCATCTTCGTTCCGGCCGGCGCCAAACCCCTACCAGAAGGAGCCGAACCCTTCGACATCCCCGGGACACGTTTCAGCCACCATCGCGGACACTGCTCTTTCGTGGCACTGCTTAAAGAACATCAGCTGAAAGACCCTGTTTTACAGAAGATCGGTCAGATCGTGGATGAGGCGGATGTGGTTCAGGAAGTTGCCCTCGAACCGGCTTCCCCCGGGCTAGACCTGATCTGCCGCGGGCTGTGCCGGACCAGTCGGGATGATAACGAGGCTCTGGAGCGGGGCTGCCTGGTTTTCGATGCCTTGTATGCCGAGTTATCGAGCTCCAATTCACCCTCTTGAGGGAAAAGATTACTGAATGAAACATTATCTGTGGGATATTCGCCCGTATTTTCGTCAGGTTGCCGGTGAGTTGGTGATTGGTTCGATCTGCGGTATCCTGATGAACACCATGATCGTCCTGCCAGCGGTGCTTCTGGGGCATGCCATCGACGTAACCCTTGCATTCGATAAGGGTCAGGCCAGCCTGAACGACGTCACTTGGGCTGCCCTGGCTTTCCTGGGGGGAACGCTGGCGACCCAAGTTCCGCGCCTGGGCAAGCGCTGGTGGTTGATGACCGCCAACGCCCGTATCCGCGCCAACCTGCGTGCGGATGCAATGCGCGGAGTCCTGGCCTGGCCGATGGAACGGCTGCATGCCACGTCGATTGGAGAACTCATGGCCCGGATCGTGGCGGATGTCGAAGTGCTGGGGGTGGGCATCCGTGAATTTACCATAGAAATGTGGGACACGGTGCTCTATTCGATCTCATTTATAGTCACGATGTTCATTTATGACCCAGGGCTATCCCTGCTTGCGTTGCTGCCAGTGCCTTTTGCCATGCTGCTAGCCCAGGCTACCGGACGGTGGGTGCGCACGCGCACTACTGCCGCCCGTGAAGCCAATGCCAACCTGACCACAATTCTTCAAGAGCAATTAGCTGGCATCCGCGTACTAAAATTGTTTGGGCGTAAAGACGCCTCAGCCAAGAAAGTAGAGCAAAAATCCAATAATTTGGTGGAAGCCAATCTATCCGTTGTTCGATTGCGTGAAGGCTTAAAACCAATCTATTCAACCCTCATGGTGGCTGGGATTATCCTGGTAGTAGCAATGGGCAGCCAGCGGGTAATTGCCGGTGCAATGACAGTGGGCGCCTTTGTCGCCTATATCCAGCTCTTTTTACAATTTACCGGTCGTGGTTATCGCATTCCCCAGTTGTTCAATTCGGTTCAATCCGGTGGCGCAGCTTACAAACGCTTGAAACCATTGCTCGCGCCAGCACGCGGCGTTGCGAATGAACCGCACAATGCTTCGTTTCAGCCGGATCGTATCAACGGTCTGGACGAACCGCTTCCACCATCTCCGGCCATAGAACATCAACCGCTGGCGGTTTCACTCGAAGATGTCACATTCCGTTATCCCGGTGCTCCCCAATTGGCTTTAAAAGGGGTGAGCCTGAATATTCCCGCTGGAGCGTTCGTGGCGATCACTGGACCGGTGGGCTGTGGAAAAAGTGCTTTGCTTCGAGCCGTGTTGGGTTTGTATCCCTTGGAGCATGGTCAAATTCGGATAAAAGGGCAAAACCTTAATGAAATTCCGTCGGAAGTGCGCACCGCTCAGATTGGCTATCTTCCTCAGGATCCATTTTTGTTCTCTGGTTCGATTCGTGAAAATATCGCTTTTGGGCAAGACGAACAAAGTGAAGAGTCCAGGATTTTGCAGGCTGTCAGAACAGCCACTCTTGAAGAGGACTTGCTGACCTTCCCCGCGGGTTTGGATACTCAAATTGGTGAACTCGGTACGCGCGTTTCGGGAGGTCAGCGCCAACGGATAGCTCTGGCACGCAGTCTGGCTGCTACGCCTACAATTCCTGGGTTGTTAGTTCTGGACGATCCATTCTCCGCTGTTGATCTTGACACTGAAGCAATGTTGATCGAATCCTTACGACAAACTTATGGGCCAGATGCACCAAAGGGTCTTCAAGCTACTGTGCTGCTTAGTTCACATAGGTTGGCGGCATTTCCACACGCTGACCGCATCATCGTCCTGGATCAAGGGCGAATTTTGGAAAGTGGTTCCCACGCTGAATTGATGGACGCCGGTGGACTGTACGCGCGAATCTTCAAAGCACAGGCGCTGGTTTCGCTAACCAACGGTCGGACCGGAGGTAAATATGCCTGATTCTCGTGGTGAATCGACATCCATCCGGTCTACCACCCGCCAACAATTGTTGGTGATCTTGGCACCTCGCAAGTTGCGTATTTTGGTCATCGCCATTACCATCTTGACGGGTGCTGGCCTGGAATTGGTTCCACCTTTGGTGCTGAAACAAATCATTGATAATCACCTTACCCCTGGGAATCCACAAGGTATCTGGGGGTTGGCGTTTGTTTACCTGGCTTCAGTAGTCGGTGTGCAATCTCTGGGATTTCTTACAAGTTATTTAACAGCGTTGACCGCTCAAGGTGCGTTGAATGATCTGCGTGTGCGTCTCTACAGGCATTTACAACATCTGCCCATTCAATATTACGATCAGAACCCATTGGGCGATATAATCAGCCGCTGCACAGCGGACGTGGACACCGTAGATACGTTGTTTTCATCCGGTGTAGCCGGGTTGGTTACTGATCTGGTCCGACTTGTAACCGTTTCTTTTGCGATGATCGCTCTAAGTCCGATCCTGGCATTGATCTCTGCTTTGGTCGTACCTCCTTTGTTATGGATTACCAATGCCTTCCGAGTGCGTATCCGTGATGCCGAACGAAAAAATCGCATCGCCGTAGGACTTCTCAACACCCACCTGCAAGAAACGTTTGGAGGGGTGGAGGTGATCCGCGCATTCGGACGCGAACCAGTCATCGTTGCGCGCTTCCGGCTGGTGTTGGAGAAAACTCTTAAAGCCTACAACCTTTCCGCAAAATTTTCCGCACTGTATACCCCCATCATGCAGATCCTGATGGCCATTGCGATCACCCTACTGCTGTGGGGTGGTGCACAGGCTGGATTACATAAAGTCGAAATCAGCCTGGGCACATTGACCGCCTTTGTGCTGCTCTTCAAACGTTTCTTCGATCCAATAACTTCTGTCGGAGAGGAATGGCAAACTGTGCAGAGCGCTTTATCTGGCGCCGAGCGAATTTTCCAGGTGCTGGATCTGCCGGTGGAAGAAGAAGCCATGTCCGAATCTGGCACTCATATTAAGCCAACTGGCGGTATTCTCGTCAACGATATGACCTTTGGTTATTTTGAGGATCAACCAGTCTTAAATCATGTGACGCTCAAAGTTGCACCCGGTGAACATGTTGCCCTGGTTGGACGGACTGGCGCGGGGAAGAGCAGCATCTTGAACCTTCTGGGTGGACTGTATACTCCCTGGCAGGGTGTTATTCAGGTGGCAGGACTCGATCCACACCAGATTCCGGAAATAGAACGCCGGCGTTTCATCGGGGTGGTGCCGCAGGCAGTCCAGCTGTTCAGCGGCAGCGTACTGGAAAACCTAACTCTGGGCGACCCGGATGTGCCGGAGGAAGCGGTCGAGCGTGCTGTCCACATCGCCGGAGTCGAAGGACTGATCCAGTCCCTTCCCAAGGGCTATGACACGCAGATCAGCAACGGCGCGGGTGAAGGCGTCCAGCTCTCATCAGGCCAGCGCCAAATGTTATCCCTGGCTCGTGCCTTGATCTGGGATCCGGCGGTACTGCTGTTTGACGAGGCAACATCAGCCATCGACAGTGCCAGCGAAGCTGCTTTCCGCCAGGCTTTACTGGCTGAGACTTCTCGCCACCAGCGGGCTATCCTGACGGTGGCTCACCGACTCTCGACTGCCCGAGAAGCAGACCGCGTGATCGTGCTCGAAAATGGACTTATTTTGGAAACCGGCACCCCAGCGGAGTTGATCCACAAAGGAGGGCGTTTTGCTGCCCTGTTGGAATTGGAAGCTGCCGGTTGGGATTGGCGTGCAGATGCATCGGATACCGTTAACTCTTAAAATCAAGGAGACATAAAATGGCGAAAGACTATTATTTCCAGCCCGAAGCCCTGGATTCTATATTGAGTGAGGATCAGGTGCTTGCGTTGGTCCGCCAACACCTCCCTGCAGCCCAGCACGTAACGGCGGTGGATGAAACTGGCGGTGAAGCACGTACTTACTGCATCGATGATGCCTACATCCTTAAAACCCAGCGTCCACACCAACTACGCCCTCGCACAAGCCTGAAGAAAGAGGTGGTTTTTCTACAGCAGTTGGAGGGGGTGAAAGGATTGAACGTTCCAAGGGTTGTCGGGTATGGGCATCCCGAGCCTTTGATCGAATATACATTGATGACACGCATGCCTGGAATAGCTTTTCGAAATGCAAAACTTGATGGGGATTCGCGGCAAAAAGCCCTCAAAGCCTTAGGGAGTATGCTTCATAAGGTTCATAACATTCCTCAGGAAGTGCTGCGTGAGAGCAATCTATTCTTCGGGGATCAGTCAGGTGTGGATATCCTTTGGCGGATGGGTAATGTGTTCGATGATCTGACTGAAATGATTCGCCGGGATGGAAAAATCTGGAATTATCCCCTCGCGCCTGAGGTCATCGGACGCCGCGTGATGCGCACGCTGCCAACCAAAAGTCACATTGTTGCGCTGCATTCAAACCCCGGACCGGAGCACACCTTTGTGGATCCGATGACAGGAGAATTAACGGGCGTCATCGATTTTGGCGATGCTTATTTCAGCCATCCAGTTATTGATCTGCGCCGTTACCGCGCCCCAGCTGACCGCGCGGCCGTATTGGCCGGCTACCTGGACGGGGGGGCGGTGGACGATGACTTCATGGCCACTTGGCGAGTAGCTTGCGCTCAAAGCGACATCACGGCGATTGCCTTTTCGCCCGAGCTTCAGGCTGCCGCCGCTGCGGAGTTAGATCAAATTTTATCTGAGATCTAGAAAAGGAGAAATGCAATGAAATGGGTGACTCGTTCACATGTGCATGTCGACCGCGTGGCTTGCCCGTGGTTAATTACCCGCTTTATCGACAATGAAGCGGAATTCCTGTTTGTCCCTAAGGGAGAAATCGACCGGGTTGTAAAGGAAACTGGCGCGATTCCCTTCGATGCACCGGGAGTCGAGTTAGGTCACCACGATGGACGCTGCTCCTTCGAATCGATACTGCTCAAATACGACCTGAAAGAACCTGGGCTGGTGCGCCTGGCTCAGATCGTTCATGCCGCGGATATTGACGAGGATATTGACAAAGAACCCATCGCTCACGGGTTGGAAGCTATCGCGACTGGCTACAGCCTGCGCTACCCGGAAGATATGGAGAACCTGGAGCACCAATTCGAGGTTTATGACGGATTGTACGCCTGGTGCCGGCTACAAGTGGCAAAGAAATAAAGGATGAAGTATTTCCATCATCGAAAGTATTCTCCATAGAAATGCTGAGGATGGATTATGGTAAAGAAGTTTTACTACCCGGATAATTTTTATTAGCGGCGTGGATGATTAGCGAGAATCACTTTTATTTGCATATCCACGAATATATGCGAGGATGGAGAGTCCCAGTATTGAGAAATTGACTGGTGCACATTCCAGGTCGGAAAAACCAATCCTGTTCATTAGGGGGAGCAATTCACCTAATTCGTGTTCCAGACCGCCCGAGAAAATTACTCGTTTTGCGATAGCCTGTTGTAATCGATGTGAAGGCATGGCAAGATCTACAATTAGCATTCTTCCTTTTGGCTTGAGAACCCGGTATATTTCTGCGATCCCTTTCTGACGAGTATCTTCAGACATATGAAAAATCATGAAACTAGCCATTACCACATCGAAAGTGTTGTCAGGAAAGGGAATATCGTTTATTGTTCCCAATTTAAAGCTGATATCCAAATTAGATTGCGCAGCTTTTTGCCGACTGTATTCGATCATTTCAGGAATTACATCAATCCCATACACTTTACTGTTTGGACCTGATATTTTTTTAGCCATCAGAGTTAATGAACCTGTACCACAACCTACTTCAAGTACAGAGTCTCCTGCCTTGATTCCAGCCAGTTCGACAGTCCGTTGACGCAAAACCTGCTCTCTCCCTAAAGTCATCTTACGCATATATGCATCGTAAGTTGAAACCATTGGTACCATCGGCTTGTTTATTTCCAGATCTTCCTTAGTCAATTTCAATTCTTCCATTTCATAGCTCCCTTGTGTTGACAGAATGTAACATATGAGACATACTGTTTCATATCAATTACCAGAGAGTTTAACGCACTTGATTCCAAGAAGCAAGTATCAAATAACGGTAATTGTCACATATGCAACAAGGAGTAGAAAATGTCTCAATCTGTGAATGATTTGCGCGTAACACGTTCACAACGATTTATACGAGAAGCCTTGATCGATTTAATTGAAGAACGAGGTTTTGATGCACTCAGCGTTGGCGAAATAACCGCAAGAGCAATGGTTAGCAGAGCGACATTTTACCGCCACTACCGGGACAAGTATGACCTGGTCGAGCAAATCTACGCGGAAGCCATGCAGGCTTTGTTTGGCGCGATAGCCGTACAAGAGACAGTCCACTCCCCGCAAATCTGGGTGACGTTCTTTGACCATGTTGCCGAATATGACCGGTTGTATGGCGCACTGCTTGGCGAGAAAGGTAGTCCCTGGTTCGTGCGCAAGATGCGAACCTCTTTAATCAACCTGATCAAAGAGTTTGGACGGGCAGCTCCCCAATGGCAAAGCGATTCTGCTCATCCCATATCCCTTTACCCGGCTGAGGATGATCTCATCCCGGATGTTATAGCGACCATGTTTGTGGAAGCTATCACCTGGTGGCTGGAACACGGCAAGCCATTTCCCCCTCAGGAGATGGCCAGGCGAGGAGTTGCCTTGGTCGGAGCCATTTTTAAAGAAACCAGCACCTGGTAAGCAGGTGCTGGAGGTCGATGAGTTAACCGATGAATTTATCCAGTGAATTCTTCAAGTCTTTCAAAGCCCGTTGATAATCTTCTTTTTCGACGGCATCCACCATGCAGGTCTGCAGATGATCTTCCAAGATGACTCGACCAACGCTGTTGAGAGCTGAACGCACTGCTGCAATTTGTGTGAGAACATCCGGGCAGGAAGTATCGTTTTCAACCATACGCTTGATAGCCCGCACGTGCCCTTCAATTTTTGCTAATCGTGCGATCACTTGCTGATGGTGTTCATGCCTTTGCTCGTGATCAATAGATTGAACGACTGGTTGATCATCGATTGGTTTCTCTATATCATCTGTAAATTCTATATCCATTTACATCTCCAAATTCCCATTATCGACGGTCTCTACTAATTTGCATGTTTCTTACGATAATTAATCAGTCGTACAGAGTTGGCTAATACAGGTAAAGCTGATGTTTCGTGCATCAATGCGCCAACAACTGGCCCGATGATACCAAAACCACCTAAAACGACGGAGAGCAGATTCATTCCCATTGAGAATATCACGTTTTGGCGGATAACACGCAATGCGCTGCGGGAAAGATCGATAATCTGGGGAATCCGCTCAATCTCATCTGCCATCAGGCCAATATCTGCGGTCTCCAGAGCCACGTCCGTCCCGGCCAGCCCCATTGCGATACCGATCTCTGCCGCGGCCAGCGCCGGGGCATCGTTGACGCCATCGCCCACGAATGCCACTTTCTTGCGCTCATCCTGAAGATCGCGGATGATACGCAGTTTATCCTGCGGTAACACTTCCGCAAAGACTCTGTCGATACCCAATTCTTTTCCAATCCGATCAGCAGTACGCGGGTTGTCACCGGTAATCATAATCACCTCGCGGATTCCAATCCGCTTAAGCTCAGCAATAGCTTGCTTGGCCTCCTGCCGGGGAGTATCCGCCAAGGTGATCAAGCCGCGCAGGGCGCCGTCCACAGCAACCGGTATGACCGTCTGTCCCTGAGCTTCAAAACTTTGAATGCGTCCATCGGCTTCTCCTGCCCAGACCACCCCATGTTCACTCAATAAAGCCCGGTTTCCGATCACCACCTGGCTCTGTTTCACCCGACCGGTGATGCCGTAGCCAGGTAACACGGTACAGTTATCTGCTTTTGTGATTTTGATCTGTCGCTCCTGTCCGGCCAAGACAATGGAGCGGCCAATCGGGTGTTCACTGTCACGTTCTACAGCAGCCGCCAACCCCAGAATTTCGTTTTCGTCCATTCCATCCAACGGGATGACCGATTGGACCACCGGACGACCGTGAGTGAGCGTACCAGTCTTGTCAAAGGCAACCACATCGACCTTCCCGATTTGCTCGATGACTGCGCCGGATTTTACGAGCATACCGCGTTTGGCTGCATTGCCGATTGCCGCCACCACCGCAGTCGGGGTGGCCAACACAAGCGCGCAGGGGCACACCACAACCAGAACGGTAATCGAACGGGTAATATCTCCACTCAGAAGGTAAACCAGGACCGCGATGCTGAAAGTCACTGGCACCAGGATGCGCGCATACTTATTGGCAATACGCTGTACCGGCGCTTGGGTCTTTTGGGCTTCTTTGACCAGTTTGACAATTTGCCCCAAGGTCGTATCTTGACCCAACCGGGTAACCTGGATTTCCATCCCACCGACTTCATTGAGCGTGCCGGCAAAAACTTCATCCCCGACCTTCTTCTCGACCGGCATCGACTCGCCGGTGATCGCGGATTGATTGACTGAACCAGAGCCGCCCAGCACCTGCCCATCCACACCGATGCGTTCACCGCTGCGTACCAGCACCTTTTCGCCAAATTGGACCTGTTCGATGGGGATCGTGATTTCTTTACCGTCGCGTATTACCACAATCGTTGCAGGAACCAGTTTAGCCAGATCCTTTAATGCATTGTCTGCGCGAGCGATAGTCAGGCTTTCCAACCAATCCCCTATGGCAAACATGAACACCACCAGCGCAGCCGCGCTATACTCACCAACAATAATCGCAGCGATCATGGCAACAGAGGCCATGAATCCAGCAGTAATGTCATGGTTGATGAAAACTGCCTTGCCAGCTAATAAAAACAAAGGAATTCCACCAATAACTGCCGAACCCAGATATAGCCATTTACCAATTTCAGGTCGTCCAAAAACAGAGACTAGAAATCCAGCGAGAAGTAAAACCGCATTAATAAATGCAATAATTGTGTCCCGCGATAGCAGGAAGTCGCGATAGCGCATAAAGAAATTGGGGTTGCTTGCCCGACAATCGACACAGTCTACAGATCCAGTGATTTGATTTTCCATGAAGAACACCTCATACTTCTTGAAATAACCCCCTAGGGGGGATAGGGGATATTATAATCGCAATGTAATGATATGTATAGCTCTTGAAAAAAATGTGCGAACTTTTCTAGGAATAATGGTGGATTATAAGAAAAGAGCCTATGTTTTTGATCAATATACTTAATAAAACAAAGGATTATTTTTCAGGCAAAGGCATATGGATTGAATACTTTACGGATTATTTTGTTTTTCTATTGTCAGAATTTCCATCCAGCACATTCTTCCCCCTTAAGACTCTAGAGGAACAATGTTGTCAGAACGGAGTGCACATCGTTCTATTTTTCATTACCTTTTCTTTGAGAAAACCAGATGCTACCATCCTTTGTTGCTCTCTTCCCATTTCGTAATCCATGAAGGTTTGTCAGAAAAGAGCTGTAGTTTAACCCACTTAATGCAAGATTGATTTCTCCCTGAATAGCTCTCTGGCAGTTTAGATTATCGCAAAATACATACAGGTTTCCATTCGAGGCTTCGTAAAACTTCATCCATTTCATTTTTCGGGATATTTGATCTTTACTCACATCCCGTTCTACTTCGACGAATATTACCTCGCCTGTTTTTGGATCCACAGCAACAATATCTGGGATATACGTTTCACCATTGGATAAATTAATTGCTTGTGCCCGCCCTTGAATTCTGTAACCCTCCTCTACCAGGATTTCCCCGGCCTGAATATTCAGGATAGTATGTTCCGGTGATGAATGATGCCGAATAAGGGTATCAAATTCATTTTCCTTGGGAATTTTGCCAGTTAATACCTGGTATGCAACCTGACCCTCCCGAGTCAAATGCAGTACTGCAGGTTGATTTCCACCCGAGCTGGAACCTTGCTCAACAACACCACTAATTTGTTCAACCAGGATTGGGAGTTCATTCCCTTCTGGTGCCATTAACCAATTCAAGGCTTCATCCAGGTTTTTATTTGCGACCGATAAGGAAAGGCGGTTTGCCATCTGCTTTATGATGGATGGTCGTAAAGCAATCCCCATTTCGCCCATCACTAAAATAACAGCTGATGTTTTTTCAAAGTTCTTGGTGGACTGCCAGGTTTTCACCCAATCTGGAACAGGTGTAAGGTCCCTCGATTCATCATTATCTGTTTTTGGGGGTTGAATGTTCCGATCTATATCATCTTTCTGTATCTGTCGAAGGGCAGCTAAGTGGGCTTCCAGTGCCGTCTTCTCTGCCTGCAATTTCTTTTTCGATTCCTGAGTGGCAATGAGCTCTTGTTCCAGATCAGAATATTTCTGATTGAGTTCCATCAAGCGCTGCTTTATCTCATTTATTTCCACTGGCTCAATTTTCTTCGATGGTGACCCTTGCAAAGCTCGCAGCCGAACATGAATCAGATAGGCCAGGTCATCATCGCTAAACGATTCCAGGGGTCGGGTCGCTTTTTCGCAGGATTCATCGTAATCCTGATCCAGAAACCTTAAAAGTATGACAAGATGCTTGTGGGCATTTTCCCATAATTTCTGAGCATTGGCTTGCATTTTTTGCTCGTGCTCCTCACTTTGCCCGATGATTTCTCTGGAGATCCGATTAGACTGATTGCGTTGGAATTCTTCTAACGTGAGATCAGCCACTTGTTTTTCTCCAATTCCGACTTCATCTGCCGAGCATCTTCGAGCAATTGGATAGCCTGGTCCTGATTTTCTTGCTCTGGCGCGCTGACCCACTTTAAAGCGCTGCGAGCAGCTTCAAGATAACTCATTGTTGTCGAGAGCATTTGCTCATGCATCCCCATGCCAATTGGGGGCACTCGTGTCCGATCAACCTGTTGAGCAAGTTCAACAGCGTGCTGGAGGGTTTGTTGGGCGGATCTGGACTGTGAAAAGAGATCGCCTTGTTGGTCCGCAGCAATGATATGAGCGATCTCGCCATCCAAAATGTTCAACTCAGATATCCATGATTGTGCTGCCTTTCTGTAATCTTCCACTGCTTTGACCTCCGGCAGGAGAAGTACTGGTTTTCCCTGGTCATCCAAAGGGGAGACAAAGGCACCAATAATGGTAAAAAACACCGCAAGGCCGAACAGAATCCAACCAAGCTTTTGCAGTTTTTCTTCAGAGATCTGGATTTCCGGTTCACTAGGATTATTCACTGTCATGGCCTAACTCTCCAACTTCAAGGATTTGTGTGATGATTTCCAGATCGGTTGCTGAATTTCGTTTTCCACGTTGTTTTAATTCTGCGATCACTTGTTTTCCGCGTTCATAATCAATATTGCGGATAAATTCAACCCGTTCAGCGACAACTTCAAAAACAGGAGTCGTCGTGTTTGGCCGGTAACGCAGTTGAATATGCCCTTCAACACCGATTCGACTACCTTTCTGAACATGTCCGTATACCAATTCAGCCAGGGTGCCATAAACCAGCACTCTTAATCCCTTCACCGGTTTTGATTCCGGGCTGCCATCGATCATCAGGTACAGGCGAACATAAGGGATAGGGTCCTGATTCTGAGGGCGTAAATAATCAAAATAGATATCCCCAGTGATGTCACCACGTTGCCACGTAAGATTTCCTTGCGCCATAATTTGTTGTCTCCTTTTTATGAGTTTGTGATTGAATTCAATTCCCTTTAAAAGGTACGATTGCCCTAATTACTCATCCACCCTGTTTCCTCCCCGATTTCTAGAACCAACCCCAATGCATCTGCTAAAAGCCGGATCCGATCCCTTTTTACATCCGCAAATAGCATTCGCCAATTTTTGTCGGTTGGGGAATAAAAAGTGAACGACTGCTCAATCAGGCGGGCAAGATTTCGCGGTTGTAACGCTGCCAAGCGTTCACTGGCTCCACCGGCACCGATGCCAGGATTCTCTTTTAGCTTGGCAATGGCCAGACTGTACGGATTCTGGATGTTGGCTTGGGAAGCGCCATGAATGATCCAGGATACAAAAGGTAAAGCATTCTTTTCTTGATCGAGGAAAGACTCCCGATTTTTCTTGTCTGCGCGCGCCAACAATTTTTCCAATGACCAATTTCCACTCGAATCAGTTACCGCTGCCACCGATTGATTAGTTGGATTGTTCAGCAAAATCGATGTATCTTGGGTAGAGGAGGTATCTTTTTCTTTTGGGGAATCTTTAAAGCTTTTGAGAATCTTTAAAAGGGTCTCAAAACAACCCTTGGCTTCCAGGTCGAGCGTCGCAAAACAATCATTGAGGATACCCTTGAGAGTCTCAGAACAATCCTTGGTTAAATCTGAGAGTCTCAAAACAACCTTTGGTTCTGTTTTGACAGTCTCGAAACAACCATTGCCCAATAAAGTGATCCAAGAATCTAATTCGTCTTGAACACGATAATCTTCTGATTTCACAAGAAGGGACGATACAGCCTGTTGGATGGTTCGGTGTTGTGGTGTGAGAGGATCCACCCTCTGTACCTTGAATTTCCAGCTATAACAGCCCTCAGAATTGATCCGATGATCGATTCGCTCAACAAAAAGAGCTAAAAACTCCTGAAGACGTTGCCGGCGAGAAAATTCATCAACGGTCCGATCACTTAGTTCATCCTTGCGTTTTCCTCTTTCTATCCAGGCTGGTAGCCAATTCGCCACCACGCGAGCGTTATTGATCCCTAGACGATTTGCGATAGCTTGATATCCACCCTCAATCCAGACTTCATCTCGGATTTCACCTGTCTCATCATTGAAGTAGCACAGATTGCGCAAAATCAGGATAAACATGGCAGCATCGGCTCCGAGAACCGGTAACCAGTTTCTGAGGAAATACCAGGTAACCAGGATGAAATCCCCCTGGCCCAACAATCGGCCCGCAAGCTGATCTGCCAGAGTTCCAAGTTCTCCATCGAGCCTGTGACCAATCAACTCCCGGATGACATCCTGAACGGTTAAATAGTGTGGAATCATTTTGCCGAAATCTTCCTGAGGCAAGCGTACCGGATATTGCAAGATGTCCTTCGGATTGGTGTTGATAGCGATTTGCAGAGCAGTCTGAGGGGAATCCTGGATCCCATGAGCCAGTAAAAAAGTCTTCAAGTCTTCGGCGTCCCCGGGTGTCAATGGGTATTCAAAAAGTTCATATTTATTGGAGGACTTTTTGGCTCTGCCTGAGCGCTTATCTATTTCATGATCGGTGTCAATTTTTCTCGCAAACCATCCCAGACTACTGCCGGGTTGCAGTAAGCGAAAGAATTGAGCCCGGCTGATCCCAGCCCATTGGCAAATACGCTCAGCCCGAACGGCAACTTTACAGCTCCCTTTTCGCTCCTTTCCACTACTTGCCAGGTAATACTCCTGCCATAATGCCATGATCAAGAAAATAGTTTGCGAACCAACGTACGGCAGCCAACGCAGGTAATAAACCGGCAAGCGAACTACCCGGCTTGGCTCTATTAGAAAATTCCGTATGGAGCTGAAGTGGACATCCAACGCAATGACATTGTCCTCAGAATCTTCTTGGTCTAAATCCTCTTCCTGAAAGAGATCATCCCCATCACCAATTTCCTGATCACTGACGACAAAACGAACCTTTACTTCTCTGTTCATCACCCCCATAAGGAATCGCTGTAAGGTGGTCGTTAATCGGTTTTCTAACCACTCACGGCCATACGCATTTATGCAGCCGATCACAAAAGTGTCATCTGAAAAATCCACCAGATGGGTTGGTTTCACCCAGGTGCTAAAAGCCGCCCGCGACATATCCATTTCGAGGTTCGCAATTGCCGCTTGCCAGGCTTTTTCCGGTGAAAATTCAATAACTGCATTCATAAAAGAAATCCTTATCGATAAAAAAAATCAATATCGAATAAAGCGAGAATTACAGCTCTTTTTGGAAGCACGGTGATTATTCCATTTCTTCCTGAAAAGACCCCTTTACGGGCTTCCTGTGGTATCAACGTCAGCAACTCCGTCTGCGTCAACGTCTGCGGCGTGTCAGCAGTGCGTCTGCGGCACGTCAGCATGGACGCAGACGTGGTTTTTGGAGTGAAAATGAAATTGTTGTTTTTCCAGGAAAGGTCAGAGGTCATTTAGTTCACTCCAGAAATAATGTCTTTCCAATTGTTTTAGGGGATGGTTGCAGGATTAAGCTTCCATTGTGAAATGCCTGTGAACCTTCTATAACGAAGAAACAGACAACTTCTCCGACCGGTAACGTATGTTCCCGCGCAATCGACCGAACTTCTTCCTTTAATAAAATAGGAATTCGAAATGTCGCTCTTATTTCCCATTGGGGGATGGCTTCTTGGTCTTTCTTGGATTTTTTCTTTTCGGTCCCGCTAGCCTTCTTTTCCGGAACCGAGAATGCATCAGCTAACCATTTATGGTTTGTCGGTTTTTGAGCAGGCAAGATGGTGCTTCCTTTATCGCCTTCAGTGTACAGAGTCATCCGCTGCGCCTTTGGGTACGCTAAAAGTTTGATCTCTCCATTGCGGTAAAGCCTTGCGCCATATTCAAGGTACGCCCTGAAGACTTCATCTCTAGGAACTGAAAGCGACTGAGCATCTTTGATAATCAAATCTACAACCTGCCGAGGAATTCCCCGATACGTCGCAGTTTCGAGCCGATGTTCCTGTTCCCACTTACGTGATCTTTTCTTCCTGAGATCTGCCGTGGGAATTAAATCCAAGGGCTGTCGCTGGAGTATCGTGGTTGGCTGATGTTGATCCTCCTCAACCTCGATCATCGGATTAGGATCGCGTAGTCCTGTAAATGCGTCACGCCTGGCCATGGCATCCTCTAATATTTCAACACGAGAGTTGCTAAAGATTCATATTCCTCAGCTGCCCGCGTTTCTGGCGCATACTCAAAAATGGTCTTTGCTTCAGACCAGCATTCACGTAAGACAGTCGCCCGATGAATGGGAGAAAGCACCTTGTCGTTGAATGTTGCCTGCAGATCCTGCAGGGAGTCGCGTGACTCGTTGGTACTATCAAAAAAGGTAGGTAATATCCCCAACAATCCCCCTTGCCAATTCTTTTTGTCCCTCAATGTCTGGATGGTCGTGACTGTCTTTGCTAACGAATCTAGTGATGCAAATTCTGTTGCAGTGGGAACAATTACCAGGTCAGCCGCCCAGATTGCACGCTCCTGTAAGCCACCCACAGACGGGGATGTATCGAAAATGATGTAGTCAAATCGGTCTTTAGTGAATGTTTTCAACAGCCCTTTTATGTAGGAGATCGGTTGATCCTGGACACCCAACATCATTTGCGCAGCGGAGGTCATTGAGTTACCTGGAATCAACTGTAAGAAATCACGGCCTGTATCACGGACCCATTGGCGAATAAATGTTATTTCACTGGGAGAGCCTGGTTGGGTTGTCAGAAAATAATATGTTCCCATTTGGCTATCCATACCCAACTTGGTTGCGCATTGTCCTTGTGGATCAAGATCGATCAACAACACTTGTTTCTTTTTCAGAGTGAGAGCATAGGCTAGGTTTACGGCGGTAGTTGTCTTTCCTACCCCGCCTTTCTGGTTTGAGATGGTAATGATTTTTGTAGTCATTTGATTTCTCCTTAATCGATAAATTGCAGCTGTGTTCGGCCTTCATGACCGTGGACAGAAATGACATCTTCGAGTGACTGATAAACTCCCATGGCATAAGGTTCCCTGAGCCAGTGAATGACTGCCAAGCCACTGCTAAATACAGTTCCTTCTGCTACCTCACCAGTCCCTGATACTCCGGTGAGATCCTCCACTCGAATCAACACAAATCGACGCATCTGGCTGGTTGATGAAATATAATTTTGTTTTCGCGCCATACTTTCACCTTTAGCTTGGTTTCTGCAATCTGGCCGCCGGCTGCGATCACGGATTCTTGACTTTTTCTGAATGACTTTGGAATTTGTCAGATCCATCAACAAGCCATCTTTATAAGTAAGGCGGCATCCTGAGGTAATGTGTTCAAACACGATTCCTTCCGGCCAGGTTGATTTCTCGTCCCGATTAAGGCGGATATCGATCATTCGAAACAACCTTCCAAAGAACATCCCTGGATCATCATCGACCCTGGTTGGATCCATAATGACTTTCCAAACGTAACCTCGAAGTTCAACGGGGTTCTTTTTATCTTGAGCAATAAAAAAATCTAAGTCTTTACCTGGCATCTTGAATGGCTCTCCGAACCTTACAAAATAAGCCGGCAAACAGGTGCGCAAATAGACGGGCAGGGGAAAAGGATTAGCCCTTACCTTATGCAGGCTTAATGAGATTGTGGAACACCCATGACTGGGGAATCAAAAATTAATAGAACTAAGGCATTTTTTAAAAATCCCAAATTTCATTGGATAATGAGAGGATAACCGGATAATTTATTTCAAACAACCTATTAAAATCGTTAGGGTGACTATCGAATTTAATAGCAGAATTGGCATATGGAGACTCAAAAATAGAAATGTTTAACAGGATATTCTAATAAAAACAGGCGATAAGCAATTGAACTCCAGGTGTCAGTTTGTTAGGATTTTTGTACTCAATTTGTTATTATTAACATCTTGACTTTAGAGTTCGATTGAAAAGAGTACCTTAACAAAAAGTGGAATTGCTGGTAAAAGCATTGTCGACCAAAACCATGCTACTCCAACAATTCCGACAAACAGTATACCAAGCAATGCGAAAACGTGCAGACGCCTTTCTCGATTTGGTG